>JABLTR010030631.1_pt1 | contig 62323 bp, 53 predicted proteins | sample 7160071 | NCBI WGS metagenome assembly JABLTR01 (sample SAMN14651230, study PRJNA627086) | human gut metagenome | isolation source: feces | host: Homo sapiens | reverse complement strand
GGCGAAAAGGGTGACAAAGGCGACACCGGAGCAACCGGGGCCGACGGTAAATCTGCTTATGATTTAGCGGTGGAAAAGGGCTATCAAGGCACAGTCGAGCAATGGCTGGCTTCTCTTGTGGGTGATCCCGGTGAAAAAGGCGAAAAGGGCGACAAGGGGGATATGGGAGCGCAAGGCGAGAAAGGCGACAAAGGCGATACCGGCGAGACGGGTGCCGACGGCAAATCAGCCTATGACTTGGCTGTGGAGCAGGGCTATACCGGAACACTAGATGAATGGCTGGATTCTCTGATCGGGGCCACAGGTGAAAAGGGTGATACTGGCGCCACCGGCGCCGATGGTAAGTCGGCCTATGAACTTGCAGTGGAACAGGGCTTTGAAGGCACCGAAGAAGAATGGCTCGATTCCCTGGTTGGGGCTACCGGTGAGAAAGGCGAAAAAGGAGATACCGGCGCCACCGGCGCACAAGGTGAAAAAGGTGATAAAGGCGACAAGGGTGACACCGGTGCCGACGGTAAGTCCGCCTATGACCTTGCGATAGAAAAGGGCTTTGACGGTACCGAGGAAGAGTGGCTGGCTTCCTTGAAAGGGATTGCAGGAGAGCAGGGCGAAACCGGCAAATCGGCTTTTGAATTAGCGCAGGAAAACGGCTTTGAAGGGGATTTAGCCGCTTGGCTGGCCTCTTTACACGGTGAGGACGGAACAGACGGCGCAAAAGGCGCAGATGGTTCTGACGGTAAATCGGCCTTTGAACTTTACAAAGAGGTCAATCCCACATACGAAGGCACGCTGGAACAGTGGCTTGCTTCTCTGGTAGGAGCCAAAGGCGAAAAGGGCGACAAGGGTGACACAGGAGCCACCGGCGCTCAGGGTGAAAAAGGCGATACCGGTGCAGCCGGAGCTGACGGTAAGTCGGCTTACGAGCTTGCTTGCGACGGCGGCTACGAGGGCACGGTGCAGGAATGGCTGCTGAGCCTGAAAGGCGCTGACGGCAAATCCGCCTATGAACTGGCGGTGGAAAGCGGTTACCAGGGCTCGGAAACGGACTGGCTTGCTTCCCTGAAGGGAGAAAAGGGCGATAAAGGAGACAAGGGCGATACCGGAGCTACCGGTGCGGACGGAATCGATGGTGTCGATGGTGTAGACGGAAAATCGGCTTATGAGCTTTACTGTGAAGCATACCCTGAATACAGCGGAACAATGCAAGACTGGCTTGCAAGCCTTAAAGGCGAACAGGGTGACAAAGGAGACAAGGGCGATACCGGTGCAGCAGGCCGCGGGATTGAAGATATGGACATCATCGATGGCAACCTATGGGTGTATTATACCGACGGCAAAAGCGAGAATTTGGGAAGCGTTGGAAGCGGCGCTGATAGCAGCGAAGACATTTTGATATATGTTGAATTGTCCGATGGTACATATGGCGTTAAGGCCGGAGAAGGAGCTAAAGATGTTGCTGTAATCGAAATTCCCGATACATACAACGGGAAAGCGGTTACAGAAATTATAGATAATGGCTTTGAAAACCTGACCGCATTACAACAAGTAGTGTTCCCAAATTCACTAAAAACTATAGGAAGCTATTCATTCAGTGGATGCACTTCGTTATCGTTTATTAATATTCCCGAAAATGTAACCCTCATAGAAAAATATGCGTTTTATAATTCTGGGCTAAAAAGTGCCACTTTACCTAATCCCAGTTCTTGGCATACAGCGCAAAAAGTTTCTTTCACTTATTCGGGGGAAAAAGGGTATCTGATAAACAGTTGTATTGTAGGTGGAACAGATTTTAATACATATGGTTCAGCAGATGCAGGTGTTAATACATATCAGGCAACCATTTATTGTGATTTATCTAATCAGAGTATTGCTGCAACTGCGATGGTAGGAAGCTGGAGAGGAAATGTCACTATTAAAGAATGGCCTTGGATGTCACCTGATTATAATGAATACCCCATCACCGTAACTGTGAACTATTATACCGTGGATTGGATTAAACAGTAAGCTGTAACGTAACAACAATATGAGTAAACGGTGTTGCTCAGAAAAATAAAGCAAACTAAACAGTAAAGACTGGATAGCGGCAGGCAGCATGCCTGCCGCTATGCGACCGTGTTCACTCAATATCCACTATTAATTTTTTAGGAGGACTGCAAATGGACAGCATTAAACCGGTAGTAAATGCCCTGTCCGGGCTGCTGCTGGGATTCCGGATACAGAACCGGGAAAATTCCTTCGGCAATCAAATCCTGTACGATATGTGCGATCCAAATAAAAACCCCTGGGGTGACGCTGCCAGACTGGCAGACAAGATTTGGTTGATTGGGCGTTCCTATGCCGCCTCACCGGAACGGCGGTATTACAGAAAAAAGAATGAGAGCGGCGCTGACGAAGGAAGGACAGAGCCGGAAAGCTGGTGGATGTTTTTTTATGCGAACAAAGCTATTCTCCTCACAGATGTGTAAAGCGCATAATACACTCTGTCAGCCGCACTTCGACTGCTGATTGCCGCCTGTAAACAGGCCGACCTTATTATTTAAGATAAAACGCTTTCATGTCAGCTGTTCGCCTAATTCGTTCCTCACAATACATCTCGCTATGCGGCGGGCAATTTTGCCCGCCGCATCCACGAAGTATACGAGGCATCAGAGCTCCCAGCTTAGATATTTCTATTTTTGCTCCCACATTTTTCATATTTATTTCGTGTGTGATAGACTGTTTATGCCGTTCATACTCATCAGAATGTCCGCCTTATCGCTTAAGCTCTCCAAACACACGCGCTAGGCGCGTGTGTTTACGATACAAAAAAGCCGGCGGCTTAAGCACCGACTTTTGTAAGCATCTTTTAGCTGCCCAAATCATCATTTTATCAGCAGATTTAATCTGCGCTTTAAGCATCTCACAGCCGTCAAATACTAACAGTGATTTCTTTCAGCACGCATAATGTCACGCTTTGGCGCCTGCAGAAATCCTGCCTATCAGTATATTTTCAGTATTGTCAAAGCGCTGCTGTATGCTTCGTTTATATTCTGCCGCTTACCAATGATTGTAATATGGCCGCCCAACTATATTTTGTCAGTCGCTGAAAATAACTTTCAGCAGCTCGTCTATTCTCTCGTGCTGATTTTTAAGATAAAGATATCCCATAAGGCACTCGAGAGCGGTGGCGGCATGATACTCCGCCGTGCTTGAGCTTTTTGGCGTGCGTATGGTGTGCATATTGCGTCCTCTGCGGAATATGTCGGACTCTTTTTCGCTAAGCAGCGGCAGTATTTTTCCCGCGGCAGCAGCCTGAGCAGAGGCCGACACAAGCTGTGCCGCCCTGTTGTGCAGAGTGTTCGCCGGCAAATCCCCGGACACAGCAAGCATAGTGCGCACCGCTAATGAATATACCGCGTCGCCGACAAAGGCCAGCGCCGCCGGACTGAGCCTTTCGGCGTTTACTTCTTCTTTTATTAAGTTTATGGGCAAGCAGCCTCATCTCCTGTTTTTCTTTTATTTTTCAGCCGGCAGAACCTGCATTTTAAATCCTTTGCGTGTGCCAGTTTTGCCACGTCGGCAAATATGTGTACACTAAGTCCATTAAAATCACCCAAAAAATGGGGATGCAAGCGCATTTGCAAAACTAAACTTTAAAGCACTGATTTTTCAGGGGATTTATACCCAGACTTATCAATCCAGATGCTGAGTTTTAAGTCGGCTTGACAAAGAAAATAAACGGCATTGACGCCGTACCAAATATTGCAAGGATTTAAGAATACAATAATCACTATTTTTCGACTTCTGTGCTTATTACAGTAAATTTGAGACGCTATCTCTAACGGCTTTCATCCGGCTGCATAGAGAAGCATATACCTTTTGTGCGATTAGTTTACATAATCAAATTCAAAATCGAAAATCCGCACGGTATCTCCGTCCTTAACACCCTGACGTTTAAGCTCTTCGATAATTCCGCTCATATTGAGAACCTTTTGGAAATACTGCAGTGACTCGTAATCCTCTGGATTAATATCGTTCATTATACGCACAAGCCACGGTGCGTCCACAATAAATGCATCGTTTTCTTTCTTTACGGTAAAGGCGCGGCTGTTGCGGGTGAGAAAGTCGTCTTCTTCAATATCCGGCTCGTAAATCTTTATTGGGGGCAGATGCTGTATCATTGTAAACACCTCGTTTACAAGCGCCCTTGTGCCATCTGCAATCGCCGCCATTATGCGGAAAACCTTTAGTCCCTTGCTGTTTATATATTTCTCAAATCGCTCAATATCCTCGTCGGAGGCAAGGTCGCATTTGTTTGCGGCTACTACCTGCGGACGCTCAAGCAGTTCGCTGCTGTAAGCCGCCAGCTCCTTATTTATCGCCTCAAAGTCCTCTATCGGGTCGCGGCCCTCGCTGCCGGAAACGTCGACTACATGTATAAACATGCGGCACCTGTCAATATGACGCAGAAATCTATGACCCAGTCCGGCGCCCTCTCCGGCGCCTTCAATCAGGCCGGGGATGTCCGCCATTACAAAAGAGCTGCCGTCGCCTATGCTGACCACGCCAAGCGTAGGATTAAGGGTAGTAAAATGATAGTTTGCGATTTTGGGGCGCGCTTGGCTTACTACCGAAAGCAGCGTAGATTTGCCCACGTTTGGAAAACCAATTATTCCCACATCGGCAATAAGCTTAAGCTCAAGTATAACCTCTTTTTCCTCGCCCGGAATGCCGGCCTTGGCAAAGCGCGGAATTTGCCGTGTTGCCGTTGCGAATTTTTTATTGCCAAAGCCGCCGCGGCCGCCGCGCAGTACTGTTACACGCTCATCGCGCGACATATCGCAGATAATTCTGCCGCTTTCGGCGTCTTTTATAAGCGTGCCTCGCGGCACCTTAATTATCAGATTTGCGCCGCCCTTGCCGTAGCAGTTGCCGCCGCGGCCGTTTTCTCCGTTTTGGGCAATAAACTTCCGCTTATACCTGAAGTCTACAAGCGTATTCATATTATTGTCAATTTCAAATATAACATCGCCGCCGCGGCCGCCGTCTCCGCCGTCGGGTCCGCCCGCAGCAACATATTTCTCCCTGTGGAAAGTAACGGCGCCATTGCCGCCGTCCCCTGCCTTTATTAATATTTTTGCCGTATCCACAAACATATTTATCACCATACCCGCTGCGATTAAAATCTGATTTGCATATATTTTGCTCGGCCTGTGCGTTATAATGCGGCAGCACTTAAAAGCACAGGACAATATCGACAATTTTGCTTAGCTTTAAGCGTAAGCAGTTATTTATAAGCTGCCTGCTGCTTATAAAGCTATAAATCACTTAGCAGCAGTGCGCCGCCATTTAATTATGTCGTGATAGCGTGGTGTACCACCGCAAAATTTTATCATCTCGGCACTTTTGCATTGATAAAGGCGATAAAACCGCTGTCATAAAATGGCCGCCGCGCATTTCAAATCTTATTTATAGAGTGCCCATACATTACACATTTTAATGATTAGCCACAACATTTAGAATATCGCGAACTGCAAGCAAAAACCGACATAAACAAAAAAGCCGGGATATACCCGGCTAAAGGTTGATTTTATTCTTCCACCGCGTATACGCTTATCTTGCGGCGTTTGCGGTCATAACGCTCAAACTTAACCTTACCGTCGATAAGGGCGAACAAAGTGTCGTCAGAGCCACGGCCTACGTTCTCACCCGGATGAATGTGTGTGCCGCGCTGCCTTATAAGTATGTTGCCGGCAAGCACGAACTGACCGTCGGCGCGCTTGAGGCCAAGACGCTTGGACTCAGAATCGCGGCCGTTCTTTGTTGAACCCATTCCCTTTTTATGAGCAAAAAGCTGTATATTTATCTTAAGCATAGTCTTTTTCCTTTCTGTCATTGCCGGAGCTTTTATTCTCCTGACGTTATATGTTCGGGATACTGCTCGTTCAGCCCGTCTAAATGAAGCTTAAGGCCGTTGAGCAGTGCTCCGCATTTGTCAATATCCTTCTCCTGCAGCTTTAAGCTGAAGCAAGCGTCTTCTTCTGTTATATCAGCCTTTACATCAAGGACGTCGGTTATAGTATTGGCAACCATATACACAGCGCTTGATACTGCCGCGCAAACAATGTCGCTGCCGCTTTCAGCATAGCCTGAGTGACCGTTGATTATAAATCCATATATTCCTTTTTCATTGGTAAGGAATTTATATTTCGTCATTTTCCTCAGTCTTTTTAGCTGCTGCACGCTTTTTCTTGGGCTTTGCATCGCCTATTTCTTTAATAAGAACCTTGGAGTAAGGCTGTCTGTGACCAAGCTTGCGCTTTGAGTCATTCTTCGGTTTGTAGGTGAAGACCGTTACTTTCTTGCCCTTGCCATTTTTTACGATTTCGCCGGTTACAGTCATACCCTCAATAAAAGGAGTACCAAATTTCAGTCCGCTCTCATCGCCTACCGCAAGAACCTCATTAAACACTACGCTCTCGCCCTCAAGGCTGCCAAGCTTTTCAACGAAAATCTCGTCGCCGACCTGAACCTTATACTGCTTACCGCCGGTTTTTATAACAGCATACATATTTTTTACCTGCCTATTTCAGTCTCGCTACCACAGGCGGGGAAAACCCACTTAAATTAAGCCTGCGTATATGCGGCTTTAGAAGTATAGCACAAACCCGCGAATTTGTCAATAAATTTCTATTTTATTTTCTTTATTTATAGGCGCTGTATCTCTTGTTTTTATTGTTGTCAAAATGCAAGAAGTTGGCGTGGAAAGGTTAGGAAACGCAGCTCTGTAAATATAGACTTACTTAGCTATTGTTCCTCTATATAATGTCTGAGAATAGAATATTTTTCTATTGAACGGCTCTCTGCCTAAAAATATTGATTCTTAGTTTAAAGTAATATCATTGTAAGCACAGTTATTTACTTTATGCTGCTAAGGGGAAATTTCCTAATTATAGTATTTTTTCCATTCCTATTTTTTGAATTTTAAGTCCAACTTTTTTGTAAAATTTTACAGCATTAACATTATCGGCCCATACATTAAGTGTTACGTTGTAATAATTGTGCTTCTTCGCATAATCAATAGCATACTCATAAAGCGATTTCCCGATATGTTCGCCGCGAAACGCCTCGTCGACACATAAATCGTCGATATAAAGTGTTTTATATCAGTCATATTGCTGTCGTTTATATACTGCTTGTGCACACAAAATACATAGCCTAGAACTTTTCCGGCCTTATCAGCAACAAAAACCGGAGTTTTATCATCTGCTATTATTTTTTTGAGTTCGTCGTCGCTATATTTCTTTGCGCCTGCTTTAAATAAATCGGGACGAACATCACTATGTACTTTATTTACCTCAAATAGCAGCTTATCGATATCAGATATATCATATTCTTCTGCACGACGTATAGTAAATTCTTTCATATGCTTTTTATTTCTCCATTAGCAATTATTTTGGTTCAGTAGTTGCTGATAAGCAATTCCTTAATTTTTCCTCGTGCACTGCCCTTGCAATTAATCATTCGAGCGGATGCAACCTTTCTAATTTTACGGCCTGAATATAACTTATCAAAAAAATCGTCGTCTGTATTTGAATTTTTTGGATCAGAATTGCTGATTAAAATTTTTGCGCATTTTTTATCCATTGCATCGGCAAACTGTGCAAGCTCAATTTGTTTATCATCATTAAATATAGTTTCGTTATAAGCCGTAAAGCTTGCAGTTTCCGTAATAGGCCTGTATGGAGGATCAAAATATACAAATGTTTTCCTGTCTATAAAATCGGCGGCATCCCTGTAATCTCCGCATACAATAGTTATATTCTGTAATTTTTCAGAAGCGGCGTAAAGATTTTTCTCGTCACATATAAGCGGAGTTTTATAAGCTCCCATAGGAACGTTAAACAAACCCTTCTTATTTACGCGGAACAAGCCGTTAAAGCAAGTTTTGTTGAGAAATAACATCAATGCGGCCTTTTCTATATTTACAGTTTTATAAGTATTAATTTTTAAATCGTTAAAACGCTTACGCTTCATAATATAATAATCTTTTCTTGAGTCGGTGTCCAAAGGCCAAAATTCGCTTTGCATCGAGGAAAGCAGTTTAATCAAAACGTCAACATCGTCACGTACAATACAATATGTATTAATCAGCTCAGTATTTATATCGCTGATATAAACTTCATCTAAATCATATTTATTGAGAATATCAAATAAAACCGCGCCGCCGCCAACAAACGGCTCGGCATATTTTGTAATTGTACCGTCAGCAAATGGATAATATTTTTCTATTTCATAGAGAAGGCGGCTCTTGCCTCCAGCCCACTTTAAAAATGGCTTTGCAGCCTTTCCTTTGCTTTTGATATATTGAGTGCTTTCTATATCTTCCGGCTTCTTGGTAGTTTCAGGGATAATCCACATGTCGCCAAGCATGATGGCGTCTGGAATTCTCTTCTCAGAGCATAATATGGATACTTGTCTTTGAGAAATTCCCCATTTTTTAGCTGCTTCACGCGCAGATATATATCCCATTGCCGGCCTCCAATAGTACGATGTTACAACACTTATCTCTTATTATATTCTAAACCACGAACAATAGCAATATAGTTTCATGAAGCGAATTATATTTTACGCAAGCGGGAATATGTATAAAAACTGTGCTTTAAAAATATGCCGCATTGAAATGGGATGCGTCGGTTTATATTTATTTATAAGCTACATTGTAATTGCTAGATATATTAAAATAGGAAAATTTTCAAAGAAAGAGTTAAGCAAAAGTCTGTTATTATTTTGATTTTCTAAAATTTTATATTAAATTAAAAAGGATCCGTCTGATTTCAATTTGAAATCAGACGGATCCTTAATCCTTAAGTTGTTGTTGCCACAAGGTATCCGAGTAACAAAAAATTTTATTTGCAATTTCATGCATATATAATTATTTAACTCCGGCGTATTCTGGCTGCTTTTAACTGCATTTGACTAAGTTTTTCACGAGTTTACGCTTTTTACTTCAATTTAGTCTTCGCATTAAATCTGTTGCATCATAGCAATTATTGCTGTAAATTGATTTGTTTAATAAGCTTGTCCAAGTACTCTCATTGTCCACAAAATTTTTTCTCATAAATTAATTCGTGATTTGAGTCAATAGGTAGTATTACCCGCCCAAAAATCGTTGTAACTTTTTTCAAGGCTTTTAAAAGCAACATAAATAAACTCAATTTTCACAGAGTTTTTTGCTTTCAAAAAAGCTTCCCCATTTTCTTTGGTTATACTTTCTTTGAGACGTGATATATTTGAAGTATTAAACCCGACTTGAATCATCAGGTCTTAAATTTGAGTCCTTGAGAACTGCCATTTACTACTTTTTTATAATGATAAAAACAAAGCAATTTCGCTTTCTTAAATTCAGTCTTATTATGTAATTTAGTTCTATTTATAAAATCAATAAAATTCAATCATTCATGCTTCTTTTTAAAAGTTATAGCCTTGATGAAATTTATTAAGACATATATTTATGTATTTATTTGTTAATCGTAAATCTGTAATATGTTTTCTTAAACTATTTTTAACAATTTCTAATTCTGGAGGAAAAACATCTGCAGTAGTATAACCTCTATACATTCTTACTTCAAAATTATAGTCATTAATTAAAGAAAGTATATATCCGTTCGAGTTAATTCTTCTAGTAATATTTCTTGTTCCCGCACTACTGCAAGCAAAAAGGTCTTCAAAAGTATTTTTTAAATCAAACAATTCTCCATAATAATGAATACGCCCCTCTTTATCCCAAGCACCTTGCTCGTTATTGCCCTCAATATGTACAGATATCTGCGCCCTTGGGGAGTTTGGATAAAGATTATAATAATGTTCAGGATTAGATAAATATCCAAGTGTAAAAGAATAGCTTTCCCAATTTTGAAATTCAACACCTCGTATACCCCAACGAGGATTGTTTGTTTTATAATTTAATGTAACCATATATGGCACCCCTTTTTACTATACATAATGATAGTTAATAGCGTGAATTACATCATTATAGTCATTCTCTTCTATTTCTAAAACAGATTCATCATCCCAACCAACGCTTAATACCCGTAAGAATTTGCAAAACTCAAAAACATGTTCCTCAGCCTCACTTGTGAGATTTTGACGAATACTATAAATCTTCGCAAGGAGTAAAACTTTTTGAGCTGCTAAGTCAATTGTTTGAGTATTGTTGTTAGGGTGAGCATAGCCGTAATGCTGATTTGGTGTCAGCAATATCAAATTCTCAATATAATGCATAATTTCAGGAAATTCATTTTTAGGAAAGATGTGGTGCACTTGTGTTGGAGCGGCATTATCGTCTTGACCATCAATAAACATAGTCAATTCAGAAATATTTTCTCTATATTGGTTTATGACATCTCGCAGCAGTCTTTTTGCCCGGGACATCATCTGCTCAAAATATCCATCTCTTATATCAATATCAGGATGGATAGCAAGCCATTCTTGTCTTGTAACATCTTTTGGCTTATTACGATAAACATCTCTAAAATTATCTTGGTTATACATCATGTCGGAACGATTTATTTTATGTTTCGACATTCTACCTTTCTCAGAACCGAGTTTGTCTCTGCTGAAAGCAAGAGGATTTACTACCTTTGTATATTCGTTTTGGTTCGTAGTCCCTTTGTATAGGAGTATAAAGATGATAAAAATCAATAAAAGCTTGTTTCATAGCATTAAAGTGGGCAGGATCTTGATTTTCAAAGAAATCGTTGAAAACACCTATAAGCCCACTATCAGTAAGTACTTTTTCAATATAGCACTGTAAAAATCGTAATGCATATACATCATTTCGAGCAATATATTCAAGGACATCTCTATTTTCAATAACATATAAATGCCTTGAAGTTCCTGAAATATCCTTGATTATACCTGCATAGCAAAGCATATTAAGGGGTTGTGAAAAGACCTTATCATATTCATTTTCAGCCGTTTTTTCGTCTGTTCCAGGTTTTGAATATGTTTCAGCAATAGTTTGTTTTGCATATTCACTTTGCCAAATGTTTTTAACGGTAAATCTCTCGTTAACATTGTCTACATATTCTAATACAAAGTCAGAAATTGACCAAATAACATCAGGCGTACACTTTTGATCTATCCATCTCCCGTTGTGGCTTTTCCTTATATCGTAATCGTGTTGGTTACAAAAATCTACAACATCTTTCTGTGTCAACATAGTTCTTCCTCACTTTGTGTAATCAACTATGGTAATTTGAATATTTTCTTTTTCGTCAAGTTTTTCAGTTATAGGAGATTTCTTAGTCTTGTCTCTCAAAAGCCCATAGAAGAATACTGAACAAGCATCAACATTTAATGACCTTGTTTGAAAGTTTCTTGCGATTTGATAAAAGTTTCTGTACTCTTGTGTTGAAAAAAACGCCATTTGTTCTTCCGTAGGAATTATTCCATTTTTTGGAATTAAAACTGCCAAAGAACCATTTACGAGACATCCTTTTGGCTTCTTAATCATACGAGGTTTATATGTCATATTAGGTGTAAGATACACATTGTCACAATTCAGGTAACTGTAAACCGATAAATTCTTGGCATCATCATATGAAATATATGAATCATATCCATCAATATCCATTATATTTTTTCCGTCATCGCTGATGTTCCGAGATTTAAGAACGCGAATATCTCCACTTGAAAAAAGCAACTTGTTGGTTATCTGCCTATCCCTAAATACTTTAAAAACATTAAAATCAAGTTTCTTGCACACGGAATCAAATTCGTTGTCACGATAAATAATCCAGTAAGGCAATTTGTCATCAAAAATGTATTGCTGAGACTGTATCATAAATTTCCCGTGAGTCATTGATACAATACGAGTATTTGAGGGACGGTTCAAATTATTTATAAAAATTGCCAATGTTTCGACAAGTACCCCCGGAAAGCCCTTTTCGCCAAAATCAATAATACAATCTACAGCTTTCTTGGATAAATATTTTCTTGTTTGAGAAAACTCAGGTGTATTAAGCAAAAATTTTGGGAATACCAACGCAACATAATTTCCTATACCTAACGTTTTATCTAAAAAGAAAGAGCAAATATTCGTAGTCTCAGTATTTATCGCATTTTTACGATAAATATTCAGTAGAGGGTTGCGCGATTTCATTTTATAAAAAGGAGGATTTCCAATTATGTAGTCATATTTTACATCAAAGTTGTACAACAAAAAATCTGCATTGATAAAATTAATGGTACAGTTATCAGGGATAGTATAATTCTCCAAAATCAGTCTTGCAAGTTCTAAACTGTGTTTGTCAATATCTACTACATCAAGAATAATGTTTTTACCCTCAAATTTTTTAATAATAAGCGGTATAAAGTTGCCAACTCCTACAGATGGCTCAAGAATCCTAACCGTTTCTTTATCAGTATCAGGTAGCGCTTTCATTATTTCGGTAATCAATGTTTTACTGGTAAAAAAAGCTGCATTATCCGTCCGCTTGCTATTTGCCAACTCGGCAATTTTTCCTAAAGCAGATGTTGACAAGTTCATCGGATTATCAGAAATAAATTTTTTTAAAGCATCAGCATTATTTAATCCGTTAGATGATACTATTTTATTAATTGTCGCTGTATTAAGAAGACCATGTTTCAAAGTCCCTTTTATTTTTTTGGCTATAGATTGAAAAATCACAGTAGGCACAGCTTCACCTAATGATTGCCTAATTTTTATTTCTTCTTTTTTTAAAAATGCTCGTTTTTGCTCAAAAGATAAAACATTCAAATCTAAAAAATCTGTTTCAACCCATTTAAAAGATTTTGGAACAGTCATCATAAGCATAAGTTCTCTTATGCTGAACACCCTGTCATCAGTTGGATGGATAGTATTTTGACTTGCCATTTGGTCATTTCTTGTGTGTATACAAGGACCTACTTTATTCCAATATTGTCTTTTATACTTGTCGCCGTTTTTTTGCTGATTAATTACAATTTTTCCGTCTACAATTCTATGAGGCTTTTTATTATCGTCAGCATTATCAAATGCAGATTCGCCTTCTTTTATATCGGAAATCCACGCTCTCATATGCTCGGGATATGTTCTGAATGAATGATAAATATCATTATCATCAATTTCGCCAAATTCTTTCAGCGGTTTCAATTTGCCGATAACTTCTCTAAGTGTGCGTTCTTTAACGATGTCAGGATATAATTCCAAAGGAGATACTTCATCAGCATAATCTTTAGAAACGCCGATAACAACAGTTCGCTGCCTGCTGGAACAGGCTCCGTAATTTTTGAAATTAATAATACGAGAAGTGTAAGAGTAAACTTGCCCTAAATTACTTTCAATTGCAGCAGCAATAGTTTTATTTTCTCCATCAATATCGGTACATATTGTTTTCATAAAAGCGGCAACATTTTCAAAAATAAAAAACCGAGGATTAACCTGCTTTATAATTTTAATTGATTCAATCACTAAAGAATTTCGCACAATTTCATTTGTGCTTTTTTTATGATTTGCAACTGACATTCCCTGACAAGGAGGAGTTGCAATAACAACATCAACTCTTGACACATTTTCTTTTTTTTTCCACAAATCTATCTGCGAATACAAAATGCCTTTGACTAAATCATCAGTAATATCTCCGCAGATATATCCGCTTTCGTATTTGCACTTTTTGTTATACCGCTGGATATCTAATCTTCTTGTAATCAATTCATTTGTTGCAATACAATCAAAGCTTTCTAATTTAAATCCGTAACAACCTACTCCGGCACCGCTAAACAAGCTGATATAAGTTGGTTTATTTGTTTTCATTATTTTATTTACCTTAACCTTTCACAGCTTGTTCTGTTTGGGGATCAATTCAACAATATCATCTATCTGACAGTTAAGAGCAGTGCAAATTTTAACCAATACTTCAACTGTTACATTCTCATTTTTTCCAAGCTTTGCAATAAGAGAATTACTTATACCCGCAGCTTCTCCAAGTTCTTTTTTTTTCATATTTCTATCTATTAGAAGTTTCCATAACTTATTATAACTAACAGCCATACCCGACCTCATAAAGACAATAAAAAAATATACTTTTATACTCGTTTATTATATCATATTTTTTAAATAAAGCAACAACTAATTACATGATAATGGAATTAAATGCAATAAATGCTACTCAATATTTTATAAGCCGCCACAAAAAATAAGGGATAGTAAAGACATATTTCCTTATTATCCCTTTTGTATTTTACATGCTATAAATCAATTCTTCATTTACAACTTCAGTTGCACTGCTACGAATATTGTGCTCATCTTCCGTACTCACAGTATTTGACTTTCAGATTTAAATTTTTCTATTACATTTTCTTTTTCATAGTATGTTCTTACCATCTTATAATCTTTTTTTCGCGCTTTTTACTATAGAAAAATTGTACGATATTCATATTGACAAACTTGACAGGCAACTCTGCATACACCTTGATAAAGAAAATTACATAACTATATTCGAGATGCTATCTGCGAGGCAAAAAGAAGCAAAGAAATACGAAACCGGTGAGATTGCAAAAAAGGAATACGATCAGTGGCATTATATATCTACAAGCAGAAGTAGATAGTACAAAAACATAATAATTTTAGTAATCAAAACAAATAAAAAGAACTAACCGACTTCAACAGAAATCGGTTAGTTCTTTATTTATGAATAATCTGAAGTTGTTGTTAAACTATTGTAATGAAAATATTTTCAATTTAGAAAGCCCAGTAATTATAAGGACTTCCAGGGTGTTTATTTTACTCAAACTCAATTGTTGCCGGTGGCTTTGTGGTTATGTCGTAGACGACACGGTTAATGGATTTAACCTCATTTACAATGCGCGAGGAGACAACCTCCAATACACTGTACGGTATTCTGCCGAAATCGGCGGTCATGAAGTCGGTGGTAGTAACAGCACGCAGCGCAACGGCATAATTATACGTGCGCTCATCTCCCATTACTCCGACAGAGCGCATATTAGTGAGTACGGCAAAATATTGGCTTAGCTTGCTGTCCTCGCCCGTTTTTGCCAGCTCCTCGCGGAATATGGCGTCAGCATCGCGCAATATGTCCGCTTTCTCCGGAGTAACCTCGCCTATTATCCTAACTCCAAGCCCCGGGCCGGGGAACGGCTGACGCGCCACCATATGATGCGGCAGTCCTAATTCTATACCCGCTTTGCGCACCTCATCCTTGAACAAATCGCGCAGCGGCTCTATTATCTCTTTAAAATCAACATGCTCCGGCAGCCCGCCTACATTATGATGACTCTTTATAAGCGCCGCATCGCCTAAACCGCTTTCAATAACATCCGGATAAATTGTGCCCTGTACTAAAAAGTCAACCGTGCCGATTTTTTTGGCTTCTTCCTCAAATACGCGTATAAACTCCTCGCCTATGATTTTGCGCTTTTGTTCTGGGTCGGTAACACCGGCCAGCTTGCTGAAAAAGCGCTCGCTTGCATCGACAGCGACAAGATTTATACCAAACTTTCCGGCAAAGGCGGATTTTACCTCTTCCGCCTCGTTCTTTCTCAGCAGGCCGTGGTCAACGAATATGCAGGTGAGATTATCACCCGCGGCTTTGTGCATAAGCAGCGCGGCAACCGACGAATCGACGCCGCCGGAGAGCGCGCATAAAACTTTTTTGCCGGCTACTTTCTGCTTTAACTCCTCAATTTTTTCGTCCACAAACGAAGCTATTACCCAGTCGCCTTTGCAGCCGCAGACATTATATATAAAATTCCGCAGTATTTCTGTGCCGAGCGGCGTGTGCATAACCTCGGGGTGATACTGTACAGCATAAAGCTTATCTGCAGTATTTTCCATAGATGCTATCTTGCAGTCGGAGGTATGAGACGTGACCTTAAATCCAGCAGGAGCCTCTACAATAGAATTGGCGTGGCTCATCCAGCAGGGAGTTGATGAGGGGATGTTTTTGTATAAAAGACTGCTTTCGTCGTCAGTTTGAAGCTGCACGTTGCCGTATTCGCCTATAGCGGCTTTCGACACCGTGCCGCCCAGCACATACGCCATAAGGTGCGCGCCGTAGCAAATGCCGAGCACCGGAAGGCCTATCTCAAACAGCTCACGGCCATATCGCGGAGCATCGTCGTCAAACACCGATGCCGGACCGCCGGTAAGTATAATGCCGCTGTAGCCGCCCTGCTTTATCTTAGCTATGTCAGTCTTATAGGAGAGCACCTCAGAATAAACATTGCACTCCCTAACCCGTCTGGCGATAAGCTGATTGTACTGGCCGCCAAAATCAAGAACAAGTATTTTTTCCATAATAAACTCCCTTTATAATATATCCAGTTAGATATAATCGCTTAAAATCAAACCGTTTATGCCGTCTTGCCCGACTGTCATGCTATATTATCGGCTTGACCCTATGTGAATTTTAACCGATTGAAATTAAACCCGATTAATTTATTATCTGTAAATAATATCCTCGCGGGCGGGGCCGTTGGATACCATTGTTATGGGGCAGCCTATCTGCGCCTCGATAAATTCGATGTAATTGCGCGCCGCCTTGGGCAAATCGGAATATTTGCGTATACCCTTTATGTCACACTTAAAGCCAGGCATATACTCAAGCACCGGCTTTGCCTTTTCAGCCATGCAGGTGACGGGGAAATCCTTTACAACCTTGCCGTCTATCTCATAGCCTACGCATACCGGAATTTCGTCAAGATAGCTCAGCGCGTCGAGTATGGTTAAAGCTACCTGAGTTGCACCCTGACATTCCACGCCGTACCTTGTGGCGACGGCGTCAAACCAGCCGACGCGCCTCGGCCGGCCCGTCGTCGCGCCGTACTCGCCGCCGTCAGCGCCGTTTTCTCTCAGCGTATTCGCCTCGTCGCCAAAAATTTCACTTACGAATACGCCGGCGCCGACACAGCTCGAATAGGCCTTTACAACGGTTATTATGTCCTTTATTGCATAGGGCGGTATGCCCGCGCCGACTGCGCCGTAGCCCGCAAGAGTAGAGGAAGACGTTACCATTGGATATATTCCGTGGTCGGTGTCGCGCAGTGCGCCGAGCTGGCCTTCCAGCAATATGTTTTTATCTTCCTTTACAGCCTGTGTTAAAAACGCATGAGTATCGGCGACATAGTCTTTAATAGCGTCGCGCCAGCCGATAAGCTGCTTAAAGAGCTCATCAACGTCTATCTCCGGCTTTTTATACAAATCTCTAAGCAGGATGTTTTTTACCTCAAGCACGCCCTTAAGCTTGCTGTAAAGCAAATCCTCATCAAAAAGCTCAGACACCTGTATGCCGATTTTTGCATATTTGTCAGAATAAAACGGGGCTATGCCGGACTTTGTGGAGCCAAAGCTCTTGCTGCCCAGACGCTCCTCTTCGTATTTGTCAAAAAGTACGTGGTAAGGCATGAGCACCTGCGCACGGTTGGATATCATAAGCCGCGGAAGCTTTATGCCTTTCTCCTTAAGGGCGCTTACTTCTTTTATAAACTGCTCAATATTAAGCGCCACGCCGTTGCCTATTATGTTGGTAACATGACTGTGGAAAATTCCCGACGGCAGCAGGTGCAGTGAAAACTTGCCATATTCGTTTTTTATGGTGTGTCCTGCGTTCGCGCCGCCCTGAAAGCGGATTACTATATCGCTGTCTGCGGCAAGCATATCGGTTATCTTGCCCTTGCCCTCGTCGCCCCAGTTGGCGCCGACTATAGCTTTTACCATATAATCGCTCCTTACCCCGGCATCAGCCGGATTTATTGACTGCCCATTTTACCTGTTAGGGCTGTGATTGCTGTTTATGTCCGCCTGTTCGGCGGATAAATTTTGACGTCTGCTTTAAAAATACATCGGCCGCCTAAACATTTATAATTTTAAAAAGCGAGACAAGCCTTATATATACTGTAGTGATGCGCAAAATCTGTGCGGCGTATTTAAGAACCGCATTTCCTATTATATAGCCTTATTATGCATAAATATTCAGCTGGAATTAAGACACGGCTGCATTTGTATAGGCGCGCAGCAAAGCAATGCATTAGCCGGTCGTGCGGCTGGGTTAAGGCTAACAGGCATGCCTTTATACAGCTTGGAAAAAATCTGAAACCGCCGGCTGACGCGCCCGCACAAAATTTGAAAACGCAAACTTATATGCCGATAATTCACGTCAACATTTTAATTGCCCGACTTACACATTTATGCTTATTTCGTAGTCCTCGCTGTCGGAGTACTTGGCAAGCCTTTCGCTTACATAGCCGTTTACAAAATCCTCTGTCTGTTTTGGAGCCATGCCCACAAAGTTTTTAGGCTCCATAACCTCTTCCAATTCCTCGCGCGTGATATTAAATGCGCTGTCGGCGGCTATGCGGTCGAGCAAATCGTTTTTGCCGCCCTGCTCTTTTACTACCCTTGCCGCCGCCATCGAATGCTGGCGTATCCTTTCGTGCAGCTCCTGCCGGTCGCCGCCGTTTTTGACAGCCCGCATCATGATGTTCTCCGTCGCCATAAACGGCAGCTCGCTGCGCAGGCGCTGTTCAATAACCTTCGGATAAACTACAAGCCCATCCATGACGTTTATATATAGATTAAGCACACCGTCGGTTGCAAGGAAAGCTTCCGGCACGCTTATGCGCTTGTTGGCGGAATCGTCAAGCGTACGCTCAAACCACTGCGCAGACGCCGTAATAGCCGGATTAAGCGCATCTACCATGACATAGCGGGCGAGTGAAGCTATGCGCTCGCAGCGCATGGGGTTGCGCTTATACGCCATTGCTGACGAACCTATCTGATGCTTTTCAAACGGCTCTTCAATTTCCTTAAGATGCTGAAGCAGCCTTATATCGTTTGAGAACTTAGAAGCGCTCTGCGCTATGGAGCTTAGTACGTTAAGCACAAGGCTGTCGACTTTTCTTGAATAGGTCTGTCCGGATACAGGACATACAGCCTTAAAGCCCATTTTTTCTGCAATCTTTTTGTCAAGCAGTTTAACCTTTTCAGTGTCGCCCTCAAACAGCTCTAAAAAGCTGGCCTGTGTGCCGGTAGTGCCCTTTGAGCCAAGCAGCATCATACTGTCTATCCTGTGGTCGACCTCATCAAGGTCCTGCATAATATCCCACAGCCACAGCGATGCGCGCTTGCCGACCGTTGTCGGCTGTGCCGGCTGGAAATGGGTAAAGGCAAGCGTCGGCAAATCCTTATATTCCAGTGCGAACTTACTTATGTGTTTTGCCAGAGTTATAAGCTTGTTCCTTATAATCTTAAGCGCCTCTGTCATAATGATTATGTCTGCATTGTCGCCGACATAGCAGGAGGTGGCGCCGAGATGTATTATACCCTTTGCATCGGGGCACTGCAGTCCATAGGCATATACGTGCGACATAACATCGTGCCGGACTTCCTTTTCACGGCGCTCGGCGTCTTCATAATTTATGTCGTTGCGGTGAGCCTTAAGCTGCTCAATCTGCTTGTCGGTGATATTAAGCCCAAGCTCCTTTTCTGCTTCGGCAAGAGCTATCCACAGACTGCGCCATGTAGTAAACTTTTTGTCGTTGGAAAATACCTGCTTCATCTCCCTGCATGAGTAGCGGGTGCAAAGCGGGCTCTGATAAACGTCGTTCATATGTAAAAATCCCCATTCTGCCGTCAGGCCGGTATATTTTGACAAAAGAAAATATAAGCAGGAAAAACACTTTTCCCACTTTATCATAAGCACTATATAATAATAGTACATTTCATGCCCTTTTTCAATAAAAAAATAGAAATTGCCGTCTGATATTAAAAACAGACGGCATTTTTATAATATATTTGTACTTAAAACGTATAATTTATTCGCATTCGGCCGCAGCATCGCCATTTTTACCGCGCTCTTCAGCATCAAAGCCCATTATGCGGCACAGCTCCTTGCGCATCCTTTTATAGCTCCCTACTATCATATCCTGCGCGCCGTATGCCATGTGCCGTTCATAGTCTGAATAGCCAAAGCTAGCCCCTTCGGCTTCGCGATTATTTATAGCCGCATATGTGCGCTTTAGAGGCGGGGAATACAGCTTTTTGTCCTCAAAAGATATACCGCAGGGCAGGTTGACGTTTTCGCTGCGCTGCGGTATGCTGCCGTTTATCATACGCTCCAGCGACGGGGTAAGACGCTCTACGCATACGACATATATCGACCAAAGCGGAAAAACGTCGTCGTCAATCCCCTTGAGCGCTTTCAGCGCGGCACGCTTAACGGCGCCGGAAATCCAGTCGATGTCGTCGTTTTCCGCAAGCTCGCTCACTTTTACTAAAGCAAAAAAGTAGGATTTTGAGCGGCTCTTTTTTCGGTAAAATATTTTCACATCCTCATAGTCAGCGGGACAGACGGCGTTTATTTCTTGGTATTTATTTTTTATAAGCGACGGGCGGATATAATAAAGCAGCTTCTCAAAGCTTGTAAAGGGCGTATCAAATTCCGCTTCGTTTATCGCCTTATAATGACTGGCCGCCGCGGCAAACCCAAGAGAAACTATACCGCTTATGCAAGACAGGACAAGGCTTGCCCAAAAATATGGCGCCACTTTTTCAAACCCGGCAAATATGCCGATTATCAGCATTATGATAAAAATCAGGAAGAAAAGCAAAAATATAATCAGTGAAACTTTGGCGTAAAAACTTTTGCCTTTTTTGCTTTGATTATCGTCCTTTTTCATCTTTTCACCTTATCAGCGCATCAGCGGCAGCAGACGCCGGCTTGCGCCGGCCGAAATTCATTGGATATAAATCGATATGACCACTGCAAAATCACACAAACAAAGCAGGGGCAAGATTTTTATATGTAGTAAACTTAAATTCAAGGCCGTTGCAATTATGCACATCCGATTCATATTCAAGCTGCCATGCAGAGTTTTTATCAAGATTTGGGAAAAAGGCGTCGCCGCCGCCCTCCGCCAAAAAGCGGGTGACATACGCTTTTTGACAATATGGCAGCATCTGGCTGTATACATTTGCGCCGCCCATTACAAACACGTCGTCTATATTTGACGATATAAGCCCCATAAGCTCGGCGGTGTTGGCGGCTACTTCGGCGCCTTCTATGCTTTTGATAGAGGAGGATAGTATAATGTTGCGCCGCCCCGGCAGCGGCTTTTTCCCGGGCAATGATTCAAACGTCAGCCGTCCCATTACGACGGTATGCCCCATGGTAGTATTTTTAAAAAATTTCATGTCCTCAGGTACGCGAAACAGAAGTCCGCCGTTTTTGCCTATGCACCAGGACAGGTCTGCCGATAAAATTGCGTTCATACTATTGCCTCCCATTTTACAATATATTATCAGCGGTTGTACACCAGCCGCTAAAAAATATTTACCACCGCATACAATTTGTAGTTTATAAATTTTTATTTAACTAATTGTCCTATAAAAGCCCTGTGCTTTCAATGCCTTTGCAGGATTTAATATCACCCAATACCGGGCGGCAGCAGTCTAAGAGCATTAATATTTAGCAAAAGCGACTGCAGATTAATATTTATACTCCGATAATCCGAGAAAAACGATGCCCGAACGATTACACCTTTGCTAATATTATCGAAACATAACTGCCTCACAAAATCTGCCGCACAAAATATAATTTGCATGTATATTAACAATTAGAAATCTTTTTAAAGCTTTCGGGCGAGCGAAGCCGTGCATTTTGCATATTTTGCAGGGCGTATCGTCTGATATTGTTTAACGCAGGATTATAAATACTTTACAGCAGTCAAATATCATACGGCGACGGGGATTTTACCATTTAATTCATGATATTTATAGCCCTCAAGGCGCACGCTGTCGGGCGTAAACTTGTAAAAATCCTTTATAGATGTATCTATATAAAACTGCGGTGCGTCATACGGCTTGTTTTTTATAATTTCTTTTACCAGCGGTATATGCCTGTCGTAAATATGTGCGTCGGCGATAACATGCACAAACTCGCCCACCTCAAGCCCCGACACCTGAGCAAGCATATGGGTGAGTACAGCATACTGGCAGACATTCAAGTTGTTTGCCGTCAGCATATCCTGTGAGCGCTGATTTAATAATGCGTTGAGCTTTTTGCCTGACACATTAAATGTCATGCTGTATGCGCAGGGGTACAGGTGCATTTCGCTTAAATCGGCATGATTATACAGGTTGGTTATAATACGGCGGCTGGCGGGGTTGTGCTTTAAATCGTACAATACCCTGTCAACCTGGTCAAACATGCCCTCGGCGTATTTATGCTTTATACCAAGTTGGTATCCGTAAGCTTTGCCTATGCTGCCGCTCTCATCCGCCCATGCGTCCCATATGTGGGCGTCGAGGTCGTTTATATTGTTTGATTTTTTCTGCCAAATCCAGAGCAGCTCTTTTACAGAAGTTTTAAAGAAAGTGCGCCGCAGCGTTATAATAGGAAATTCTTTTGACAAGTCGTAACGGTTTACAATGGCGAACTTTTTTATTGTATGCGCCGGCGTTCCGTCATCCCAGCGCGCCCGCACCTGCTCGTTTTCGTCGGAATATCCGCTGCTTAATATATCCTCGCAGTTTTTTATAAAAATTTCGTCGGCATAGCTCATATAAATTGTCCTCCGTTAATTTGTTGTATTAATTGTAAAGGCGGCGGGTTTATAAGTCAAGGGTTTAACTCAGTGCAGAGCCGACTTAAATTTGACATGCATTGTCCGGCTGTGGTATAATCACATGATATTAAATAACGGATAAAAAAGACAAACCTGATATTGCTGATTTTCAGCACTTTGCCTGCGCGGCATTTGCTTAGGCACCGCACGGGCGGATAATTAACATTATATTTTTTAAAGTTAAATGTAAAAATATAATTGCGATGAAATACATATCCGTCGGCTGATTAGGATAACAGATTATAGCCGGCCGCAGTAAAAGTATCCGATAAAAGGCGAAAATTTTAAAGTGAAAGGCTGTTAAAGGCATGCGCAGTGCGATAATAACGCTTACCTGGCAGGATTGCGACGATACAACAGAATATCTTGAATCCCTTTGCGGCCAGCTGGGTGATGACGACTGTTTTTATCTGCTGGACAACGCCTCAAAGGCTGAGTATGCTGATAAAATTGAACAGTGGCTCGAAGCAAAAGTTTCCGGCCAGTACAGGATAATGACGCTGGATGATTTTGTGGACAATTACACTTATAATCAGGCGTACAGATATATTTTTATAAGAAGCCCCGAAAACATGGGATTTGCCGTAGCGAACAACGTCATATTCGATGTGATAAAGGACGCAGGCTTTAAATATATAACGCTCATAAACAATGACACGCTGCTGTCGCCCGACACGTTAAGCCAGCTTTTTTCAGCAATGGAGAAATATCCCGAATACGGCGTAATGACGGGGGATATAAGATATTACAGCGAGCGGGAAAAGCTATGGAACGCCGGCGGATATTTTACCTTTTACGGCGATAAGAGATATTTTAATCAGAAGAAAATAGATAAGATGAAAGCGCGCGGCAGAGAGGTAATGGACTGCGAATTCTTAACGGGTTGCTTTATGTGCTGCCGCACTGAGCTGCTTTTAAAATACGGGCTTTTTACCGACAAATTCTTTTTTGGCGAGGACGACTTCAATTTCTGCATGCGCATGAAAAAGGCGGGAATAAAGCTGGGATGTGCACTTAACGCTGTGCTTTATCACAAGGTCAGCAGCTCAATGGTGAAAACTTCGGCTAACGACGACTATCGCAATATAGTGCACTTTACAAACAGAATTATTGACCAGAAAGAATTTATGACGCCGATTAAATGGCGGTGCTTCAGGCGGATATATTTAGGCATAGTTATGCTGAAGATGCTGAAAAACAGGTATGGCTTTAAGACATCAAAGCGTGTTACCGGCGCCGTAGCCTTTTACAGCAAAAAATATAACACAGTGGACAGAGCTGTTTTTATGGATATTTGTGAAAGATATAAGCAGTAATGATAAAATCAGACAACTGCTGCTAAATAGCGTACGCCGGCTTTGGCAGCAATATGTTATAATATAAAAATGCCGCTGCGTTTATGTGATGAGTGCTTAAAATTTTTATCTGACTTAGTGTGGAAAATGCAGCAGGTGCTAATGATTTTTATGGCTGATTTTGCATCATAAAGCTTACGGCAAAATAAAGGCTTTTGCCGTGAAATATAAAAACAAAAAACCGACATATCCGAAAAAAGGAGATGTAAACATGTCAATGAAAAGAAAGGGCATAATTCTTGCCGGTGGTTCCGGCACGAGGCTTTATCCGTTGACGATGATAACGAGCAAGCAGCTGCTCAACGTATATGACAAGCCGATGATTTACTATCCGCTGTCAACGCTGCTTCTGGCGGGAATAGAGGATATTCTTGTAATATCCACGCCGAACGACACGCCGAATTTTGAAAGACTGCTGGGCGACGGAAGTCAGTTTGGCATAAATATACAGTATGCGGTTCAGCCGTCGCCGGACGGACTTGCGCAGGCCTTTATAATCGGTGAAGAATTTTTAGCCGGCGCTCCCTGCGCCATGATTTTGGGTGACAATATCTTTTACGGCAACGGCATGGGCGATTTGCTTGCGCAGGCGTCTGCCAACGAGGGCAGGGCGACGGTGTTTGGCTATTATGTCGACGATCCTGAGCGGTTTGGCGTGGTGGAGTTCGACAAGACCGGCAAGGTGCTTTCTATTGAAGAAAAGCCGGAAAAACCGCGCTCTAATTATGCCGTTACGGGGCTTTATTTCTACGACGGCGACGTGTCGGATTATGCCAAAGCATTAAAGCCGAGCGCGCGCGGCGAGCTTGAGATAACTGACCTTAATAAGGTGTATCTTGAAAAGGGCAGACTTGACGTTAAGCTTATGGGCCGAGGATATGCATGGCTTGATACCGGCACTATAGACAGCCTGCTGGACGCCTCAAACTATGTCGGCATAATACAGCGCCGGCAGGGAATTGCGGTATCTGCGCCGGAGGAAATAGCTTTTAACAAGGGACTTATAACAACAGAGCAGCTGCTCGACGCAGCGAAGAAATACGGCAAGTCGCCTTACGGCCAGTATCTGCTGCGTGTTGCCCAGAATAAAATACTTGACTGACAGCAGTAAATTATACATAATATCTGCATGCGGGCTATATAGAGAAAAACGTATCTGAACGGTTGGGCGTAAGGGCGTAGCATACAGCGACAGACGCAAATTGTGCGCATATTTTGGCTTGAGGCGGAAGCGCTTGCTTTTATGTTAAAACGAAACGCCAAAAGCCGCAGCGTAATTGCAGAAGAAAGATACTGTGATATACATACACGGCCGTTTGCAGCTTTTTGCCGCATATCCGTACTGATTGCAGTGGTTGAGCGCATTCATCTGAAACGCTATACAACAGGCGGTTTTGAAATATTATAAGGGGTTATGCATAACCGCGCTGCATACGCTTTTATATCAGGATTAGCGGTGGATAAAAAGGCAGAAGCTCATGTTCTCAGTCCGGCGGGCATTTTATGCGGAGGAAATGGGAAGAAGCTTCATCCAAAATTTTGTCCTGCTCAAGGCTCGGTGGATATGCAAAAACCGCGTCTCAGAGTGGGGCGCATCTCTTTGCCGGCTTGCGCGTTATGCTTGACATTAGATTAATATTTGAAGCGCGGGATGTTATAAAATTACCTGCGTTAATAAGAGTTAAATATCCTATAATATATATGAAATATATTTTTGGAGGCATAAATAATGGAAATTAAAAAAACGGAAATAGAGGGTCTTGTTATAATCGAGCCAAAGGTGTTTGGTGACAACCGTGGCTGGTTTACTGAGACGTATTCCAAAAAGCTGCTTGACGAGGCGACCGGCGGTGCTGTTTTTGTACAGGACAATCATTCAATGTCGGCTAAAAAAGGTACGCTGCGCGGTCTGCATTATCAGTGTGCGCCGATGGCCCAGGCCAAGCTGGTGCGCTGCACAAACGGCGCCATTATAGACGTGGCAGTAGATGTGCGCCGCTCATCGCCGACCTTTATGAAATGGGTAGCGGTAGAGCTTACAGCATCAAATTTCCGCCAGCTTTTCTTGCCTAAGGGATTTTTGCACGGCTTTGTTACGCTGTGCGACAACTGCGAGGTGCAGTACAAGGTGGACGAATACTATTCGCCGGAGTGCGACCGTTCGGTGCGCTTTGACAGCCCGGCATTTAATATAGATTGGGGCGTAAGCGAACCAATTATATCAGACAAGGACAAAGCTGCGCCGGTGTTTGACCCGGACAAGCATGCTTTTAATTAACGGAGGTAAAGTATGAATATTTTAGTGACCGGCGGTGCAGGATTTATAGGCGCCAACTTTGTTTATTACATCCTTGACAATTACAGCGACGACAATGTGATATGCGTCGATGCACTCACCTACGCGGGAAATATGGAGACATTGAGCCGTGCAATGGAGGATAAGCGCTTTACTTTTGAAAAGGCGGACATCTCCGACAGAGCGGCGGTATATGAAATTTTTAGCCGGCATGATATAGATGTAGTGGTAAACTTTGCCGCTGAATCGCATGTCGACCGTTCTATTGAAAATCCCGAGCTGTTTTTGCGCTCGAACATACTCGGCACGCAGGTGCTTATGGACGCCTGCATGAAGTTTAACGTGCCGCGCTATCATCAGGTTTCAACCGACGAAGTTTATGGCGACCTGCCGCTTGACCGGCCGGATTTGTTCTTTACGGAGGAGACGCCTATACACACATCTTCCCCATATTCAGCCTCCAAGGCCTCGGCAGACTTGCTTGTACAGGCATATCACCGCACATATGGGCTGCCGGTGACTATATCGCGTTGCTCTAACAACTACGGCCCATATCATTTTCCGGAGAAGATGATACCGCTTATGATAACGCGTGCACTGGCTGACGAGTCGCTGCCGGTATACGGCACGGGTGAGAATGTCCGCGACTGGCTGTATGTTGAGGACCACTGTTCGGCAATTGACTTAATTATACGCAAGGGCAGAATAGGCGAGGTTTACAACATAGGCGGGCACAACGAGCGCGCCAACATAGACGTTGTAAAAATAATACTGCGCGAGCTGGGCAAGCCGGAATCGCTTATAACATATGTGACCGACCGCAAGGGTCACGATTTGCGCTATGCTATTGACCCGACCAAAATTCACAACGAGCTTGGCTGGCTGCCGGCGACAAAGTTTGAGGACGGCATTAAAAAGACGATAAAATGGTATCTTAATAACCGCGGCTGGTGGGAAAATATAATAAGCGGGGAATATGCCGATTATTATAAGAGAATGTATGAAGGCCGCGGCAAAGCAAAGCAGCAGTAAAAATGTCAGCTCACCAGAGCTATTTGCACTGTACGCTTCAGGCGTGCTGCGGCGCACCGGAAAGCGCCTGCCGGATACGGAGAGCACTGGCGTGCGCGTCAGCACGCCGTCTTAATACGGCGCAGTGTTATAAATAATTGCAAGACAGATATCAGAGGTGTTGAAGCGATGAAAATACTTGTGACGGGCGTTAAAGGCCAGCTTGGCTACGACGTTATGGAAGAGGGCGCAAAGCGCGGCATAGAATGTATAGGCGCCGATATAGACGAATTTGATATAACTAATGAAAAGCAGACGCACGATTTTATAGTAAATCTGCGTCCCGACGCCATTATACACTGCGCGGCCTATACCGCCGTTGACCGCGCCGAAGACGAGCCGGAGTTATGTGAAAAGGTCAACGCGACCGGCACTGAGAATATAGCAAAGGCGGCAAAGGAAATCGACGCCAAAATGATATATATAAGCACGGACTATATATTCGACGGCAAGGGCGATACTCCGTTTGAGACTGACAGCCCCGCCGCGCCGCAGAGCGAGTATGGCAGGAGCAAATATATGGGAGAATTAGCGGTAAAATCGCTGCTCTCTAAATATTTCATAGTGAGGATATCGTGGGTGTTTGGCGTAAACGGCAATAATTTTGTTAAGACAATGCTCCGCCTTGCAAAAACAAACAGCGAGATAAGGGTGGTAAACGACCAGATAGGCTCGCCTACCTGTACTGCCGACCTTGCGCCGTTGCTGCTCGATATGGTGGTTACCGATAAATACGGCGTATATCATGCGACAAACGAGGGCATATGCAGCTGGTATGAATTTGCATCGAAGATATTTGAATATGCAGGTGCTAACGTCAAGGTGACGGGAATACCGACGAGCGAATATAAGGCAGCAAAGGCTGTGCGTCCGATGAATTCGCGCATGTCGAAGCGCTCGCTTTCAGACGCCGGCTTTAAATTGCTTCCGCGGTGGGAGGATACTCTTAAATGGTATGTTGAGCGGGTAAAGGATACTATTTAACGCAGTAAAGATATATTCTGCGAATTAAAAGTTTGTATGAGAGACAATTCGCAAGAAAGTTGCTCCCTTTAGATTTTGTGATTGGCCAGAATGCTGGGATAATCTCAAAGAGAAATTATTTATGAAAAAGAAAACTGTAATTATAATTTCAATTATTATTGCAATATTAGTTTTATTTGGGTTATATTTGCACTATCAAAACACTAAATTACAGATAAGCAATTATAGTGTAATCGATAATGATATACCTGCTGATTTTGATAATTATAAAATAGTACAAGTATCTGACTTTCACAATACTAAATCAAAAACTTTGACGTGTGACTTGATAGAAGCAATAAAAGAACAAAGACCGGACATAATTGTTTTAACGGGAGATTTAATTGATTCAAATAAAACCGATGTAGAAGCTGCAATAAATTTCATTAAAAGCATAAATAATGTTGCACCGATTTATTATGTTTCCGGTAATCATGAAGCAAATATTAGTAGTTACACACAAATCAAAGAACAGTTAGCAGAAAATAGGGTTGTTATTTTAGACAATAAAACTGAAGTGTTAAAAATAAACAAGTCAGAGATAAATTTAATGGGTATAGATGATCCGGAAATGGCCGATGAAAATATGGTGTCGGATTCCGAAATCGTAAAATCTGAGTTAGACAGAGCAAAATATAATGAAAATAAATATAGTATACTATTGTCTCATAGACCGGAATTATTTGATACCTATGTAAATAAAGGGCTAAACTTAATTTTGACGGGACATGCACACGGAGGACAAATAAGGGTGCCGTTTATAGGTGGAATTATTGCTCCGAACCAAGGCTTTTTCCCTAAATATACAAACGGAATGTTTGCGGAGGGTAAAACTATGATGATAGTAAGCCGTGGCATCGGAAATAGCATTTTGCCTTTTAGAATAAATAATAGACCCGAATTAGTAATTATAACATTAAATAATAATTGATATACATTCTGAATTTCAGTTATAAAAACCGTTTGGGTAGCTTTTATACGACGACTGCCGAGAATCTTTGCTTGCAGTGTACACGGCTCTTTCATCTTAAAAAATAAGACAAGCGTTATTAAAGCTAAAATAGAGGTGCGTTTATCAACATTTTTTTGATAAACGCACCTCTGCTTGTAACCGAAAGCCCGCCCCCACATAAAATGATATTGAACTGATTATAAAATCAGGTTTAAATATATTTTTATAGGAGGATTATTTATGGCTGAAAACATTACCTCTCCTACAGACTTCAAAGAAGCCGTTTGCTTAGATGTAGGCAGAGTGTATGACTCATGCTGTGACCGCGACTGCCTTGAAGACTTGCGCTGTTACTTCTCACCGCGTGGCCAGGAAGTAATAGAACAGGCTATAAGCGTACGCTGTAAAGACGCTGAAATACTTAATGTTTTTATCGATGTTGAACCTGTACATTTTAACCGCGGATTTTATGCCTGCGATTTAACCTATTTCTTCCTTGTCAAGTTTGACGTATTTACCGCGCCGCATTGTCAGCCGATAGAAGTACAAGGCGTATGCTTTTTCGAGAAAAAGTGCATACTTTTTGGCAGCGAGGGCAGCGTACGTGTGTTCTCCAGCGAGAACGGCTGTGATGAGACAAGCGAGCAGGTTAAGCAGTCGGTCAATACGCCTAAGTGTATAGCGGAGGCGGTAGATCCAGTCGCCCTCTCCTGCAAGCTTGCAGATTGTTGCAACTGCTGCTGCGAGATAAAATGTCTGCCGGCCAGCATATGCCGTCAGCTCGGCTCGGATATCTGTGCACCCGACTGCTGCAATCGCACGGTACTCGTAACACTCGGACTCTTCAGCATTATTAAGCTTGTTAGAAACGTACAGGTGTTAGTGCCCGTATACGATTTCTGCATCCCAGACAAAGAGTGCAACTGCTCTTACGACAATCCATGCGAGACCTTTAAGCGCATAAACTTCCCAACCGACGAGTTTTTCCCACCGAAAGAGGCCGACATGGACTGCGGAATTCCGTACAGCTGCTGCAAAAAGCAACAATTCTAGCGGAGAATGAAAAAGAGGGGAGAAACATCCCCTCTTTTAAAATTATACCAGCAAATTTACATCTGTGCAGTCTAAAAAATACACTTAAGCACTGACCGCAGGAAGCAGCGTTTAAAATATTGGCTTGAGTTTTCCAATAATCTAAAATATTCCCCGCTATTGCAGGGAATATTTTTTTAGACTAAAGTAAAAATTATTGTACATATAATTTTTTATGTATTGGACGTTAAAGCGGCAGTCCAAAATTAAGCAGCAGACAAACAGTAGCAACGATAATTACAACAATAATTGCGGCGGCAATTAAAGCGCCGAGATTGTAGCCGGACTTCTTTCTGCCCTTTTTCGGCGACTGCGAAGAATATCTTGCAGAATTTTGACGGATGTCTGCTGCTTTACTTCGGCCTATGCCCGCCGATTTATTGGATTTTTGACTGAAATTAACCGCCGCTTTTCGGTAAAGGGCAAGCGGGTCGCTCTGATTAAGAATACGCTGATAAAAACTATTAATCCAAAGGACGTCTTCTCCTGTGCATAATTCATCTTCAGTTACATCGTTTTCATGCACAATTTTATTCCTGATATACCGATAATGCTTAAGGGCGAAATAATCATTTCTCCAATTATCAATATATAAAGTGTAGTGGCTGCATCGCTCCATACTTTTTATATACTCTGTAATGCCGACGTCACTGGAAAATAAATCTTTGCATAAATTGTCCAACCTTTTATATGCTTCCATAAAGGCCATAATTATCCTCCGGAAAAAATCTAAAGCGCACCACAATATATGGAGAACAAAAATAAAAAATTAATGTGCGCGGGTGTCTTAGTTGAATAGGGCATATGCCTGCCAAGTTGGAAAAGCAAAAAATAATGCAAAAGTGATAAAAAGGTGTATTAAAAAATGTCGAGAGCTACGGCAGATTTTATAATTACAGAACTTTTCGTTTTACAGCTTAACATAGCTTGACCGCTCCGTGCGCCGTCGCTTTCATGGCCTAAGGACGGAGCTTAAGTCATAGCATGTACCGCCATATCAAAAGCTGCCGGATTTATTTTTTTACTATTTCAATTATCATCTGCTCGGCCTTTGCGGCGTCAGCCTTGCCGCGCGACTGCTTCATAACATATCCTACCACAGCCTTTATGGCTTTTTCTTTGCCGGCAAGATAATCGTTTACAGCCGGCTGGCACTGCGAAACAGCTTCCTGTACCAGCTTGTTAAGCTCCTCGTCGCTGAGCCCGCCCATCTGGTCCTTTGGTATGACCTCTTCTGCGCTTTTGCCCGTTTCCAGCATCTTCGAGAGTGCCTTTTTCGCCGTGCTGGAGTTTATCTCACCTGCATCTAAAAGATTTATAAGCTCACTAAGCTGCTTAGGCGTAATTTTAAGCCTGCAGGCTTCCTTTTCCTCTTCTGTGCCAAGTGAACTGAATATCTGAGTTATTATCATGTTGGAAACAGTTTTGGGATTTTTTACAAGCTCTGCTGCGCCCTCAAAGAAATCCGCCACGTTTTTATACTTGGCAATATTTTTGGCGTCGACGTCCGACAGCCCATACTCCGATATATAACGCTTTATACGCTCTGCCGGAAGCTGCGGCAGCGCATTTTTTATATTCTCAATCTCCTCGTCGCTTATCTTCATAGGGACAAGGTCCGGCTCTAAAAAGTAGCGATAATCATGCGCGTCCTCTTTTGTCCGCATGCCCTCCGTCTCGCCTGTCGTTTCATTATAGCGCCGCGTCTCCTGCGGGAGTATTTCGCCGTTTTCCGCCGCGTCCACCTTGCGGTTGTATTCATATTCCATTGCCTTGGCAATATGCGCAAAGGAGTTCATGTTCTTTATCTCAGAGCGTATACCGAACTCCTCGCTTCCCGCCGGGCGGACGGATATGTTTACGTCGCAGCGCATAGAACCCTCCTGCATTTTGCAGTCAGACACGCCGATATATCTCATTATCATCTGCAATTTTTCCAGATATTCTATTCCCTCTTCAATAGAGCGAATATCCGGCTCGGACACAATTTCCATAAGCGGAACGCCGCCGCGGTTATAATCGATATATGTCTTGCCGCCCTTGTGGACGAGCTTGCCGGCGTCCTCTTCCAGGTGGATGTGGTTTATTCTTATCCTTTTGCCGGAGTCAAGCTCAATATATCCGCCGATACTCAGCGGACGTTCAAACTGCGACACCTGATAGGCCTTCGGCAGGTCGGGATAGAAGTAATTTTTGCGGTCCATTTTAGAAAGATTGTTGATTTTGCCGTTTGTGGCAAGTCCCGCCATAATGGTATATTCAACAGCCTTGCGGTTTATCCTCGGCAGTGCGCCCGGCATGCCGGTGCACACGGGGCAGGTATGGGTATTTGGCTCACCTCCGAACTTGGTGGTGCAGCCGCAGAATATTTTTGTATCAGTGGCCAGCTCGACATGCGTCTCAAAGCCGGCGACAAGCTCATATTTTTCCATATTACCTGTGATTGCACGACAAAGCATACCTTTGTGTGCAGCCATCTCCTTTCAGCGTTATATAACAATCAGCATGAAGCTGCTTTGCGGGGTTAAAATTGAATTAATTGAATGCATAAAGCTTACGGCGGCAGATAAATTCCAAATTAAACTTACATAAGCCGCGGGCGGTTATAAAAGAGCGGGGCTTTTTCCTGACGGATAAGCTCAGGTGCATTTACAGTTCAACGCCCATATGCAGCCTTTTGGTATACTGCGGATAAGCCGTTTCAAACACATGCGCCATATTAAACAGCATGCTTTCGTCAAACTTATCGCCGATAAGCTGCATGCCTATAGGTAATCCCTTAGCATCCACGCCGCAGGGCAGATTTATAGCCGGAAGTCCGCACACGTTTACCGGCACGGTAAGTATATCGCCGAGATATGCTTTAACCGGGTCGTCGTCCCTGTCGCCTATCTTCATGGCCGTCGACGGCGCGGTAGGAGCCAGCACAACGTCCGCCGCTTCAAATATTTTCTTGAACTCGTCGGTTATCTCGGCGCGCAGGTTCTGCGCTTTTTTATAATACGCGTCGTAGTAGCCGGAGCTTAACACATAAGTGCCCAGCATTATGCGGCGCTTTACCTCGTCTCCGAACCCTTCGGTGCGGGTCTTCATAATCATCTCGTTTATGTTAAGATAGCTGTCGGTGCGGTGGCCGTATCTTATGCCGTCGTACCTGCCAAGGTTTGAAGACGCCTCGGCGCAGGCAAGTATATAATAAACCGGCAGCGCGTATGCCATGCCCGGAACAGACACTTCAATTATCTCAGCGCCCAAGGCTTCATAGTCCTTAACAGCGGCCATAACGGCAGACTTTATATCCTCCGGCAGGCCGTCGAAACATTCTTTAATAAGCGCGATTTTTCGCCCTTTAACATCGGCGTTTATATCGACCTGACGCCCGCCGCGCAGTCCTGGCCGGACACAGGTGGAATCAGCTTCGTCATAGCCGGACATGGCATTAAACACGACAGAGGCATCCTCAGCGCTGGGAGCCAGCACACCTATCTGGTCAAAACTTGAGGCATAGGCAATGGCGCCGAACCTTGACACAGCGCCGTAAGTCGGCTTAATTCCGACAATTCCGCAAAAGGCGGCCGGCTGCCTTATAGAGCCTCCGGTGTCAGTGCCGAGCCCATAAGCGCACAGCCCTGCCGCAACCGCCGCCGCCGCGCCGCCCGAGCTTCCACCCGGAACATGAGCCTTGTTGTGCGGGTTTAGCGTGGGTCCAAAGCAGGAATTTTCCGTGCCCGAGCCCATGCCGAACTCGTCAAGGTTGGTCTTGCCCAATAACACCGCGCCCTCAGCCTTAAGACAGCGCCATACAAAGGCATCGTATATCGGCACATGACCCTTAAGTATCTTTGAAGCGCAGGTGGTCTCTATCCCTTTTGTCGTTATGTTGTCCTTTATGGACATAGGTACGCCGTCGAGCAGGGATATGTCCTCCCCGCCGGCAATCCGCTTGTCCGTGGCGGCAGCAGCGGCCTTGGCCTGCTCAGCCGTCACAGTTATAAAGGCGTTGAGGTCGGCGTTTTCCTCTATCGCACCGAGATATTTGTCGGTAAGCTCAGCGCAGGATATTTCACGCTTTTTTAAAGCGGCGTTTATATTTTTTATTATACTCATAACGCCACCTCACATCTTGCGGGAGGAGACGGCAAAAAATCCGTCCTCCCCGCCGTCGACGTTGCTTAATATTTCGCTCTGCTCAAACGACGGCTTTACAATGTCCTCGCGGTAGGCGTTGAATATGTTGTTTATACCGGTATTGTCGCGGTCCTTTGCCTCAGCGGCATTTATCGTGTCCGCAAACCTCACTATGCTCTGCATATCCTTGGTAAGACGGTCGAGCTGCTCATCGGTAAGGTCAAGCATGCTCAAAGCTGCAAGCCGTTTTACGTCTTCCCTTGTCACCATATTATCCACATCCTTAGCGTAGCAGTTAATTTAGTTTATATTTTCCTTCACAGTCCGGACAATATGCCCCGACACAAAAGCATGCCTTTTCTCACCGGCCGCTCGGTTATAATATACCGCTGTATACGCCGGATTTTTATATAAGCAAAAACACGAAATGCAGCAGGACATGCTTAATTAATCCTATCTTATCTTGATATGAACCTCTCTAAGCTGCTGCTCCGATACCTCCGACGGCGCGCCGAGCATAAGGTCCTGAGCGTTGGCGTTCATCGGAAAAGCTATTACGTCGCGTATGGTCTTTTCACCTGTAAGCAGCATTATAATCCTGTCAATTCCAGGCGCCATGCCGGCGTGAGGAGGTGCGCCGTAGCCAAACGCGCTGTAAAGCGCGCCGAACTTTGTCTTTAAGTCGTCCTCACTGTAGCCGGCTATGCTGAATGCTTTAAGCATAATCTCCTTTGAGTGATTTCGCACAGCGCCGGAGGAAAGCTCCTCGCCGTTGCATACAATGTCATACTGATACGCGAGCACCTCGAGCGGGTTTTTCGTCTCCAGCGCTTCCATACCGCCCTGCGGCATGGAGAAAGGATTGTGCGTAAATATTATCTCGCCTGTCTCTTCATCTCTGTCATACATCGGGAAGTCGACGATAAAGCAGAGACGGTATTCATCTTCGTTAATAAGCCCCAGACGCTCTCCAAGCTCCGTTCTTATCTGGCCGGCAAGCTTGTCGACGGTGTATTTATCGTCGCAGATAAAGAATAACACGCCGCCTGCTTCAAGCTTTGCGCGCTCTATCATAACGCTGCGCTTGTCGTCGGGAATAAACTTGTCAATAGGCCCGGCGAAATTAAAGTCGTCGTCAATCTTGATGTATCCAAGACCTTTCATGCCGATGCTCGTGGCAAATTTGAGCATATCCTCAAAAAACTTCCTCGACTGCGACGCAGCGCCTGGTGCAAATATGCCCCTTACCGGCTTGCCCCTGAAAGCCGGGAAGTCGGCGTTTTCAAATATGTCGCTCAAATCGGTTATAATAAGCGGATTGCGCAAATCCGGCTTGTCGGTGCCGTATTTCATCATAGAGTCGGCATAAGTTATCCTTTCAAACGGCGCCGGCGACACTTTTTTATCTGAGAACTTGGTAAACACGTTATAAAGCAGATTTTCCGTCACGGCGAAAACGTCTTCCTGCGTGGCAAAAGCCATTTCAAAGTCTAACTGATAAAATTCGCCCGGCGACCTGTCTGCTCTGGCGTCCTCGTCTCTGAAACAGGGCGCTACCTGATAATACCTGTCAAAGCCGGATACCATAAGCAGCTGCTTAAATATCTGCGGTGCCTGCGGCAGGGCGTAAAACTTGCCGTGATATTTGCGGCTTGGTACAAGATAGTCCCTCGCCCCCTCCGGCGACGAAACGGAAAGTATAGGCGTCTGGATGTCCATAAAGCCCATGTCTTCCATAAGCCGGCGCATGTATGATATTACTTTGGAGCGCAAAACTATGTTGGAATGCATTTTTTTGTTTCTCAAGTCGAGAAAACGGTACTTAAGCCTTATATCTTCCCTTGTTTCGGTGGACATGGGAACTTCAAACGGCAATACCGACTCGCTCTTGCTTATTATTTCAACATTATCGGCGTGCACCTCTACGCGGCCGGTAGGTATTTTGTCGTTTATAGATTCCTCATCGCGCTTTAATACCTTGCCGCTCGCGGTTATTACCGTCTCTCTTGATATTTTATCGGCTATATTGCCGTCGTGGAGAACTACCTGCGTAACGCCGTAGTGGTCCCTTAAATCAAGGAATATAACGCCGCCGTGGTCCCTTATGTTTTCCACCCAGCCGGAAATTTTTACAGTCTCGCCTACGTTTTCTTCCCTAAGCTCGCTGCAAGTATGCGTTCTGTACTCACCCGACAGCTTTATTGCCTGCTCCATAGTTTCAAATCCTTTCAAAAAATGTGTCTGTATTCATAAATGATATTAAGCTATCAATATTGTCAAATGAATTAATTCCTGCTGTAAGCTTTGCCCAGGCGGCAATAAACGACAGCCCAGAAAATGTAATAACGCCGCTGCGTCGCACTTTTTCCTGCCCAGCATATACCTTGTCCTCTTCAACCGGACCTAAAAACAGCGGTATTTTGGCATCTGCACACCTTTTAGCAAGCGAAAATATGCCGCCCTGCGATGAGGGTAAAAAGCGCTTCGAAGCGCTGCGGCTTTCGCACCCGTCAGATATGTCACAGCCACTGCCGGTATTCGTCGGCGCGCCATTGCAGCTTTTAGAGAGCTTGCTCAAAGCACTGTCATGCCCTGCATGGCCCGAAGAATTGACGGAGCCGGTGTGATAAGCGCCGTGCAGCACGGCGTCACAGCAGTTATTATATATATTTATACTGTTATAATCAAGACCGACATAAGGGTTTATAAGCATTATTTTCCCAAGCACAGGCGGCGTTTTAAAAATGACCGGCCGATTACGCCTTATTTCATCGGCGCTGGGATTGCAAGTGTGCTTTATAAGCCTTACACTGCCGTCGCTTATGGCAAAGGGAGTATCAATAACCGACGGATAATCATGCACAAAGGAACGAGACTCGCCTATCCGCGTAGCTATGTGAATTTTCCCGTTAAAGGCGACATACACGCCCGGCAGGCCGAGACCAATAAAATCACAGCACAGCTTTATATTGTCAAATGCGTCAGAGCCTTCCTCTCCGGCCGGTATATTGCTGCCGGTAATAATTATCGGCAATTTTGCATGCGCAAAAATTACGCCGAGCAGATTGGCGGTAAAGGCTAGCGTATCGGTGCCGTGGGTTATAATAATTCCGCTATATTCGGATTTTTCAGAGTCAGACGCCAAGGCACTCAAAACTTCATATAAATAGTTTATAAGCCGCTGCAAATCGGATATCTGCATGTTCTCGCTGAGGATGCTCATAACACTGCGGCAGTCAAACAGGGATAAATCAATATTAAACTTTCGGCAGTATTTTTCAATAATTCCGCCGCCGGAAGATAGGCTTATGCTGCCGCCGCTCTCGGCGCTGTCAATCGTTCCGCCGGTAGAAAGTACTATAATTTTAGGCATCTGCCCCTCCAAGAAAAAATTCCCTTTGCGTTAATGATTTATTTTATCACATATATTCCAAAAATTCAACGATTGCGGCGATTTTAAAAGCCGCCAAAAAGCTATATATTAAAAATTTTATTACAGCTTTATGCTTTTTTATATTTTAAAGCTATCGCATCTGCCGACTTCTATGCCGGCAATTATATTTTTAAGCCATGCTCCCAATGCTCCGCCCGAGAAATCTGAGGAATATGGTGCCAGTACAGTAGAACTATTTACATCATATTAAGCCACCAAAAATTCCATAACGCCAAGCGTCGCTGTTGCCGCTTCTGTTAATATGCAAACCGAGATTATTGAAAACAGCAGGTATGGATAAATTCTCAAAAAGCGTAATATAAATTATTGCCGATAAGTAAACAAGAAGCTGTTTTTGCATATATATCAAAGATAAAAATAAATTATCGGCTAAAATCTGCATCATCTTATAATATGCCCATATTTTGCCGTTAGATATACTGCTTATCAGTTAAAAACAAAGTATTTGATAAAGAAAAAGCTATGCCGTATAATCAATATAACAATAATTCTAATGCGGAGCGGGGGATAAAAATGGCGCAATGGAATGCAGAGCAATATCTTAAATTTAAAAGAGAAAGGACTCAGCCGTCATATGACCTTGCGGGCAGGATTGATGTTAAAAACCCGCAGAGCATAATAGACATAGGCTGCGGTCCGGGCAACAGCACGTCCGTTTTAGCCGGTAAATTTAAGGGAGCGTATATACTCGGCGTTGACAAATCGGAAAATATGATTAATACTGCAAAAAAAGATTACCCCTCTATTGACTTTGCTGTTTTTGACGCTGAAAAAGATTTTGACAAAATAAACCGTGGCTTCGACGTTGTCTTTTCCAATGCCTGTATTCAGTGGGTTCCAAACCACCCCGCACTAATTAGGAATATGTTTAATCTTCTTAATCCCGGAGGCGTGCTCGCGGTACAGGTTCCCATAAATTATAGGGAGCCTATACACCAAATAATAAACGAAATATCGCATAATTCTAAGTGGAGTGCAAAGTTTAAAGTGCAAAGGGAGTTTTATACTCTTACGTCAAGCGAATATTTTGATTTGCTGTCAGAAATAACAGACGATTTTTCTATGTGGGAAACTGTATATTACCACCGGATGAAATCGCATAAAGACATAATGGAATGGTATAAGGGAACGGGGCTGAGGCCGTATCTTGAGGTCTTAAGCGCTGATGAGGCCGCTGATTTTGAAAATGATGTATACAGCGAGGTAATAAAATCATATCCCTTGCAAAAGAGAGGAGAAATAATTTTCAGATTTCCAAGGCTGTTTTTTACAGCTGTAAAGCATAATTAAATTTAAAAAGCCGGCAGAAAGGAGACACTTCGTAAGGAATCTTACTGGGCTTTCACAAGATAATGGCGGCAGAGAGATGCCAAAACTCTTTGCCGCCGTTATCTTAGTTATCATCTTCATCGTTTGACCAACTGTATATAATATGCAATTCCCCCGAATCTGTATCCATTGCCATCTTATCTCCCATTTGCATCAACAAATCTCCGTCAAAATCTACTGCCATATTATCGGAAATTTAGTTAGCAAAATTTCCATCCTCGAAATCAAAAAAACGTTTACCCATATTGTACCTCAATCAATGAATCATCTACAGTTCTGCCGCAATTTTTACAACACATAAAAGCTCATCCTCTATTTTGCCTGTTGATAATATCCGTTTTGCTGACAGATTTGATGAATTGTTTCTGCAAAAATAGATCTGGATTTTTTATTATCATCGGTGTTTATATTCTTTTTATATATGTAAGTATCTCTGACTTGTTGCCACAATCCGTGCTTTTTAATCCACTCCATTTCGGATGGCAACTTCATATGCCCTTTCGGCTGGTATTCCCACGAATAACTGTTTTGTTTTTTGTTGTAGCGAATATATTGTTGCCGCCCATTTCCACATTCATATATAATGCAAAAATCACAACTATGTAAGATGCGGGAGGTTGTTCTATCTTTTACTTTGATTGTAAGAACACGGGTGGAGTCTTCGGTATAATCGTATCCAAAAACCGAATGCCCATAAGGGTTATTAACCTTATCGAGACCCTTGTGAAGAATGTTTCGTATTTCTTCGGCAGAATAGTCTTCGTCGGGGTCATTTACTTCAATATTTACATCGAAGTCAAAACCAATGTTAGAGTTCCAGTCACGAGTTATCATATTTCGTCTGCTACTGCCCACGAAAAGATATTGAAAAGTAAAATTATCTCTAACTTTATTTTGTAATCTGTGTATAATTTCGAGGAGTTCATCTCTAATCGGTTTCCATTCTTCTTTTGGAACATACTTGAAATTGTGCATAATCATAATATCTCCTTTTATCCCAAGCCGCCCAAATAGATTTCACTGAATCTAAATCGTATTAGTGTATACCTATTAAACGTAAATGTCAATGATTTTTCAACAAATTTTGATGTTGTGAAAACAGCGAAGAGAAAGATGATGTCCATAATTATAGCGAGAATCGGATTGTGACACCACAATCCGAAAAGAAGCCAAATATAAATCCTTGGGGCACCTTCCTTACGGAGGATGCCCCAAAGCCGGCTTGTTTTTTAATCAAAAATATGCTGTAAATACACTGCTCTATTTTAACTTTTGCGCTGCTTTAGCATAAAGCGTCACCGTACAGATAATCCTCTGTCGGCAAAGATTTTCCTTGCGCCTGCCATTTCGTCGTCAGTAGGTGAAAGAGTGTCGTAAAGAGTATAATTCAAACCAAGTTCCTTCCACTTGTACTCACCCATTTTATGAAACGGCAGAAGCTCTGTTCTTTCTACGCACTTAAACTGCGTTAAAAAATCCGCCAATTTTTCAAGCTCGCACTTTTCGAGCGTATATCCCGGTACAACAACATGTCTTATCCACACAGGCTTTGACGTGCTCTCGCAGTATTCAAGGGTTTTAATTGCGTTTTCGTTACCGGCGCCGGTTATCTTTTTACACAACTCGGGTGATATTGCTTTTATATCCAGCAGCAGCATGTCGGCAAGGTCAATGCAGTCTTTGACGCTTTGGAGCGGCATTATGCCGGAGGTATCTATTGCTGTGTGAATTCGGCGCTCTTTGAATTTTTGAAGCAAGTCCTTGCAGAAGTCGTGCTGCCTAAGCGGCTCGCCGCCGGATATTGTAACGCCGCCGGATTTTATAAACCCGGAGAAACGCATGATGTACTCAAACACTTCATCGCTCGATTTAAGCTCGCCGTCGTCTAAGCTTAGCGCGTCGGGATTGTGGCAGTAAATGCATCTGAGCGGACAGCCCTGCAAAAACAGCACAAACCTTATACCCGGCCCGTCGACTGTGCCGAAAGATTCCATTGAATGCACTTTTCCCATTACCGCCATATAATCCCCCCTTTTTGCATATAAAATATTTTATAATAAAAACTCAAGTACCTTGTCTGTTGCAAATGATACCTCAATTATCCGGCTATGACAGAGATAACTGTGTAAGCGAAAAACTTAATAAAGTTATATCCCCGCTGAGGACATTGTTAAATCCAGCAGCGGGGACATTCAAAAATCAATAAAACACCGTCAGGCAGTTAGCAAAAACCAATAAAATGACATGTCCTGCAGCCGGCAAAAAATTAGAAATGCGTGTGGAAGGTACGGTGTATAACGTCAAGCTGCTGCTCCCGTGTCAGCTTAATAAAGTTAACGGCATAGCCGGAAACCCTTATAGTAAGCTGCGGGTATTTTTCCGGATGATCCATAGCGTCTAAGAGGACCTCCCTGTTTATTACATTGACATTTATGTGATGTCCGCCCTCGTTGAAATATCCGTCGAGCAGCCCTACAAGGTTTGCGTCCTTTTCATCCTCCGTTTTGCCCAGCGACTGCGGGACTATTGAGAAAGTATAGGATATGCCGTCCTCACTGTAATCATAAGGAAGCTTGGCGACGGATATCATGGAGGCTACGCAGCCGTTTTCATCGCGGCCGTGCATTGGGTTTGCACCCGGAGCAAACGGCTCGCCCTTTTTGCGTCCGTCCGGAGTGTTGGAAGTCTTTTTGCCGTATACTACGTTAGAAGTTATAGTGAGTATCGACAGCGTCGGCTTGCTGTGACGATAGGTCTTGTTTTTCGCCATTTTCTTCATAAACATTTTTACAATGTTTACTGCAATATCATCTACGCGGGAGTCGTTGTTGCCGAATTTTGGGAAATCACCCTCAATTTCAAAATCAACAATCAGTCCGTCCTCGCGCCTTATAGGCTTAACATTTGCATATTTAATTGCCGACAGGGAGTCTGCCACCACCGAAAGTCCGGCTATGCCGCCGGCACAGGTGCGTACAATTTCCTCATCGTGCAGCGCCATCTGCAGGCTCTCATAGCAGTATTTGTCGTGCATGTAGTGTATGCAGTTAAGGGTGTTGATATATAGATTTGCCAGCCAGTCGCAGATGTAGTTAAACTTGCCCATAACGTCGTCATAGCCGAGCTTGTCTCCCTCAACAGGCCGCAGCTGCGGCGCAACCTGGTCGCCGGAAATCTCGTCCCGCCCGCCGTTTATCGCGTAAAGCAACGCCTTTGCAAGATTGCATCTTGCACCGAAAAACTGCATCTGCTTGCCTATGCGCATGGCCGAAACACAGCAGGCTATGCCGTAGTCATCGCCGAACTTTACGCGCATAAGCTCGTCGCTTTCATATTGAATAGACGACGTCTTTATAGACATGTCAGCGCAGTATTTTTTGAAGTTTTCCGGCAGGCGCGGACTCCACAGTATCGTGAGGTTAGGCTCCGGCGCCGGACCGAGGTTTTCGAGGGTGTGCAAAAAGCGGTAGCTCATTTTAGTAACCATGTGCCGCCCGTCAACGCACATGCCGCCGATAGACTCGGTAACCCATGTCGGGTCGCCGGAAAACAGCTCGTCGTACGCAGGCGTACGCAGAAAGCGCACCAGTCTCAGCTTCATAATAAAGTGGTCGACGATTTCCTGTATCTGCTCTTCAGTGTATTTTCCGCTCTTGAGGTCAGCTTCGGCGTAAATGTCGAGGAAGGTCGACACCCTGCCGAGCGACATGGCGGCGCCGTTTTGCTCCTTGACTGCCGCAAGATATCCGAAATAAAGCCACTGCACGGCTTCCTTTGTGTCCTTGGCCGGCTCTGATATGTCAAAGCCGTAGGAGGCCGCCATTTTCTTCAGCTTTTTCAGCGCCTTAATCTGCTCCGAAAGCTCTTCGCGGTTCCTTATAGACTCCTCATCCATAATATGGTAGTTAAGGGAGGCTTTCGCGTCCTCCTTCTCAGCTATAAGGTAGTCGCAGCCGTAAAGCGGCAGGCGGCGGTAGTCACCTATAATGCGCCCGCGGCCGTAAGCGTCCGGCAGACCCGTTATAATACCGCTGTGACGTGCCTTGCGCATCTCCTCGGTATATACGTCAAAAACGCCGTCGTTGTGCGTCTTGCGGTATTTAAAGACGTTTTCCACGTCCTTGTCCATTTCCCTGCCGTACGCCTCAAGCGAGGTGCGTACCATTCTTATGCCGCCAAACGGCATAATCGCCCTCTTAAGCGGAGCATCCGTCTGAAGGCCTACTATCGTCTCCTTGTCCTTGTCAATATATCCCGGAGCATACGCGTCGATGTCGGATATCGTCTTTTCATCTATATCCAGCACGCCGCCCGCTTCGCGCTCCTTTTTAAGCAGGACGCTAACCTCGTCCCAGAGCTCCTTTGTGCGCTGAGTCGGAGGTGTAAGAAAGCTTTCATCGCCGTCGTACGGCGTATAGTTCCTGACTATAAAGTCGCGTACATCTATGCCTTTATCCCACTTGCCTTTAACAAAGCTCATAAAATCATTCCTTTCCCCGCAAGAGCTATGCGGTTAATATAAAATTTATTTTATACTTAAAAAGTATAAATATCCTGCTTATATAATATCACCATGGCAGAATTTTGTCGAGTGAGTAAGAGCAAATCTGCTATAGAAATCCCATATAAGCTTATACCTTGCATATTCAGCGATTGTTAGTGTTCCAGATGTGTGCAGCAATTATACAGCACGGCGGTTATAAAACTGCACGGGTACACTGTTATTATTTTTTGGTTAAGCTGCGAGTATTAGAGATTATATAATATATCATATTTAATATGCTCATATTCCAAATGAGCATAAACATATATTGCGGTTAAAACAAAAAATCAGCGATATAAAATATAATTCAGCTCATCGAATTCCTTATTAAGCTGTTTTGTAAAACGCTTGTCGGAGCCGACGTATTTAAATCCGCATTTTTGAATAACTCTTTTAGATTGCTCGTTTTGTACAAAATGGGAAACGGCAACAGCGTCGAGCTTATAATTTTCAAAGCAGAATAAAATTACCGCATTAACGGCTTCCGGCATCAGTCCCATACCCCAGTAATCCTTTGACAGAGCATAGCCGATTTCCTTTATCCTTAAAGCTTTAAGCTCAGGCTCGGCTTCATCACGCAAGGGATGCAGGCCGAGCGAGCCGATAACCTTGCCGTTTTCCTTATACACTATGGCAAAGACGTTTTTGTCATCAATGAACGACCTGAGCACCTGTCTTGAAACTTCAATATTATCGTGATGCGGCCACCCGGCCATTTCGCCCACACCGGGGACGGAAGCGTAATCGTAAAAGTCATGTATGTCGCTTTCTTCCCACGGCCTCATCAGCAGCCGTGCAGTATTAATGCATGTGCCGGTTATATCAATTTTTATATCCATGTCATATATTCTCCATTCGGGGTAAAAATAGTCCTACCGGCAAGACAATAGGCAATTGCTTTTTACAGTTGATTAGAGCAGAGCGCCAGTGAGAGCGGAATATCGGCAAACTTCTATTTTTCGCGCAAAGGCACTGCGGTTGACAAAAATAAGCAATGTTAATCAAAATTAAGATAATACGGTAAAACGATTTATCGGCAAAAGTAAAGCTGTGGTTATTGGTAAACATCAGGATTTTGCATGAACCAAACGGTATAAGCACATGAGTGATGTTTTTATCTAATTAAGAAAGCATCGTAAAAATTACAGCATTAATATCTGCAAGGCGGTTAAAAATCCTGCACAACGCCGTCTGCTGCGCTGATTAAAGCCAAAAGACAAATGACGGGCGTCATTTTAGCAGTATAGTCTAAACGCCCGTCTGGCCGGTTTGATATTTAAGATATAGCCATGCTGTTTATACGCCGCGCCGCATAAAGTCCAAATTTGCTGGCAGACGGCTAAAAATTTATGCATTATACATTTTACAGTAAGCTTGGCCGTGACGGATGATAGCGCATTAAGCGGTCAAGCCGCGTGCTGCGATTGCTTATTTTTTAAAATATTCTGCCGCCCTATTTAGTCTGGAAGATGTTCTGTCGCGGCCGAGTATACGCATAATTTCAAACAAGTCGGGCGAATTTTTGCGCCCCGTAACCGCCGTGCGTATTACTGCCGACACATCGCCGATATGTCCTTTATACTTGTCAGGCTCAGACTTATACTCTTTCGTGTTTTCGGCATAGCCCAGGGAGGAACACAGCTGCTTAACGCTGTCAAACCACTGCGTTTTATCCCCGTTTAAGTGCGGATTTTCAGCATAACGCTCTAATATTTCCACCGCATCAGAGGCGGATATGTTTTCCGGCAGCTCATACTGCGGGACAAAAGTGTCGTCGTAAAAATATGATATAAACTGTGCCGCTTCATTCCACTTTGCAATATCCTTGCGCGGTTTGGGAATATCCCTGTCTATAGAGAAAATGGCGGCGGCATAGGCTTTATCGCCGCTTAGCCTGTTATACAGCGCCTCATCGTACTTTTCGGCCCAGCTAAGCAGGCTGCTCAGCACGTCTTCAGCGCTCATGCGGGAGATGTAATTTTTGCTTACATCCAGCAGCTTGTCCATGTCGAACAGCGCGCCGGACTGGCTCATTTTGTTAAGCTTTAAGTCAAAGTCGAATATGTCGGCGTCCTTGTTCGCCCGCCTCCAGTCCTCAAAGCCGGAGCTTGCGATGGTAAGCAGATATTCCAGCACGGCGCGCGGCTCAAATCCCTGCTCGGAGAAATACTTAACCGCCGCCTCGGGGTCGCGGCGCTTAGAAAGCTTGCGCTTCGAGCCGCCCTCGCTTTTCATAATAGGCGCTATGTGCGCATATTTCGGCGGCTTAAAGCCCAGCAGGCGGAAAAGCTGCAGATGTATAGGCGTGGAGCTTATCCATTCGTCGCCGCGTATAACATGAGTGGTGCGCATTAAATGGTCGTCTACGGCGTGCGCAAAGTGATAGGTGGGTATGCCGTCGGATTTAAGCAGAACTATGTCGGCGTCGTTTTCCGGCATTTCTATTTTGCCCTTTATGGCGTCGGTAAAGGTTACTTTATTTTCCTCATTTCCCGGCGATTTCAGCCTAAGAACGTACGGCGCGCCGGAACTTAGCTTTTCTTTTATTTCATCAATGGAGAGACTGCGGCAGCGGGCGTATTTGCCGTAATATCCCGGGCGAATTTTTTGGCTTTCCTGCTCGCCGCGGATTTGCTCCAATTCCTCTTCGGTGCAGAAGCAGGGATATGCCAGCCCCTCAAGCACAAGCTTTTTTGCAGCCGAGTGATAAATCTCCCTGCGCAGCCGCTGCCTATAAGGAGCATACGGACCCTTTTCGCCATCCGGCATAAATCCCTCGTCGGGCACTATGCCGAAGGATATAAGACCGTTTACAATATCCTCAAGCCCGCCTTCGACCTCACGCTTTTTGTCGGTATCCTCAATCCGCAGGTAAAATATACCGTCTTTGCCGGCCGCCATGCGGTTTATAAGGGCAGAGTACAGTACGCCTAAATGCAGATATCCCGTAGGACTCGGCGCCAGACGCGTTACCTTTACCCCTTCTTTAAGTCCGCGGTGAGGGTATTTTTCTTCATAATATTCAAAGTCCTTTATATCCTTGTCAAATAAAAGGTCGGCTAAATAACGATTACTGTCCAAATTAAACTCTCCTTGCATATATAATAGGAAAATGTGTAAATAAGCGGCAAACGAGCTGTATTCTGGTACAAAAATCGATTTTTGTACCATAGGCCGCCTAATTTCAATTATAGCTATATTATCGCAGAAACCGGCACAACTATCAACCCAATTTGGAAATTTTTACGTATATGCGGCATCTCCCAAAATTAATCTTTGAGTGCACTTAAGCAGCAAGAGCCAGGACTCCCTTTTCAAGGAAAGTGCTGATTTAAAGGAAATTTTGGGCAGCATAAAATAAAGGCGGTTGCCAAATTTCGGGCAACCGCCTTTATTTTACACGATATTTACTCGGATATATTAAAGTCAAAAATGTACTCTTGGAGGTTTTGGCTCCAATCATATGAATTTGCCTTCATGATTATCTGAAAGGGCTCTTCCTTAATGGCAGGGAATACTACAACGCCTTCTGTCGTTATCCCAGCGCGTATGCTTGATTGCAGTTCTGGATAGTCGGCCTTATAGTTAGGTGCGTATTTATATTGTGTATCATCTTGAATTAGGACCATATTAAAGCCATATAAACTGAATTCGCTGCTTCCGTTGTTTGTTACAGAAATATATGCTCTTGTTTCCTTTTCGGCAAGTTCAACGCTCTGAACTGTTACGGAATATCCATACTGCTCAATTGTATTATTGACTGCTGTGGCGGTAGCAATCGTTGGCCTGACGGCATCTTTGTATGATATTACTTCAAGTGTATCTGCTTGTATTTTAGGCGCAATAATCCGTCCTCCAACCATATTTTCGCCTTTAAACACATCAACGACCTTTCCGCTTATGCGGATATATTGTCCATCTTCAAGTGTTAACTCGGGCTCAGAATAGGCTACGACGGTATTTAAGTCAGTGTTATCTGGATCGGCCCACATTTGGAAATATACTCCGTCGCCATCATAATCAATGCCGCCGAAAATGACTCCAACAAGTTCAACAGTAGATCCAACGTAATCTGACGGATTCGAGTACATCCGTTTGATTTCGCTGTCGCTCAATGGCACAGACTCAGATGCGGTCGATGAAACGTCGTTATTGCCGAATATACTATTACACCCTGCTAAAGAAATAAGTAAAGTAATCAAAAATATTCCTGCCAAAAATTTGTTTCTCACCCTGTTCCCCTCCTCATTATTCGGCTTCTGCAGCATAATATCATTTACACCTGCTGAAGAAAGCCCTTTGCTTGCATGAAGCATCGTTTTTGCTATTAATTCTACAAAAAAGTTGTATTTATTACGAATTATATCATTTTCAATTAACGCAAACAAGTGCAAGATTTAGCGGTACTGCTGCCCTCTTAAGGGATGTACCAACTCCGCACTTTCGAAGCTGTATCTCTTAACACTTCGATAATGGAGAACTTTAAATGGGAACGGCTATATCGGTTTTTGCTGCTGCATTACCGCCGGATATCATATATAAAAATCAAAGTCAGAATAAAAGAACTCTTTTATATATCGAATATATATGATAAAATGAAAAAAACAGGAACAAGGGGTACCTATATGAGAAAAAAGATTTCCGCATTTCTGCTGACAATTGCGCTGCTAATGCTGCCGGGTTGTGATATATTAGGTATACAGCCGGGCACAACCGTTTCGTCAATTTCCGCCGCCGGCAGCGGTACAATGGAAGTGCATTTTATAGATGCAGGACAGGCCGACGCTATTTTTATAAAGCTGCCGGACGGGAAAATCATGCAGATTGACGCAGGGAAAAATAATACCGGAGACGAGATAACGGATTATATAAAATCGCAGGGCGTTGAAAAAGTAGATTATCTTATAGGCACTCACCCCCACGAGGACCACATAGGCGGGCTGGACAATGTTATAAAAGAGTTTGATATAGGGAAAATCTATATGCCGCGCGTTTCCTCATCTGAAACGCCGACGACGCAGACATATGAAGATGTTCTCACAGCCGTAAAAAATAAAGGGCTGGCAATAACGGCGCCGCATGCCGGCGATATAATAATAGAGGGTGAAAATTACACTGCAGAGGTGCTCTCTCCCAAGAGTGAAAATTATACCGACTTAAACGAATATTCGATAGTAGTAAAGCTTACATACGGCTCGGAGAAATTTTTGTTTATGGGCGATGCTGAGGCGATAAATGAGCGGGAAATAATAGACGCTGGCTATGACATTGACGCAGATGTGCTGAAGCTGGGACATCATGGCAGCAGTACGTCGTCTACAGCAGACTTTTTAAAAAAGGTATCGCCTGATTACGCCGTAATATCATGTGGCGCCGGCAACTCATACGGACACCCGCATGACGAAGTGCTGGAGCGCTGCAATAATTTAAAGATAAACATACTTCGTACCGATACCGACGGGACAGTAGTCATGAAGACCGACGGCGAAAGTATAGAGGTGTCAAAGGAAAAATAGCTTGCAATGCGTAGACATCGTAATTTTGTGAGCTTGAAAACACGGTTGACAAATACGTTAAACTGGCTGTAAATTGCCTGCTGCCGATGCGGAATCGGCGGCGATATAATAGGCAAAAGCGGCGCTTTTGCAGGCAGTATTTATTTTCTGCCGAATAAGCTGCAAATGTTACTGGCAAAACTATTAAGAACTTTGCATATGCAAGGGAAGAGACATCTGCTGGCGAAACAACACATGAAACGGTGAAAAATTCGCTTTTGCGATGCTGTAAAATATATGGTAAATGGGGATAAAGCTATGTCAGAAATATTTTCCCGCTTAGAAATGCTTATAGGGAAAGAAGCGCTGAAAAAGCTCAATAGCAGCAAGGTGGCGATATTCGGCGTCGGCGGGGTAGGCGGTTATGTAGCAGAAGCGCTTATACGCTGCGGTGTTGGCAGCTTTATACTCCTTGACAATGATATGGTATCAGATTCCAACATAAACCGCCAAATAATAGCCGATATAACGACGGTTGGGAGATATAAAACAGAGGTAATGCGTGAGCGAATGCTTAAAATAAACAGCGCGGCAAAGATAGAGGAAATAAAAACATTTTATCTGCCGGGCGACGACCTTGGCTTTTTATCGGACTGTGATTATGTTGTCGACGCGATAGACACGGTATCGTCAAAAATAGAACTTGCGGTGTGGTGCGAGAAAGCGTCAATCCCGTTGATAAGCGCGATGGGCGCGGGAAATAAGCTTAACCCGGCGATGTTTGAAGCGGCGGATATATATGATACGTCTGTCTGCCCCCTTTGCAGGGTAATGCGGACAAATCTTAGAAAGCGAGGCGTAAAATCCCTCAAGGTGGTATATTCGAAAGAAAAGCCGATAGCTCCCGTTTGCTCTGACGATGCTGAAAACGATAAAGAGCGGGGTGTATCTCGTCGGCCGGTGCCGGGGAGCATACAAATGGCGCCCGCCGCCTGCGGCCTTATTATCGCATATGAAGTAGTAAAAGATATCATAAAACAGCAATAATGATAATTACAGGCAAAAATAACATTTTTAGGACTATAAAACCGCATAAATAAGTCTGTGATAATGATATTGGCGTTTTTTTCAGCAAAAATGTCTTATCATGCATCGCTTTGCATATATATGAGGCTAAGATGAAAATGGCGGAGGCAAAATGTTTATAATTTAATTAACATCTGTATAAGAGAATAAAAATCCGCCGCCAAATGACGCCGGCTAAACTTATATTATGCATTGAATAAGCCTCAATATTGATAACAGAATATGATATTTGTGTAACAATAAATACAATTTTGTAATAAAGCATCGACTTCCTTGACACATGCCGATTAAACGTATAAAATAAAATTACCTTATTAAATGGAGATGTATGTTATTTGCAGAATACAGATAATTTATGCATGGGATGTATGAGGAATAAAAATCCGGAAGACAAGGTATGCCCATATTGCGGATATAATGAGGAGGTGCTCCAGCCAGAGCCTTTTTTGCCGGTGAGGACGGAGCTTAACGGGCGTTATGTTGTCGGTAAGGTACTCAGTTCAAACGGTGAAGGCATAACGTACTTAGGCTGGGATAAGGCATCAGACACCCCCGTAAGGATAAGGGAATATTTTCCGGACGGTATGGCTTCACGCAAAGACGGCATTTTAAGCGTATCCAGTGAATATGATTACAGTTTTAACGAGGGGCTTGTACAGTTTCTGGACCTGGCCCGCGGTCTTGCACGCATGCGTGAGCTGCCTGCGATAATATCGGTATACGACATATTTGAAGAAAACGGCACGGCATATTATGTAGCGGAAAATATAGATGGAATAACATATCGTGAATTTTTGCTGCGCAACGGCGGTACGATAAGCTGGAAACAGATAGCTCCGATGCTGATGCCGGTGCTTAACACACTGTCTTCACTGCATGCAGTGGGAATAATACACCGCGGAATATCGCCGGAAACGATGATGGTGGGCAGGGACGGCCGGATAAGGCTTATCGGCTTTTGCATAGAGCCGGTACGTACGGCGCGCACCGACTTTTCTGCACAGCTTTTTCCGGGCTATGCTGCAATAGAGCAGTACGGCTTTGACGATCAGCAGGGCACATGGACAGATGTCTATGCTTTTGCAGCGTGCATATATCGCACAATAGTGGGAAATCCGCCGCCGGAGGCGACCGCGCGCGTTACGGATGACAATATGACAGTGCCGGCGTCTGTGGTAAGCATAACTCCTTCAGGCGTTATTTCTGCACTGGCCGATGCACTTCAGATATTGCCAGAGGACAGGATACAGACAGCGGAGGCATTTAAAGAAGAGCTTTCTTTCAGCCGCGGCACGGCTTCAAGCGGCACGGCAGAATTCTCTAAAAAGTCTGTGACGGGAAAGATAGCTTCAAAGCAAAAGCAGAAGAAAAAGAAAAAGTCGTCGATGAAATATTGGCTTATTGGCCTGTTGACGACGATACTGCTACTGGCTGTAATAGCGGCAATACTTATACCAGTAATTTTGCCGGATGAAGAACCGCAGCCGCCAGTGTCGTCAGTGCCGTCGGCCCCATCTGTTATAATACCGAGCAACACGACTCCATCAGTGCCGGACGACAGCGTAGTGTCGGTACCGAACTTTGTAGGTCAGGCATACAGTGCACTGGTGAACAACGTAGAATATAAGGACATATTTGACTTTGTAATATCAGATACTAAGCAGTACAGCGATGAGTATGCAAAGGGCACCGTAATATCGCAGACGCCGAATAACGGGGAAAGCGTTCAGAAAGGCTCGACAATAACGCTGGTCATAAGCCTTGGCAGCGCAAAGGTAGAAATTCCGGATGTAATAGGCATGGGCAAGGAGCAAGCGGAGCTTGAGCTTTATAAAGCGGGCTTTTCGAATATAACGCTGCTTGAAATAAACGATTCGGCGCAGGCGCCGGCGTCTATAGTGGCGGTAGAAGCGCTTGAGCAGACGGTTTCATACACGGTAGGAGACGCGGTATACGCCGACCTTCCAATTTTCTTGACATATAATACGTACGAGCCGCCGGAGTCGAATGTTTCTTCACAGGGAAGCTTGACGTCCGGGATGAACGGAACAGGCGGCACGGGTTCTTCCAATTCATTAGGCGGAACATCTTCGGCTCCTGCATCGGCGTCATCGCGTTAGATGCGTGAACAACAAACGCGGTAAAAGCGAAAATACATTTTAAATAAAGCCAACTGATTGGCATATGCCAATCGGCTTGGTGAGATTAAATGTGTATGCTTATATATAATAGTATAAGCAAATGTAAGCGCTGAAAAACTAAAATGTTAACTTCAGCTACACAAAAATGAAAAGCAAGGATGTTGGTTATAGCAATATATAACAGCATGATAAATTAAATAATAGTTTTTATAATCTTTAAAATTTAATTTTTCTGACTCTGCCCAAAAATTGAGGCTTCTTTGTTTTCCATACAATAAAAATGTTATAAAGAGCAGGTTTTGAGTCTATTAAATCGAGAAGAGAGATAAAACCTCAAATGTGTTTTATCTCTCTTTTTTGATTACAAATTGCGTAAAAGCAAGAATAATCGCCGCCTGTATTTGAAACAATAAAATCAGCATAAATACAGGAGGGAAATAAGGATGGAATTTGTAAAAGCGTTTGTAATAGGCGGTCTAATATGCGTAGTAGGCCAGATTTTAATAGATAATACGAAGCTAACGCCGGCGAGGATATTAGTGCTGTTTGTAACAATGGGAGTAGTATTAACAGCTATTGGCGTGTATCAGCCGCTGGTGGATTTTGCCGGAGCTGGCGCTACTGTTCCGCTTACGGGATTTGGATATTCTATAGCGAAAGGAGTAGAAAAGGCCGTAAATGAATACGGCGTGCTTGGCGCGCTAACCGGCGGAATAACGGCCACAGCGGCGGGAATAACAGCGTCAATATTCTTTGGCTATATTATTGCCCTTATTGCAAAACCCGGAGATAAATCGTAACAGTACGCAGATGCAGTGACTGTTATAACTGATGCAAGTAAAGCATATAGCTGCGATTAAATCAAAATGGCAGCTGCTGAAATAAGCAGCTGCCATATAATGAATAAAACAAAGCAAAAAGTTTACGGCATTCCATTACTACATAAATAAAACGAAAATTAGACTATTTCACCATATGTTTCAGGGCCAATCATAGCGGCATTGCCCTCGTCGGTATCAACGTGCATAGCCAGGCTGAATTTATCACTAACCCTTATAACTACGTCGCCGAAAACGAGGGAACGGCTGCCGGAATCTACTTTTACATTTACTATCTGGCGATCCTTAACATTAAAATGCTCGGCATCGGCAGGAGTCATATGAATATGCCGCTTAGCGACTATAACTCCTTTGTCAATTTCGATTTCGCCGGCAGGGCCTATAATTTTGCAGCCGGGAGTGCCGTCAATATCTCCGGATTCTCTTACAACGCAGGGAATGCCGAGCGAACGTGCATCGGTAGCGGATATCTCGACCTGTGTGGCGCTTCTAACGGGACCCAATATGCTGACATTCTCCATTGAACGCTTAGGCCCGACTATTGTGACGCGTTCGCCGCTTGCAAACTGCCCCGGCTGTGAAAGCTCTTTACGGACAGTAAGCTCATAATCCTTTCCAAATAAAATATTCAAAGCTTCGCGGCTGACATGTACATGGCGCGCAGAAACTTCAATTAGTATACGTGATTCCATGGAATTCTCTCCTTATAAATTTTTCTGCGAAATTATTTTACACCCAAAGGTGAACAATTTCAATAACTGATGACAAAATATAATATAATATGATATAATAATATTAAAATCGACTAAAAACAACAAAAACCTGATGCATAAAAAGCATTAGCCGAAGCCATAATTATATTTTATGAGGGTAAACAACTGTTATACAGCGGTAAAAAGAGCATGGACACAGCAAATTTATTGTATAGGGGTAATATTATGAAATGTGGTAATTTGAATGAGCTAAGGCGGCTTTGTTCGGAGTGCAGGCTGTGTGAACTACACAACGGCAGGACAAATGTTGTATTTGGTACAGGTAATCCCCATGCAGAGATTATGTTTATAGGAGAAGGGCCCGGTGAGCAGGAAGATATAACAGGTGAACCGTTTGTCGGGCGTGCCGGCAGGCTTTTAGACAAATATTTTTATGCGATGGATATAGACAGGGCAGATATTTACATAGCAAATATGGTAAAATGCCGTCCGCCTCAGAATAGGGACCCGTCGCCTGAAGAGCAGGATATATGCTTACAGTACTTAAGAGAGCAGGTAAGGCTTATAAGGCCGAAAATGATAATCTGCCTTGGGAGAATAGCGGCTCAAAAGCTGATTTACCCGAACTTTAAGGTAACAAAGCAGCACGGAGAATGGACAGAAAAAAACGGCGTGCTGATGATGGGAACCTTTCATCCGGCGTCATTGCTTCGCAACCCCGCGCAGAAGCCGGCGGCGTTAGAGGATTTTATGAAAATACGCGATAAAATAGCTGAACTAAAAATAAAAGTAAAAGAATAATAGCTGGCCTGCCCTGTTCAGTAGAATTAGGGCAGGTCATTGTTTTGATATAAATTGTCTTTTTATGCAGGAAAGAAAATTTTTATAAATCCGGCTACCATACGCCATACGGCGAAAGGTCGCGGGCAAGACACTGCAAATGGGCTGCTGGGCAGCCTTAGGCTTATGACATATTCCCATCAAACACAGCAGGCAGATTTTGATAAAGCTGAAAGCAGCATTAAACCGAGACAATGCCATTGTCGGCCGGCTGATTTCCACTGCATCTAATGCTTCATAAGGATGTTTAGAGCAAATTCTGCCTGTGTTTGCAGAATATAAATATAATTTACGGCATTTGATATTAAAAGCTGGGATGGCAGAAATTATTTTGTATCAGCCTCGCTCTGTTCGTCAAGCGACATAGAAAAGCTCGGCAGAAACTCTTTTAAAAAGCAGTCGACCTCAGGCATATTGTATTCTTCCAGCGTGCGCCGAATAGTTTTGGCGGCGTCGCGGAATTCGTTGTTGCCCATTTTCTCCTCTTCAATACATTTTATAAGCGCCGACAGTTTATCCGCCGCCTTGATTATGCGCAGAATATTCTCATCGTCCTGCGCAAAGGCGTCGCGGTAGTCAGGCTGTATGTCCTGCGGAAGGTAGGATATAAGTCGGTCGGATGCGACGGCTTCGAGGCTTTTATAGGCAGTTTTTATTTCAGGATTATAATATTTTACCGGCGTGGGCAAATCTCCTGTTATAATCTCGCTGCAGTCGTGAAAGAGAGCCGCAACTGCAGCCTTGTTTTCATCGACATTACCGCCGAACCGGCGATTTTTTATTATACACAGCGCATGGGCTATAACAGCGGTGTCAAAGCTGTGCTCGCACAGATTTTCCTGCCGCAGATTTCGCATAAGCCCCCATCGATATATATGCTTCATACGCCACAGCATAGCGTAAAATTGATTTTTACTCATAGTTGGCTCCTTATTATTATTCGGCGAGTTTATTATAAAACACATATATTGATATGTAAATGGGCAAAAATTTACTTTATTATTTGTGGCAGTGCTGTTATAATGTAAATTATAAAAACGTAGGATGGGATATAAATGCAGATATTTCAAAGAAATGGAAGCGGGATAAAGCAGACAAATCAAAAGGAGCTTTATCTAATGGCGTTTGGGCTGTCGTTTATCGCCGCGTGTGCCCTGTTCATCCCCTTTATGATAAAGGACGGAGGCTACTTTTTATTTTACGGCGACTTCAACGTACAGCAGATACCATTTTATAAAATGTGCCATGACGCGGTGCGGTCGGGCAATATATTCTGGAACTGGAACACCGACCTTGGCGTAAACTTTATAAGCTCATATTCGTTTTACTTATTAGGCAGCCCGTTTTTCTGGCTGACCATACCATTCCCTAGCTGGATGGTTCCGTATTTGATGGGGCCGCTGCTCATACTCAAATTTTCATGTGCATCTTTAACGGCGTATATATATCTCAGGCGGTTTGTAAAGCCGCAGAGCGCTGTTATCGGCGGATTGCTTTATGCATTTTCGGGATTTTCAATATATAACATCTTCTTCAATCATTTCCACGAAGCGATAATTATTTTCCCCATACTTCTTTATACATTAGAGCTGTATATGGAGGAGAATAAAAAGGGAGTATTTGCGCTTGCGGTGTTTGCCGCTGCATTTATGAATTATTTTTTCTTTGCCGGCATGGTAGTATTTGTAATGATATATTGGCTGCTGCGCATGCTTTCCGGCAAATGGAGCATAACAATGCCGCGGTTTGGGTGGCTGCTTTTTGAAGCGGTGATAGGCGTTGCACTTGCGGCGGTATTGCTGTTGCCGTCGGCGCTGACGGTGCTTGCCAATCCGCGTACCAGCAGCCAGCTGATAGGCTGGGACAATGTGCTATATGGCAAGAATCAGATATTCCTAAATGCTATAGAAGTGTTTTTCTTCCCGCCGGACTTGCCGGCGCGCCCGGTATTCTTTACGGGGTCGGACGTAAAGTGGTCATCGCTTGCGGCATGGCTCCCGGTATTCAGCATGACGGGCGCGATAGGCTTTATGTGCGCGAAGAAAGGTCACTGGCTCAAGCGAATAATAATAATACTCTTCTTTATGGCGCTTGTTCCGGGGCTTAACAGCTTATTCTATATGGCCAACTCGGCATATTATGCGCGTTGGTATTATATGCTGGTGCTCATGATAGTGCTTGCTACAGTAATCTCATTTGAAGACAAGGAAGTCAACTGGTGGCAGGGACTCAGGTGGACAGCGGGAATAACCGCAGCGTTTATATTAGTAATAGGCTTTTTACCGGCAAAGACGGACGGCAACGGCAAGGTCACGCAATGGGGACTTTACGACCATGAGTTTACTTCGCGCTTTTGGATAACATGCGCCATTGCTGTAATAAGCCTTATAATACTTGCGCTGCTTATTACCATGATGCGAAAGCCTAAAGAGGCGAAGAACTTCTTTAGGACGACGGTTTTTGTAGTAATGGCGGTGTCAGTAATATATTCGTCGTACTTTGTGGCGGGCGGCAAAACCCACTCAAACGACTCAGACGAGGTAATAAACAACTATATAAGGGGCGCAGATAAAATTACTCTGCCGGACAACGGCGTTATTCGCACCGACTTTTACAATTGTATGGACAATGCCGGCATGTTCCTTGAGCTGCCTACAATAAATGCTTTCCACTCGGTAGTGCCGGTGTCTATAATGAATTTCTATGAGTACGTGGGCGTAACCCGTGACGTTGCATCGCGCCCGGAATATGACGATGAAGCGCTGCGCAGCCTGCTTTCGGTAAAATGGATGTTTGATTATGCCGGCGACAGCAGCAACTTTGAGTCCGCCAGCGGTTCAACAAAGATGAAAGGCTATAATTATTATGCAACTCAGAATGATTTCAAAATATATGAAAATACTAACTTTATACCTTTCGGCTTTGCTTATGATACTTATGTAGACAAGTCGACGGCGGATTCTATAGATGAGAAGAATAGGGCGCATCTAATGCTCAAGGCGCTTATACTGGACAATGAGCAGATTTCACGTCATTCTGACATATTGACGAATATTACCGATACGCTTGTAGACGAGAGCGTAGATTCGACTCAGATGGCGGAGAACGGCAGCACGAGTGTAAAAAACCAATTAGATTTCAGTTATGACGCCTTAGTACAGGATGTTGCAGAGCGTAATCTTCAGTGTTCATCTTATTTTGCTTATGACAATCGCGGCTTTGACTGCACGATAAACCTCAGTTCAGAGCAGCTGGTATTTTTCAGCGTGCCTTATGAGGACGGCTGGAGTGCGACGGTAGACGGTCAAGCGGTGGACATAGAGCAGGTAAACGTAGGCTTTATGGCGGTAAGAGTAGGAGCCGGCGAGCATACGATACGCTTTAATTACATGACGCCGGGCCTTGGCTGGGGCGCCTTGATATCGCTTGGCGCAGCTGCAGCATTGATTATATATGTAATTCTTTGGAAAGTATATTCCAGGGACAATATGGAAGTATTTGAGCGTGAGCGCCGTGCGCAGGCAATAAAGGTGTTTGACGACGATGCCGGCAGCGGATTCAAAGTAAATCTGCCATATCAGAGCGACCAGACGAGCGGTGGACAATATAATGATGAGTACAGCGGCGCACCGCAGAATGAGCAGAGTTCTGGAAATAATAATACAGAAGCGGGACTTAATATGGATAACCAGCCGGCAGAAGAGGATACATCTGATATAGTAAACGGAGGGTTACTAGCTCCTAACGATGCTGATGTCGATAAAGAATCTCAGCTTTACGAAGATGGCATGGACGGCCTTTCCGATAAATCGGATGAGCCGGATGATGACGGCCCAAATACTGGCAGCGGCGAATAATAAAGCGGTTTAATTTTTAAACGGATGAGGTCGTTGAGACTGCATCTAAAGTAGGACGGGTGAAAGCTAATGGCTCCGGTTTTATATATTGTAGTACCCTGTTACAATGAGCAGGAGGTGCTGCCAGAAACAATCAAGCGCCTTAGCGCAAAGCTGCGTGAGATGATAGACGGCGATGTATGCAGCAGTGAGAGCCGCATGCTGTTTGTCGATGACGGGAGCAAGGACAGCACATGGGAAATAATAATGAAAGCCCATACTGAAAACGAGTATGTATGTGGGCTTAAGCTTTCGCATAACCGCGGGCATCAGAATGCGCTGTTAGCTGGGCTTATGTCGGCGAAAGAGCTTTGCGACTGTGCTGTTTCGATGGATGCAGATTTGCAGGACGATATAGGTGTGTTGGACGAGTTTGTGCAGAAATATATCGGCGGCTGCGATATAGTGTACGGCGTAAGAAGCAACCGAAAAAAGGACACATTTTTTAAACGGTTTACGGCTGAATGCTTTTATAAATTTATGAAGCTGCTTGGTGTTGAGATAGTAAATAATCATGCAGACTACCGATTAATGAGCAAGCGCACGCTTGAGACTCTCAGCGAGTACAGAGAGGTAAACCTGTTTTTGCGCGGCATAGTACCGCTCATGGGATTTAAAAGCGATATAGTATATTATGAGCGCGACAAGCGTTTTGCCGGTGAGTCAAAATATCCGCTTAAGAAGATGATATCCTTTGCCATTGACGGAATAACGTCGTTCAGCGTAAAGCCGCTTAAGCTGATATCGAATGTGGGGATAATAATATCGCTGCTCAGCATACTTGGCATACTTTACGCGCTTATATCGAAGATTATGGGCACGGCGGCGCCGGGCTGGACTGCGACGATTGCTTCAATATGGCTGGTGTGCGGCATTATCATGTTCTGCCTTGGCGTAATTGGGGAGTATATAGGAAAGATATACATTGAAGTGAAAGCGCGGCCGAAGTATACTGTAGAGGAATTTTTAAAAAAGTAATTATTATAATCTGATAAAAAGACGCCTTTATTGGTGTCTTTTTTATTGCAGTGTTAAAACCACTGGCTAAGCCAGTGGTTCATGAGAGCCTAAGGCGAAAAGATAGAAAGCAAAGGGAGAACATTCAGATGAGTCCAAACGATGTAAAGTCTATAACACACAAAGCGCCTGCATAAAAAATTGCAGTACAAGACTCCGGAACAGAAAGAAGAGGAATATGCCTTAAAACATGCGGATTTACAAGAATGAATAAATAGACTAAGGGGGGTTATAAAGATTTGTTTTGACTTGTTTCATTTGTAAATTTCTATTTTTCTGATTTTGAGTTCAATTGGCAAAATGAGAAATGACTTTGAAAAACCGCTAAAATACTGGTTTTATAACAAAAGCACCGTTGTGTCCAAACCTCAAGGGTTCAGACTTCAATGGTGTCTTAATTCGACTCCGCTGTATGGACATGAATCTCTGTAAATTCTTTTGGTTATTAAAGACAAGATTAACGCCGCGGGTGATGGAGTAAAATAAAAAACTGAGCCCGGAACGCGAATTGCGTCCAGGCTCAGCCTGGTGGTGGAGACAGAGGGATTCATTGATTATCGATAATCAATAAATATAGCACAATATATAAATGTCAATTAATCCCATGACTATGCTGTTTTTTGCGTGTTTTAATATAAATCGCCGATATTTAATTTTTGTACAATTTTAAAGATTTCGTGTAAAAAACGTGTAAGGATTAAAAGAAAAAGAGAGTCTGCATGTCCGACTCTCTTTTATAGATTAAAATGTAATTAAACTAAGGATTTTTTGCAGTTCAGTATATAACAAGCATTGACCATTACTTAAAAGATACATATCTTGCGATTCTTTATGTGATATATAAACCAGTGAATCCAGCTTAACAAAACTACTCTTAATAAACGGTGGATTATATTTTTGTATAAGATGATTTGAGCGGAAAGCAAGTTTATGTTCTTTACCGGCGACCGATGACACATTTAATAATCCTATTTTTGAATTATCAACATATACTACTAAATAAGGTCGGTCATATTGAGGAAAAGTTCCATCCTTAAACTTAATCTTCCCTAATAATCCTTGCCCGACAATCATTTAATAAATCACCAATTTCCCGTTGTCACTGTAGATATTATAAACGTCTTCGTCAGCGTTTTGTGAAAAAGCATATAATTGTTCAAAAATATCATCTGTCATGCTGATATTTTCAGGTGAATAATAAAACACAACACCGTTTACGATTTCCTTAAAAGCTCGTTCATTTTTCAATATTTTATATTGTTCTATCACGGATTTTATCTTTTCGATTTCCGATTGCATTTCTGCGTTGGAAATAATAGACTGCTCTTTATCTTTAAAACCGTCAGAACATTGTGAACGGTTATATGCAGATTTCCAAAAATCAAATCCATGATTTAAATTTGATAATTCTTTAGCGGATAAGTGACCGAATATTTCAGATGTTAAATTTAAGATATCATATTCTTCTTGGGTTAGAGACGGCTCAAATGAACGACTTTCTTTGAGCAAATCTTGATAATTATTTTTATACTTTAATCTTACAGATTCAACTACACAACCATTTGCAAATGCCATAATAGGATCATCGAATAACGGTTCCCCTCTTTTTGCAATCGAAATTAGATTTGCAAAAAATAATAGCTTCTGTAATTTCATATTTCCGTCATAAGTATTAGGATTAGTATCCAAGCCTTGCCTTATAAAATATTTTGCATAATCTAAAGCTGTTAACATTTGACCACCTCCCATATGTATACTATCTACTCTTTCGTCATTAGTATAGCATTCATTTCTAAAAAAATCTATAATTTTTCGCAAAAAAGTTTTAATAGGCACAATACGCCACCTCCCTTTTATTATTCCCTTAAAATCATTTCTAAGTTGCATAAAATAGTGCAACATATAAATTTTTATTTTTATAATTAATAGCCAATAACAATATATGTAAATTTCACGAAATGAAACACAAAAAAGCGGGTAAGCTTTGAATAAGCCCACCCGCTTTTTTTGTTTAACATTTTCTATTTAAGGCAATGCTTATTACCCCATTAGTTTTTCAAAAGTGTTCTTACCTGCGGCGCCGTCAGGGGAAATACCCTTTGCAGCCTGAAATCTCTTTACCGCCGAAAGCGTATTATATCCAAATATGCCGTCTATATCCCCAGGATTAAATCCGCTGCAGTATAATGCCGACTGGAGTATGTACGTTATATTCCCCTCGGCGTTCTTTCTTACGGTTATGCACGCCGCCTTTGTCTTCGCACCCCATATGCCGTCCACGGTAAGTCCTCTGCCAAACTGCGTATTAAGCTCCGTCTGCAGGCCGGTCACCAGCGCCTTTTTCGTCTTCGGACCGTATATGCCGTCGACAGCTATTCCACAGCCGTATCTATCGTTCATCGCTGACTGTATATTCCTTATCACTCC
>JABLTR010056966.1_pt1 | contig 62773 bp, 68 predicted proteins | sample 7160071 | NCBI WGS metagenome assembly JABLTR01 (sample SAMN14651230, study PRJNA627086) | human gut metagenome | isolation source: feces | host: Homo sapiens | reverse complement strand
CGTATTAAGATAATTCTTATACGTTATAAAATATATTCCCTAATACCCCTTTTTATAATATATTTTAATTAAGAGAGCCCTAGAGATCGGACATTGCTAGGGCTCTCATTTTTTTATGTTTTAAAAAATATTAAAATGTAGCAACAAATGTAGCAACACACAAAAAAATAATAAAATATAGAAACTATAAATCTATCATATTTTTTAGTTTACAAAAAAAGAATAGATTTATAGTTTATTTTTTCCCTATAAACCTATTCTTAGTTTATTAATTATATGCAATCATTTAATAATTCAACTGCGTCTATTTTTTGTTTAGGAAGTACATGAGCATATATTTCAGAAGTCATTTTAAGACTACTGTGTCCTAATAAAGTTTGTACTACTTTTAAGTTTACATTTTTTTCTATTAACCTACTTGCATAGGTATGTCTTGTTATATGAAACTTTCTGTATTTAATACCAGCATTTTGTAATGCCTTTTTATAGTATCTTTGAAGGTATTGTCCTTCTATAGGTCTCCCATCTTCTTTAGCAAATACATACCCATTATCTTGATAAACAATTGTATTTTTTAATTTTTCTTTCGCTTGCAAAATCTTATATCCTTTTAACTCTTTTACCAAATTAGAAGGCATAGGAACCTTTCTAATACTAGATTCTGACTTTGGAGTTTGTAAAATAAAAGTAGCTTTATCTATATTAGAAAGCTCATTTTTACCACCATATTTTAATGACTTTGTTACACTAACTTCTTTTTTCTCAAAATCTATATCTGACCATTTTAATGCTAAAATCTCTCCTCTTCTTAATCCTGTACCTAATGCAAACTTATATAAAGTTTTAAATCTATCTCCTGTTTCTTCTAATGACTTTATAAATTGCTTTTGTTCTTCATGGGTAAATATATCTATTTCATTCTTTTCAATCTTTGGAAAAGATATATTTGTGCATGGATTCTTTATTAGATATTCGTCTAAAATAGCTTGTTTTAAACTACTTCCAATTATATTATTTAAATATTTCAAACGCTTTACAGTTGTAACTTGCTCATTTATTAATTGATTGTAATATACTTGTAATGTGCTTGTTTTAAATTTATTTAACTTTATAAGCCCTATACTTTTGTCTTTTATATAATTTTTGTATAAACTATAATACATCTCTATTGTACCAACTTTAACGTTATTCACTTTATAATTTTCTAACCAAAATATAAACCAATCCTGTAAATTTATATTTTCATTCAAAATAACTTTTCCATGTTCTAAATCTGCTATATAAGATTTCATTTTCTTATTTACTTCACTTCTTGTTTTACCTGAAAAAGTCTTTCTTTTTATTTTTCCATTTGTATCTCTACCAATAGAGATAGCCCCTATCCATAATCCATCTTTTCGTTGATATATACTGCCTTCCCCATTACCACGTTTACTTCCCATAAAATTTCCTCCTTTTTTAAACTGCCTTCTTCTCAAATAAAGAAAAGGTGTTTTTTTAACAAATTAATTTATAGTAGTATTTATTTTTTCTAGCATCCACTTATCAACTTGATCTCTAATAATTATAATTTTTCTACCTACCCTTATTGCTGGAAAGCCACTAGTATTTACTATCTTATAAGCATTATTCATGCCTATATTATATAGTTTAGAAAACTCCTTTACTGACATAGTTTTTTTCATATATTTTCCCCCTTATTACATAGTATTTTTGTTATAATATATAATTAAAAATCTATGTTTTACATTTACGCTCTTGTTATTAATTTATTTTTCATCTAAAAACCAATTTTATCTACTTGATCTAAACTAATTATAGTTATTCCTTCTATATCATCAATTTTACCTTTCTTCTCTTTAATATATTTTTTATCACACAAATCAGAGATATTGTTTGTCTTTTCCTTCTCATTTAATTTTTTTTGTATTTTTTCCTTTTCTTTTCTATTAAATATAAATTCCCTAGCTTCTTCTATATCATTGAACTCTTTATCTATATCTGCAACACGTAACCATAAACCTGTATTTTCTTTAAAATAATTATTCACTTCTTGAAACGTAGAAAATTTTTTATGTTTTGCATTTGGATATCTATTAACTAAACTTTTTACTTTATCCCAATCCCTAAATATTCCTATTCTTCTTCCTCTAACTACTGCATATAATGGTTTCTTATTCATTATTTTTTCCCCCTTATTCACTTTTAATATTTTTCATATATTTACGTATATTTGGAATTTCATTACAAATTTTTTTATCTTCCTCTAATTCATCACTCTCTATTACTTCTTGTTTTACTATTTGATTTTTATTTTCTAAATTATTACATTGATTATAACCTTTCAAATAATCATCAACTCCATTTAAATTAAATATATTACTAATTTCATTTAAAAAATTTTTCCCATTATATTTAAATGCTTCTGAAATACCAACATATTCGCCTATTATAATATCTGCACCTTTATTTAAAACTTTTAAAACTTCACATAACATATTAATGTCTTTTAATATCAATATACTAGGTATAAAAATTAAATCATTGTATTTTACATTATTTATAAGTAGTGATATTACACTTTTATATTCATCACTCTCAACCAAAATCTTCTTTCTATCAATTCCACCACTAATCAATTTATCTATTTCTTTTTTATTGCTTGTACTATATTCATTATCTATATATACATAAATATTTTTTTTCATATATATACTTGCTTTTAAATAATTTACTTTTAAGTGTATTTCCTTTTCATCTATTTTAACTTTTCCTATTTTTTTTAACTTAGAAATAAATTCATTTAATATTTTTCCATTATATGAATGTATTTCTTTTAATCTATCTATATCATCATTAAAAATGATTTTTACTATATTCCAATGTTTGTGTATTTCTATTTCATATTCTTCTTTAAAATATTTTTTTTTCAATTCATTATTAACACCATTCCAATACCATTCCGTTTGTTCGAAAAATAACTCTAAGTCTGTAAGTTGAATATATTCATTTATAACTTCATGATTAAATTCACACAATTCTTGTATAAACTCATCAATTGTATCTGGATTATATTTCATTTTTTATCCCCCTATAATTCATTCCTATATTTATTTATTGTATCTTGATCTATATGCGTGTAAGTGTCTATTGTAATTGATGTCGAAGTGGAATGGCCAACTATATATTTAACAATATTTACTGGTATATTTTTATCTACAATACATTTAGTTATAAATATATGTCTTAAAGAATGAAAGTGTATATCTTCATTTAACTTACATTCTTTTTTTAACGTTCTAAAATAATAATCTAATTTATTAGGTGAAATAAATTCTTTTGGATTTTTATTTGGAATTAAAAAACATTGTTTTAACTCTTTATCATTTAGTCCAAATTTCTTTTTATATTCTTCTAAGTAATTTTCTAGAAGCTTTTTTAACTCATTATTTATTGGTATTGATCTTTTTGAAAATTTTGTTTTTGTATCACCAATTTTGTATGATATTTTATCTTTATCTTTTTCATTTTTATATCGTGTTACTGTAGATTTAATATTTATACAAGGGTTTTTGGATTTTAAATCAATATCACCTAATTTAAGGCTTATAACTTCTCCCTTTCTTATTCCAGTTTTTAAACATATTATTACTCCAATACCCATCATTAAATTATTATTTTTACAATAATCACATACGCGATCTATTTCTAAATCTGTAAGAATTATATCATTTTTATTTTTAGTTTTCTTTTTTCTTGTTATTTTAAATAATCTTGTATAATTAGTTTCTATAGTTCCATCCATTACAGCTAAATCTAGTATCTGCTTTAATATTGAATAAATATTTTTAGCTCCTTGATTCGAAAACTCTTTTGTAATCTTTTCCTTGAAAGTTTCTACATCCTCAACACTTATATCAGCTACCCTTTTCTTCCAAAAATATGGTACTAAAACTTTATCAATATAATATTCGTAATTCATTAATGTTGATGTTGATAAAATTTTTTTCTTATCATCTAAAAATACTTTTGTATAATCTAAAAATGTTTGTTCCATAATCGTTCCCCCTTGTTCACTTAATCATACTATTTTTGGAACGCCTTAAAAACTTTGAAAATACTATAATCTAGTCTTTTATGTTCCATGTTCCATAAATTTATCCTATTAATTTGATACCGATAAATCCATATTGATTTTTATTGTCTTTTCTAAATCTACTTTTTTTAACCCCTTTATCTACTAATAATTCTTCTAATATTTTAGTAAATCTAATCCTTGTTAAATCACTTTTTAATTTTTCATCAAATATATATTTTAGATATGAATTATATAAATCATCTATATACTCTCTATAATTATTACTAGTTCCAAACTCACATTTACTATTTATAAACATATTAACCTTATCTAAATCTGAAGTTGAATCAAAATAACTTTCGATAAATCTTAATGATTCCTCTGGTTGTGGAAAAATAAAATTATTATCCATAACCTTTTCCTTAAAAGTATTAATTGCTATAGTAAAAATAAAATCCATCTCTAATAATAAATTATCTTCTAATTCTAGATTTCTATCTTCTTTAGAAATAGTATTATTAAACTTCAAAATAACAAATCTGTCCTTAAAAGCATTACCTTCGTCGTTATCATTTTTTAATTCAGGTACATGATTTCCTATTTGTATCATTTTACAAGTAGGTCTAAAGTTAATTCCTTCTTTATTTTTTTGATCTGCAAACATTCTATCGCAACTTATTATAGCCTTTAATGTCCCTGTATCTTTTATTGGAGCTGTATTTGTTTCTGTACTTATATTAATCCTACTATTTTTTAGTTCATTCAAACCAAACTGTTTACTTATATTACTTAGTGTTAAACCTGTTATATACTCCTCCCCTATCAATTTAGTTAAAAATGTGGCAATTACAGATTTCCCAGTTGCTGTAGAACCTATTAGAAAAAACATTGCTCTAGCTTCTTTAAAATCAGTTAAAACATATCCTAGAATAGATAAGAATAAATCTACTTTATCAATGTCATTCTCCAGCGATGTTTCCAAAAACTTAATAAAATTTTCTTGTTTAGCTTCATCAAGTTCATCTTCTGATAAATAATTAGCATTAATTTGATAAGTGAAAATATATTTTTCTATTTTATCTGAATACTTAGGCAAAAGTTGTAAATTTTCAAGATCTAATACTCCATTTTTAACATTTAATAAATGCTTAGGATTTATATTTTTTTCATCTAATTTAAAATCTTCATCCATATATAATTTATCTATTACTGAAATTATCATTTTAGGTACTATTTTATCTCTAACTTCAACATTAATCATATTATTTACAGTATTTTTTTCTTTTTCTTTAGGTATTAACTTGTAAAATTGTTCCTTTTCATTTTTCAAATACAAGCTACCTTTATAAACAGCTAACATGTTTTTCTCCTTAATATGCTTATAAATATATTGAAAACTAGTTTTATTCATTTTTTAACCTCCTTTTGAAAATCCATTTAATTTATTATCAAATAATTAATTTTTTTATTTAAATATATTAAATCATATATTTAAGTTTTTTACTTATTTCTGCATTTTTAAATAAAAGTTTACTGAACTCTAACACAGTAATATCAATGTCTTTGTGAATTTATTTGTAAAAAAACAAATAAAAAAACCCAGTTTTTTTTAACGTTATTAGTTAAAAAAAACTGGGTTTTTCTTAATTTATTTAGAAATAAAATTTTTTTAATTTATTATATTTTCCTAAAGAATTTAAATATTTTTCTAAATCAATAGTATCATTATTTAGATTATATTGATCCACATATAGACTTGTAATAAACATTTTTCCCACAGCTAAATCTATAGTATTTTTTAAATCTTTAGTTTTATAAATCTCTCTTTCTAATTTAGATTTTTCTTTTAATTTTTTTTGTAATTCATTATTAACTATTTTTTTGACTTCTTTATTAGCTTTTTCAATTTCATCTCTTAATTCTTCTATTCTTTCATTTAATTTACTTAATTTTTTTCTCATTTTTATTCTTTTCTCATCTTTTTCAGCTTGATCTTCATACATTAACTCTAATCTTTTAATAGCCTTCATTTCCATAGTTGTTTCTAAACAATATAAATCTTCCAAATAAATATCTATCTTTTCTTTTATATTTTCAATAGTATTTTTTAATTCTCTACTTTTAACATTTTTTGAATCTTTATACTCTTGTACATATTTAAAATATACTTCTATATCAAATTCACCGTATTCATCAAAAAAAATTTCCTCATCTAATAAAATCAAAAATGTTTTTTTCATTAACATTTCTACAAATCTTTTCCAATCTTTTTTTAAGTAAAATCTTTTCATGCTAGGATATTTTTTAAACATAAAAGACATAAATTCATCTTTTAATAATTCACTATTTTTCCATCTATTGCAATATTCTTCATAGAAACTACTATTTTTATCAATCTCTTTATCAACACTAAACATTAAATCTATAAATAAATTTTCATATTTTACATATTCTTTACCCAAAATATATCCAGTGTTTATATTATTTAAAATATATCTTCCTTCATTTTTCAAATAATTGATTTCTTCATTTTTTCTATCTATATTTTTTTCTGTTTCTTCTAATTTTAATATATATTGTTCTATGTATTCTTTTTCATCTATCTTGGTTGTTAAACATGTATGTAAAATCTTTAAATTTTCACTATCATTATTTTCTAGCCCATATTCTTTATTTATATTTGAAATTTTGTTCAAACCATTCTCAATTTCTTCTATAGTTATATTTTCTCTTTTAAAAAAATCTAATATTTCTATGTTACTTTCAATACTTTTTAAAAAGTATTCTTTTAATAAAGTTTCTAATAGATAATTGGATCCTTCTTTTTGCCTCATATACATATTATGTTCTTGTTCTAATTCTTCAACTTCTACCTCTTTATATGCACGATTGTATAAAAACTTATCTAAAAGTGCAATTAAACTTCTTATTATATCTCCAGATTCATGTACATTAGTATCACTTATACATATATTAAAAAATAAATTTAGTCTATCTGTAAACATTGATAGTAATTGATTCATCTCAGCATTTTTTTTATAAGTTTCACTATATTTTATTTCACTTTTTATTTTCCTTGGAAGTTTTTCTATTAATTTAAAAATTTTCTCATTATGTTGAATAAATTCATCCTTAGTTAAATTCTCCTCATTTTTATTTTTAACTTTATTATTCCTAGAGTTTTCTATCATTAAAGCCAATATATCTTCTGATATTATAGGTATCATATAATCTCTTTTACTATCTTCACAAAATCTTCTTGATATAAAATTTAGATCTAAACCATAATACTCAAATGTATTCTTTAGATCTTTTGTTATATTACTATTATTAATATTTTTTCTTCTACAAAACTTTTCTAAACTAGTTACAGTCATTATATCTTGATAATTAATTTTTTTATTTTTATTATCATAATCTATATATCCCTCTTTATTATAATGTCTTTTATATATATTTTTCATAATATCAACCCCATTATAAATTTTTTTGTTAATATAATTATAAACCTAAAAAAGATTTAAAACGCACAAACGTTTTAAATCTTTTTTAGGTAAAATATTAATTACATATTTCATAACATGCTTTTAATAAATCTAAGTACTGTTCTTTTTGTTCTTTGTTTTCCTTTATAACTATTATTGATCCTCCTATAATTGCTAATGCAAATACTTCTAAAACAATTCTTAATAAACCTTTTGTTAATAAAAATATCACTATTGCTATTAAAGCTACTATTAAAACATATCTATATGTTATCTCATTTTTTATTTGTTTTTGTGATAGATACTCTTCTTTATTAAGATTCCCTGTTTTTAAATAAATCTCATATTTATTAGAGTATTCTTTAATTTCTTCTTTTGTAAGTTCTTCAACATGTTTTATTTTAAAAATATCAGAATTCTTTTCATCTTGATTTTGCTTTTTTGACAATTTTATAGATTCTTCTTTAGATTTTATCTTTAAATCTTGTGTTATGTATCCAAATCTACAACATCTTAAATCATAGCAATTACATCGTATACCACTTGATATACTCTTAAATTCAGGTGCTAATAATACTACTATTTTATCTCCTGGATTTAACTTATATATGTTTTCTGAAAGATCACTTATTTTTTCCTTCTGAATCATAATATCTATACTATATCCAAATCCTTTTCTATAATTTTCTTCTGTAACTATTTGAATTTCAACATTGTCATCTTTATCGTTTATACTGTTAACTATACCTGATTCCACTACTATTATATATTTTTTAGATATTTCACTTAAATTATAAATTGCTCTTGCACTATTAGTTTCAAATTCATTCAATATAAATTCAATATTATATTTATCATATTGAATATTTGTATTATTTGATACATCACTCATATACTGTGTCCCTCCACTTTAAACTTTGTTATTATTAATTTTAAATTATGTGTTGCTATTACTATGTTATATTTCACCTTTTATCAAAAATCTATATGAAAAATATCCTGTTTCATTAGAATAATAAATTACTCCTTTCCATTCACCATTTACTTTAACCTCTGCATAACGATTTTCTTCTGGAATAAGATTAGCTTGTAACAATTCTACATCATTTTTTCCACTTTTATTAAATATAGTTTCTGCATACATTTCTGCATAACTCTGTAATCTTTCTGTGTAGATTTCACTATCTTCTGATTTATCTACTAATGATTTACCTATTTTTCCTTGATTATCTATACGAGTTATATTATTTATCTTTTGATTAATTTCGTCACTCTCTTCTGTTATAGTAATAATACTATATCGAGCAACCTCTTTTTCATTTTTATCTACTACAGAAGCTATTATTTCATATCCATTATAATCTAAAGAATTATAATCACTTTCATCATCAGGAGAAGTTAAACGATATATTGAATCAAGTTTAACCTTTAAATTAGTTTCTGTTACCTTTATATCAGCATATATATTTTCATCATAAGTTGGAAGAAAATCTTCATCAGAAGAATCATAATCTTCCATATGTTTATTAAGGACACATTCAGAATCTATTCTTACATTATTTAATTTCACCCTAGAATGTAATCCTACATCTTCCATCATCGTTGCACAACTAAGTGCTTTAGTAGTATATTGATTTATTTCATAAAGAGTATATTTTCTATCAAAACTTTTATCAGTAGATTTACTTCCATCTATATTTTCTTTAGCATATTCATTTAATATATTATATATTACTTTTGAAGAATGATTATTTTTTGCACATTCCTTATAGCATATATCTTCATCATACATTTCTAATAAAATACCACTTATGATGGGTTTTAAATATTTAAAATTAATCTCTTTTTCTTTTGAAAACGATGTTTTAAATGAAGAAGCAGGTGTCATATGTTCAGGATCTTCTATAATAAAATTACTAACTAAATCATTCTCATTATTTATTTGCTTATTTTTTTTAACAGATTTTTCTGTATTTTCCTGTGAATCATACCCACTATTTTCATAATCATTATCCTTACTACATCCAGCTAATACTAGTAAAAATATTAAAAAAGTAAAAAATATTATTAATCTTTTTTTCATTTTCATTCCCCCTTTTAACTTTTTTCTTTTACTTCAATATTTTTCAATAATTATAACTTTAACTTATATTTTTCTACTTATATTATCAATATCTTCTTATTACTTTAATTATATTGTAAAATTTTCCATAATTCCAATATTTCAATCGACAAAAAAATCATTTTCAAATATATAAAATACTATTTATAAATATTTCAACATATATATTAAATATTTATACTATATATGTTGAAATATTATAATAAAAGTTTATATTTTATCTATATATTAAATCACTTAATAAATCCTCAATACACTCAAATATATCATCACGATATTTTGATGCTACTTCATTTACTACTAATGTTACTCCTAACCCTATAATTTTAGCTCCTATTTTTAATATATCCATCTTCCTATTCCTCCTATTTTTTATTTATTTTTATTGGTCTTGAATATGTAACTATTCTTCCATCATCTAACTTAATTTGATATAAACAAAATTTATCTTTTCCTATAATTCTAACTACAGGATATTTGCTTATATCTTTAGGTAAATACTTAACTTCATCTTCTAAAGTTATCATCTTAATTCCTCCTAAAAATATATACTGTCTATATATGAATAATAAACCTTAGTACCTTGACTTGTAGTAAATGCTACAGCTGGTATTAATTCTAGTAACCTCTCTACATCATCTGTAAGTAATAGTTGATTTATTACATCTTTCTTAGTTCTATTTTCTACCCATAGTCTAACTACTTCATCCTTACCAAAATACTTAGTTATATATTCAGGATCATCAAGTCTATCATTTAATACCTTCTTTGCTATTTCATATAACTTATTTTTATCTGTATAAAATACATGGCTTTGGCAAATGCCCAATCCTTCTGTTAAAATACTTTCAGTCAATTCGCTTGATTCTTCTAAACCCACATTGTATTCAAAGTCTGTAGAGCTATTTATAAATACATGAACTCTTAAAATATCTCTATCCATGTAAAGACCTCCAAATACTAGTTCAGTAAGTATATCCATATTATCTTTTAAGAACTCTATTTCTTCTTTATTTTGAGCCATATCAAATATTTCTTTTATTTCTTTTTCACTTAAATTTTTATATCTTTCCTCTACACTTTTAATTTCATAAGCTTTCATTTGTTCAATTATTTCTTTAGTATTTAACATTATTATTCCTCCAGTTTTATAGAATTTAAAAAGGTATAGAATCTAATCTATCCCTTGATATTACTTTACATAAGTCTATTTTCTTTAAATGAAAAGTATTCATTACTACCTATAATAATATGATCTATTAACTCTATACCTAATATAACTCCTGCATCTTTTATTCTATTTGTCATAGCTTTATCTTCGTTACTTGGTGCTGAAATACCACTTGGGTGATTGTGTGCTAACATAATTTGATTGCTATTTGATAAAATTGCTGTTTTAAATATTTCTCTTGGGTGCACTAATGATGAATTTAAAGTCCCTACACTTACTGTACAAATATTAATTGGTTGATTTTTAGTATCTAAGCATACTACTAAAAGCTTCTCTCTATCACTATCTTCTAAAAAGTTCTTTAATAATACATAGGCATCAAATGGAGTTTCTATTTTTCTATTTTCATATTTTGTTGAACCTTCTCTTACCATTTTTATACTAACTATATCTACTCTTTTAGCATGTTTATTTTCCATAACTCTAGCTCCTTTTAAATTAAAATAAGCTATGGCATCTAAGCCATAGCTTTTGTTACAACTGGTAGTTGATCTATATAATATAAAATATTATTAAAGTTTTTCTTCTCTATAGTTTCTATACTTGTGTAACCAAATTTACCTACGATTTCATATACTTTCTTTCTACTTTTATTTTTAGCCCTTATATTAAATAAATTAATTTGCTTATCAGAAACTAAATTCTTAGGTCTTTCATGTTTAACTTCTGTCATACATTCACTTGTATTTTCTTTATTTAATTTCTTATCTAATTTTGCATTAGTATCATTATCATACTTAGTTTTAACATCTGAAACTCTAGTATTTACAATACTCTCATCTATTTCTGGTGGAAGACTAAATTCTCTTTCTATTCGTTCTTGTTCTTCATATGGCAATGCCCACACTGGTAATTGAGGAATAAACTCTAAATACTTTTCATCCTTTAATGGCACCCAAATTGGATCTAGTTTGTATAAATATCTTCCTATACCAAATTGCACTGCTGCTCTTTTCATAGCATCCGATAAACCACCTTTAGTTGCTTCCATATTTGTATCATCTGCTCCATCATACTTAGTTAGCCATTCATGTTTATCTTCATCCCAAATAGAAATACCACATAATTGAGAATTTTCTTTCCATTCTTTAAACTCATTCTTCCAACCAAATACTCCAAATACTTCATCTAGTCTGTTTTGTATAGCCTTATTTGTTACATAAGGTAATGCAAGTCCCATTGATTTATCTTTGTTTGTAGCTCCAACTCTCCACTCTATTTCATCTTCTTTAAAAGGCTTTTGTAACTCTTTCATAACTAAATTTCTATCCATGATATTACCTCCTATATTTTTTTGCAAATTAAAAGCACTAGCTCATTAAAGCTAGTGCTTATGTAAGTTTTATATTATAATTTACATCTTCAACTATAGTTATTCCTTCTATAACTTGACCTGTAGATTTATCAATTCCTTCTGGAAATGCCTTCTTAATATCATTTTTCTTAATTGATTTTTCAATGTTTATCATATCTATGTACATATTTTCTTCTAAAAATTCTATAATACTTTCTTCATTATAACTCCATTTTTTAGATTTTCGTTTAGTTACTTTACCATATGGTGTATCTAATTTGTATTTAGGATTTATTTCTTGTTGCTTTTTATAGAATTCTAAAAGTACTTCTTCATAGTATTTTATCTTTTGATCAAGTTCTCTGTTTACTTCATCTTGCCATACTTTAATCTTTTGTATCTCTTTTTCTGCTATAGCTGTATTTTCTTCTTTTAACATATTTACGTATTTAAGTCTTTTCATTATGCTAGTTGCTATTTCATTATCTGTTACTTCAAGTCCTTGTTCTAAGTTTTCTTCTAATACTTCATTTATTACATCTTGTTCATATAGGTTCATACAAATTCACTCCTTTTAACTTAATATTTTTATGATTAGATTACTTCTTTCATATTATTTAAATTATTATCTACTCCTCTTAATTCAGTTGTTTCTTCAATCCAGTTTAGTATTTCATTACTTGTGTCTGCTATAACCTTTAAAGATACTTTCAGTTCCTTTAAATCCTTATTCTCACTCCATGATGCTATATATCCAAAGCTATATTCACTAGTATCAAATCCTAAACAATTGCATACAACAAAAGCCGTAGATTCAGCTTGAACCTCGGCTTCTTCTCTAGTGTATTTATTTTGATCTTTATTGTGCAGCATACTATGAGCTTTCTCATGTATTAAAGTCTTAAACATATGCATAGAATTTAAATCTGGTCTAATATATATAGCTTTTTCATTTAAATCATAATATCCATAAGCTGTATTGCTATTTAAAGTATCGTCATAGTTAATAGGAACATCACTACTTGCTATAAGACTTTCTATGGCTTTGTCTAAACCTTTTGGATTATCCTTTAATTCATTAATTAGTGAAGGGATTTCACCTTCAACCTGACTTATATCAAATACGTTCCCTAATCTAAATGTAAGTCCTTTTACTTCTGTTTGTTCTATAACTTTATTGCCATCTCTATCGTATTTTACTTGGTTAAATTCGTCTGTAACAGCTTCTTCCTTAATATATGAATAAGGTATAGGGACTAATACTTTAATACCCTTAGAACCCTTTTTAACCTTTAATCCTAGCTTATTCCATGTTTTAAAACTAGCTACTCTACTTGCAATGGGATATTGCATTAATATCATAATCACATTATTGAAGCTATAGTTGTGAAATTGACTGAAAAACTTTAGATAGTTTAAATAGTTTTCTGATGTAAATACTTCTTTAACTCCATTTTGTAGGTTTTCAATTATCTGATCCATTTCCTTTTTCTTGTCTTCTTTTGACTTTTTGATATATTTAGTCATTTTTTAAACCACCTTTCAATTATATACTTCATTTAAATAATATATAATTGAAATTTTACAGATTACACTAAACCAATTATTTTTATATATTATATTTATTACAATTCGAATTTCCCTTGAATATATATTTCTTTCTTTTTATATTTAACATTTGTGTTATATTCCTCTAATTTCTTTATATATTTCTTTAATGAATTTTCATCATATATTTCCATAACCCTAGAATCTTTAAGTAATTTTAGATTTCCTTTAACAGATTCTTGATTTATATACTTTGTATTATGTCTATAACAGCCTACTATTTTTTTTTGATTAAATGCATAATTGATAGTATGAAATGTTCCACTATTTACTTTTGTTTCTACAACTAAAACCCCTAAACTTAATGCACTTTGTAGTCTATCTCTTTCTACAAATTGATTTTTAAATATTTTTTTACCTGGCGAATATTCACTGATTATACATCCATCATTTTCCAATATTCTTTCAAATAATTCTGTATTTTCTTTTGGATATACTACATCTAATCCACATGGCATAACAGCTACTGTTTTTCCATTATTCTCAATACAACCTAAATGAGCAAATTTATCACATCCAATAGCTAGTCCACTTATAACAACAAATTTATTTTCAGAAATAATATGACCTAATCTATAAGCTATCTTTTGACCATGTAATGTTGGTTCCCTTGTTCCTACAATTGCCAAAGCTTTATTTTCTTTTATGCATTCTAAATTTCCTTTATAATACAATAATAATGGATTATCTTCAATGTTTCTTAACTTTTGTGGAAAATCATTATCTAAAATAGTAATCATTTTTATATTATATCTATCACATTTTTTTATAATATCATTACATTTCTTTTTTGCTAATTCAATGTCTTCAATATTTACATTAGGGATTCTTTTTATTTCTAATTTGTTTTTATTTAAAAAATCTAATATCTTTTGTGAATCAGTATTTTCAGGTACGCCTTTTTCCAAAATTTTATTTATTGTTTTTTTCCCTAATCTATTTATATTTAACAATATAAGTATTAACTTAATATTATACACTTTTATTCCTCTTTCTTTTTTAATCATGAATTGTTTTTGCTAAACAGATACAAATAACATTATATCCTTCATCTTCTAATATTTTTCTACATGCCTTCATAGAATTACCTGTAGTTGTTACATCATCTAATAATATTATATTTTCGCTATCTACCTTATATTGTACAGATATAGAGTTAAAATGAACTGAACAATCTCTACATCCTCCCTTAGATAATTTTTCTATAGTTTTATATCTATAAAGCATCCCTTTAGCATTTCCAAAGTTCATTTTATTACAAATTTTTTCAACAATATGTTCCATTCCTGGATTTGTATTATTTTCTTTATGTGAAGGTACAATCGTAATAAATGCACTATTAATTCCAATAGATTTAATATACTTTTCTAAATCATCTTTTATAAGATTATATAAATTAGTTGAAGCTATCGTAGAATGTCTTTTCTCATTTTTCAAATCTAAAATCATACTACTAATCTCATCAAATTTAGGATTGATTTGATCTTTTATTCTATAAGGATGGTAATCTGAAAAATATATTATATTATTCAAATAATCCTTTTTTAGTTTTGTATATTCTATATTTTTTTGATTATAAATTTTTAATGAAATATTATTTTTAATGTCTTTGTTTTTACTAATAATAGTTTTCTCTTCTTCTTTTAACGTTTTTTCTATGTCTTCTAAAAAATTTTGCATATTAAAATATTTGCGATTATTTTCAATATTACAACGATTATTTTCATAAATACACATAATTAAATCTTTTTTACTTTCTAAATATAACGTTGTAATCTTATCCCATTTATTTGTATCTTGGTGATATTCTAAATAATTTTTTATTAAGTCATTCATAAAATGAGTCGCTTTTTTTATAAATTCATTTCTACTTTTAAAATCATTACTTTTAAAGCAAATTTCTTTAAATTTATCGTCTTTTAAATATTTAAATATTATTCTATCTGAATAATCTATTAATCTTTTTATTTCCTCCTGGTTTTCTTTTTCATGATAATTTACATTAATATCATCACTTTCTAACATTATATTTCCATAATTTCTTTTATCAAAGACAAGTTCACCTTTTTTTAAATTCTTAACTAAATTTTCAACTAATAAAAATTCATTTTCATCAAAGTTTTTAATTTTTTTTGCATCATCATAATAAATAGAAACTGGAATATCTATATCTACAATAATACTCTTTCTCATAAAAATTATTTCTTGTATAGTATCTTTTACAAGTTGTATTGACTCATTTCTCTTTTCTTTAAAAAACAAACACTCCTTTAAAGGGTTATTTCTTATTTTAATTGCACTAACGCACTCTTTTTCCTTTTCTTTTTTATTATTTGAAAATTTAATACTTCTTCTAACTTTTACTGATGAATTAAAATCACTTGATTTTTCATTTGAATCTATATAAGAGTAATTTTTATCTACATATACATACCCTGTTTTTAACCCCAATATTATAGGATTATATTTATCATCATCTTCAGAAGGATTTAAAAAATTATCTAAGCTACTTTTTTCATATCTAAACCTAAACTGTAAATTGTCCCATTTTACTAAATCATCTACTATAAACCACATTAATTGAAAAAAATCTTCAAAATATTTTTCAATTTTATTTGAATCTTCCCTTTCTTTTGATTTCCAATCTCCCCAAACAACATCATCATATCTCAATATACTTTCTCTAGATATTGTTAATTTATATAACCCTGTGCTTTCTTTAACTATAATATAAGTTCTTTTGCTCATAAAATTTTCAACTATCATTTTTTCTCCCTAATCCCCTAATTTTTATAAAACATTTTTATTTCTTCTATTTCTTTTTTAATCTTTTTTATATTCTTTTCAGCAATATAATAAAAATAAATAATCAATATACATTTATTTTTATCATATAATACTGTAAACTTATTTGTACTAGGTGTAAAACGACTTTTTAATATATCATACATATTATCACAAACTTTATCATAATATATTTTTTTATCATTAAACTGCTCTAAATCAAATCTTTCGTTACAAATTTTATTTTTTGCATAAGATTCATATTTAAATATTATTGTATTAGCCTTTCTAATCATAGATTTTATTTCTTTTGGAGCTTTATAGTATTTAACTTCAAAAGTATCTAAACCATAAATTAATTCATTATAAACCTCATTTTCTAAAACATCTTTATTATTACTAATATCCTGTATCATTTTATAAGTTAAGCTATCATATATTTCTTTATATTTAAAATTTTGCATATGATATAATAATCCTATATCTTTAAAATTTACGTTAACATCTAACAGTTCTTCATCAAACATTTCTATTATGTATTTTTCAAACATCTTTATTTGATCTATTTCATCTGATAAACCATTTATTATACTTTTATAATCATTAAGTTCAAAAAATATTTTTAATTTTTGTTCTTTATTATTTATACAAATATTAAATAATGGTACTCCTAAATGACATTTTAAATTCATATCTTTAAGCTCATCTGTTGCATTATAACTTATGTATTCATTGTCATGTAAATAACTAAATAATCCATGAAATAATTTTTCTAAACTAGAATACTCAAATTGTTTTTCATCTATAATAATTTCTCTATTTCCTCTATCCTCAAAACTAATATTCAATGAATAACTCTTTTCTTTAGAGTATTTATAAATAATCTCCACTGTATACAAATTTTCATCTTTCTTTAATGCAGTTATTATTTCCTCTTCAAGTTTCATATACAATCACCCCATTATCGTATTTGTTTAAATTTATTTTATAACAGCTATAGTGATTTAGCTATATAATTAGTGGAATTTATTCAAAAAAATAACAATAAGAATTAATATTAATTCCTATTGTTATTTTATATTATATTCATTTTATTTCTTATATCTTTTACATAAATTATAGAATGTAGCCTTTTTAACACCTAATTCCTCTATAGCTTCTTTTGAAGATATTTCTTTTAACTTCCATTTGTTATACACCTCTTCAAAATTACTTGGATATTCTGCAATTGGTCTACCAATATGTTTCCCTGTTTTTATTGAATATTTTTTACCATTTTCATCTATAGGCATAGCATCTATTCCTTGACGTTGTCGTTTCTTAATCTTTTTATATTCTTGTTCTGCCATATAAGTGCTAACAGCTAAATCTTTATCTTTACAAACATCTGAATTTAACTCTGAATCATCTAAAAATACAATTTTAACACCTTTATCTACCAAGTTATTATATGCTTTTTCTGTAGATTTTTTATTTCTACCTAATCTATCTATTGAAGGAATAACTAAAGTATCACCCTTTTTTAATAGCACTTTTGATAAAGCATTGTAACCAGTTCTCATAAAATTAACTCCTGTACAGGTATCTGTTATTATATTTCTTTCTTCTATACCATAATCTCTAAGGTATTTTATTTGTCTATCAAGACTTTGACCCTTCGTAGAAACTCTAGCATATCCATATATTCTATTTTTCATATAAATCCCTCCCAACAAATTTATTTATTATTTTGTTTATGTGTCTATAAAATAATAATAAATAGTTGGAGGACTTTTATAGACATTATCAATTTTAACTTAATATAAAAGATCTACAATGTTATTCATAATTAATCTATAAAAGTCTTATTTAAATATAAAACTATAGTTTTATAGACATAATATAATTCTTTTATTTATACATAAAAATCATTTAAGTAGCTAAAAATTATTATTTTGATACTACATTTTCCATGATATTAATTGTAAGATTTGACTATCAATTAAAACTATTTGTATAAACTTAAATTCTTCATATGTTACTGTGTCCCCATGTGCTACTTTATTCCTTAATAATCTAATTTTATGTAAATCATTAATAACTTCTTCTTTTGATAAAGTCCCACAATTACACTTTGCAAGATAATTTATTGCATCTACAAATTTTAAATTTCTAATATTTAAATTTAATTTTTTAGATATTAATTTTTTCAACTCAAATTCAAGAACTCCAGTATAATTTAATACCACTCCATTATATGATATTAGTTCTTTACCTTGTTCTCTAGATTCATATTCTTTTGCCATTGTTGTAGCTGTAGCCAGTGATTTTAAACTACTTTCACTAAAATTTAAATATTCTGTTTTATATATTGAGTATGCATGATATAAATTATCTAATGGATTCCAAAATATAGATATAAATATATGAGTATTCAAATTATATTTTTCATTACTATCCTCATATATTACATTAGCATCACATAATTCATCATCATATCCTACATATATATCAACATATTTTATCACTCTATCTTCTAAACCTACAATAAGTACTCTATACACCATTTGAAAAAAGGCTTTTATAGCACCATAATCCACACCCTGCAAATTTAAATCTTTAGTTACATATTCCATAGATATAGTTTCCATTTGGGATTTTAAGAATGCTCTTTCTGTAGTATTTAAATTATATTTAATTATTTTATTAGAGTGATTTTTAGATTTACTTTTTTTATTATTATTTAAAAACCTATTATAAATAGATTGAGTATTTATAGCAAATTCTCTTAATTCTTTTGTTAATAATAATATTTTTTTATCATCGTTTTCTTTATTTCTTAAACTCTCTATCATTTTATTTAATTTTATTAAAACATAACATTTTGTGCCATTGAATTCTGTAATTTTATCAAAATCTAAGATTTCTTCTTTTTTTTCTTCTCTATTTTTATTTTTTAGCCTGCTATTATTTTGCTGTAATTTCAATATTTTTTTCTTCTCTTTTTTCTGCTGTTTAGTAGCCATATATTTCATCCCCTATAGAAATTATATATTTACACCTTTTATCTTAAAATAGTTAAATAATTCATTCAAATTATTATTCATCTCTCCAGTTTCTATATAGTAATTTTCTGCATCCATTTTTGTATTTTTACCTAAAAGGGCACTTTTAGGTATTACATTATTATTTTTAATTATATTTACTAAGCTATCATTACATATAAATCCTGGTATATCAAATTCCCAATGTTGTTCTTTTAATAGCTTTTCAAGATAATCCCTATTACAACTATTATAAAATAATAATCTTTTACTTTTCAAAATACTATCAATACTTGGGTTTACTCTAACTAATATTAAATAATCAAACTTACAATATTCTCTGTTATTTTTATTAGGAATATACTCTCCAAATTCATTCCAATCTTTAGTTTCTAATAATAATAAATTTCCATATGCTTTTGTAGATTTAACTGCAATTAAATTATCATTTACTTTTAAGTCATAAATATCCCAAACACCCCTGTCATAAACTTCCAAATCTGGATATTCTACATTTATATTATTTTGTTCAAATATTTGATAAAGTGCAAATTCTGCTAATTTCCCTTGAAAAGTATTTGCAAAAATTTCTCCATTTTTACGTTTTTTATTTCCTCCTGATCTACATTCTCTGTGTTTACTCTCTCCATAAGCAAAACTCATATTCCAAGAAAAATCAAATATATCGTTTAAAAATCTTTCTTCAAATTTAATTCCATCAAACTTAATTTTTTTTCAATAATATATTTATTTTCAACTATTTTCATATTAATCCCCCATTTTACATTCACTCATTATTTCTAATAAATCATTAATTGTTATTTTTTCATCGATATAATTATTTAAATGATTAATTATATCTAATGCTTTATATAAGCTAACAGATCTCTCTCCCCTTTCTATTGCCCCATAATGATATCTACTTATATTTAACTCTGGTGAATTACAAAGAAATAATTCTATGCTTCCAATTTTTTTTCTTTTTTTTCTAATAAATTCCCCAAATTTTTTATCGAATTTCTTTTGAAAATCATCTTTTTTAACATCCATTTTGCTTAATCCTCTTCTAATAATAAATTATATATATCTCTTTTATAATCATATAACATATTATTTTCTATTATATATCTCATATTTAGTGGTATAGTATGTTGATAATTTTTTGAAATTTGTATAGCATATCCACTGTTTATCCAATTAGCAGGTCTAAGCCTTAATTCCAACCTTTTCTTAGATTGATATATTTTCCCCTGACCTAATGTACTATCAATTAAACCACTAACAAATACACTTTTTTTGGTATATCTTTCTATATTCATATTCTGTATTTCATTAATATTTACTCTTGTCCCACATAGGAAAAAATTATTACCTGCCCTTAATATAAAAATATAATAAATTTTTTCTAATTGAAATTTATTCGAAACATAGCTAAGTTTTTCATACAAAATATTCTTCCATAAATCAACTATTCTTTCATATCCTCCCTCTTCAAACAAATTATCTAAATTGATACCCTCAATATCAAATTTTTGAGCTAAAGAAGCTTCTCCAGATTCTGAGTTACTTGGCATTCCATTTAAGTCAAGACTACAAGAAAGCATTTTAACATCAACCCCAAATTGATTAGGTTTAACAATATCCACTGGAAAACTTCCTGCTCCCACAGGTTCTCCTCCTATCGCTTGTAAAACCCATTGTTCAACATGCTCTTTTGGAACTTGTATAGGCAAAATATTCTGTCCTGGTAATATTTCTGGTTGTAAAATAATTGCCTTTTTCATATAAAACCTTAAAACTTTTTTTGAAGTTTCATCAAAAATTTCATTAAGCTCATCATTTGTTAATGGTTCTAAAATCATTTAAAATCCCCCTTACACAAATTTTTAATTATAAAAAAATTGTATAAGATGATAAATTTTAAAAGAATTGCTTATAAGCAACATTAAAGTTTATATTAGTATCTTTTAATAAATATAAATTATCGTATATAATTCACTTTTAAAATATTTAATTCTCTAATTTCATATAATCTTTACTTTTTACATTTTTACATTATTTGTCAAGGAAATTTTTTTCATTTTTATAGATAAGCATCATTGATATGATACATATATAAGCTAGCTTAAATAATAAAAATCAGGGGGATTTAAAAATGCCTAATATGTTAACACCATTAACAAAAAACGAATTACTACAAATATTTGACAAAATAGCCTTAAATGTTCTAGAGTTATGTATGAAAAAACTTTTAATTTCGCAACCTGAAAGATTAGTAGGTCAACATCCATTACCTATACAAGTTCCAAAGGAACATATTGAACAATGGGTTGTTCAAGCTATAGGAGCTACTCCTGTTGGAGCTGGAGCATACCCTATAGATGTAATAAAACCTGGCGAATTTGGAGCAGATATAAAAATGCTCTCTTGTAAAGTAAACTCTTATGGTGAACTCAGTGATACAACATCTGGAGAAACTTCTTTAGCTCAAAAATTTACTAGTGCAGGTGTAGATTTAGATACTGCTTTTGCTCAAAAAAACTATGATGCTATAACAAATGACTGGATTGAAATATTAAAAGCTAAATTAAATAGAGTTACTAGGGAACAATGTGTTGATAAATTATATTATATATTTATATTAAGAGCCTCTACAAAATTTCACCTTTGTGCTGCTCATATAAATATTAATAATATAGATATGATAGCTACTAATAAGGATAAAACAACATCTACCTCTATATTTCTTAACAATGTAATAGATGATCATTTTGGAAATGCAAAAATATATAAATCTAAAAAAAGACTAGAATTAAGATTAAAGCCAAAATATTGGGTAGATAATAACCATGTAATAACATTCGATTTCAGTGAATTCATACCTCCTATGGTGAATTTAAGAAATTTAATACAACAAAAAGACAATAATATAGCTGAATGTCTACAATATCTTATAGGGAGATATATACAAAATGAATAGCTTTAAAACTGACTTTTATAAAAATATAGCTAATATTATTAGAGAACAATTAGATCTTTTAAATGAACATCCTGTTATTTTAAGAGAAATATTAATTCAAAATGATATTAAATATAGTAAATTATTAAAGTTAAACACAAAAATTACTGATGACATTTTACTTACAGAGATAAAAAATTTATTTGAAGAAAATTGTATTACAGAAAGAACTTATAAAAATATTAAAAGTGGAAACACAGCAAGTAATGCCTTTAATATTTTCATAGTTATATATGTATTAAATGATTTTACTTCTTTAGTAAATGAAAAATATAAAGAATATGGAGAAAATAAAAGTATTAATTTAATAAATTTAGATATGATAATGGAACCGTTAAAGGGTTAATTTTTAAATCAAATATATAAAGGGGGATAAAATATGATAAAACATAAAATATTATTTTCCATTCTTTTTGGCGGTGGATGTTTGGGATTCGCAGGTGCATTTTGTTGTTTATCTGATGATATAGAAAGAGAAATTTTCAATAAATTTTTATAATAGATAAAAATGATAAATCTAATAATAAATTTATCATCTTTAAAATAAGAATTAAGTTTATCATAGAGATATATAGTCTGCCAACTATATATCTCTATTTTTAGATTATAACAATTCTATACATATATTTTCAAGTGTTTTATATAATAAACATAAAATATTAATATTATTCAACTTCCTGTAAAACTTTTTTTATTTGTTCAGCTATTCTATAAATAACTGATACACATACAGAATTTCCAGCTTGTTTATATAAACGAGCATCTGATGCTTTTTGTGGTAATACAAAATCAGATGGAAAACCTTGCGTATTAAAGCATTCTCTAGGTGTCATTTTTCTAATTCCACTTTTAGTTTTTACTAGACACACATTATGTCCTCCAGTTCCTTGATTTGCTGTAAGTGTAGGTACAACACCACTTTTATTTTTTCTTACATATTTTCTTCTCCATTGATATATAGCATTTTCATCATCCATAGCCTCTACCAATTTTTCATAAATATCACCCTTATATTTTCCTTTAGTATAGTAATATTTTTCATCAATCTTAGTATCAAAATCTATGATATCAGATAATCCCTTTTCTAATTTCACAGGAAGTGGAAATTCAAAGTTCTTATATAAATTTTTATCTTTAAAAGCAACGATATATATTCTTTCTCTATTTTGAGGTATATTGCCATATTCCATAGCATTTAACACAGCATATTTAAAGTAATAACCTTCTTTATTTAAAGTATCCATTACAATTCTAAATGTTTCTCCATCATTATGACCTACTAAATTTTTTACATTTTCTAAAAATATTATTTTAGGCTTTTTAGCTTGAAATATTTTCACTAAATACATATATAGACCACTTCTTGTTAGCTCTCCATTTTCATCATAAAAACCTTTCATATATCCAGCTTGTGATATATCTGTACAAGGCCATCCAGCTAACATCACATCAAAATCAGGTATTTCTTCAATTTTAACATCTTCAATACTTCTACAATCTACTTTTATATTAAAATTACTTTCATAAGTTTCTATTGGATATTTATCAACCTCATTTGCATATATAGTTTCAAATAAGTTTGTTTGTTCAAAACCTAAATCTATTCCACCTACTCCAGCAAAAAAACTAGCACATTTTAACTTTTTCATATTTCATTCATTCCTTCTTATATATTTTTTCTTACACATATAAATTTATATTTATTAAAATATAATATCAAAAATAGCGGCGCGTTGCAAGAAAAAAAGTAATAAGAAGGTAGCTTCCCCCCTTATTACTTTTTTTAATAATTATAATGATCTATGTACTGTATGCTTAAATCATTATAATTAAATATACAAATAGGTTTCAATCCTTGTGCTTCAATTATATTTTTTATAATTCCTGTTCTTGGTCTTCTCTTAGAATTTTGTTGTTCTCCAAAACTTTCTGTTTCATTAGCTTTAAAATCTTTTAATTGATTTGAGTTCATATTTAAGTCATATATATATAATAAATCTCTATCATAGTCTAATCTTCCAAATATTAAAATATCAAAACCATGTCTAGGACTAAAGGAAGTAGTATCTCTATTAAAATGTGAACTAGCTTTTATTTCAACCATCTCTCCACGTATTGTATATGCATCTCCTGGTACATTTTTATTACTCCATAAAAGTCCTAAAGCTTTACAAATCACTGGCTCAGATATATCATTGGAGAAATTTACTCTTCTTCCTCCATATGAAGCTAATATCATATTTAGTTCTTTCCACTTAAAATATGCATCTCTAATTGATATTAATAAATTATCATCTACAATTGTTAATTTTCCATTATATATTAATTCTTTTATATTTTCTTCTGTATACATTTATTTTGCTACCTTCTGTACTTTATATTATACATAAAGAATTAATAGTTTTCATTAAATAATATATTTTTATATAATAATTGTAAGTAAGTTTAAAAATTACTTTTTCAAGATCTCATTGGCTTTTTTTGCATAAGTTTTGTAATTTCCTTTAACTCCTCAATTTCTTCTTTACTCATACTATCAAGTGAGTTATATTTTTTCGGACTTACAAGACATACATTCCAAAAAGTAATATTATTGGCAATAAAGTTATTATAATCTTCAACCCCTCTTCTTACTATTGGATAATTAGTTCCTATATAAATTATATTTTTCGAAGTTATTAATGGTATAAAAAATTTAAACCCTGATAAATATATTACCTTTTTTCCTTTATTGATTAAATCTTCTAGCATTTCTTGTGTATTTGCAACACTATCTAAAATTTCAAATCCAATCTCATTAAAATCTATATTAAATATTTTTAATATATTAAGTATAGGCATATTATAATTTTCATCTAATACTTTTTTTATTTTACATGCTGTAACATCCATACATAGATTTCTAAGCCAAGCTACTAATTTACCATTTGACATATAAATTAAAATTCTTTCTAAAGAAAAGTTTTCCCTTAATTCTTCAAGTGTTCTTACTTCTACATCTCCCTTCATTTTTAAAGGAACATTTTCAAAATTAAAAATTTTTTGTTCCTTTATATCCTTTTTATCTGAATTTAATATTGCCCATAAACAGGTAGCTTCTAGTAAATATACCTCTTGTTGTTCATCATCTTTTATATTAAATATTCCAAATATTTGATTTATAATTTTACTGTCATTTTTATCTAAATTTTCTATTTTATCTGCTATATCATTTATATTCCTATCTCTAAGCCAAGTTATTAACTTACTATTTGACATATAAATTAAAATTCTTTCTAAAGAAAAGTTTTCTCTTAATTCCTCAAGTGTTCTTACTTCTACATTATATTTCATTTTTAATGGAAATCTAATGTTTTTTCTCATTCTTATCAACTCCCATAATTTAAATTTAACAACTAAACTTACAAACACCATTGTTAAATTTAATTAAATATTTATATTCCTAAAAACGATCCTATTCCACTTGTTACTGAGCTTACAAAACTTTTTGCACCACTTACAATATTTTTTGCACCTTCATAAACCTTGCCAGCTACACCTTTTACACCTTCCCATGTTTTTTTAACTATTTTTTTAGCTCCATTTACAACCTTTTTTGCACCATTATATATACACTGACCAACTTTACCTCCAGCCATATATCCAACAACACTTCCTACAGCAGCACCTATAAAAGTTCCAAAAGGAATAAAACTTATCGTACCCAAAATAGCACCTATTTCTGCCCCTTTTAAGCTCATAGATATTCCACAAAACATACTCGTTGCCATATTTCCAACTTCATTTAATGCCTCTGCTGTTGTACATTCCCCCATAGTAACTTTACTCATTATTTTTACTGTTTCTATCCCAAAACAAGCTATATTGGCAAAAACATTTCCTCCAGTTCCTGCTGGAATTAATGTTAAAATTCCTCTTTCAGCTCCAACTTTTAGAGCTCCAGCTGTTATTGCCTTTATACATGCATCACTTCCAGAAATAATTGCTTTTTCAATCACTTCATCAGCTTCTACTTTTTCATTGTTTACTAATTTATACGTAATATCAAATACACTTTCTATAGTAACAGCCTGTACTCCTGCTAAGCTTGCTTGTTTACCTATATTTATAGCTAATTGTTTATTAGTAAATTCATTCCAATTCACAGTTATAGGTTTATTTGAATTCTGTAGTTGATTTTGTAGTTTTTTTACTTCTTGCTTAGTTAATGGGTTGGATGTAGTTGAAATTTTCTCTGTTCCACCTATATATGAAGTAACTGATTTCGTATTAAAAATACTCTGTACTTCTTCTACTTGTTCTTTTGGAACAACAAAACGTTGATTATTATATTTTCCATGATTAAATAAATTTATAGTTGATTTAGCATCTTTACCAAATTTAAATTGATATTTATGTAAAATTTGATCTTTTTTTATATCTTTTATAAATACATCTATTGAATTTTTTCCATAAGCTTCACCACTTTCAGGTGTACTAACATAAGCTCTATAAGGTTTATTTTCTAATGATGCATTCATGTTAAAAGTATTAACATGATATTGTTCAGCTATAAAGCCATCCAAATTAAAACATTGATTTATATTTCCATTTGTAGTTATTACCGCCCTATACATTTGAGCATTCGCTATTCTTATAGTATCATCTATCCTAGATAAATACTCTCCAAATTGTATTACTGGTATATTAGAAGATGCCTCTTGTAGCTTATTTGCAAGCCATACTTCTTTAGAGGTACCCACCTCCTCGGATTCTCTTATAGATTTTAAATTATTATCAAATTCTTTTATTGAATTAAATACTTCATCACAAAAATTTTCTATTTCGCCTAACTTTAAATTTGGTAATTCTTTTGATAGTTTACTTTTAAGCCATTCTTTATCTGTTACATTTTTATTCTTTTTAGAATATGATTTCGAAAATTCTCTAATAATTATTTCAATTTCTTTTAATTCTTTTTCAGATAAACCTTCTAATGTTATATTATTTGAATCTACTTCACTCATTTTTTCACCTTTATATTATTTTTATTTTACTACATTGATGCATTTTTAAATTTTCTTTTTTTGTATTCTTCTGTCATAGAATCTATAGACTCTTTCATAATTACTGATAAGGAACTTGTTTCATTTATAACTTTTGTAATATCCTCTGTAGTTAATCTATTTTTTCCTTCTGAAAAAACATTCTCTACACTTTCAATAATAACATTTTCTATATCAGCACCAGTATAACCATCAGTTTTTGATGCCAATAGATCTAAATTAATATTATTTTTATCATCAGGTCTTCTCTTTTGTATATGTATATCAAATATTTTCTTTCTATCATCTAAATTAGGTAATCCCACAAAAAATACTTCATCAAATCTACCTTTTCTAAGCAATTCTGGTGGTAATTTAGTTACATCATTAGCAGTAGCAACTACAAAAGTTGGACTATCCTTTTCTTGCATCCAAGTTAAAAAATTTCCAAATAATCTTGTTACTATATCTGATGCTCCTCCATTAGATCCAACTCCAGCAAAAGCTTTTTCTAATTCATCTACCCAAAGTACGCATGGTGATATTGATTCAGCCATTAATATCGCTTTTCTCATATTTGCCTCTGACTCACCAACATATTTTCCCATAAGTCTTCCCATATCCATTCTAAGTAAAGGTGCTTCAAATAAATTTGCTATCGCCTTTGCATTAAGCGACTTTCCGCATCCTGGAATACCTACTATAAGCACACCTTTAGGCATATCCACCCCAAATTCTAATGCTTTATCTAAATTTTTAAATACTTTACTCTTTTTAATAAGCCAATTCTTTAATTTTAATAATCCACCTATATCATTTATGCTTTCTTTTAGAGGGATCATCTCTAATATTCCAGATTTTTTTATTATTTGTCGTTTTTGTTCAAAAATCAAAGATATATCAGTTTTATTTAACTCTCCATTTTCAGCATATGCAAGAGCTATTATATTTTCTATTTCATATTTAGTTAAACCTTTAAATTTTACAGCCATTTCTTCTAATAATTCATCTTTTATAGCAGGCATTTCGTTTTCTTTTATAAAAGACATGATAACTTTTTCTATTTCCTTTTTACTCAAATAGTCCATTTCTAATACTGTTATAAATTTTTCTAATTCTTTAGGTATATTTACTATAGATGATACAATTATTATAGTTGAATCTATTAATCCTGCATTTATCTTTATAGCTAAAGATTTTAATTTTGAAACAATACCTAAATCATTTAACAAACTATGAGCATCTTTTATTACAAATAAAGAATTATCTAAATCTCTACTTTTATCTAAAAAATTTAACGTATATCCTAAACTATCTACAATATTTAATGAATCTGAATCCAGTAATGCAGTTAATTTTGTGTCAAAATTAACAAAACCATTAGCTCCATTCCATTCTACAATTTTTCTTCCATATGATATAGATTTTATAATTTCATCTAGTTTTAATTCTTCATACGTATCTAAATATATAATTGGAAATCTTGCATCAATATATCTAATTAAATTTTGTTTTAAGGTAGCCATTTTTTCTCCTTCCATTAATAAGTTATATTTATATTAATTATAATTCTTTACTTTCAACTTTTACAATAACTATCAATTTTAAAAATGTAGCAACCTATGTAGCAACAACGATAATTTTTTATATTTCAAAATAAAATAAAATAATTTTTAATACCTATAAAACATTGGATTATAAACATTTAAACAACTTGATAAATTTACATAAAATATAAATTGTTAAATACCCCTTTTTATAATATATTTTAATTAAGAGAGCCCTAGAGATCGGACATTGCTAGGGCTCTCATTTTTTATTTTTTTAAATCGTATATAAAACTATATATAAAATAAGAAATCAAACCTCCTATGGTATTTAATATTACATCTTCTATACTTACAGCTCTAAAATTTGAACTAAGTAAACTAAGATTTAATACTAACTGCATCAATTCAATTGATATTGATGTCAATAATGATAATAAAAAACTTGATTTTATATTCATAAATTTTCTATTATACATAAAAGCAAATACATTTAATGGCATTAAAAGAATAATGTTACCCAATACATTTTTTATTATTCCTGTAATAGGTATTTTATTTTTAAAATATTCTACAAAAGGGATAATATCTAAATTAGCTCTTTGATATAGAGGAATAGAAAATAAATCTGGATTATTTATTCTTATGCATATAGGAAACATTGTAATTCCTATTAAAAAAGTTATATATATTATAAATAGACCTTTAAAAATTTCATCCTTAAATCTTATTTCTTTATGTTTTAAATATTTTAATATGATATATATTATCCATATAAAAAAATTTATAACAAACAATATTTGCATTGGAAAAATTATTTCCATCATTTTATCTCACTCCCATATATTTAATCAATAAGTGACTTTATTGATAGTTTTCGTACTTTATTTATCATAAAAATAGAAATAAAAAAACACATAAAACATACAATTATTAAAATTATTAAATCACAACTTAAAATTGTATATATTGAATACATAATATTTATATATAAATAACGTTTAAATACAAAAATTATTATGTAGATAAATAAATTCGACAATATAATAGAGACAATATAACTTATACTTAAAATCATTATATTTTCAAAAAACAACAATTGAAATAAGTGTGTATTTTTATATCCAATACTTTTATAAAGTACAATTTCATTAATTCTGTCACTTACAAAATTATTTATTGTTACAATTATAGATATTATAGAAATAATTATAATTAATATAAATAAAATATTTAATATTTTATTTATATTATTAAACATTACTATATCATTAATAATTGATCCACTTTCTTTTAAATATCTGTCAATATACAAATTAAATATCTGTGACATTTCAATACATATACTTAGTAAAAAAATAATAACAGACATCATTAGTATGTTAATTATATTCTTAGATTTACGCCTTTTTAAGTTTATAAAAGATAGCTTCAATATAAACATATTCATAATTTTTATCTCTTTCTAATATTTAAATTTTACCAATTTGGCTGGTGTCACTTTTGTTGCAAATTTAATACTTTTAAAACTTGAAAATACAATTGTTATAAACATTGTTACAAAACCAATAACAATTATTTGTATACTTATATCAAATTTAAGATTTTGCATATAAATACTTAAATTATTACAAACAAAAATGTTTAAAATAATCAATATAATTTTACTTATTAATATAGATACAACTAAACTAATAAAACTAATTATTAGAGATTCACATAATATTAATCGTTTTATATGTTTATTTGTATAACCTATCGCTTTTAAAATACCTATTTCATTTTGTCTTTTTTGAATTGAATTAAACATATTTAAAGAAATTGATATAATTGAATATATAAATGATATAATTGATAACCCAATTCCTATAAAAAATACTATCACACAAATAACATCAACCCATCCTTGACTCATTTGCCTAAAAGCACTTATATTCATTTGACTCGAAAAATAATTTTCAATGATCTCTATTTTTTTAGTATCATCAACTAAAGCAATTACAGTTTCATAATTTTCTCCTATATCTATGTTTGTTTCAGTTTTAACCTTTTCATTGTAATAATTTTGTATTTTTTCTAAATCTTTATAAGGAATATAAACAGTATTAGCTTCATCTATATTATTTACTGAGTCATATACCCCTATTACCTTAAAAGTATAAGTTCCTACATCTATCTTTTTATCATTTTCATCGCATATATTATATTTTGTAGTTATATATTTTCCAATAAAATCTTCTCCATTTAAAAATGATACATTTTCTTTTTTTATTTCTGTTCCTAAAGAACCATCTGGATAAAATTTTTTAGGAATTATTCCTACACCTAAACTTTCATTAGTTAAATTTTCTCCATTTATTACCTTCGGCATTTCATTACAATATCCGACTTTTAAAATTAATTCATTAGATAAATCATTACTAAATATCTTATCACTATTATCTATATAAACACCAAAAGGGTATAAATATTTTTGTACATCTATTACAAAATCATAATTTTTTAATTTGTTTATTACACTTTTTTCATTCCATGGATTATTTTTTTCATAAGAAACCATTACTGTTCTATATAATGTAGATTTAAAAATATTATTATCTATAAATAAATTTAAAGATTTAGTTATAGATAATACTGTTATCATAAGTATAAAAGTAATACTTAAAATAAATATATTTTTATATAAATATTTCTTTTTATTAAATAAATTTTTGTAGGACAACTTAATATAATAAAATATATTCATGTTACAACTCCTCCAAAATTCCATTTTTAATACAATAAACTTTATCTGCATATTCTAAAACTGAATCACTATGAGTAACAATTACAATAGTTCTTCCGTCGTTAGCTAAATTTTTAAAACAATCTAATACTATCTTTTCATTGTTTTTATCTAAATTACCTGTAGGTTCATCAGCTAATATACATTTTGCTTCATTTGCTAATGCTCTTGCTATAGCAACTCTTTGCTGCTCTCCACCTGATAATTCATTTGGGAAACTCATTTTTTTATCACTTAATCCTAATATTTCTAAAAGATTTTCAGCTCTATTTTCAATTTCCTTTTTTGAAAACTTTTTATTTATATACATAGCAACTTCTACATTTTCATATGCTTTAAGATTATTATTTAAATAAAACGATTGAAATACAAACCCTAATGTATTCATTCTAATTTCTGAAAGCTCATCATCTTTGAGATTATTTACTATTTTCCCATTTATTTCAATATTTCCAGATGTAGGTTTGTCTAGCAACCCCAATATATTTAATAATGTGGACTTACCTACTCCAGATTCACCTTTAATTACATATATCTTTGAATCTTCAATATCTAGATTTACATTTTTTAAAATAAAATTTGAATCATATTTTTTATTCACATCTTTTAATGAAATAATCACCATTTTTCTTAATCCCTTTTAATATATTTTAAAAGCAATAGCCTTATTTGATTAAATAAATATTATTTTTTTTGATAAAAATTCAATCATCTATATTTCCTCCAATTGATTCTTACAATAAAAAATAACATCTTTTAAAATTAAATTCCATAAAAAATCGCAACTGGTCAAAAATATGGCGCAACTGGTCATTTTATAGGAATAAATCCTTTAAAAATAAATTTATCATCCAATACTTCTATATTTATATCACCTCCATATTTTTCAAAACTTTCTCTAATACTTTTTAGACCTATTCCATGAAGTTCTTTATCTTCTTTATCGGTAGTAATATTTTCGCCTAAATATAAGACATCATTCACCTTCGTATTTTCACATTTAATTACAAAAAATTCATTTGCGACATTTCCTTTAAGCTCTATAACTTTATCTCCTTGGTCTATTTTGTCACATGCTTCAATAGCATTATCTAATAAATTAGAAAATATGCTACAAGTATCTATAACATCTATAAATTCACATCTTGAATAATCTACATCAAACTTATATTTAATTTTTTTATCTATACAAATAATACTCTTTTCATAAAAAATAACATCTAAAATAGCATTCCCTGTATTAAAATCTACTACCTTTTGATTTATTTCTAAGTTTATTTTTTCAATATATTCGTTACTTTCTTCTGTAGTAGTTGAATTTTTTATACAAAGTAGATGATTTTTTATATCATGTCTAAACTTCGTAATTTTTTCTTGTTCTTTTTTAAGATTTAAATAATAGTTATATTGGATATCTATTTTTTCTCTAAGCTTTTCATTTTCAAATTTTAATTGATTTTCTTTTACGATATTATTTGTAATTTTAAGTATAGAAATATTAGAGAATATTAATAACACAGCTAAAATAAGTCCTATATAATTTATTTGCATATTATTAGGAATATATTTATAAACTAAGCTCCAAATTACAACTATAAATATTATATTTGCAGATATAGGAATCAAAACACTTAGATACTGTTTCCTTGTCAATTCCTTCTTTAAATTTAACTTTCTAAGTACAACAACTGATGCTATTAACATAAGTTTTGAAAAGATAATAAGTTCTAATCTATATAGAGTAGAATTCATAATATCAGTAGCATTGGAATTTAAATTAAACACATTTACAAAACTAAATGCTAATAAGTCTATACCCATAGAAATCATCCAATATAATCCTGATATTAAAATTGTCTTAAAAATTTTATTATCGTAACAATATATACAATAAATAAAATCAATTATTAATACTATTAAAAGTTTTGTATTTGAATCTACACCATAAAAATCAAAAATTTGTACTGTCATTATTGGAATAAATAAAAGTAAGTATATAATAAAATTCTGTCTTTTTCTTTTACTATATATATCAAACATTCTCACTAAAACTAATTCTTCAATAGTTGTCGCTATAAGATTTGCAATACACCAAAATATTTTATTTTCAATCATAAAATATCCCCCAATGCCTTTGCTAATAAATTTTTGAATTCTTTAAATTTATATTTACTTACAGGTACTAATATATTTCCTATAAATACGTTACTTTTTTCAATTCTTGTTACTTTTTTTAAGTTTATAATATAACTTTTATGACATCTAAAAAAATAATATGGTTTTAACTTTTTTTCAAACACATTTATTGGTAACATCACTTTATAAACATTATCATTTGTATGTATATTTACTTCTTTAGAAAAAACCTCTAAATATAAAATTTCATATATATCTAAATAATATTCTCCCTGATTTGTATCTATTTTTATTTTTTTATTTTCATTTTGTAATTCTTTTATACATTCTTTTATACTTTCCTCAAGTTCAAAATACATATTGTCATCTTTTAAAATGTATCTAAATGCCTTAACTTTATATCCTTCACGACTATAATCTTCTAAAGCTGTTAAAAAAATAATTTCACAGTTTATTTTTCTCGCTCTAATTTCTTTTGCAACTTCTATTCCCCAGTCAGTACCTAAATCCAAATCTAAAATCAAAATATCTATTTTTTCTAAATTTGAGTTTAATAAATCTCCTGCTGATGTAAAACATTCTATATTATAATTTGTATCATTTAATATTATTTTTACTTTTTCTTCTATATATTTTAATTGAATCTCATCATCTTCACATATTTTTATATCTATGTTCATTTTGCTCACCTAAACTTCATTCTCATATATTTATAACTATACTTAATTCTATCAAAAACCAATATTATTTACAATTTTTACCATATGTATTTATTGTAAATTAAAAAGAAAAAATATAATCAAACTGATTATCTGCAATGTAATCTACAGTATATCCTAAACTCATAGAACGATCATCCAAGAAGTTAGTGCTACCATTTGTCAAGGAATTCATACCTGATATCAGAAGAGTTGTTATCAACTGGTTTGTAAGATCAGAAGAAGCCGTTCCAGAAGATGTTAACTCTCCTATTAAACTAGAGAATGGACTTCCTGTTGCTCCATTTCCTGTTGCAACTGCTTGACCTGCAAGTTTTAGTTAGGTTTATTATAGCAAATTTAGACAAATTCTATAGTTTTTAAATTTGTATACTTTCTTGTATGCAAAAAAACAGGAACCTCTATTTGTTCCTGTCATTTATCTATTTTCCGTTAATCGCCTCAATCATAACAGCATTAGCAGTTTCCTCATCAATCACCAACACATTTATATATCCACCTCGGAGTGCACCAAGTACTGCCTGCGTTTTATTTATTCCAGAAGAACATCCCATACGAATTGGTATAGTTTTTAATGTATCTAAATTAATACCAATTATACGATTAGTCGTTACAGTCTCAACTGGATTTCCGTCTATATCTATTCCATATCCACAAATATCAGTTACTGCGTTATCGTTTTTTAACATTTCCATCTCTTCATCAGTAAGATATCCTGAGTTGTATATAGATGATTGTGGTGTGTGGTTTCCTATTCCTAATATAGCTATATCTATTTTTGTCATTTTTTCGAAGTGATCTTTTATAGGTGGTTCATCCATTAAAAGTTCTTTAATCTCTTTGTTTTTGACTATAAAAGGTGCATTTAAAATATATCCACTTCCATTAAAATTAGATGCAAAAGATTGAAGTATATGTTGACCATCGGCATCACGTAATTTTGAGTTTACGCCGCCTAATAACTGTATTACATCTATATTGTATTTGTGATTTACACTGAAGTTTTTGACGATTTCGTATACAGTCGAACCCCAGTTTATTCCGATTAAAATATCGTCTTTTAAAATACTTCTTAGATATTCCCCCGCTTCTATGGCTACTCTTCTTTTTAATTGTTCATCTGTCCCACCGTTTGGAACGACGATTGCTTTTTTTAAATTGAATGTTTGTTCAAGTTGTGATGCTGTATAAACTCGCTTTCCTGTTGGTTTTTTTATCCTAAATTCTACAATTCCCTTTTCGACACATATTTTTAAAAGTCTTGAAATATTTGTTCTCGATTGATGAGTTAGGTCGGCTATTTGTTGTTGTGACAAACCTTTTAAATAGTATAACTCAGCTATATATATAAGCATGTCTTCATAATTTTCCGATTTACTAGTTAAATTATTTTGCGCCATACAAAATTACTCCTTTTTATATCTTATGTATTTCTATATTTTTCTAAATTATAACATACACAATGTCATTTGACAGTTTTTTATGTTAAAAAAGAGCCCTCAAAAGAGAGCTCGTTTATTCTATATTAAATAATTGAGTTAATTCTTATGCTTCTTCACCCATTATTATTATTTTGCATTTTCTTTTTCTTGAACGAGTACGGTCAAAGTCGACAAAATATATATATCCTGTTGTTCCAACACCTAATTTTCCATCTGCAACTTCAAAAGTTTCGCTAGAACCTAATATAGTTGATTTTAAGTGAGCATCACAGTTGAATAATTGAGTTCTGTCTCCTCCTGGAAGATAAACTTCAGCATCTGGCCAAGATTCAACAGCTTCGTAGTGTTTTTCGCCTGGATAAGTATATTGACCATAGTCAGTTTGGTTTGGAATTATTTTTTCAAGAACATTATTTAAATCAACTTGTAAAAATTCATCTCCATCTTCTGTATAATCGTGTACAAATTCTTCAAAGAATACTGAACAAGTAGTATGAGCAGTTAAAACTGTGCATATACCTTCTTTTACTCCACTTTTTGCAATTGCTTCTTTAACTTGTGGTGTTATATCAAAATAACTTGGAGTTTTTCCATGTGATGTAAGTTCGATTTGTTCTTTATATAATTTCATATTGTTTACCTTCCTTTTGTTCATTTTGTAATTTTATAACTGCATCTGCCCATTCTTGTATTCTTCCTGCTGGACTTGGAGCATTTAATATTCCACTTGTTGCACCAGTTCCGTCAGCGCCTAATTTTAATATATGATAAACATCATCAGCAGTAGATACGCCAGAAGCTATCATAACTAATACATCTGGGTTTGCTTCGTGTAATTTTTGTATAGTTTCTACCATGTAGCTATCATCTGCAACTGTTCCTGTTCCGATTAGCTCAGTTGGTTCAGCAAGTAATATTTCAGGATTTAATTTAGATATTGCAACTGCTTCAGCAACAGAGTCTGCACAAGCTATAACTATTAATCCAAGTTCTTTTGCTCTGTTTATAGTTGCTGATAATTGACTTATTGTTAATGCGTGTTCTGCGTGATTTAGGAAAACTGCTTCTGCCCCAGCTTCTTTTAAAGATTCACCTAAAACATGACCCATTCCACGTCCTGGAGTTAGAGGATCCATATGTTGAGCAGTTACTATTATGTTTTCTGTATTTTCTTTGATGTAACGAATGTCAGCAAATGGGCACGTAAAGTAAATTTGGATTCCTGTTTCTTTTGCTACTTTATCTGCTGCTTTTGCTAATTCTAAACTTTTTTCCCCATAAAGATATGATTTTGGATTTACTACTAAAAATGGTGTTTGAGCCTTTGTCATTTTCATAATCCCCCTTGATTTATAATATTAATCGTTAAATTTTTTAGTTTCGAATACTTCATAATAATGTTCTAAACATTCTTGCATTCCAGCTTTCATAGCTGCTTTCATTTCATGATAATTTTTGCAATCTGTTTCTTGAGCTTTGTTATAAGCTGCAACACATAAGTCAGTGTATATATTTACTTTGCTTATTCCATTTGTAGCACATTTGTTTAAATTTTCATCCCCTGAAGAAGAACCCCCATGTAAAACTAATGGAGTATCTATTGTTGCTGCTATTTCTTTTAATCTGTCGAAATCTATAACTGGAGTAGCAGCAGCTTTATATGAACCATGAGCAGTTCCTATAGATATTGCAAGTGAATCAACACCTGTAGCTTCAACAAATGCTTTTGCTTCTGCTGCTGTTGTGTATATATTGTTGTTGCTTTCTTGGTCATCATATTCTTCCCCTTCACCAACATGGCCGATTTCAGCTTCAACAACAACACCTCTTAAATGAGCGTAATCTACTATTTCTTTAGTTCTCTTAACGTTTTCTTCAAAACTATAAGAAGAAGCATCTATCATAACTGATCTAAAACCAAAATCTATAGCTTGGAATATTCTTTCTTTAGTTGTTCCGTGGTCTAAATGTAAAACTACAGGCACTTTAGCTTTTTCTGCATAATATTTTCCGATTTCTAAACCATCTTCAAATGGAAGTAATGTTTCATGAGCTTCAGCAAATTCTAGTATTAATGGTAAGTTTAATTTTTCTGCAACTTCTATATGTGCTTCTGCTGAAAGTGCGTCTATATAATTTGCTGCAGGTATTGCAAAATTCTTTTCTTGTGCGATTTTATAAAGTTCTTTTGAAGTGACTATCATTTTTATTTCCCCTTTCAATCCTCAAATATTATTTATTATTCAATTCCTGTCATATGACAGTTTTTATTTTTTTATTATCATTTGTTTATATTTACATAATATCATATTTTCCATTTTTTTCAATAATATTTAGTCAGAACATTTGTAAAAGTGTTTTTTGCAAAAAAATTACTGCACAAACTTTTAATTTATACAGTAATTTTAATTTCTATGATTAAATAAGTCCTTAAGTAAAAAAATTATAATTATACTCTCTTGGATTATACTCATCTTTTTGATTTTTATATGACTTTTTGCCTATTCCATAACTTTTTTGATTATTTATTGCATAAACAATTTCTATCCACACAATAACTTTCAATATTCTATATATTTACTTTTTTATTTTAAAAACTAACTATAAATTTCTATGTACTATAAAATAAATTTGTTAACTTAATAATTTGTTATTTCTAATCTTAATAATTTTCTTCATCGGCGTTATTGTAATAATCGTAGTCATAATCATCGCTATCATCATAACCACCATCATAGTTGTCGTCATTATCATAATCTTCGTTGCCATCATCATAATCATAATCGTTATCGTCATCATAATCATTGTCATAATCTTGATCATTGTCATTATCATAGTCTTCATCGTAATCGTAATCTTCGTCGCTATCGTCATAGTCCTCGTCATTATCGTAATCTTCGTCGTAGTCTTCATCATAATAATCTTCATAATCTTCATAATCTTCATTACTATGACTAGGTCTTGATGAATTATTACTATTGCTACTATTATGTTTTTCTGAATCACTATCATGATTATTTGAAGAATTTTGTTTTTTATTATTATCTTTCTTTATATATACTCCGCTAGAATTAGTGTTCCCTCTATGTGATTGATTTGAATCTTTGTTTTTATTGAAGTCACACCCTACTAATAAAGAACATAATAAAACTAATAAAAATATACTTTTTACTCTTTTGTTTTTCAAAAATTTCATAACTCCCTCATTCTCCTTACAATATATTAATACATTATATATTATAATACTTTTTTTCATATTTGTGATAATTATTCCAATTTATTGATTCTTAATTTATACAAAAAATGAAATATATGGTATATAATATACATAAATAAGCAAACTATTATTAGGAGGTGACAAAATGTTGTCTTACAATGAACAATTTCAAATAGCTCTAGAATTAGCTGTAGAAAAACATAAAAATCAAACAGATAAAGCCGGTAACCCCTATATTCTTCATCCACTTCATGTAATGGAAAATGTAAATAGTAAAGAGGGTAAAATAGTGGCGATTTTGCACGACATAATTGAAGATACAGATGTAACAGAAGATTATCTATTAAAAATAGGACTTTCAAAACGTATAGTAGATGCTGTTGTAGCATTAACTCGTTCTGAAGATATCGATTATCAAGAATATATCAAGAATTTAAGTTCTAATCCTTTAGCAAAGGAAGTAAAACTAGCAGACTTAGAGCATAATATGGACTTAAAAAGACTTCCTACATTAGAGGAAAAAGATCTAGAGAGAAATAGAAAATATCAAATTGCATACCATTATTTAATAAATAATAAGTAGTGAGAAATAAACTTGCCACTTTAGGAAAACATTCAGAAGTGGCAGTAACTGAAGAACAAAGTACAAAAGTATGTCCTTACTGCTGCAGTGAAATATCAATAAATGCAACTCGTTGCCCAAATTGTACTTCAGAACTTTAAAAAAGTATAGAAAATTATATTACTTTTAAAAGGAATCTAGTTTTCGCTGTAGTATTATGAAATATATAGAGTTTTTTTCTATAAAAAGGGGGTAAAAGTATGGCTTATAATTATTCAAATAATCATGAAGATAACTTTCAAGATGAATCTGCTGAAATAATCGGTTATTGTAGTATTTGCGATTCTGAAATAAAAGCTACGGATAAATACTATCACTATTACGACTATGATATGATATGTCCTAAATGTGCAGAAGGGGATTCAGTTGCAAAATGTGAAAAATGTAATACATATTTTAAAGTTGAAGATTTAACAGAGTATGAATTTAATTCAGAAGTTCATTATTTTTGTGAAAAAGATGAACCTGAGAATATAAATGAAATAAACTTTTCTGATAAGGCTGTTTCAGCCGAATAAATTAAAAAAATACTGAAGTCATAAAAAACTTCAGTATTTTTCATTTCTATATATCCATTTTTTCATTTATAAAGCTAAATACCTTATTCCAGTATGCATCTACATCACAATCTTTTGCTTCTGCATGCCCTGCTTCATCTACTATATATAAATCTTTTTCGCAGTTTGCCGCATCATAAACTTCATATACCATATATGTAGGGACAAAATCGTCCTTTCCTCCATGTATAAACAACATTGGTTTTTGACATTTTTTAAGTTGATCTACACTAGATGCTTCTTTAAAATCATACCCTGCTTTTAATTTTGCTACACCATTTGAAATATTTAAAACTGGAAAAGTTGGAAGTGAGAATCTTTTATCTAATTCACTTGCAAAAATATCCCATACACTAGTATATCCACAGTCTTCTATATATCCTACTACATTATTTAAGTTTTCCCCTGATGCCATCATTGTTGTTGCAGCACCCATAGACACTCCATGGAGTATTATCTTTGCATTTGGGTCTTGTTTATTTATCCAATTTACCCAACAAGCTATATCATCCTTGTCAAGCCATCCCATTCCTATGTAATTTCCTTCGCTATTTCCATGTGCCCTATTATTAGGTAGCAAAACATTATATCCCATTTCGTAATATTTTTCTCCATAAGACATCATATTGTTATTATTGACCTTATACCCATGTATTAATATAGCCCATTTATGTGTTTCCTTTTCTTGAACCTTATAATTTGCTTGTAATTTTAGATTATCATTATTTGTAATATTTGCATTTGATGTAGTCTTTTTAAACTCAGTTGCTTTTTTCTGTTCTTTCTTTTGATTTTGTAGTATTACTTTTTCTGTTCCTTTTGCAGTATCTATCTTATCTTCCTCATTTATGTTTCTTTTTGCTGAATCACTAACAGGCGATAAAGCATAATGTACAAAGAAACTTCCAACACCATATCCAACTCCTGTTAATATCAATAAAACCGATATAATTCCTATAATTAATTTCTTTTTCATAATATACCTCCTCGAAATATGATTTCTATTTATTTCTATAATTAAATATTTTGATTATCAAATTTTACGACTCACTTATTAAATATACATTAATATAAAATAAATTTCAACAAATTTCTTTTATAGACATATATAAACTACCACTTGAAATTTATTCCATTTATTTTATAATACATAATAGAAATCTTTATTAATAATATACGTAGAAAGGACTTTTAATTATGCCTGCTTGGAGTTTTCATATAAAACTAGCTAGTGAAATTTCAGCTGTTTTAAATTTAGATGAACAAGAAAAAAATCTTTTTATATTATCAAACTTAATACCAGATATCAAATCTGGATTTTTAATTCCTATGGATAAGCCTGTTTGGTCTAAATACTCCCATTACTACATCTACAAAGATGAGCTTAGTTTGCCTGATTTAGAAAAATATAAAAATATTTATTGGGATAAAAATGATATCATATCGACTGGAGTCTATTGTCATATACTTTTAGACTATTATCTAAATAATCTATTAAAAGAAGATTATTTTATCTATAATGAAGATAATATAATAACTGGAATGAAAACATTAAACGGAATATTCTATGGAGATAGACCCTCTTGCATAAAATTTAAACATAAAAATTTTAATCTTATAGCCCAATGGCTTGGTGTAGAAAATAAATTCTCATTTCCAAAACAAAATATAGATATAAAAACCGATTATGGAATTTATACAATTACACCTAGAGATATTGAGCTTACAGAACAATGGATTTTTGAACATTATAAAAATCCTAAATCAGAATTTCCACAAAATGAACTTATTACAGAAGAAGGTATGGATAAGTTTTTTAAAGATTCAAGAGAATTCGTATTGAATCATATCGGAATTTAAAAACAGTATAAGGAAATCTTTAATTCTAAAGACCCTTAAAGATGTAGATTTCTTTGAAGCACATATACGGAAATTATACTTATCCACAATTTTTAAATGAATATAATTTCCTATGTGCTATAAAAAAGAGATCCTTTAATATCTATCAAATTTACTATTGATAATAATTAATTATGAGATCTCTTTTTATTTTAAACTACATGAGTCCTAAATTATTTTTTATTTTTACCTTTTTTTAATTTACTTTCTTTGATAAAAAACATTATTGCGAAAACTACTGCTACTATAACACCGATAATATTACCTATTTTAGCTGGCAACCTAAATCCTTCTGGTGCTTGCATTATATAGCTAAAGGTAACTGCTGTCATAAATATTGCTGGTGCAACAGTTATCATATAATTCTTTTTATTTTTCAATAAAAACATACTTCCTGTCCACAGCATTATCATTGCTAATGTTTGGTTTGCCCAAGAAAAATATCTCCAAATTATTTGGAAGTCTATAAATGTAAGTGCTATACCTACTGCAAATAATGGTATTGCTATTTTAAATCTTGAAACTAAACTTTCTTGATTCATATTAAATGAGTCAGCTATTGTCAGCCTTGCACTTCTAAATGCTGTATCTCCAGATGTTATTGGACAGGCTACAACTCCTATTATTGCAAGTACTGATCCAACACGTCCAAGTAAGGTTATTGACATTTGATTTACACCTACTGCTGGTGTTGCTTCATAAACTGCTTGCAATTGTGGTTGGTAATTATAAAATGCCATTGCCGCCGCTGCCCATATTAAAGCTATTATTCCTTCTGCTACCATTGCACCGTAGAATACTGGTCTTATTTCTCTTTCATGCTCAATACATCTAGCCATAAGTGGTGATTGCGTAGCATGGAATCCTGATATTGCCCCACATGCTATTGTTATAAACAAATATGGGAATATTGACTTAGCTCCATCGGGATAAAAATTTCTAAAGCTAAGTTCTGGTATATGGTAACCTTCAAATATCAATCCTGCCCCTATACCTACCGCCATTAATATAAGTGCTGCACCAAATATTGGATATATCCTACCTATAACTGTATCTACTGGAAGTACAGTTGCCAATATGTAATATGCAAATATTATTACTACCCAAATTTGTGTATTTATATTTGTTAAATTATTTAAAAGCCCAGCGGGTCCTGTAACAAATACTACACCTACAAGTACTAATAAAACTACACTAAATACTACCATTACTTTTCTAGAAGTTTCGCCTAGGTAAATACCTACAAGCTCTGATGCTGATACACCTTTATTTTTTAGTGACAAATATCCAGATAGAAAATCATGTACTCCACCTGCAAATATTGTACCAAATACAATCCATAAAAATGCTGCTGGTCCAAACAATGCACCTTGTATTGCTCCAAATATTGGTCCTAAGCCTGCGATATTTAAAAATTGAATTAGGAAAATCTTTTTCCAATCCATTGGAACATAGTCTACACCATCTTGCATTTCTATCGCTGGTGTTGTAAGGGAATCATCAATTCCAAATATTCTTTCAACTATTTTGCCATAAACAAAATATCCCACTATTAAAATTATTATTGCTGAAAAAAAACTAATCACAGAATCTCACTCCTTTAGTACTATTATCTTTCTAAATAGTAAAATTATAATGTGCAAATTTTACCTTTTATTCTGTATTTAGTTTTCTTCCTTAGATATATTTCAAAATGTAATACTAAAAGTGAATATAAGTTTATATAAGCTAAAAAGGTATTGCAGATAAATTAAAAATCCATCTACAATACCTCTTATTTATTATGAAAATAGTGAGCTTCTATTTTAACTAAGCAGCTTTATTATGTCCTGCTTTTTTAACTTTATTTGCTTTTATAAAGAATGCTACTGCAAATAATACAGCTGCTACTACACCGATTATATTACCAACTGTACCTGGTAATTTAAATCCTTCATCTGCTTGCATTATATAACTAAATGTTACAGCTGTCATAAATATTGCTGGAGCAACTGTTATCATATAGTTTTTATTATTTTTAAGTAAGAACATACTTCCTGTCCATAACATTATCATAGCTAATGTTTGGTTTGCCCAAGAGAAATATCTCCAAATTATTTGGAAATCTATGAATGTAAGTGCTATACCTACTGCAAATAATGGTATTGCTATCATAAATCTTGAAGATAATTTTTCTTGTTTTATATTAAATGAGTCAGCTATTGTAAGTCTTGCACTTCTAAATGCTGTATCTCCTGAAGTTATTGGACAAGCTACAACTCCTAATACTGCAAGAGCAGCACCAACATGTCCAAGTAGTGTAACAGACATTTGGTTTACACCTACTGCTGGAGTTGCACCAAATACTGCTTGTAATTGTGGTTCACCATGATAAAATGCCATTGCAGCTGCTGCCCATATTAAAGCTATTATACCTTCTGCAACCATTGAACCATAGAATACTGGTCTTATTTCTCTTTCATGTTCTACACATCTAGCCATAAGTGGTGATTGTGTAGCATGGAATCCTGATATTGCACCACATGCTATTGTTATAAATAAGTATGGGAATATTGATTTTGCCCCATCTGGATAATAGTTTTGTAAAGTTAATTCAGGTATATGATAACCTTTGAATATTAATCCACCTGCTATACCAATTGCCATTAATATTAAAGCTGCACCGAATATAGGATATATTTTACCTATAACTTTATCAACTGGAAGCACAGTTGCTAATATATAGTATGCAAATATTACTACTACCCATACTTGTGTATTTATGCTAGTTAAAGTGTTTAAAAGTCCAGCAGGTCCTGTAACAAATACTACCCCTACAAGTACTAATAAAACTACACTAAATACTACCATTACTTTTCTAGCACCTTCACCTAAATATATACCAACAAGTTCTGATGCTGATACACCTTTGTTTTTAAGTGATAAATAACCAGATAAGAAATCGTGTACACCACCTGCAAATATTGTACCAAATACAATCCATAAGAATGCTGCTGGTCCAAATAATGCACCTTGTATTGCACCAAATATTGGTCCTAAACCTGCTATGTTTAAGAATTGAATTAAGAATATTTTTTTCCAATTCATTGGAACATAGTCAACCCCATCTTGCATTTCTATTGCTGGAGTTTTTAGAGAGTCATCTATTCCAAATACTCTCTCAACAAATTTACCATAGATTAGATAACCTACTATTAAAACTATAATTGCTGCAAAGAAACTAATCACAATACATACCTCCTAATATATTTTTAATGTAAAGTTTAAATATAATATATAAAAATTTCCTTTTGCATTTATATAATAGTATAAATATGTATAAAGAGAGTTTTTATTGTAATGAAATAGCTTTTTTATTACATGAAATGCATGAATTCGTCAATGAATTACATGAAAACAATTTCATTTAATTATAAGTAAAAAAGTGCTCATATAGAATCATCCTTTCATTCTAAATGAGCACTTTTATATTAAAATAATCTATTAATTAAATTCTCTTTCTTTAACTTCAATATATTCATTAGCATTTTTTGCGCCTCGTCTTCTTATACTTGCGAAAACTGAGCCTGATATATTATGCCAAACACTAAATATAGCTCCTGGAAGTGTGGCAAGTGGATTCGCTGCAAAATTACTAGTTGCAAGTGATATTGCAAGTCCACTATTTTGCATTCCTACTTCTATTGCTACTGCTGTTGCTTTTTTATAATTCAAGTTGAATATCTTCGCAAAAGATAATCCAAGTAAAAGTCCACATATATTATGTAGTACAACTACTACAAATACTATGGCTCCGCAAGCTACTATCTTAGCTGCATTTGATCCTACTATTCCAGATATTAATAGCACTATTGCTACTACTGAAATTAAAGGAAGTATATCTCTTATTTTTTCTACAAAACTTGGGAACAATTGATATATTAAAACTCCACCTAAAACAGGAAGTAATACTACCTTTACAACTGATAATATCATTGCTAAAAGTGAAACTTCTACCCATGATCCACCTAATAAGTATACTAAAATAGGTGTTATAAATGGCGCTAGCAATGTTGAAAATATAGTCATTCCAACAGATAAAGCTGTATCTCCATCTGCAATATAAGTTATTACATTACTAGCTGTTCCCCCAGGGCAACATCCTACTAATATTACACCAATTGCCAAATCAGGACTTAAATGAAATGCCTTTGCCAAGCAAAATGCCACAAGTGGCATAATTGTAAATTGTGCAAAGCATCCTATAAGAAGCTCTTTTGGTCTTGTAAATACTATTTTAAAATCATCTAATTTTATAGTAAGTCCCATTCCAAACATCGCTACTCCAAGTAACAAACTTGTGTAATTCGTAGCCCATGAAAATGTAGGTGGAAAACAAAAAGCTATAATAGATAATACTATAATTATTATCCCTATATATTTAGATGCAAAATTACTTATCTTAGCTATACTTTTCATTATTTCACCTCAAAACTAAAGTTATCTATTAGTCTTGTCTTTCCTATATAGACAGCCATAGCCACTAATACATCTCTATCTACAGTCTCAACATCTTCCATAGTAAGACTATCAACCATAGATACATAATCTATTTTTGCTAAAGGTTCTTGATTTATAACTTTTTTCATTTCATCAAGCACTTCTTTAGCACTTATTCCTTCTTTTATTATTTCCATCCCTTTTTTAACTGATTTTGATAAACAAAGGGCAGCTTTTCTTTCTTCATCACTTAAATAAGTATTTCTTGATGATTTAGCAAGTCCATCTTCTTCACGGACTATAGAGCAACCTACTACTTCAACATCAAAGTTCATATCTTGTACCATCTTTTTAATTATCGCTAATTGTTGTGCATCTTTTTGACCAAAATAGGCTCTATCTGGTGATACAATATTGAATAATTTTGATACTACTGTACAAACACCTTTAAAATGTATTGGTCTTGATTTTCCACATAAATTATCTGATAGCCCTTCTATATTCATATATGTTTTTGGATTTTTATACATTTCTGATGGTTCTGGATGGAATATTAAATCTGCTCCTAGACTTTCACATAAAGCTTTATCTTTTTCTAAATCTCTTGGATAAGCCTCTAAATCTTCATTTGGTCCGAATTGTGTTGGATTTACGAATACTGATACCACTACTTTGTCATTTTGTTCTCTACATTTTTTAATAAGACTTGCATGTCCTTCATGCAAAAATCCCATTGTAGGAACTAGGCCTACAGTATACCCTTCTTTTCTCCAATTTTTAACTGTGTTTCTTGTTTCTAAAACTGTTGTTGCAATTTTCATGTTTAACTTCTCCCTTTCTATTTCTAGAAGATAGCTATCTGAATTATAACCATATTGTATTTTATAGAAACTTTAATAATATAAAATAATTATAAATATTTAATTTTAATCTTTCTAAATCACTAATAACATTAGTCTTATTACTTACGTATATAAGCAAGTTATTTTTAGAAGATTTTTATATAAATCAGATAAAGTATAGTTTGTTAAATACTATCTTCGTTTAAATTATATTATGTTTACATAAAAATTCCAACTATTTTTTACCACAATTCTACATTTTTCTATTTTTTCTAATTCAAGAGATCTTAATTATAATAATTTTTCTATTTCTTTTTCTATTTTTTCAGGTTCTACAGTAGGGGCAAATCTTTTTACTATTTTTCCATCTTTATCGATTAAAAACTTAGTGAAATTCCATTTTATTTCATCACCACTTGTATTAAATCCTTTACTACTAAGAAAATCATATAATTCTTTAGATTTATCATCTTCATCAGCTTCTGGAGCTTCTGTTCTTAAGTATTTATAAACAGGATCTGCACCTTCGCCATTAACATCTATTTTTGAAAAACGTCTAAAAGTTGTTCCATAGTTTAATGTACAGAAACTTTTTATTTCTTCGTCATCACCAGGGGCTTGATTAAAGAATTGATTACAAGGAAAATCTAATATTTCAAACCCTCTATCTTTATATTTATCATACAGTTTTTGAAGTCCTTCATATTGTGGTGTAAATCCGCATCCAGTAGCAGTATTAACTACTAAAAGTACTTTTCCTTTGTACTCATCTAATGATGCCATCTCTCCATTTGTGTCTTTTACTTTATAGTTGTATATCATTTTTTATCTCCTTTTGATATTAATTTTTATAAATTTTAGTATTTGTAAATCTCATTAAAAAATGTATGTTTTATTTTACACTTTTTAAATTTATATAAATTTAATTTAACTCAATTAATTTGTTTTAAATATAAGTTAGACAATTATCTGCCTAACTTTTTTAGCATTTTATCTAAACTATTTTTTAATTGAATCATTTCATCTTTGTCAAATCCATCTAGTTTACAATACATCTGATCTGGAACTTCTACTATTTCCTTTTTCAAATCCATTGCCTTTTCTGTAAGTTCAACAATAACCATTCTATCATCATTTTTATCTCTGTACTTATTTACAAGCCCCATAGCCTCTAATTTTTTTAAAACTGGTGTCAATGTTCCAGAATCTAAATAAAGTTTTTTTGCTAACTCTTTGAAAGGGGTCTTCTTCATTTCCCACATAGCCAACATTGTTACATATTGTGTGTATGTCAAATTATACTTTGATAACACAGGTTGATACATTTTTATAACTTCTCTTGATAAAGCATATAATGAAAAACATAGTTGATTATCAAGTTTTAGCTTGTCGTTCTCTGTCATAATCATCACCCTCTCATTAATTTTGTTAAATTTAATTGATGTAAATTGATTATAATTTTAATTTTACTTTTCGTCAAGTATTTTTTATAAATATCTTTTTAGCAGATTAAATTATAATTTCTTTTCTGAAAAATTATTGTACTATCTATGGAAAGTTTGAGTATAATCGTTTTTTCCATTGAAACAATAATTACTGTGTGAAATAATATAAGTAATAGGAGTTTAAATTTTTAAAATTTGCTCTAAAATAAAAATAAAAAAGGAGAATGCTTTTTGATTAAAAATTATAGTTTACTGGCAGTTGTGCTTCTTAGTAAATAAGGAGTTACAACTATTTTGACTCCTTATTTACTAAGTTATAAAGAAGTAACTTATAAATAAAGGAGATAGAAAATTGAAATATAAAAATGCAAAAAATATACTGCCAAAAGAATTGTTAACTGAAATTCAAAAATATATCCAAGGTGATATTATATACATCCCTATACAAGGTAAAAAAATTTCTTGGGGTGAAAAAAGTGGCTATAAAGAAGACCTTAATAACAGAAATAAACAAATTTTTAATTTATATACCCTAGGACATGATATAAGTGAGATACAAGATATGTTTAATTTATCTAAATCTAGCATATTAAAAATAATCTCTAAAATTAAAAATTCAAATCCTTCTCTAGGGGGTGTTGTAAATGAATAATACTACCTTAGATAAGCTACAACTAAATGACTTAAAAGAATTAGTCAAGATATATTGTGTAAGTTCACTCGGAAAAGAACTTATCGATAATATAAAACCCAAAACAAGTATCTATTCTGTAGATACTATGTTAAAAGAAAATAAAGAAGCTAGAAATATATTAGAAAATAGTAATCATATTCCTCTTGAAGGTGTATTTAACTTAAATAACTTAATAGATAAAGTTAAAAAGGGTATTATTTTAAATCCAGAAGAACTTATGAAAACTGAAGCTTTTTTAAGAGGATGCAAAAAAATAAAAAATTTCATGGAAAATATGAAATTTTATGGTGAAACTTTAAGCTCTTATTCGCTTAATATAACAGATTTAACTTCTATAGAAGAAGAAATAAATTTCTGCATTAAAGCTAATAAAATAGATACAAATGCATCGAGCGAATTAAAGAAAATACGCCGAAAAATAGAAAATTGTGAATCTAAAATAAAAGATAGACTTAATAAATTTCTAACTTCAAGTTCTAATAAAAAATATATACAAGAGTTTTTAATAAGCAAACGTGATGACAGGTATGTAATTCCCATAAAAGCATCTTATAAACACGAAGTAAATGGTGTTGTTTTAGATACATCATCAAAAGGAAACACTGTATTTATAGAACCTGATTCTGTATCAAAATTTAGCACTGAACTTATTTCATTAAAAGCCGAGGAATCTATAGAAGAATATCGTATTTTATCTTATCTAACAGAATTGATTTTTGATAAAATTCAAGAAATAAGAATAAATACCGAAGTTATTGCTAATTACGATATGATATTTGCAAAAGCTAAATACAGTTTAAATCACAATTGTATTGCACCAAATATAAATAATCATGGATATATAAAATTAGTAAAAGCTAAACATCCTTTACTTAAAGGAAACATAGTTCCTCTTGATTTTGAAATTGGAGATAAATACAGAAGCCTTATAATAACAGGGCCTAATGCTGGTGGAAAAACTGTAACACTTAAAACTGTCGGCATATTAACTCTAATGACCCAATGTGGATTTGATATTCCATCAGAGGAAGGTACTTCAATATCTATTTTTGAAAATATATTTGTAGATATAGGCGACAATCAAAGCATTGAAAATGCACTTAGTACATTTTCTTCGCATATTCAAAATATAGCTTCTATAATTAATAAAAGCAATAAATCTACATTAGTTTTATTAGATGAAATCGGAAGTGGTACTGAACCTAACGAAGGTGCAGCGCTTGCAATCGCTATATTAGATGAATTATATCAAATGGGATGTATAACAATTGCATCTACTCATTATGGTGAGTTAAAAAAATTTGCAACAATGCATCCTGATTTTGAAAATACCGGAATGATGTTCAATAAAAATACATTAGAACCACTTTATAAACTTACTATAGGTCATTCACAAAATAGTAATGCTTTATTTATTTCTAAAAAAATGGGAATTAGAGATAAAGTTCTTAAAAAAGCAAATAACTATATAAATAATAAAGATTATGAAATAAATTTAATCGATAGCAGCAAAATAAGAAACGAAGAAAAAATAGATAATACAATTCAGACTTATGATTATGAAATCGGCGACAAAATAAGACTTTTAGATAAAGATGATTTTGGAATTGTATATACGGGAATTGATAAATTCAATAATCTTCAAGTCCTATATAAAGATAAATTTATTACTGTAAATGTAAAAAGAACAAAACCTTACTTAAAAGCTAAAGACTTATATCCTGAAGGATATGACTTAAACAGTCTATTTGTATCTTTCAAAGATAGAAAATTAGGAAAAGATATAGCTAGGGGGTCTAAAAATGCCCTTAAAAAAATTCAAAAGGAAATTAAGAATGCTTCACACTAAGCTATTTTCATTAGATATATTTTTTAAGTATTGATAGGAAAAAGAGGTTGTTTAATATTTTTTAAACAACCTCTTTTTTAATTATCTTCTTTTATAATTTTTCTAACATATCTAAATCCATCAGATAATTTATCAAAACTTCGCTCAAATTCAATTATAATTTTGCACTTAAGTATCCACTTTCCATCTTTTTTATACATTGTAATAACTTTATCATCGTTTATCCAATTATAAACTCCATCCTCTTTTTCATATACCCAGTCTAAATTTTTATTTACTTTAGCCATATCATTTAAAATATCTAATACATCTTGATATCTTTTGTCAGCATCTATGTTAATGCATTTTTCAGTTATTTCAATTAACTTTCTAGGTATATGTGGATAGTATTTTTTTCTAGATGGAAAACTTCCATTTACTATAGCATTTTTTAATTCTGTCATATTTTTGCTCTTTTTAACTTGTTTGTTATATTCTTCTTCACCATTACACATTCTATATAATGTATTTCCAAATTGGTAAATATCAACGCGCACATCTACTCTTGAACTATAACATTGTTCGGGTGCAATATGCTTGTAATATACATTTTTAAGTTTTCCAACACCACTATGATTTATATTTATAGCTGAACCAAAATCAGCCAAAACAGCACATCCATAGTCATCTATTAATATATTACTTGGTTTTATATCACAGTGAAGTATATTTTTTTTATGGATATAATAAAGACCACTCAAAATTTCTAAAGAGTACTTTACAATCTCCCTTACAGTTAAATTTCTTTCTTGTAGTATATCTTGAAGTGATCCATTTTTATAATATGGCATAGATATATAAATATTGTCATCATCATATGTGGCATAATTTACTTTTACTATATTTTTATTTTCTATATCTTTAACATTTCTTACCTCGTCAAAGTATTTACTACTTTCCTTTATTTTATTTTTGTCTATTTGTTTTAACATGAAAATCTCATTTAGCTGAGTATCTTCTACTATATATAAAGAAGAATTTGCCCCATGTGATTGTATTTTTTTTACTATTCTCATATTTAATTTTGAATTTATCTCCATGTTTTAACTCCCTTACTTATAAATAATTCCTCTAAAACACCTTCTATTTTTACAACTTCTCTCATCTCATCTATAAGAACTTTTATATCTTCATCTCTATCTAAATTTCCAATATTAACCTTATAATGCCCTATATTATACTCTTCTATAAAACTTCCCATTAAATTTCTAATATAATTTAACCTCTGAGGACTTGAATAACAAATTGGAAAAATTATTTCATTTCGTTTTAATATCTTTTTATTATTTGAAAAGTTTCTGAAAATGCTAAATTCTATCTTGTCCGAAAGTATATTTATATCAATATATACCATTTTCTCAACTCCCCCATTTTATACTATTATATAATATGAAAGAAGTTTTAAAAGATGAACTATTTTCTTTTAATCTAAATTAGTTCATCTTTTTCTATTTTTAGTTATAATTTATCTTTGTTTTAAATATATAAGACCATTACCTTGAATAGTCCTAGGGTATTGCAATGTTTTTGTATATTTTATAAGTTGTGCATATAATTCTGATTCTGTCAATTCTCTTTGAAATACATCTCTTGACCAATTTTTAAGAAGTGCTACTGTTCCTGAAACATAAGGTGCCGCCATACTAGTTCCACTTAAACTTGCAAAACGATTATTTGGATACGTAGATATTATATCGACACCAGGAGCGACGCAATCTATAACTAAATTTGCATTTGAAAATGATGCTGGTACTGCTTTTTTATCTACTGCCCCGACTGCTATTACATCTACATATGCAGCTGGATATGAGTATTCAAAATCATCGTAATTTCCATCACCTTCATTTCCTGCAGCACATACTACTAATATATTGTTTTTTATTGCATTTTTTATTGCTCTTTCAAGTTTGTTATCTTTTTCTGGCATTCCAAGTGACATTGATATTACATCAACTTTTAAATCTACAGCATAATTTACTGCATTTATTACCCAACTAGATTTTCCTGATCCTGTTCTATCTAGTGCCTTAAGTATATATAACTCTGCTTCTGGTGCTGCCCCAATAACAGAATCCACTTTTCCATTAGCTGCAACAATTCCCGCTACATGAGTTCCATGACCAACTCTATCTATTACTACATTAGGATCCTTATTATCTTCAGGAGTAAAGTTTCTAACTCCTGCAATATTATCTTTTAAACTTACATGATTTACATCACATCCTGTGTCAATAATAGCAACTTTTATTCCTTGCCCTCTATAAGAGGCCTTCCACATATTTGGAGCATCAATCATGTTTATTCCATATGGATATGCTTTGCTTTTCACTCTTAAATTATCTCTATTCATAGTATAAGGAATTAATTTTACCTTTTGTTCTTTTGTCTCATTAGAGTCTTTAGCATCTTTTTTAAAGTTATGTTTGTTAATCTTCATATATATCCCTCATTTCAATATATAAACTCCCCTTTAAATTTTTAAAAAAAATTTCTTTATTTAGTATATTATCTATAAAATTTCTTTGTTCCTATTATAATTTAGTTAAATCTACAGATATATGGCACAAAAAAATGGACCTAGGTCCATTTTTATTCTACTTCATCTTTAATTGTTAAAAATAACTTAGCTGTTGCAAGTGTATCACTGTTTGCTCTATGTGCATGTTCATTTACTATATTGTAGTAGTTGCATGCTGTTTCAAGCTTTTTATTTTTGCCTTTATAAGATTTACACCTTTTTAACATCTCTAATGTACAAATATGATTATTTATTTTTTCTAATCCAAGTAAATCTAAATAGTAATTTAAAAACTTAAGGTCAAATTTTGCATTATGAGCTATTATTGTTGTATCTCCTACATATTTTCTAAAGTTAGGAAGTACAGTTTCTAAACTTTCTGCATCTTCTACCATATCATTAGTTATGCTAGTTATATTTGTTATATGTGAAGGTATTATTCCCTTTGGTTTTACAAGCCTTGAATAATTTCTTCCTATTTTATTATTTACTATTTCAGTAATACCGATTTCTATTATTTCACACCCACTAAATGGGTCAAGTCCTGTTGTTTCTAAGTCTACAACAATATATTTATCATCATTATATTTATTCATATTTATCTCCTTTATTTTAAAAACATTTTTATTAATTTTAATTTCAAATCATTATAAGGCATATATCTTATAGGTAAATCAATCCAATTGTATTTCTTTACGATTGATTTTTCATGTGAAAATGTATCAAAACTGTATTTTCCATGATAAGAGCCCATGCCACTATTTCCTACTCCACCAAATGGCATTTTCGATGTTGCCAGTTGTATTATTGTATCATTTATACATCCACTTCCATAAGATAAGTCTTTTAGAATTTCTTTTTCTATTTTTTTGTTTGTTGTAAATAGATATAGCGATAGAGGTTTTTCGCCTTTTAAAACTATCTCTTTTGCCTCTTTAATATTATTAAATGTCATTATCGGAAGTATTGGCCCAAATATCTCCTCTTGCATTATGGGCGAGTCTAGGGTGATTTTATCTAAAATAGTCGGCTCAATTTTTAATAATTCTCTATCAATATCACCGCCATAGATTATTTTTTCTCCTTTAATTAAATTAACTAACCTATTAAAATGTCTTTCATTTACTATCTTCGTATAATCTTCATTTTTCAATGGTTCATTTGTATAAAATAATGTTATATATTCTTTTAAATACTTCTCAAACTCATCTTTTATATTTTCTTGAATTAGTAAATAATCTGGTGCAACACATGTTTGTCCAGAATTTAAATATTTGCCAAATACAATTCTCTTTGCAGCTAATTTTAAATTTGCACTTTCTTCTACTATACAAGGGCTTTTTCCACCCAATTCCAATGTGACTGGAATTAAATTTTTTGCTGCCTTTTCCATAACTATTTTACCTACAGTAACTCCACCTGTAAAGAATATATAATCCATTTTTTGTTCTAATAATTCAGTAGCAACTTCCTTATCTCCATTTACTACTGCTATATACTCAGGTAGGAAAAATTCCTCTATCATCTTACTTATTACAGAAGATGTATTTGGTGAATCTTCTGCTACTTTCAAAATCGCACAATTTCCTGCCGCAATAGCGCCTACTAGTGGTTCTATACAAAGTAAAAATGGATAATTCCACGGAGATATTATAAGGGCTACACCATATGGTTCTTTTTTTATAAAACTCTTTGCATGAAATTGGCTTATTGGAGTTAGAACTTTCTTATCCTTCGTCCATCTTCTGACTTTCTTTTTTGCATAATTTAAATCACTTAAAACCATCCCTATTTCAGAAATATAAGATTCAAATTGTGATTTATTTAAATCATTTTTTAAAGCTTCACATATTTCTTTTTCGTATTTTTTTATAGCATCATACAATTTATTTAATGATTCTATCCTAAAGTTTACATCTTTTGTTTTACCCGTTTTAAAAAAATTTTTTTGATTTTTGACTAACTTGTTTATATCCATATTATCACCTATCAAGTTCTAGCTTTTAATATTTTCTTTCATTGAAATTATATCATAAGATATATAAATATATTCAATTTGACAAAATTTATTATATATACAAATTTTGAACATTAAAAAAATCTTCCCTAGGAAGATTTTTTATAGCATAACTTAGGTTAAGTTTTCAGCTGGTGTCTGCATTTCTACTTTTATATCAACAAAAATATTTTCATACTCCATATCTTCAATAAATAAATCTAAAATATTATTCATCTCATCTTCATACTCCTCTTGACTTAGATTATATAAAAGAGCATCTTCATATAAATCCATTAAATCTAGATAAAAATTATTTAAAACATAAAAATAGCCATCTTTTATATTTCTCAATTTATCTACTGTATCTAATTTTTTTATTATATCCTTTACAATATCTATATTTCGAACTTTTATCTTTCTAGTTGAATATACATACCTCCCCACTATTGATAGTATATCTATAGATAAATCATCTATATTGTAATTTCCTTCTTTATGATACAAATACTTTTCATAATCTTTTATTTTGGCTTCTATTTCATCATCAATTTGATTATAAGGACTTTTGTTTATATCCTGAATTATCAAATAATTTCTTACATCTTGATTTTTTTCTAAGATTTCATCTAAAATATGAAGATTGTATGCATCATATAAAGGATCATGAGCATCTCCACTAAATTTCATATTTGATAACTCTAGTAGATGTGTCAATGATATATAATTCATACATTTCACTCCATATTCTAAATATTTTTCTTTAATATCTACAAAGAAGTTTTGGATATTATTTAAAAATCTAGGATGATTATTTTTTTGTGAACTTATTCTATCTGTATTTTTAAAGCAAGTTAAATCTAAATTGCCAAAAGTATAAATACCATCAATTTCATTAAAATCACCTAGCCAATGTTTAAATGACCTCATAACAGATTCATAAGTCGGTGCATTTTCCAAATCTTCAGTTGTAATATGAGTTAATTCTTCTATATGTGGATAAACCGTTTTAGTTAAAATGGGCTTTATTAAAGACTTGAATTTTTCTATTTTTTTAGTTTTTGTATCATATTTTATAGCCCCGATTGCTATTAAATCAGCTTTAAATCCTTCCCTCTTATTTTTTGTATTGTTCATATTCATTTCAAAGTCCATATATATTTTCTTCATACAATTCCCCCAATCATAAGAAAATATTCTAATAAATTTTTATTCTGTGTTTTTAACACTTTTATAAAAGCTTTCTATCTATATTTATATTTTAAAAATAAACTTTTATTATACTATTTTACCACAGATTTACCATATTTTTTTAACCTAGTTTATATAATATTAAAATCTATTTTTCTATCTTAAAATTATATGAATAGAATCTTATATATGTTAAAAAAACTCAATATCTATATTTATATTTTTCTAAAAAAAATACTCCCTATAAAGGGAGTTTATTTTATGTTAGTCTTCAAATTTTTCTAAGAAAGAATGTCTAACTCCATCTTGTTCCCATCCTAAAACAGAATCAAGGTATACGTTGTTAGCAGCCTTGAATATTGATTTTTCAACTTCTTGGTATTCTTCTCCTAGATTTTTTATAAGTTCTTTTATTTCATATCTTTTGTTTCCTGTCTTTTTAGCAGCAACCATACATGCACAGTTAAGCGGCATAATTCCACTGTTTTGTATAAACCTTATTATACTTTCTTCTCTTATATAATAAAGAGGTCTTATTATTTGCATTTTTTCGTAGTTACTAGATTTTAATTTAGGAAGCATAGTTTTGAAGTTTCCTGCACATAATAAGTTAAGCATTGTAGTTTCTATTACATCATCAAAATGATGTCCTAACGCTAATTTATTACATCCTAATTCTTCTGCTTTATTATATAATGCTCCTCTTCTCATACGAGCACACATATAACATGGATAGTCTTCTGCTATCTCACCTGCAACATCAAATATATTAGTATCGAATATTGTAAGTGGTATATTTAAATACTCACAGTTTTCTTCTAGTAATTGTCTTATATTTTTATGATATCCTGGATCCATCGCTAAAAATACTAAATCAAATTTAACTTGTCCGTGTTTTTGAAGTTCTTGGAACATTTTAGCCATAAGTAAACTATCTTTTCCACCAGAAATAGCTACTGCTATTTTATCCCCTTCTTCAACTAATTTATAATCTTTTATAGCCTTTATAAATTTAGACCATGTATATTTTCTATATTTTTTTATTATACTTTTTTCTATCTCTCTTAAAGGCTTTCTTTCCTCTGTAGGCATTATTATCTTACAGCCTTCACCTGCTAATTTACTCATTAAATCACCTCATTAATTTAAAACATGAAATTAATTTTATCATATTTTATAACTTACATTCAAGTATATAACACTCCTTTATATATAAGTTTTTATATAACCTTTATATTTTTCTGTCCTTTGTAACATTTTAACTGCCTTTTAATATTATATATTAAGATAGATATTATTGAACTTCTATCATATCACAAGGAGGTTAAACATAATGGAAAAAACAAGAGGTATAAAAACTAATTGTGGTGAACAATTAGCAAGACCATATGTAAATAATCAGACTTTGACAAAAATGTATAATTTATGTACTGCTTTAAAATACGGTAGTTTATTCCCAGAATTATACTTATTTGATTCTGAAAATTACAATGCTTATCTTTATAAATCACCAAAAAATAGATTGGGAGGTAGAAGATAATGAGACAATCAACATGTAGATATGACCTTATAAAAGCCGTTATGGAATTAGGTTTTGCAGCTGTAGATATGAATTTATATTTGGATAATAATCCAGATGACCAAACTGCTGTGAGCACTTATAATTCTTTTGTCTCTCAATATGCAAAAGCAAGATGTAACTATGAAAAACAATACGGCCCTTTAACAAACTTTGGACACGCTCCAAGTAATTGTCCATGGCAATGGGTTGAAGCCCCTTGGCCTTGGGAAAAAGAATTTTATATGTAATAATAGGAGGATTTAAATTATGTGGGTTTATGAAAAAACATTACAATATCCAGTAAATTTGAAGTGCCGTGATCTTAGAATGGCTAAAGTTATAATGACTCAACTTGGAGGACCAAATGGTGAATTAGCTGCCGCACTTAGATATTTACAACAAAGATATACTATGCCTACTGGCAAATCAAAAGGATTATTAACAGATATAGGTACTGAAGAATTAGCTCATGTTGAAATAATATCATCTATGATTTATCAATTAACTGATGGAGCTACTCCTGAAGAATTAAAAGCTGCTGGAATGGACACTAACTATGCTCAATTTGGTCATGGTATTCAACCAACAGATTCAAATGGAGTTCCTTTTACAACTGCTTATATAAATGTGTTTAGTGACCCTGTTACTGATTTGCATGAAAATATGGCTGCTGAACAAAAAGCATTGGCGACTTATTATCAATTAATCAATTTAACAGATGACCCTGATATAAAAGATGTCTTAAGCTTTTTAGGTCAAAGAGAAATAACACATTATCAAAGATTTGGAGAAGCTTTAATGGATGTTTACGATTTCACTGAATGTAAAAAAATATTTTAAATAAATATTTTTTAATCTAATAAATTTTTATAATTCAATATTTTTAATTATAGAATTCTTTAACACTAGATATAAAACTCTATATCAAGTGTTTATTTTTTTGGCTATGTTAGCTAACTTTGTGATTAATTATATCTAAAATAGGCTATAATATAGGTATAGACTATATTTCAACTAATTTACAGAAAGGATACCTAATATTATGTCAAAAATAGATATAAAAGCTATGATAAAAGATTTAAAAAAGAATGAACTTACAGAGTTAATTTCAGTAGCACAAGAAGTATTAAGTACTTTATTTAATTCTTCTGAAATTAGAGATAATGTTAAAGAAAGTAGATTTTCTAAAGGATACGAGTGCCCAAAATGTCAATGTAAAGATGTAAATAAAAATGGGAAATCTAATGGAAGACAAAGATATATATGTAAACGTTGTCGTACAAGTTTTGATGAGTTTACTATGTCCCCATTCTCTAATACAAAATTAGGGTTAGATAAATGGCTAAAATACTGCGAATTAATGATATTAGGACTTTCTATAAGAAAATGTGCTGAAGAAGTAGGAGTAGGTGTTAAAACGTCTTTTTACATGCGTCATAGGATACTTGATGTAATCAATTTATCATTAAAAAATGATAAAGTTGAAGGTATAGTTGAAGTAGATGAATGCTTTATTAAGGAGTCTTTTAAAGGGAATCATTCTAAAAGTACTACATTTGTAATGCCTAGAAATCCTAGAAAAAGAGGTAAAGGTAAAAATGATAAGAAGAAAAGAGGAATATCAAAAGAGCAGATTTGTATAGAGACAGCAATTGATAGAAAAGGAAATATCCTTATGGGTGCTGTTTGTAATGGTAGAATTACAACAAATCAAATAGTTAACTTCTTTGACAATAAAATATGTGAAGATGCTACTTTTTGTGTAGATTCACATAAATCATATATGGGAATAAAGGATAAGTTGAACATAGAGTTAAAGCAAGTTCCTAGAGGAAAATCAATGATAGATAGTGTTTATCATTTACAGCATATAAATGCTCTTCACAGTAGCTTTAAGAGATGGTTAATGACTTTTAATGGTGTATCCACAAAATATATCAATAATTATTTGGCTTGGTTTAAATTTCTACAACTAAGTAAGAAGAATAAAAAGAATGACCGAATTAAAGATATGCTAGTGAATGTAGCTACTAAGGATACATATGTAACTAGAGCCACTATTAGAAATAGATTCATTGAATTAACATAAAGTAAGGAACTTTACTTCAAATTAATGAAACCATTTTATAATTGGAAAACAATTGAATACTTTATATAATATAATTAAGTTCGTAATTATTATATATTGAGAATTAATTATAAATAAAAAGGGGAAATTTTATATGGTAAAAGTAATTAGGTTAAGTTTATTTTTAATTGCTATATCATTATTTTTAACAGGGTGCAGTAATTCAAAAGAAGATATAACTTTGGATATTAATAAAAATGAGAATTTAATTGATACTAATAATATTAATCAAATTATTTCTAATGATATTTATTCAAAAGAAAGCGAAGAACAAGAATTGATAAATATAATAGAATCAGTAGAAAAAAATAAACCTACTATGTCAGATGAAGAACGATATGATTTAAGAACTGATATATTCTTTAACTTAAATCAAGAGCAAGTTCTTAAATTTGGAGACTGTTATACTGCATTGAACCAAGTTATTTTTGATGATAGATATAAAGAATTATTCGATAAGGCAAATAATCGATGGGATGCTTATGATAATAATGATTTATATGGAATTGTAAATACTATAAGATACATATCTAATTCAGTAAAAAATCAAGCGTTTAAAAATGATTTAAATAGAATTGAAGAATTGTGTTCATATGGATTAGAATATAGAGATATAATCGCACTTATTGATGCAAGAAGAATAATGAGAGATATTCAATATCACATATTTGAAGTTCCATATTTTAAAGAGGGAGATGCTATAGTTGAAATAAATGAAGAAGATTATAGCATATATTATGGAGCTAGTGAAGTATTAGAAGGAGATAGATATAAAACTATAGGTATATATAGATATAAATAGTTTAACATAGCCTTTTATAAAATTAGGCTATGTTTTAAATAAGTGTTGAAAATGATATAATATAAACTAAATCGCAATTGTCATATATTGTGACTTATAAGTAAAACACTATAATAGTGTTGATTATGAAGAAAGGTGATGCGATGAAACAAGAAAAAAGGATATATATACGAAAGTATGTTTCAGCAATTATATTTTCTAACATAATAGTATGGTTTAGCTGGGCATTGCCATTAATACTACTAGATGGTATAAAACTTAATGATGAATATCTTTTACAATTGGGATTTCTGTTAAGAATAGTGCTAAGTACAATACCTTTCATAGTGCTATTTGATTATACTAAGAGGAAGTATAAAGAAAATAAATTTACGAAAATGTGCTATATTTGTAGTATTATAAGTATGTTGTTATTACCAACTTTGTTTTTCATATTACATCTTGAAATAGGATATGGAGGTTGGTTTTGGTAAAAGTTATAATTTATAGAAGTAGCTTAATAGACAATATTAATATATTACGAACAATTTATAGTAAGTTATATAATCAACCACATATTAGAATTCAATATATTGAAAATTCTAAGGTGTGGTTGTTTTTATGTCATATTTATCACGAAGATAGCTAACATAGCCAT
>JABLTR010015913.1_pt1 | contig 63998 bp, 55 predicted proteins | sample 7160071 | NCBI WGS metagenome assembly JABLTR01 (sample SAMN14651230, study PRJNA627086) | human gut metagenome | isolation source: feces | host: Homo sapiens | reverse complement strand
CCGCTGCAGCGGGGACGGGCCGATGAGTACCCGCGAGGGGCAGGCCGCATCTGTAACGCTCCTTCGTCGCGAACAGCTGCGCTCGGCATCGGCCCCTACAGGGTGCGGTGCAAAACTGTCAAACGGGCGGACAGAGGCGTCTGCCCCTACAGGCACGAGCGAAGTGCGGCGGAAGATCAGGCCCCTCTTGGGAGAGGGGCTTCTTTTTTGCGAAAAGTGGCTTGACAATCGTCTGAAATCGGACTATAATGCATCTCGTTGGTCTGAAATCGGACGATCGGAGGGCGCCTATGGAACGGGATGCAAAGCGGATGCTGCTGGAATACAACAAGGAGACGAAGCGGCTCGACGACCTCTATCGGTGCGCGGCGAAGCAGTGCGGCATTTCGGAGTGCGCGTTCTGGATCCTATACACGCTGCGGGCAGAGGAACGGCAGTTCACGCAGGCGGAGATCTGCGAGTTTTTGATCGAGCCGAAGCAGACGGTCCACTCCGCGCTGAAAAAACTGGAGGCCGAGGGTTATCTCGCGCGGACGAGCAGCGCGGATCTGCGGAGCAAGCATGTGGCGCTGACCGAAAAGGGTGAACAGTTCGCCAGAACGTGGATCGATCGCGTGCCCGAGGCGGAGGCCGCGGCGCTGGGTGCAATGCCGGAGGAGGAACGTGCGGCGTTTGTCCGGGGGCTGCATTTGTTCTGCCGGCTGCTGGAGGAAGGGTTCCGCGAGAACGGCGCAATTTAAGGGGGAGGGCGTATCTGAAAAAGGAGGGAATGCCGCGGAACGCGGCCAAAGATAGAGATGAAAAAGACGCAAATTCAACTTTCTGACCATTTTACGTATCAAAAGCTGCTGCGCTTCGTGCTGCCGTCGATCGTGATGATGGTCTTCACGTCGATCTACGGCGTGGTAGACGGCCTGTTCGTGTCGAACTTCGCCGGGAAGACGCCGTTCGCGGCCATCAACCTCGTGATGCCGTTCGTCATGGTGCTGGGCGGCATCGGCTTCATGATCGGCACGGGCGGCACGGCCCTCGTGTCCAAAGTCCTCGGCGAGGGCGAGCCGGAGAAGGCAAAGCGGTACTTTACCATGATGATCCTGTTCACGCTGCTCGTTGGCGCGGTGCTGACGGTGTTCGGCGTGACGATGATGGAAAAGGTCGCGCGCTTCTTCGGCGCGACGGACGAGATGCTGCACGACTGCGTGCTCTACGGGCGGATCGTCATTTCGTTCACGGCGGCGTTCATGCTGCAGAACGTGTTCCAGAGCTTCCTGATTGCGGCGGAGAAGCCGAAGCTCGGGCTGATCGCAACGGTCGCGGCGGGCGTGACGAACATGGCGCTCGACGCGCTGTTCATCGCGGGCTTCCATTGGGGCGTCGCGGGCGCGGCCATCGCGACAGGCCTGAGCCAGTGCGTGGGCGGGCTGTTCCCGCTGATCTACTTCCTGCGGCCCAATTCGAGCAAGCTGCGCCTCGTGCGGACGAAGCTGGAGCTGCGTCCCATCCTGAACGCCTGCGGCAACGGCTCGTCTGAGCTGATGAGCAATATCTCGTCGTCCATCGTCAGCATGATCTACAATTTCCAGCTGCTGAAATACATCGGCGAGGACGGCATTTCGGCCTACGGCGTCCTGATGTATGTGCAGTTCGTGTTCATCGCGATCGACTTCGGCTATTCGATCGGCTGTGCGCCGATCGTCGGCTTCCACTTCGGCGCGCAGAACCACACGGAGCTGAAGAACATGCTGGGCAAGAGCGTGAAGCTGATGTGCGGGGCCGGCGTGGTGATGGCGGTGCTGGCGCAGGTGTTGGCTGCGCCGCTGGCGCGGCTGTTCGTCGGATATGACGAGGTGCTTTATAGGCTGACCTGTCATGCGTTCCGACTGTTCTCGGTCGCGTTCCTGTTCGCGGGCTTCAATATTTTCGCGTCCTCGTTCTTTACGGCATTGAACAACGGGCTCATCTCCGCGGTGATCTCGTTTTTGCGGACGCTGGTGCTCCAGACCTCGTCCGTCATCCTCCTGCCGCTGATCTTCGGCGTGGACGGCATCTGGTACGCCATTACGGCGGCGGAGATCTTCGCCACGACGATCTCGGTGATCTTCCTGTTTGCGAAGCGAAAGAAATACCACTATATGTGAGGCAATATAGAAAGGACGGGCCGGAAGGCCCGCCCTTTTTGCAAATTCTGCTTGCAAAGCGGGGGAAACTGTGACATCCTAGAGAAGGACAGTTTGAGAGATCAAACTGCCGGGATGTTTTGAATTTTGGTTAGATAGGTCTAACACAAAACGTGGAGGGATGACGGATGTCGAAGCAGGCGACGGAATAAGTGTTTCCCCGTTCCTTCCGATATTCCGACGGTGTGCAGTGCATCACCCGTTTGAAAGCCTCTGTGAATTTCCCGGCGTTGTCGTGGCCCACCATCCCGCCGATCTCCGCAATGCGCAGCGTCTGCCGCTGCACGAGCAGCTCCGCCGCCAGATCCATGCGGTAATTTGCCAGCCATGTGCCGATGGCCGCGCCGTAGACCGACCGGAAGCACTGCTTCATCGGCGTCAGCGGAATGCCGAAGCGGGTGGAGAGCGATTCCTGCGTGAAATGCTCCGCCACGTGCTCGGTCAGGAAGCGCCGGATGGCCTCGACCTTTTCGACCTGCGCCCGATGGAAATAGGGCGGCGTGGTCTCGTCCGCGGGGACGGCCATCGCGTCCAGACAGAGCAGCAGCTCCAGGATCTTGACCTTGAAATAGGGGATGCGGATCTGCGCGGGGACGCGGTACAGCTCGCCGAAGAGGTGTTCCAGCGGGTCTGCGCCGTGGAGCACCCGCGGACAGGGGCCCAGCGCCCAGCGGGCAATGATCGTCTCCGGCGTTACGGGGAAATCCTTGAGCGCCTGCGGCAGAGCGCGGCAGGCGATGTTGCGGTCGAAGGCGATGGTCAGGCCGTGGTAATGGTGGGACGGGAAGCGGAATGTCCCCGTGTGCCGCAGGCGCAGGTCCAGCTTTACGTCGCCGGTCTCGCTGCGGAACTGCCAGACGGCGCAGCCGCCGCTCTGCGCGAGCAGGACCGCCCCCTGCGTTTCAAATCGTGTTTCCGCCATCTGCGCGAACGCCTCCTTTGTGGTCAGAACGTCGGTTAGCCACTACTAACTGCATGCGTAGTATATCATAAAAATGCGCCGGAGTCTCTACCAAATGGACGGAAATGTACGATTTGGACGGGATTTTTGCGTGGGGAATGAGAGGGGAGGGGTGGCGGGGAAAGGCGCCGATCGCTTGATTTCTTTGTCGAACACTAGTATAATGAAACTGTTATTTATTAGGGAAGTACGGATCGGGTGTGACCGGGTCGGTATGGTCCGTATGGTGGGAGGACAAGATGAACGGTGATCGGCCATATTTTCGATTGACCGAGGGCGCGCTGCTGGAGCGCGAGCCGTCGACGGAGCAGATCTGGAATGCGATACGAGAGATCCTCTTCGCGCAGAGACGTTCGACATATAAGTTTGCATTTTTGCAGGCCGTTGTGAATGTCAGCGCAGCGCGGGAGGAGACATTGATCCGGCTCTCAGAGATATTTGAGAATATGACGGCACTGTACTGGCAGCTGCTGCTGAAGTATCCGCTTGGACAGACCTATCGGCATGCACGGTATGTGCAGAGCTCGGTGGAGACGATCATCCTTCAGGCCCAGCAGGAGCTTCGAGACACTGCGTTTGCGGAGCTGCCCGATGCGAAAAAGAAAGAGGTTTGTGCGGCGACCAGAGAAGCCTTTGGCAGGACGGTGGTCGGGGCCTCTTATGGAAATTCACAGGGTGTGCTGTTTGGATTTTCGAAGAGAGAAGACACTCTGGAACTCAGTCCGGCTGCAAAATGCGTTCTGGCTGAGCGGGCGGATGAGATCTCCCGCATTGTCGAGATACGATGGCTCACGATGATGGAAAAGATCAATTCGGATACGTTTCCGGAACCGTTGGCGATACGGCTTCGGAGACTGAAAGAAGAGAGCGGCCAACGAAACACAGAGGAGGAACTGCCAATGGCGGTGGATCGGGCTGAGACAGCTGAAAACAGCCGGGGTGGATTGCAGCAGCTCCAAAACTATATTGAAGAAGCAAAAGAGATCTTACGCCAACAAACGGAAAAGCTGGAAAATGCGGCGATCAATTTTGAAAAAGAGCTGAAAACAGCATTCCCAGGCAGCGCGGAGGAAAGATTGATCTTTCAGTCCCGCGTGAAAGGGACGGAGAGCTTATCTGAGAAGATCTACCGGAAGAACTATTATAATCGGTATCCCGTGCCGGCAGAGCTCATCCAAAACCTCCCGGATATGATCGGGGTCCGGGTCGTTTGTCTTCTGAATCAGCAGGAGGAGCGACTGCTTGAGCAGCTGCGGGCTGCATATCCGGAGCAAGTGGAGACCGAGGGCGGGACCTTCTATCAAAAGAAGGGCGGTCAGCTTCTGCTTGATTTTCGTGATCAGCCGCAAACGCAGAAAAATGGACAGCCGATCTATCGGATTGCCTGTAAATGGATGGATCCGGAACTGGGACCGATCAACTGCGAATTGCAGATCAAGTCGATGGTCCATTTTTTCTGGGGCGAGCTGGAGCACATGCTGTTTTATAAAAACTATTCGTATATGATCTCACAGTCGTTTTATAATCAGTACATGCTGAAGATCGAAAATGCGCTCAGCAATGTCAATGATCAGATGGGGCTGCTCTATGAGCGGATCGAAGAGAACCGCGGCGGATCCCGGCAGGAGATCCGCGGGATGGCCTCCTGCGTATTGTACCAGCATTATCACAAAGAGATCGAGAAGCAGATCGATTGCTCCGTTGATCTGCGAGAGGTTTTTGATGTCATTGTGGACATCTGCTTCCAGAACTATGGAAATCAGGACAGGAATATCGAGAATCTGAGTGCGCTGATCGCCAATATTCAGTCGCGTAAGCTGCATCCGGAGCTGCTGAAGACGATCGAGGAAGGGCGGCTCGATCCGCGGGCCATCCCGGTGGCAGATCTGCCGCTGGCCAGGATCGTCGACGGGATCATAAGATCCAGGGATGTGTATTGGATCTTCTTCGTTGAGACATACGGGTCCCATTTATGGAAGGACGAATACACCGACTACAACGTTTTGCTCGGGGAGATCTGCCGGATCCTCATGAGAATGCTGCGCAACGGGTTTGTGGACAGCATTGAGCAGTTGTACGACGAATTGGAGCCCCTGTATCAGGGCTTTGAAGACGCGATATTGGATGGGATCCTGATGGCGTTTGAGCGGGTCCCAAAGTTGGATTTCTTCATTTTCTCGACGAAGCTGAATACGGTCCGAAGGATCTCAGAGGAGGTCGTCCGAAAGACGCAGACACACATGACGGACCAGAATGTGGATGTATGTACAGCAAATCTGGAAGTGATCAGACTCTATACCTGCTGCAGGATCGAAGCGGAACTGTACGACAGTGTGGAGGGCAAACGAGTAGTGGAGATGATCAGATTGCTGCGAAGCGACGATCCGTTCGGCTTAGCCCCCGACGACGGGTTCGAACCCGCAGAAGGAAAGTCTACTTATACAAAACGGGAATTTGAATCTATTTTTGCACAAGGAGGTGCGTGATCTTGGCGACTTATCAAACCAGGTATCTCTCGTTCCAGCAGGACGGGGCTGTGTTTTACTTGTTCAAGATGGCTGCGAAGGATCTGCTGGAGATGTCCAATGTCTCCCGCTATGACAGTGATGCCAGGGAAGGGTATCAGCGCCCTCCGTACCGGGAACATGTCCGGAAGATCGCATCCTATCTGAAGGATCAATCTCCCGCGGTCCTGCCGACTGCGATCCTGGCGGCAATTTCACCTGTGCAGATCGAGCTTGCGGCTCCGGACGAGCTGCTCCTCCACAACAAGATCCGTATTGTGGACGGACAACATAGAATTTTAGGTCTGCGGGAGCTGGAGAACGGATATAATGAAGCAGGGCGCGCAAGATATGATAAGCTGTTGGAAACTTATGAGTTTCCAGTGATTCTGATGGCCGAGCAGCAGATGGAAAATGGTGAATACTCGGCGATGGAGGTGGAAGCGTTTATCAATATCAACAGCAAGGGGAAAAAGGTCAAGACGGATCTTGCGGAAACGCTGCGGGCGGAGATGTTTCAGAAAACAGAACGGAACACAGCGGAATACCTTGCGCTGAATACAGAAACAGAACTGAATGTTGCAAGCAACATCAGCCATAGGCTGGCGAAGGATCCAAATTCGCTCTGGTATCAGAAGATCATTCTGGCCGATGAGGCTGAGCGCAAAAAGCCGATCTCGGTCTCGGCCTTTACCAAAGCGATCCGGCCGATCGTACAGCTGCGGCTGAGTCTGCGGCAAGTGGATGGGCAGATCCTGTCAGATGCGCTGGACGAGGAAGAAGCTATGATCACTGGATACGTAGAGCGTGTCTGGCGGGCGGTGTGCCGCAAATGGCCAAAGTGTTTTTGGCAGGATGGGCAGGAATGCAACGAAAGCTACAATATCTGCAAGGGGATCGGTGTATTTCCAATCTATATGTTATACACTGAGTGCATTTCTGCGTATGACGGAGAGCTGGATCCTGGCCTTTCCATGTTTATCAACATTATAAATGAAAGCCGTGTTTCCGAGGTGGACTGGCTCGTAGGCGGGACATTTACGGGAATGTCTTCCAGTCAGGCCATTAAAAAGATCGTGCGTTATTTGAAGAACGAAGCCATGGAATAGGGAAAATTGGATATGAACAGCAGAAAGGGCCGCCCAATGGGTGGCCCTTTTGCGGACAGGAAAGAAATCACAATCTAATTTGTACGATTATTTCGGCTTTTTTATTGGAATAGGTTGGATATTTATGAGACATTGTGGCGTTTTGAACGAAACGACGAAATATTGCGATTATTTGTACGATATTTGTCGCGTTTGAGCATTTACATTTCTGCTGGATGAAGTATACTTCATAGTGGCAGGTTCTCATTTGACTTAAGATCTCAAGGCCAAACGCGAGGTTGATGGCCTGCGTCAGCTGATGCTATGAAAGATGGAGGGTTTTCAGGATGGATCCATACATTGTGCTCGCGAAGGAGATTCAGGGCGGTACGTTTTCAGCTCTGCGGCGGCAAAACGCGCTGACGCAGGAGGAGATGGCCGAACGGCTGCACATCTCCTGCCGCGCGTACAGCGATCTGGAGCGGCGGAAGAGCTGTGCTTCCGGCGTGACCGTCTTATTTGCGGCGTCCATGATGGGCCTCAAGGAGCTGCATGCACCGGTGCGGCGCTTTATCGAGGGCGTCCGCGCCATTGAGCAGGGCGAACGCTGACTGGCCGGGGTCCGCAGAAAAAAGAACCACCCAGTGGGTGGTCCTTTTTTTGTGGTATGCAAACACAATGGATCAACTATCAAATTTGAAGCACAAAATCGTGACCAGCGAAGCGGTCACGATTTTGAGAGGAGGAGCAGCGGAGCGGGTGAGAGATGACTTTTTGATGCGAAGCATAAAAAAGTCGTCGCGAACCAGCAAAGTTCGCGACGACGTGTGCAACTCGAACACTTTAGACCAATGAAGTCCCAATGTGTCAAATCAACTTTTGTAAGTTAATTATACAACTTGCCAAGTAAAAAAGCAATAAGTATTGAAATTACTTTTTCTCCAGTTTTAAAATCCGATGATCCTCCGTCAGCACACGCATCTGCTGAATTGCGATTGCATTGAGCTTCGCCAGCCGTTCCGGCTGCGGAAGACCGTCATTGATAAACACTGCATTCAGGTTCTCCAGATTGGAAAGACACACAAGCTGCGACACATTTGCGTAATCGCGGATGTTGCCCTTCAGCCCCGGATTCTCATCTCGCCACTGCTTTGCAGTCTTGCCGAACAGTGCCATATTCAGCACATCGGCTTCGCTGGCATATACCAGCGACATTTGCCGTGCCGACAGCTCCGGCGGAATCAGGTTTTCTTTGATCGCGTCCGTATGGATACGGTAATTGATTTTTGCAAGGTTGCGTTTGATGTCCCATCCGAGAAGCTGCTGCTCCTGTTCCTTGAGACGTTCGAACTCTTTGATCAGATAAATCTTGAATTCCGGGCTGATCCACATACCGAATTCAAAGGCGATGTCTTTGTATGCGTAGGTACCGCCATATCGCCCAGCACGCGCCATGAGTCCAATCGCGTTTGTCTTTTCAACCCATTCCTTCACGCTGAGCTTATAGCTGTTCAAACCGGCCTGACTTCTAATTATGGCGAATTCGCCATAATTAAAATTCGGATTGTGGATCTGCTCCCAAATGCCAAGGAACTCGACCGTGTTCCGATTGCGCAGCCAGTCTGAAATGAAAAAGTCGCCATCTTTCGCTTTCAGCATATCTGTCAGCGAAATATAGTCCTTGTCTTCAATTGTGGTTACGGAGATCTCCGCGCCGTTGACCATGAGTTTGTTATTCATCGGCACACCTCTCTAACATCGTGCATGAAGCATTCTTCGGCTTGTCCTTCGTAAGAAATGAATCGGCAAGTCTTGTAGCAGAGCAGCAATTTCGTGAAACGGTGATACGAACCAGCATCGGCGGAACGCAACAACCACAGGATGCTGCGGCCCATCTTCTGCCTCTTTATTAGTATAACAGGTATCCGCTTCCGCGTCGAGTGGTTTTTCCAGATGTGCCGCAGATGCCAGCTTTTCCAGCAGAATGGCCTTCGACCATTGCTGCACTTGCGCCTGCTCCAGATACCATTTACGAGCCTCTCTTGTCAACTCTGCTTCCATGATGACCACGTTCAGCGTCCAGCCGATTTTCATTGCCAGACGGAGGCGCGTTTGGTCATTTTCATAAGTCTTGTAAAAATCGCGCATCCGGCGCACGTTGCGTGGAGAAAAGCCTGCGTGGTCAGGGAAATTCGCCTGCAAAAATTCTGCAGCAGCGACTGCAGCGCCCTTCTCAGGACGCTGGCTGATTGCCTTGCCAATGGCATACACTTCATCCATCTGCGGAAGATTCTGCGCGAGAATGGCGGTCAATTCCCGGTGCATCGTGCCGTAATCCACAGCTTTTCTGACGTTCATGACTTCTCCTTTCCGCGCTGGTGCGCATCGTATATTTCGTCGTTTTGCGAATAGCCTGCTACAATATTTTGTGGTATGATTGCCCCGTTCGTTTGATTCTTGCGAGGGAGGAACAATCATGCAGTACACCGATACCGAAGCCGCCCTGATCAGCGGCCTGATCTCAACCTATTTCTTTCAGCCTGCCGTGTCGGCGTCTTTGAAGAACGCCTACAGCCGTGTTTTGGAGCATTTGCATCAGAACGCCCTCACTTCTTCTGACCTTCAGCAGATCCGAAAGGCTGTGAATTTTCTAATCCCCATGTGTCAAGCAAATCGGCAGACACAGCGGGAACTTATGGGCGTCAATGCGAGAACAACGGCGCTTCTGAACGGCTCACGGTAATCGTGGATAATGCAAAAGGCACGACGCTTGGTCGTGCCTTCGCTATATGTTTTTGTATTTGCTTAATTCAGCAGGTGCGGCTTTCCAGCACTCTTTTTTGAAGCAGGCTTCGTAGCAAGGACTTTGCTTGCCCACACAAAGAAGTACGGCACGGAATCGAACAGGTAGCTGGACTTCATCAGCTCGTCCAGCAGTTCTTCCATCGTAAAAGGCTGGTATCCATAGGGATTCAGCTCGTCGATGTAATCATCCAGTTCGTCGTGCGCGGCTGCCCGCAGGAATTTCTTCGTATCCTTGTTCGCTTTCGCAAGGCGCTTGATGTAGTCCGCTGCCTTGTCAAACTGGTTCAGCTTGTAATACAAAACCGCCAGCGGCAGGAGCATTTGTGTTTCCTCGTAGGAATCGAACTGCTTATGGAGCGCCAGAGCGTGCATTTCATCCTCCATAAAGACGTACAGGTGCATCAGCTGATAGCGGACACCAAGATCATCGCTTTCGCACAGTTCCAACAGGCGCTGCCCTTCGCTGATTGCCTGACGCATCATACCGCAGGAGATCAGCACGTCGAAGTATGTATAGCGCACGCGCATATACGGTCTGGTTTCCGGCGCTGTCCAGAATTCACCGGCGTACTCTTTAAATGCACCGGCTTTCTTCATCTGCTGCTCCGCCAACGCCAGCAATTCCTGCAAGGCAAGCCGCTGCTCGTCCAGATGATGCTCCGTTGTGCAAGTGATCATCTGGAGCCGCGCATCGAGATTGTCCGGCTCCAGTTCCAGAGCCTTACGGAGATATTCCATGTGCTTTTTCTTGGATGTTGCCTGCTCTGCAAGATCCAGATAATCGTCGGCTGTTTCGGGTGCGTGGTCTTTCTGCGCGGCACACTTCTGATCGTACTCCGCGAGGAACTGCTCCGCCAGCGCATTCGCGTCGTCCTCGCTCTTGATCTCGTCTGCGTGAGAATCCAGGAAACGCTGTAATTCTTTCAGAATCTTTTCTGTCTCTCTGCTCATTTTATGATGCCTCCCGTATTTGTTATGTGGATGGCTTGCCGTTTGACTCGTCTGTAAGAATTATACCAGATTCGTCAACCTTCGTCGAGAGACTAATTTCAAAGAATCACCCTGAATTCCTTGATTTCTACCAGCCCTGCATCTCATCCATTTTCATATCATCCTCAGACATCTCTTTGCGCATATAGGCGTCGAACTGCTCAGAATACTGCTCGTACTTTTCGCCGCCGATTTCTTTCAGAAAGTCCTCCTTGAACACCCACAGGGGATATTCGCAGTAGCCGCTGATTTTACTGTGACCGGTATCCTGCGCGATTTCGTCGGAAAGGAGCTGCGGCGCGAACGGGCAGTTGTTTGTGTCAATGAATGCGCAGTTTTTCAAGGTGAGAAAGTCTCCGAAGGACACCGTAAGAACGGCATATTGCTCGGTCACATTCTCATTTTGATCCACTTCGTCAAGAACAATTGCCAATCCCGGCATTTGCTTTCCCGTGTAATCGCGTGTGTCATACAATTCGACCCGCGGCTTCAGCCGGATTTTCCCACCCGTATAATATTCCAAAATTTCAAATAACATAGGTTCCTCCTTCAAAATGTCCAACGGGGCAAAGGAAAACGCAGTCGCTATGACCGCGCATTTCTTTGCCCTGTTTTATAATACCCTCACCATCTGCTCATAGAGCAGAACGTACTTTTCGTCGATAATTCGGTTGTCGTGGTAGTGCCCGAACAGCCAGTAATGAAACTGGCTGCGGCTTCGGATTCCTTCCAAGAAGTCCGTCAGTTTGTCCGGCTTGAAATCGGCGTTGATCTTCTGTTGAATCGCTGTCGGTGCGCAGTGCGTAATGATGTAATCGACCTTCCAGTCCAGCCGCTCCAGCGTCTGCCGGGCTTCGGCGTATTCCTCGTCAGACGGCAATTCTTCCTGCCACCATGAAATGTGTTTGATGCGGAACTGTCCGCGATTGCGGCGCAGGGAATCGTACCTCTCGTAAAAATCCGGGCTGTCCATGTCAAGAATGCCGTCCGCAATGTCGTGGCTCTGTGCGCCGCCCATCGTGAAGAAGGTGCGGCCTTGCAGCTCGAATGCCTGTCCGCGCATCAGGTGGATGACGTGCGGACGGATCTTATGCACCTTTCCACCGTGCCATTGCTCCACAGGATATTCGTTCAGAGCATCGAAGTTTTCGTGATTGCCGTCCACGAACAGGACTGTAAATGGTAGAGCCTCCAGCCGGTTGAGCTGCGGATCGTCGCTCTTGTCGCCGTTCCAGACGCATCCGGAATCGCCGCAGACGATCATGTAGTCATCCTTCGTCATCTCGGCCTGTTCCGGAAAGTATTGCGGCTGGAACCGGAGGCTGTTTCCGTGAAGATCGCCGGTTGCGTAAATCATCATTTTTCATCTCCTAAAAGTGCATCTGCATCGGATCTGCGTTTTCTGCCATTTTAAGCTCCGCTTCGGTCGCTGTCCGCAGACCTTGACCGTAACGGGTCTGTGCTGTGATCAATCGCCCATCGGCAATAAGCTGTTCGATGCGTTCTCCAACGTAGCCTTCTGCAATGTACGGCCCGGATTGTTCCCAATCCGTCAAGCGGCGGATGGCAAACTGCCGTCCAACGCGCGCGGCAACTGGAGCTGTGCAGAACAGGTTTCTCCGTTTCGTTCGGCAGGCTTCCAGAATGGCGTTGTCAATTTGTTCGGTTTGTTCTTCCAACCGCTGGCGGTATTCTTCGTCTGTCAGGTCAAAGCATTCCCTGCGCAGGTCTGTACCAAGAACGCGGAACGTAGCTGCGTTAGATAAAAGCTGCTGCACCTCCGGAATATGATCCTCCTGCATCACGCCGCTGAACAGAACCGGATGCAGGTACAGTGCGTCTTTTCCGTTTCGTACTGTATCACAGTGTCCGCTGTCCAGCGGTTTTTCTTCGACCTGCCAGCCCGCATCTCGGAACAGCTTCCGCGTTTCTGTGCGGAATGCGAGCCGTGAAGCATCGTCCGGCCAGCCCTGCGTATACGCGCTGCGGATTGAGATTCCGATCTCGCGGTATGTCATGGTTACTTTCCCTCCAATCGCTGTTTAATTTCTGCGCCGCCCTTGATCCGCACCAACACCTCGTCGGCGGAGAGGACTGTCACGCGCTCTACGATCTGCCGGACGGCGTTTTCGTTCCATTCTGTGATCGTCTGTGCGGTATTCTCTATGGCTTGCTCTGCCTGCTTCATGCGGGTGCAGACGTGGTCTGCGTCTGTGCTGCTTTGCAGGATTGTTTCCTTCTGCTTTTTGAGCGCAGTCTGCTCGGTCAGGATTTCCGTAAACTGCGCGTTGCAGGCTTCTTTATCGTCGGCGTCAATGGCTTCCGCCAGAAGCTGTTGGAATTGCTCATCGAACTGCGTCAGCCGCCGTTCGATATCGGCAAGGCTCATGGTCTGACCCTGCACCGGCAGAAGCTCCAGCGAGACCACATTCTTGATCCGGTCAACCAGAGCGGCTTTATTGCTCATGGCGGAGTTGATTGCTGCCAGTATCGCGCTTTGCAGCGGGATCTCCCGCAGAGTGGGGGACTCGTGACAGTATTTTTTGCCGTACTCCAAGCGGCTGATGCAGCGCCATTCGTGATAGATATTTCCCTTTACATTTCGCGTTTTGCGGCGGTAGAGCGTACCGCATTCGCCGCAGAACAGCCTGTCGGATAAGGCATACTTGCTGGTGTAGCAGGAGCGGCCTGTAACCGCCTCCTTGGACGGGCTGCGCAGGGCGCTCCGCCTTGCCATTTCAGCCTTTACCGCATTGTACTGCTCCCTACTGACGATGGCTTCATGGTGATCTGGCATATAGTACTGCGCCATCTGACCAACATTTTTGACGATCTTCTTGCTGATCACATCTGTACAGAAGGTCTTTTGCAGCAGCACGTCGCCGCAGTATTTTTCGTTTGTCAGGATGTCTTTGATAACGGAGATCGACCAGTCGTCTGTGCCAAGGACGGTCTTGATCTGGTTTTCCTCCAGCCAGTCCTTCAGATTGCGCAGGCTTGCGCCGTCCTTGTATCGCTCATAGATCTCGCGCACCACCTCGGCCTGCTCCGGTATGATACAGAACTTTCCGTCTGCATCTTTTTTGTAACCGTAAAGCCAGTGGCAGGGAATCTTGAGCGTTCCGACCTTTGCGTGCATCTGCCGCCCGCGTCGAATGTTGCCGGAGATGGATTCACTTTCGGACTGCGCCATCGCGCCGTACATCGTAATCATAAATTCGCTGTCGGGCGGCAGGGAGTTGATATTTTCTTTTTCAAAGAGGACGCCGATGCCAAGCTGCCGGAGGATGCGCGTATAGTTGATGCAGTCGAGTGTGTTTCTGGCGAAGCGTTGGATGGACTTTGTAAGAATGAGGTCAATCTTTTTCTGCTTACACTGACGGATCATTCGCAGAAATTCTGTGCGTTTCTTTGTGGACGTGCCGGTGATGCCTTCGTCTGCAAAAATCCCAGCCATCGTCCATTCTTTGTTGGACATGATCTTGTCTGTGTAGTATTCGCACTGAGCCTCGTAGCTGCTGGCCTGTTCTTCTTCCTTGGTCGAGACACGGCAGTACGCCGCTACGCGGAGCTGCTTTGTGACCGTGGTCGTTTGCTGTAGTTCTGGCTTTGGTGGGATTATAATGACGCGCGGTTTCTCGTCTGTCATACCAAGTCATCCTTTCCAATGATTTGCCCATTCTTGAGCTGCAAGCGCACCACCTGTCGCGTCACCAGCACGGCGGAAACCGTGCTTTGCAGCAGTTCCGCATTGAGCTCTGCTGTACACTCGAACGCTGCGAACAGCCGCCGCAGGCGCTCGGTTTCGTATTCTTCGTTGCCGATGGCATCGTACTGCTCCTGTGCTAGCTTGCAGATCAGGCTTCTGGCAGCATTTTCGTCAAGCGGCTGGGTGTTCAGGATATCGTCCAGTTCGGCTTGCGTGGTGCTGCGTATCGGTGCAGGCTGTTTTGCTGGCTGCGCGATGCGCTCTGGCTGCTCCTCCAGCTTGTCAAGCAAATGTGTGACCTGCTGTTCGATCTCCGGTGTGGGAGGTTTGGAGCAGATACGCTTGAGCGCTTTCTGTGCGGGGGTTCGCTCCGGTAGGCGCTGCTTGGCCTGCCGCTTTTCAGCAGCGGATTCAAACAATGAAGTATCGATCAGCTTTGGATAGTTATCGACACCGGTGTATTTGGAATTCTCCAAAATCCGTGCAACCATGTTCTTGTTCCAGCTTTTGCCCTCATCGTAGATGGGGCCGTTTTTACTCATCTGCGCTGCAATCTCTTTGAGCGATGCGCCGAGCGTGTATTGCAGGAAGATGTCCTGCACGGCCTTGGCTTCCGGCTCATTCCGAATGATCTCGCCCATGCGCATCTGATACCCGAATGGCAGCTTCCGATTTCCCATCAGCGTCTTGTCCTTTCGATTTTCTCCAGCAATTCCAAGCCGTTTTTCAGCCGGAAGCGCAGGCGCTCATTGCTGTCCACGATAATTTTTTCAACAAGCGCATCGAACAGCTCCGCATCAAAGCCGTCGAGGAAATCCGGCCCATCCTCCAGCACGTCCATGAGATCGCGGGTGTGATCCGCCAGATCGTCGCTGTCGGTGTCAAGAAGCCTTGCCTTTTCCTGTTTCAGCCTGCGGAGCTGTTCGCTGAGTTTGTTGTTGGATGAGATAAAAGTATCAGGATCAACACCGCCCGTCTGTTGAAGCTGGGCTAGGAATTGAACCTGACTGAGTGTGTCTGATATTTTCTTGTTAAGGGAGATCACGTCTTCGCTCCAGAGCATCCGGCTGTAGCGGATTTTTTGGAGGTTCGAGAGCATCTGCGTGAAGATGGATCCTCCGTGGTGTTTGAGTTTGTAGTACAGACGACAGAACGCTGCGTTAATAGTTTCCTCCGGTACCTGCTTGATGTGACAGGCATTCCGTTGTTCCTCATGCACTACACATGACCAATACCAGATTTGGTTTGAAGTCTTTGCCCGACAGCGAGAACCACAGCTGCATTGGATTTTGCCAGAATACACTTTGGGCTCTTCCGATCTGCTCACGGTTCTGCGTTTGCGCAATTCCTGCGCACAATCAAATACGTCCTGGGGAATAATTGGCACATTACTGTCTGATACATAATACATTGCTCGCTCGCCATGATTGCGCTTTACTGTTCTGGGCATCTCTGACGTTGTATATTTCTTTTGAAAAATGGCATTTCCCGCATAGCGTTCATTCATTAATATATAGTCAATTTCCCTGCGCAGCCACTTTCGGCTACTCCCCTGCTGTGCATTAAGCCATTCACAAATCTCTTTTGTATTTGCGCCAGACAGGTAGGCATTGAAAATATCTTGGACAATCGGAGCTTCTGCTTCGTTCACCGTAAGCTCACCGTTTCGAACCGTGTATCCAAATGGTGCTGTGCGGAGCTTATACTTTCCTGCCTCCATTTGATGCTGGATGCTCCATTGCACATTACCGGAAATCGACTCACTCTGCTTTTGCGCTAGGGATGCCATGATTGCCGTGAGCATTTCACTGGACACTCTAGCCGTGTCGATGCCCTGTTCTTCAAACAGGACGCTGACGCCGAGTTCCTTCAGTTCCCGGACAGCCGCAAGACAGTCTTTCGTATTTCGAGCGAAACGGGAAATGGATTTGACCAAAATCCGGTCAATCCTTCCTTTGCGGCAATCCTGCATCATGCGCTGGAAGTCTTCGCGCTTTTCAACCGACGTGCCGGTGATGCCCTCATCGGCGTAAATATCGACCATTTCCCAATCCGGATTGCTGGAGATCAGTTCAGAATAGTATTGATTCTGCACGCGGTAGGAATTGAGCTGATCCTCGCTGGAGGAGCTGACGCGAGCATACGCCGCGACGCGCAGTTTGCGCGCTACGATTTCATCGTGTGCCGGGATGACTATGACACGCTGCTGTTCCAGCGCAAGGTTTCCGTCGGTTTGCTTTTTCGCCACATTCTCACCTCCTTGCAGCAACACACACTACCACACCAAGGGCGTAATAGCTATAACCAAAACGGAGAAAAATCAAGCGTAAAGTGTAAAATTTGCACCAAGCCCGACAGCAATCCGCCGTGCGATCTTCTTGATTTCGGCCTCAGAAAAGCCGACCATTCGGAGCGCCTTCAAGAGCTGGCAGATGCCTAAAAAATCAATGTTTGGATTCATAAGGTCCTCCTTCAGCCACGGGGCGGCTCTGCAAACCGCAGAGCCGCCCCTGCTTTTGAAATTTTGATGCTTGCTCCTGTTCGACGCTTCTTCCCGGAGCCAAGGCAGCGACTGAACGGCGGCTGGCGCCGCTCGCGGGTCTTGTACCCCTCCGAGGATCTCTCCGAGCGGTCCCCATTGCGTGAAGCTGTGGCTGGGCAGGAGTACCATTGTCCGCGGACAAGATCATTGCGAGGCAGCTTGCCAAAGCTGCTTTTGGATGGATGGGTACCGCTCGTCACCTTCTTGGGCCGTCTTTATACAGAAAATCTGTACAGGTGGTCTTCGCGCATCCTCCGCATCGCTGTTCCATTTCTGGCTCGTCCGCTTGATGTCATGTCAGTCGCTGGATATGTACTTTTCAAGCTGCATGAGAGCGTGTTCTAAAAATACCTCTCACCCCTTATCCGTATTCGAGGCCCTGTTGCACCAAACTTTTTTTACGCTTTCAAAAAATTCAGCAATTTGGCCAAAATTCGGCTCTTTTTATTGTGCACTGTCATGGATGATGTGCCAAGTTTCTGGGCGGCTTCTCGTTCACTGTATCCATCGAAGAAAAGCATATAAATGAGCTGACGATCATCTTCTGAGAGCTTTGAGATGCTATCGTGCAGCTTTTCGGCCATAAGCCGTGCGATCACAATGTCTTCCGGCTCATCCGATGCGGTGTCTATCAGCATTTCTGCGCCGAGAGCACTTTCAGTGTCGAATGCATCATACGACACGACATGGTTGCGGCGTATTTTTTCAAGCTGTGTTTCTTCACAGCGTTTTCCTCTGTAATAGGTCAGGTAGACCTCTTGCGTGACTTCGACCAGTTCATCCTTTACTCTGATAAAAAATTTTCCTTTCGCTGCCATTTGGCAGTCCTCCAATCTTTTGAAATTTTGAGAAAACCAAAATTTCAAAAGCGGAGGGGCGCGGGCAGGCGGGCATACCGCTGCCCGGCGCGAAGGGTGTCCGTCTTTGCAAAGGCGTGGTTGTTCCTGTCTGTGGAAATCTGCCGCCTTCCGGCGAAGATGCACCCGGAAAATAGAAAAGGCGCGAATTTTACAGGATTTTAGGAAATCCCGTAAAATTCGCGTCTTTTCGACCATGAAAAACCCCGCAGAAACCGAAGCCTCTGCGGGGTGGCCTATTCGACACAATAATCGCGGATGTGAATTCTTCACTCATTCATACCGTGTCAGGCGGCAATCCTCTTTTTGGGATCGCCTGTCGGCGGCTGTTTCGTCTGCGAACTATTGCCAGCTTATCATGCTCAATATTTACGATTCAGTGTTTACTCTGGTATGCTCAACCCTCTTTCAGTCATGATGATCGCGCTGCGTCCGACATGTCATAAAGCGTAGCTTCGCCCGCTTCGGCACGCTGGATGGCGGCCAGTGCGTAAAGGGCTTGTTCGGTCGCCATTTCGTCACTGCTGCCGTTTAAGCTGTGGCGGTAACTTCCGTCCTCGCAGGCGAAGCGCTCCAGCACCTGCGGCAGCGTCTGCCCGTTCTTGACAAAGCGCTCATCGTCCAGCGAAATGCCAAGCTCCGTGAGCGCGACGATCACCTGACAGACTGACTCACTGTTTTCCTCGTCCCACGAGAGATATGCGCCGTTCGGCTCCTGCAAGGCAGACAGCGCCGCAAGGCCGCGCTGGACAGCGTCCTCCACGTCCTGCCGGTCGCGGTATTTGGCAAGCGCCTGAAGCGCCATGGCCGTCACATCCGCATCCGGTGTGCCGCCCGTGAGCGCCCAGCCGCCGTCCGGGATCTCCCGCCGCAGGAGCTCTCCGACGTAAAGCTCCCGCGTCGCCTGCGTTTCCGCCTCCGGCACTTCCGGGATCTCATAACCGCCGCTGTCCAGCGCCAGCAGCGCGAAGATCGCGCCGTTGACGCCCTGCCGCACCGTTTCGTCAAAGTCTCCCAGCGGCAGCAGCAGGTTGAATCCGGCAACATCGGCAGGATTCTTTCCAATGGCCGTCAGTGCCAGAACCACGCGGGAATACTCCGTGTTTTTCTTCCGGCTCAGAACGCCATTGACGGATACAATGTAATCCTCGACGTTTTTGTAATAGGCGTCAAAGTATTTCTGCGGCACCTTGAGGCCGGATCGTGCCAGTCCAAACACGAGCCAGTCTCCGCCAACCGCAGCGCACGTTGGCTCCAGTATCTGCGCTTGCAGATACCGGGCCGTTTTTTCAATCGGGGCTTCTTCCTTGCCGCAGGCCGCGAGCAAAAAGAGCATCGCAAGCAGCAGAAGCAGCGCCGATAATCGTTTGATGTGGGTTCCTTTCATACGCGCCGCCTCACGGGTTCTTGACCGTCTCGGATTGGCAAAGCGGCGCATTTGTCGTACCGTTCAGCAGGAACAGCTTGATCGCCGCACCATCGGGCAGTGCCGTTTCACCCTCTGCCGTCAGAATCCTTGTACCCACCAGCCTGCCGTCTGTGGTATACACTGCCGCGATCAGCTTTGCACCCGTGGGGAAGGTTCCGGAGATAGTCAGCTTACCGCTCTGCGCGCTGAAGCTCCAGTTCAGGCTCTCTCCAATCTTTCCGGTCGATGTGCTGCTTCCCACGGTAATGGCAAACGGAATTTCTTTGGTTGTGGTTTTCTCACCGGGCTTCATGGTCTTGTCTGTAAGTTCGCTGTTGTGGTACATCGTCTGTCCGAGACCGTAGATCAGCGTAACGGATTTATCCTTTTCCGTCAGCGCTTTATCCGCGTCCTTCATCTTCATCAGCTTTGTCACGTCGCGCGTCACGCCGTTTGCATACGTTGCGGTCACCTTGAGTCCTGTGGTATCAAATTTATCACCCGCCTCATAGTGCGTCTTTGTCGGAGCCGATTCCACCTTCAACTCCTTGACTGCGCTGCCGTAGGCCATGAGATACCCGGAGTCGTTTTTAAAGTAGAGCGTACCGTTTTCATCGACGATTGGGCTGCAAAGCGCGTACTGCGCCTGCGGATCAACAGGGGTGAAAAGCTCATAGGCCGTTGTGTACGTTGTTTTTTCTACATACGCATTCGTCGAATACACCAGTGATGTTTGACCGGCATTATCCCGCAGTACGCGGAGCTTGCCGGGCGTATAGTTATCGAAGAAGTAGACATAGACATAGCCGTCACTGTCTTTGCCCTCATAGGCTGTTGTGAGCAGACCGCTCGTCTGCGGATACCCTTGTGTTTCAGCGTGGTAGGCAACGGACATATTGGACAGGTTTATGACTGTGATGTTGTGCCCGGAGTAGGGTGAGAACTGCCCCTCGCCGCTGACGCCGATATAGGCGCGGCCGTTATAGACGACCGGCGTTGACGTGCTCATGCCGCCGAGCTGCACCTGCCCATTGTTCGTGATCTTCCACGAAGTCCCGTTTTTCTGCACCTGTACACTGTAGAGGTATCCGCCCTTGGAGGTAAAGTAGAAGGCGTTTGTCTTTTGGTCGTAGCAGACGGAGCAGCGGATATCGCCGGTGAAGCCGTTCATGGAAGCAAGCAGCTCGCCGCTTTTCGGATCAAGCAGCAAAAGGCTTGCCGTATCACTGGTATATCCGTCCTCGCCGTCGTCTGTGCCGACCAGAACATAATCGCTGCACACATACGCACCGGCCCAATAGAAGCCGCCCTTGCGCACATAGCGCCATGTCTCGGCCTTTGCCTCAGTCTGGTTCGCAGGATCTTCGTCGGTCAGCGACAGGCAGACAAAGCTCGCTTCCTCCACCTCTGAATTCCAGAAGCCGGTGTAGGCGTAGCCGTCTTTCACCGTGATCGGACTGTCCGGCTGACCGCCCAGCGGGTCGGTATAGATCCAGAGAGAGTCCAGCGTGTCCGCGTTGAACGCCTGAATCCGGCCGTCAGAGAGGCCGACCAGAATGACGCCCTCGGCGTAGGTCGGGTTGTTGATGGCGAAGCTGGATTTGCCCGCCATTGTGCCCTCCTTCAAAATTGCGCCGGTATCCTTGTCGATTTTCATGAGCTTTGTGCCCGCGTAGACGACCACATTGCCATCTACAAGAATGGGATTGCTGACCGCATTGCTGCCGTGGCCCGTTCCGGCTTTCGTCGCCCAATAGAGCGTACCGCTTTCTGCGGAGAAGGGGATTGGCGCGGATGCCACGCCGTTATTGCTGTTTGCCGTGCCGGTCATGGCGCCGCCTTTTGCGTAGGCTGTGCCGCGGAAGTCTGCCCATTGGGCAGCCATGCCTGTCTGGATCGCGCTGTTTGCCGGGGCCTGTATCAGTTCCAGAGAGATCGTCTCGTTGGGGTCATACTTGGTTCCGCTCACGAACGTCTCCGTTTCATCCGCGTTTTTTCGGATGCTGCCGAAATCCAGCTTGCCGTTCAAAAGTTGAATGGCACCGCTTTGCCCGATGTATCCATACTTTGTCGCGCTGTACATATAGGTAAAGCCCGTCGAGAACGCATACCTGCCGTTCTCGTCCGGCCAGAGGCGGATGCCGCTGACCTTTTCGTAGATGTAAAGCGCTGCGTCGGATGGCGCAAGAGAGATCTCTGCCGTGATGCTGGATTCCTTTTTGACCGTGATCCTGTAATCGGCCGAAACGTCGGCATCATAGCGATTTTGGACCGTGACAGTGATCGTTTCGGTGTCCATGGCGCCGCTGAGCTTTGCGTGGAAAACTTCGCCCGGCTTTGCCGTCTCGCCGTTTACAAACAGCAGATAGCCGCTGTCGTCGTCCCCATAGCAGACGCCGTCACGCGCACCAAGCTTCAGATCCAGGAAACCGGCCGCGCTGGGGATGTTGATGGTATATTCCTTCTGCAAAGACTTGAAGCCGCTCTGGTTCGTGTCATAGGTCAGCGTGACAGGGGTTCCGCCGCAGGTGATGTCCATGGAATCAAGCGTCAGCGAGCGCTTGATGGTCACCACATAGTCCGTTGAATAAGTGATCATTCCATCGCCATTGGAGGCGATATCTGCCACCTCTTTGGATACACGGAACGTCAGCGTGTTGCCGCGCACGTTATTACGGAGGATCGCGTCTGTAATCGTTTTTCCTCTTTTGGTATCTGACGTTGTTGACGTCGGCGTTTCCTGCTGCTGCGCGCTGGGCCTTGTATCAGAAAGCGTCCGGTAGAGCAGCTTGCATTTCGTTCCGGACACAGTATCCGCCCATACTGCAAAGCTGCTGCTTGCATCCGAAATGGTCACGCCATAGGTACGCTGCGCGGCGGAAAATTTGGTTTGGTCGCCATAGGTCAAAGGCAGATCGCCATGTGCCCTCCATAGCTCCTGTGTACCAAAAAACAGTTCCTTTAGCTGCGGTGCATCGCTTCCGCTTAGCACCTTGACTGTAAATATGTTAGACGCCGCGTTTGCGGTAAAGGTTTTTTCCGCATGGTAGCAAGTGTCCAGCGTGGCGAAGTAGGTGTATGTCTGTCCGCTGACGACGGTATAGAAGTATACGGTGTTGCCTGCATCATTGACTTCCTCTCTGGACACAAGTTCTTCGCCGTTTTCATTGTTCAGACGGAACTGTGTTCCCTCGTCCAGCATCTCGAAGGAGGCGATGGTGCTGGCGCCCTGCTCCACCGTCAGCGTATACGTCGTGGAATAGCCGTTCTTGGAGACAATGACCAAAATATTCTGTTTCTTGTCCTTGACCGCAATGCTTACGCCGCTGTTTCCGTCCAGAGTATGACCATCCACCGTGATGGTATAGCCATTGAAGGCCGCCGTGGGGCAAACCGTTACCGATGTATCTTCCGTCAGGATCTTATAGGTATAGGCAAGCGTCGTTCCGGCAAAGGTCTTGTCCGCTGCCGGACGTGTGCCGGAGCTGCCCACGAGATACAGGCCGGACAGCGTTGGCTGGCGGTTCAGATGTAAGGTCAGTTCCTCGTTCTGGGCATAGGCTCCGCTCTGAACGCTGGCCCGGAAGACCACCGTATTTCCATCTGCACCGCGCATCAGCGTTTTTGTCAGCTGTTTGTTCTTCTGGCCTGATGTAATGGGTTCGCTGACAGATTCTCCGGCCGTATTGATATAGCTGGCGCGAATGCTCGCTTCGGCTGTCTTTCCGGCTTCGCTCAGGCAGAAGCACGGATAGATGTTGCCGCTGAAGGTATCCGGCACGGCGGCGCTCTGCGTATATCCGTCCTCAGACGCAGTCAGCGGAAAAAGCGCGGTGTCAAATTTATCATCATAGTCGCTGATTCTGGAAAGCGCAAATGCATCCGTGTTGATCCATTCCTCGCTCGGAAGCGTGGGAAGGTCTGTAAGCGTCTGATCCTGATCCTTGACGGTCAGTGCGCCGCTGACGGATCTGTTGCCCTTGCGGATGAAGAAGGTGTACGACCCGTTCGGCAGGCGCAGCGTTCCGTCATCTTCGGCGGTAAATTGCTTTTTGTAGGCGCTTTCCGCCGTGATCGTACAATCGGAAAAGTCTCCGTGAAACGACACGGCATATTTGGTTTTCTGCGCAGTTTTATACTCCGAAATTGCCGTTTGAATGGCTTCCGCGTAGATTTTTGCAGCGTCGTCCGTCACGCCGCAGTAGTTCTGACAGGCTGCGTTATACGCGCGCTCCGCGGCCAGACGCACGTCCTGCGCTTCCTGCGAATACTGCACCATCTGCTTGATCAGGAGCTGCCAGCCCTCGCCGATATCGTCTGTGTCCTTATTCTCCGTGACGCAGATGAAGCCGCCCTGCTCCGGCTCGTTGCGGAGCCCAAGCGGGGATGGCGCAGAGAGTACCGTATACCCTCTGGCTACGCCGTTGATCGCGGACAGGAAGCCGTCGCTTGTTATTCTGAGGGTAATGCCCGCCGCTTCCAGCGCGTCGCAGATGCGCTGACCTGCGGTAAACGGGATCTTTCTCGGCGCGACCAGCAGCGTCTTTTTCGTTTCGGCGGAGAAATAAAAGAAGGCTTCTCCGTCTGCGGACTGCGCGGCAGGCAGGGTTTCCGCTGCGGTGTCTTCTACCTCTGCGGCTTCCGCGGGCGCGGCGTCCACGAGGTCTTCCACCTCTGCGGGCGCTGCATTGTCCGCCAAAACGCTCACTGGCAGGCAGCTCACCAAAAGTGCCAGCAGGAGCAGTATGGAAACAAATCTTTTCATAAAAACCTCCTTAGTACAGGCAGGAAATCCACTTCAGGCGCAGCCTGCGAAGCGGCTTATAGTGCGCTTTCAGGGCATCAAGCGTCGCGTCGTGGAACGTGCGCATTTCGGCAAGCTGTTCCGGCGTGATCGCGCGGCTGGAAAACAGCGCCTGTGCGTTATACATGGTCATATCGTGCAGCTTCGCGGCGTAATCCTCGCCAAGCTGTGTTTCTGCCGTTTCACGGAGATCCAGCATGGAGCCGGTGCCGCGCTTGAGACCCAGCGCAGCCAGCAGCGATGCGCAGTCTGTAAACAGGCAGGCGGCTGCGGCGGACGGGTCTTCCTGCGTGAATGCTTCGTTCCGCTTTTTGCGGATGACCGCGTGACGGATGAAGATGGCCGCAAGCAGCAGAAGCAGCAGCGCGGCAACGAGGATGATCCAAAACGCGGGTTTGTGGAGAAGCCCTGTGCGCTGGCCGCCGTCCGGGGTGTTGTCCTCTGAATTGTCCGGCTCTGCATCGTCCTGTTCCAACTCCTGACCCTCGGTTATGCGCGGGCCGTCGCCGTTGCCTTCCTTGCCTGCGCCGACCGGCTTGATGCCGCTCTCGGTCTGCTCGGCGGAGAGGTCTTCGAGGCCCGGCGTCAGTGCCAGCGGCAGCCAGCCGATGCCGTCCTGATAGACCTCGACCCATGCGCCAGCGGCACTTGCGTCCACGTTCACCGGCTCGTTCTCAGCGGCCTTGACCGTATAGCCCTCGACATAGCGGGCAGGGATGCCGTAATAGCGGAGGGCCAAGGCCGCGACGGTCGCATACTGGTATGTCGTGCCGTCCGCAGTGTCCGCCAGCGGCAGCGCAATATTGCCGCTTCCGTCAAAGCACAATTCCAGAAATGCCAGCGCCGCCGTCTGTGCCTGCTCTTTCGTCAGGCTGTCTGCCGGGCCGTAGCTTTCGCAGCAGCTATCCAGCACCGCGCCGAGCTGCGCGCGGAACTCCGCGGAAACAGTCAGCGCGTAGGAATACACGAACTCCCGGTACGCGCTTTCCATCTGTAAGTACGATTTCACGCCGTCCGACGTGTCATTTTGCAGGAAGTCCAGTAATTCCGGCAATAGGGTCTGTGCGTCCGAAACCACCTCATAGGAATAGCCTCGTTCACCGCGCAGACCACTTGTTTCTATACTGGACGGCTGAATTTTGTTTTTCGCCAGTCCTGCACGTTCCGGAAGAATCGTACACGGTTCGTAGCGGTACAAACTGCACCCGGTAAGATTCTGCACACTGACGCTGCCGGACTGGTAATTGCTCATCAGCCGTGCGGCCGTTGCCAACTGGCTCTGCGGATAGAAGCCGGACTGATGCAGCCAGTAAAAGAGGTCTTTTTCCTCTGCGGCGGTTTCTGTGTCCAGCGCAGACCATACTCCGTTTTCATAGCTGTCGCCAACGAAGCCGCGCAGATAGAGCGTCTGCGCTGTGTCCGCCGTGACAGACAGGATGGTGTCTGTGCTTTCTGTCTTCACGACCGGTTCGGACAGATCACCCTCCGGCAGGACTTCTTCTGCTTTTTCATAACGCCAGTGATGCAGAGTGTCTTTCGCATTTTGCGAAAGGGCTTGCATCGTGCCTGTTTGCAGGGAAATTGCGGCTATGCCCGCGACGATCACGCCCACAAGCAGAAAGCTCGCCGCCGAGACGGCGTTTTTGTTTTTCTGCCATGTCAGCATCAACAAGGCAATCGCTGCCGCGGCAAGGAGCATAACCCCCGGCTGCACAAACGCTGCCGCCACGCAGAGCGCCGTCAAAGTTGCCGCCGCCAGCGTCAGTACATGGGAAAATGCAAGCGCCAGCAGCGCAAGCAGAATGCCCGCCACGATCCCAGCCAGCCAGAGGCCGGTGCCGTCCGTTTCGGCAAGCGGCAAAAGGATGCCTTTTTCCGCCGCCCAGAGATCACGCAGCGTGTTCCACGCCGCGCCGAAGCCGTTCAGCAGCGGGACCCGCGCAAACAGGACAACGAGCAGCAGAGCCGCCAGCAGAATGGGGAGCAGCAGCTTTGTTTTTCTGAAATGCCGGATGATTGCAGCGGCAATACACGTCAATACGCCTGCGCCCAGCAGCCAGAGCATTGCAGAGAAGCCGCTTACTGTGTAGCAAATCGCGGCAAGCGCCAGAAAAATCAAAATGCTGGCAAGGAGGTCAAGCAGCGTACTTTTTTGATCGCTGCTTTCCTGATATACGCCAGCCCGCAGGCCGGTCAGGTTCTTTTGTTTCATATCCGGCCCTCCTTACAGTTCCAGCTCGGAGAGCTGCGCGGCATAATCTTTCTCATTGAACTGCTCACCGCAGACAAGCGCGGTCAGCCGCCCGATGGACGAAAGCTGCTCTGTTTCTGCCTGCTGTTCGCCGGAAATATAGACCAGATGCGACCAGCTTCCGGCAGGTACCTCTTGGAGAAGCAGCGACGCACCGCTGACGCCGGTTGTCGCTTTTGCCGTAAACAGACGCGGCAGCAGGCCGATGAGGTCGTCCATATCCCGGATCTGCTGGAACACACAGCGGCCTGTATCGCCCTCGTTCCATCCCACCGTAAACTGGACGGACTGGGAAAGCAGATTCCGGCAAACGGAAACGACGATCTCGGCTTCTGCATCCGTTCTGTCTACCGTTGGATTTTCTTCCGTGCGCTCCCAGAATACCGCGGCAGAGCGCGTGATGGGCAGCGACGGATCTTTGACGATCAGCTTGCCATATTTGTGACTGAGCTTCCAGTGGACTTGCCGCTGGCTGTCGCCAGGAACGTAATCGCGGATTTGGAACATCTCGGACAGGTCATAGCCGGGACGCTCGTTGGAATAATCCTCGGTATCGTCGATGTGCGCCGCAGCGGGAGACAGCATCAGCGTCTGCAGGAACGTATCCGGCTGCACGACGCAGGCCCCGTGCGCGTCAAGCTGTGTTTTCACGCCGATGAGGCCGAAGCAGTCATACAGACGGGCAGATTCCACAGTCAAACGAATGCGTCCGCACCACGGGCTTTGCAGAGAAATCTTCATTGTCCGCCTGCCCTTCGGCCAGATGCCGCTGCTCACATTTACGGTCTGCGTCTCACCGTTCAGCTGGTTCTCCAAGCGCACACGGCAGGAAATCTGGCAAATTGGGAAAACAGTCGGGTTCTGCACGGTCAGCTCTGCCGTGCCGCCCTCGCCCTTGCGGAGATTCACAGGCAGCCTGACTGTCAGCTTCAGCTTTTTCGCCGCATACAGGTTCATTGGCAGGCACAAAAGCGGCAGCAGCACCATGCAGGCGGCAAGGCCGAGGGCGATGGGGCTGGCTGTCTGGACGGTGAGAGCAAGAAGCCCCAGCGTCAGCAGCAGCCAGACGAATTTTCGTACTATTTTCATTTTTTCAGCACCGGCATATCCGTTGTCTTGAGGATCTCGGCCAGCACGGATTCCGGCTTTTCCTCCATCATGCGGGCCTTGCTGTTGAGCATCAGTCTATGGGCACAGACGTCCGGGAAGATCGCGGCGACATCCTCCGGCATGACGAAGTCACGGCCGTTGAGGTACGCGTATGCCTTTGCCATCCGGCACACGGCCAGCGCACCGCGCGGGCTGACGCCGAGCGCAACCTGCGGATGGCTGCGGGTCTTCTCCACCAATGTGGTCACATAGTCCAGAACGGCGTCGCACATATCCACTTTTCGCACGTCCTGCACCAGTCCCAGCAGTTCTTCCTTGTTGACCACGGCATAGGCCCGGTCAAGGGGGTTATCCACATGGCGGTCGCGGAGAATATTGACGCTGCTCTTGTGGTCGGGGTAGCCCATGCTGACGCGGATGAGGAAGCGGTCAAGCTGGGAGTTCGGCAGCATCGTCGTGCCGGCAGAACCGACCGGGTTCTGCGTGGCAAGGACGATAAACGGCTCAGGCAGATCATACGTTTTGCCGTCCACTGTGACCTTATGTTCTTCCATCGCTTCCAGCAGCGCGGACTGCGTCTTGCTGGAGGTACGGTTGATCTCGTCTGCCAGCAGCAGGTTCGTCATGATCGCGCCGGGCTTATAGACGAACTCGTCTGCTTTTTTGTCATAGACCGAGAAGCCAATGATGTCTGACGGCACGGTATCCGACGTGAACTGCACACGGCGCGTCTCCAAGCCGAGGACTTTTGCAAAAGTCATAGCTGTGGTGGTCTTGCCGACGCCCGGCACGTCCTCCATGAGAACGTGGCCCTGCGCCAGAATTGCCATTAAAATTTTCTCGACAATTTCATTCTTGCCGACGATGACGGACTCGATCTCCTGTAAAATCTCGTTGATTTTTGTATTCATAGCAAGCTGCTCCTATTCGTTATTTTTTATGTCGTTATCCTTCTCCGCCGGTGTCTCCGCTGCCGTCGTCTCCGCTGTCAGAGCCTCCGCCGGGATCGCCGCCAGCGCCGCCGCTGCCGGAATCATCTCCACCGTCGTCACCACCGGGGGTATTTCCGCCGCCATCGCCGCCGGGATTTCCACCGTCATCACCGCCCGGATTCGGGCTGGGAGACGCGGGTTCCGGTTCGCCGCAGGCACAGAAGCCATTGGCGTAGGTGTGCGCTTCGTTTTCGGTCAGGACTTTCTGACAGACGCTGCATATCACTTTATGCGTGCCGTCGCCATTGTTCACATATTGCTTATGTTCCTCACAGACGTGACTGCCGTACCCGCAGACCGAGCAGGCACCGTTTTCGCCGTTCTGGTCGTGTGTCTGTGTCACCGACAGGTGACAATTCGGGCAGGTCAGCGTATGTGTTTCGGCTGTCTGCGTACCGCTGTATTCGAAGGTGAAGTTCCTGCACACAGTTTTGCCATGGAAAGCGCCGCATTTCTCGCATTTCCAGAGCGAGCCGGTCTGCGTGTAGGTATGCGTCTTCGCCTCTCCGATCACCTCATTGCAGCGTGTGCATCTCTGATAGTGGCATTCCGGATGTTCCGCATCGATGCTCCAGCGATCTGTGGTATGGCCCAATGCGTCCATTTGCTTCTCCACTGTCGCGCCGCAGGTTTCACAGACGTAGAGCAGTACGCCGCCGTGCTCGCACGTCGGTTTTGTGCTCTCGTCCTGCTGCGTCGATTCATGCAGATCGTGCGCTTCTTCATCTTTAAAGCCGCAGTTATGCTCGCAGGTGATGGTATGCGTTTCTGAGTTGTTTTCTGCACTGTATTTGCGGACATGCGGCTCCGCATCGGTCAGGAACTTTTTGCAATCCTCACAGACCAACGCGCAGGTTCCGTCCTTCTGATCGACATATTTCTGGTGCTCCTCCGGGTGCTCGCAGGGGTTTTCCAGACCGCAGCGTTTGCAGATCTTTCTCGTCACGCCGTCTTCTGTGACGGCCTCCAGTTCGTGCCGCACCTCGGACCAGTTCCCGCCGCCGAGGTAGATCACGCAGAAGCCCACATTCATAAAATCGCTGTCTTCTTCGTTGCGGTTGTTGCCGCCGGTCGCACTGTTGCCGAGGTCGTGGCCGTAGGCCAGCGTGTAGCGGAGCGTCAGGGTATCTCCCGGCTGCAGGTTGACCTCGCCCATACCGACGCTGGGATACGAGCCGTTGATCTCATATTCCCAGCCGGAGCCCTGTGTAAAGTCGAATTCTCCAAGATCACTGCTGCGGCCATTCAGCTTGAGGCCGTTTCTGTAGATGCAGCGCCAGAGAATATCCAGATTTGTGCCTTCGCCGAATTGCGCGTCGATCATGGCAAAGTTATCTGCCTCTGTGCTCTGCCACCTTCCGCTCAGCGCGTTTGCGCTGCTGCCAAGGCCGCTCCCGTTGTCCAGACTTGCCAGATAGAAGCCGATACTGAGCGGATCATTGCAGTCCGCGTACCAGTTGAGGCTCCGCTCGGCCGTTCCAAAGGTTTCACCCGCGTCATAGCCCCACACAGCCTTTGCGACCGTGCAGGACGCGGGCTCGCCCGCAAGAACGTCGCAGGTGATGGAGGTGGAGCCAAGGCCGACGATGCCCATATCGATCACGATCGTTGCCTCGCCGAGCCGCTGCCCGTCGCCCGCGTACTTGCCTTGGAGCTTTATGACCTTTTCGCCTTTGTTGCCGAAAGCGTCTTCCGCGGTAATGACGAGTTCATACTCGATCTTATCGCCTTCGCTCGGCGTTTTGAGTTTAGACACCTTGTACTGCTGCCAGTTGCCGCTGGCAATGCCGGTAAAGCGGCACGCTTCGCCGTCCAGCTTCACGCTCAGAGAGGTACCGATGCCGCTGCTTGTGATGTAGGTTTTGTTATGCTCTGCATCCTCGCTCCACGCGCGAACCTTGAAGTCCAGCGGCTGACCGCTGGCGACGCTGGCGACGCCCTCCAGATCGCACTCGATCTTTACCTCCTGATCACCGCGGTGCTTATACGGGATGCTGATGATAAACGTGTATTCCTCGCCCGCGCCGGAGGCTTTGATGGTAAACGTATTTTCGCCCGTTTTGCCATCCTCGGCCAGAAGCAGCGTCACGCTGCCGGTGGGCGCTGTGAGTGTCTTTGTGCTGAAATCGCCCGACTGATAGCAGGTGACGGAGGTGATCTCAATGCCAGACGTGTCCTCGCCTGTGAGCCGCAGCTCGTAGCCAAGCAGCCCGTCCGTCAGCTGATTGTCATAGACATCTTCCGCATGGACGGTCTTCCTGTTTTCGCATTTCAGGACACACGGCTTCGCCGCGCCATCTTCCATAACGGTATACGCCATTTCAAGCGAAACGTCGCTCTGGTAACGGATCGTGACCGCGAAATTCACTGTGCGCTCCTTGACCTTCGCGGTCACGAGGGCCGTATAGGTCGCGCCGCTGTCCGTGGCTTCCAGCCGCACGGAGCCGCTGTCCGTGCTCATAGCCGCCCCGTTGAAGCTGGCGCTTGTGATCTGCGCGTCCTGTGCGCTCCGACCAGTCAGACCGAGCTTATACAAAAGCTCACTGTTATTGATCTGGTTATGCTTGATGGTCAGCGCCGCGCGCTTGTCCGCATCGCAGAGAACGTTCTGCGCCGTGACGGACTTTTCGTACCATGTAAATTGCAGCTGGAGATCGAGACCATCCTCATACGTTACGACGAACGTATAGCTGATGGTCTGCCCCAGCACCTCGGCGGTCACGGCGAGATAATACGTTTCCGTGTCCTTGCCGTCTGCGGCGGCCATCTGGATCTCGCCGGATTCCGAGAGCGTTCCGCGTTCGCCGTCCGTCGCCCAGTATTCCGCCGTGCGGATCGTTGCATCATCCGCGTTTTCGCCGAGGAATTGCAGCGCGTATGCGAAATTTCCGTCTGTCAGCGTGTCGCTCTTGACCGTGCGATTGACCGAGCCGTTGGCCGGGCAGGTGGCCTGACCGTTGGGTTGCCATGTAAGCTGCAAATCGAGGTCAATGCCGCTTTCCAGCCGCAGAACGAACGCAAATTCCACGTCCGTCTCCACTGTCTTGCCCTTCTGGTTCTTTTGCGTCGCATGAGCTTGTACGGTCAGGATGTAATTCTGGAACTCTGCGCCGTCCGGCAACGTCATATCCAGCACGCCGCGCGTATCCGCTTCCTGTGATACACCGTTTCCAACTGCGACCTGCACACCGGTTATTTTTGCGTCGTCCGCGTCGAGGCCGGTGAGGTTGATTTCATAGCGCAGTCTGCCGCGGTCGAGCTGGGCAAGCAGCACGCGCTTGCCAACAGATTCTCCGGGGGCGCAGACCATGGAGCTTGCCTGTGAGCCGTACTTGTACCACGTCAGCAGCGCACCGAGGTCAAGTTCTGTTTCCGGCAGATCCTCGTCTGTTTCGCCGGTGTCTCCGGCTTCTTCGCCCTCGTCGCCCTTGTTGGAATCGGTGTTCGTACCGATGGCGGCGTCGGCCAGAACCTCCTGCTGGGGCTTCGACTTCGGCTGCTGCTCCGGCTGGGTGTCCTGCCCCTGCTCCGTCTGGTTTTCCGTTTCCTCCGGATCGGGCTGCTCCTGTTCGCCGGTCAGCTCGCTGTCGGCGCTGCCGCCTGAACCGGCTGCGCCGGTACTTTCGGCTTCGCCGTTTCCGGCGTGGCCGGGCGCTTGTCCTGCTTGCAGGACGGTGATCTCCTGCGGCGCGGCTTGCAGGATGGGATTGTCCGGCTCGGCCGACCGCATGCCCATGAGCGGCAGACAGATACTCAGCAGCAGCGCACAGATCAGTACGCCGCAGCCGGCCTGCTGCACCCAAGGGTACCTTTCAAGAAATTTTTTCATGTGTGTTCGCCCTCCGGGACAAGGGCTTCCCCCTTAAAAAGTCTGCATTTTGTGCAGCTTATTCGTACTTTTAAGAAGTACCCTTAAACGCACGAATAAGCCGCACGGTTCCCCACGCTTTCGCGTGGGGAACCGCCCAGCTTGGGGTGGTTATCCAATATTCAGTTCAGGATATTGGAGTTTCAGATTCATTTTTCGTACTTCTGCATGAAGCGCATGAGGATGGTCGCGACCTGTGCGCGGGTGGCGGAGCCCTGCGGGTTCAGCTTGCCGTTCGAGCCCTGAAGGAGCCCCTCGGCGACTGCCCACTGCATGGCCTCTGCCGCGTATCCCCTGACCTTGTCCGCATCGGAGAAACCGGTCAGGGCGGCGGATTTGCTCACGTCGTAACCCTTCTGCTTCGCGTAGCGGTACAGGATCGTCGCCAGCTGCTCACGGGTGATAACGCCCGGCATGTTGGTGCCGTCCGAAATGCCGTTGTCCATGGCCCACTTCTGGCCTGCCGCGTACCACGGCGTACCATTCGTGTTCACGCCCTCGACACGAGCAAGGATCGTGACGATCATGCCGCGCGTCGTATTCGCGTTCGGGCTGAAAGCATTGGAGAACGTGCCGTTCATCAGGCCATTCTCATAAGCGTACTTGACGCCGTCATAGAACCAGTTGTTCGCGGAAACATCCGTGAACGGCAGATCCTTGCCGGTATCCGGCTTCTGAGACGGCTTGCTCGGCGTGACCGGGGTGACGGGGATGATTGGACGATCCTTGAACACAGGCGTTGCCGAAACGCTCTCCGCTTCGCTCAGCGCGGTCAGCAGATTGTCGGTCAGCTCCGTATACGGGCCGCCCGGATATTCCGCACCGTCGATCACGAATGTCCAGCCAAGGAAGTCCTTGTTGGGCATCGACACGGTCGGAAGCTCCTTACCGATGTCTTCCGGCGTCAGCGTCTCGTTCACGCCGTCCATCTCGATCGTCACCGTGCGGAGATCCGAGGTCAGAACGACAATGGAGAAGCTGCTCTGCTGCCATGTTGCAACATTCTTTTCGATGGTCGGCTTGATGTACTCATAGCGATCTTCGGAGATCTGATGCTTGACATAGAGGTTCTCCTGCGACATGCCGGTCGGGAGGGCGAGGCTGATCGTGACGGGAGCGTTGATGACATGGTTATCAAGATCCTCCGCGTCCGTCGTTTTCGAGCTGACCGTTGTGCCGTCAGCATTCTTCACGACGGTCGTATAAGTGACCTGCGGCTTGATCTCAAGCACCAGTTCATTTTTGCCGTCCGAAACACTGTAGCTCGTGACCTCGATCTTCAGGTTGACCTCCGCTGTGACCTCGACTGTCTGGCCTTCTTCCGCATTTGCAGCGGCTTCCTTTGCCAGTTCCTTCGCGGTTTCCGTCAGCGTCTCAGCGGCTGCTTCCTTCAGACCATCGGAGATGGTGCTGGGGCTGGTGATCGCATTGACCGCCTTCTTTACTTCGTCTCCGGCGTCTTCCGGCATCTTGATCTCAGGACGCTTTTCCTCCAGCTCGACATTGGGCGCTTTTTCGATCACGCCGCTCATGTCGATCCGGTAGGTGCTGTAGCCGAGCGTAAAGCTGTCGCCATTTGCAACAGGAATATCGTTCAGCGTGATCTGCTTACCGGCAGTGACATAGCCGACCAGACGGATCGTTCCGGTCTTCGCATCTACGACGGCGGAAACCGTATCCGGCGAAACGACAAGCCGTGTCAGCGCCTCCTGATTCAGTTCCTCGATCCGCTTGAGCAGATCTGCGAGCTTCTGCTTTTCAGAGGCTTTGAGATACGTCCGAAGCTCGTCAGTCAGTGCGTCATACTTCGCCTTTGCCGCGTCGACGTCGCCCTTGTCGGCAAGCGTCGCATTGGAGGCGGTCGGAAGATCCGCGATGGCCTTCTTCACAGCGTCAACCGCGTCAAAGTCCGTCAGCTTCTTGTAAAGCTGATCGAGCTTATCCTTGTTGATGACAGCATCTGGGTCGGCCAGTTCATTAAGCGCGCGCCATGCCTGCAGAATATCCTGCCGGTAATTTTCGCGGTTCGCATAGGTCAGGCTGCCGACATCCGGGAGCGCGTCGATCTGCGCTTCAACATCCTTTGTGCCGCTCTTTTTGCTGACGATATGCAGTTCGTACCATGTGCCGACATAGTCTCTGGCTTCCGTAGACTGGTTGTTCATGGACGGCCAGAACGGTTCGCCGCAGCCGATATAGATCGTGTCGCCGCTGACGACCGGGATCGCCTGCGTGCTCTTGTAGAAGCTGCCGCCCTCGGTGTTGTCGGTGACCTTTTCATTGAGGAAGCGTTTGACAAGATAATTCTTGTTGGCCGCGTCCGCAGTGATGGTCAGGTCTGCCGCTTCGTCGTCGATCAGGACGGTGTAGGAATATGTTCCGCCCGGCTGCGCGACGGACTCAAACTCCGGCGCAAGAACGAGCGTCTTGTCGCCGTCCATGACTTTGAGCGCCTTGAGCGTCGTGTCGGAGTTGTAGAACGTACCGCCGAGATCTGCGCCAAGACCCGTGCAGGTGTACATCACATGGATCACGTCGCCGTCTGCCAGAAGGATATTGCTTTCCTGACCTTCCTTGTGCGTTACACGGAACTCAGAGAAGCTCAGGTTCACGAAGAAGCCGTTGAGCGTGCCCATCCAGCCGGACTCATTGCCGCCCGTAAACTCGGAGAGCGTATGATCGCTGTCCTTGATGCCGGAAAGGTAGGTGATGCCAAACCCAGCGCCGCCGGTGCCTGTCCATGTGCAGCCCTTTTCCTTCAGCGCGCGGAGGATCACCGTCATCATGGTGTCGTTATCGCCGATGATGTAGTTTTCCTTGTAGACATAAGCGTTTTTCACGCTATAGTCCGCGGCTGTGGTCGGGCCGGTGTAGAAGAACGGTGTTCCATCATTGTCCTTGCTGTCGTCATAGGTGGTGTCTTCGATGATCAGCGTGACGGAGCCGGAAGGCGAACCGGGGTCAAACTCGCTGGTATACTGACCGTTTACACCCCAGTATTTCTTGTAATCCGCCAAACTGCTGCTTCCGGCAGCTTCCTTTGCCATCTTGCTTGCGGTCTCGCGGCGCACAGTGTTGATGGCATTGACGGTAGGCGTCTGCTTTTCGTCCTTGATCTTCGCGATGCCGGTCTCATACGCCTCCCTGATCTTGTCGAGTTTATCGGCGTATTTCGTGTTGCCCTCGTAGCCCTTCATGACGGTTTCCAGCGCGGTCAGCGCGTCGGCTCTCGCCTTCTCTGCCTCGCTGCTCGTGCCGCCGACAGGGCCCCACGTGACAACGATCTTCACATCGTTGAACGGCATGATGAAGCCGATCTGCGCGTTTTTCGCGTGGACATTGATATGGACATTCGTCTTGCCCTTATAGGTGCTGGCGTCGATCAGCGTGCCGTCTTCATATTTCAGTACATTGCTGTCTGTCAGGCTCAGCGGAACCTCCGCGCCCTCGATGCTGATGTCGCGGATGGCATACTGTTTCCCATTGATGGTGTAGGTCATGCTGCCGGTCAGCGTCACGGTGTTGCCGCCCTCCTGGAAGCTCGAACCGAGCGCCGCGTCGGAGATCGACCATCCATTGCCCGAAATCACACCGGGACCCTTCATATTGCCGTCTGCCATTGCTGCGTTGCGGCAAAGAAGGTAAGCGGTATAGTCCGGACTGAGGGTCGCGCGAAGATCCTTTGTCAGCGCCGTCGCCTTCTCGATGGGAAGACGGTATTTGCTGAAACCAAAGAGCGGCAGAAGCTTCTTATTGCCGGTAGACTCGCCGTACTGATCATCCGTCGGCGTATTCTCCTGCAGGTAAGCGATCATCGCTTCGAGCGCCTTCTGGTCGTCCGGGTCGTCCGTGATGAGCTTCTGCTCGAAGGTCAGCGTGTGCTCCGTTGCAGGCGGGAGACCCTTTTCGTAAGCCGCGACGACGGCCTTGTACTTTTCAAGCTCCTGATCGGTCAGTTCGGCGAACTGATACGGCGTCTGTTCGATCTTCTTGTAAAGATCGATGAGCGTATTGATCGTCTTTTCCGCAGCCGCGTCGAGCTTGGTAACCTTGTCCGGCAGTGTGGAAAGGTTATAGCGGAAGTTCCACAGATTGTTGACGTTATCCTCGTCCATGGCGCTTTGCAGCTTCTTGATCTTCGCGATGGCCTCGCTCTGCGCGGTGCTGGCCTCGCCGAGCGTCGCCGCGTTGGCGATGCCCTGAACGCCTTCCTCATACGCCGCCTTGCGCTCTGCCCAGCGTTCCGCTGTGAAGGCGCTTTCGGGGTAGTTCTCGTCGTAGTAGATCTCGTCGAGCTGTTCGCGCAAGCGCAGCTTCGCTGTGCTCGGATCGGTCGACGGCTTTACATGTACGAGAACGGACGGGCCCACGGTATAGCGCCCCTCGGTATCCATCCGGAATGCGTTGAGCAGCACATAGCCTTCTTCATAGAGCGTGACCTGCGTCTGTCCGTTTTCATCCGTCAGTGCGCCGGTGCTGCGGTGGACATAGGTCGTTTCTGCGTCTTCCGCGCTTTCCTTCGCTGCGCCGTAGTAGATCTCCGCGCCAACGAAGGGCTTTTCACCGTCCTTGCGGAAGGCGAACGCGCTCTCGGACGTGACGGTGACGGGGAACGGGACGCCCGCGGTCACTTCCTGCGCGACTTGGATCGTGCTGTAGCGGAACCAGTCCACGATCTCCAGCATCTGCTGTTCGTATGTGCCGTCAGTGCTGGAGTTGGGGAACCGGTTCGGCATGAACCAGACCACGCTCAGCTCGTCGTTATTGTGCAGCTTGACCGATTGGAGCATCGTTTCGCCGTCGAGATAGTCCGAGCCGAAGGAAACGTTGTAGAGCAGTTCGCCGTTCAGGAAGACCAGTTCTACCGAATCCGTGTTCTTGCCGGTGTCATAGTTCCCATCATGCAAAAGGTCATAGGCGCTCGCGTTCGCGTCCAGCGTCAGTGTCGCTGTGCGCGTGTTGTAGTTGTGGTTCGCCTGACTGTCACCCACATGACCCGCATAGATGTCGGACGTGTCCAGCACGGAGAGCTTTACTTGGATCTGCTTGTTCGACAGGGTTTCCAGTCCCAGCACGGCCCAGCGGAGCTCGCGCAGCGCATCCTGAAGACTGGTCAGCTCCTTCGAGCCGATGGAGGAATAGGCAGGCACGTCCTTGGTCAGCTTCACAGCCTTTTCCAGCTTGGTCTTCAGCGTCGTAACGCTATCAGTGGTATAGTAGGCGCTCAGATCCGCGCTTCCATACTGCTGATTGATCTGCTGGATCGCAGCGATCGCCAGTTCCGCGCGCTTCGAAGCGTCGGTGCTGATGAGGCTCGCGCGATTGTCCAAATCCTTTTGCGCCTGTGTGAGTTTTGCCGCCAGTGTTTTCAATTCAGCCTGCACCGCTGGGCTGTTGTCGGTGGTCGGATTACCACTGGCATCGAACATGCGATCCATCAGACTGACTGCCGCTTCCTTGGCCTGTATGTACGCAGACCACGACTTCGGTGTATAGTCGTCCTTTTTCGTGATGTCTGCTGCCTCGATTGCCTCATGGAGCAACGTGGTATTGGCGTACCTTTTTTCAATTAAATTTGAAATAGCCGACGTCAAATCTTTTGTAGCCCCATTGACTGCGTCCTGATCGGAGCGCCCTGAGGCATAAATTGCTTCGGCGTTGGTCAACTCTGCAAGAAATTCGGCCCAAAAACCCGAACTGCTATAGATATTCCCGTTATAACGATCATCCTGTTTATAATGGGAATCCCCATTTTTAATGGTGCGTGCAGTTTTTAATACAGTTTCGAGGCCCCTCTTGTCTACAGACTGGGTGAATTCAATAACAAGCCCAAACAGTCCAACATAATTGACCGTGTCCGCTGTGAATTCTATGTAGGCAATGGTTTTTTTCAAATCAAGAATTTCTTCGATTTTTCCATCATTGCCCACTTGAAACACCATGCCGAGCGAGGCGTTTCCGTCTGTGCGAACATTTTGCATATATGGTTTTTGCGTCAATGTGTTAGCCGCGATGGTTGCCTGTCCGTTGCTAAGAGGTGTTGTCTTAACATAATTCAGGTCAACAATATTTGTTGCTGTGGAACTTGTAGAGAATATCACATTTCCTGCGTCTTGAGGCACAGAAACCTTATAAATTTTAAGATCTATCAGTGTGCCATCGGCTAACTTGTAGCCTGTTATTGCTGTCGCTGTTACTGCATATTCCTTTCCGCCCGCAGAGACAGCAACTTGAATATCTTCATTCGCAGCTACTACTCGAAAGGGAAGGACTGAAACGCAAATAGCTAACAGTAGAAAAACACTTAAAATCCGTCTGTAGGCGTGGCACAAATGCGCCACGCTCATTATTCTGTTGCTGCTTTTTTTCATTATCCACAAGTAAGAACCGTAATGAAGGGGGACTCTGTTCCGGTCTGCGTAATGATTTGCACTCTATCGCCGGCAGTGAGAGTGATTGCATACCCATTCGCTGCGGAAACCGATTTGCCATTAACATATACATAATCAGCAGAAGATGTAAGTGTATAAGTATTGGCCGCAAGCGGCGTGGTCGCCTGTGCATTAAGCGGATAGGATTGACGTCCAATTTTCAGCGTTGGAACATTCGCTGCCGCGCCAGTGCCCTTGGTAACAGCCTTATGCGAGCCAAGCAGTTCGGAGGAGCTTTCGCCCATAATGCCGTTCATCTGCATCACGCCGGTATAGCAGCGGACATAGCGGACAGCATCAAGGTACTTCGGAGTGCCGTCTGCCTCAACGGCCCAGGAGATGTCCATCGGGTCGCCGTTGCTGTTGTCGTTGCCGGTACGGCCCGTGGTGTACGGGTTGACCTGAGCGCCGCTGCGCAGTCCGTTGGGATGGCAGTCAAAGTAGCCGAACAGGAAATCGTCCGGAGCCGTCGAATTCGCATTGTTGGTCTTTGGCGGTACCAGCTTCACGCCCTTGAGCGTCAGCGTGGATGCAGTCGTGCCGTTCTTTGCCGTGTAGGCACCGAATTTGTCCGTGAAGTTCAAACCGGCAGGAACCGTGTTCAGCAGGCCGTCCAGCGCGGAAGCGCCGGTCTTGGGCGAAGCAAAGTAGTTGTTGAACAGCGGGAAGTAGCTGTGCTTGTGCCAGTTGTTATAGGCCACAGAGCCGCTCTCCGGTTTCGCATCGCTGGTCGGGCGGGTCTTGTAGCTGGCAGACCATGTGACTGCCTTTTCTGCCGTGCCGGTCTTGCCACTTACAAGATCATCGTCCGCTGCGACCGGGTTGGTGTAGGTTGCGCTGTAGTCCCAGATCGCGCCGCCAGCCGTGTCGCTGGGAGTCTGATAATGCAGGCTGCCAGCCAGAGTATACCAATTGGTGCCGTCCTGAGAGACCTGCACGCAGCCCGGTTCGGCCCAAGTGCTCATAGCGTTGCCGAAGAGAGTGAAGTCCACACCGTAGGCATTGTTCGGATCGTTGTAGATGCCGCCGCTCACATACGCGCCGCTGGCATCACGGGTGATCGCGCCAAAGTCCAGAACGGCATAGCCGCCGAAGGAGCCGAGGGAGACGCCCGTGGTCACATAGCCTTCAACAAGGTTCTTGAGCGTGGTCTTGTCCGCCGCAGTGAACGGGCCGCCCCAGCCGGAGCCGGTCGCGCCTTCATTGACGAACTGGCCGGGAGCCGGCAGGAACGCCACAAGGCCCTGACCCGCGACCTGTGCGGTCGGAGCCGGAACGCTGATCATGCACTGGCCGCTCACGCCGGTGCGTGTGATGGTGATGCTGGTAGTGTCGCCGTTCAGCGCCACGATGCCGTAGCCGCGCGTGGGCTGGCCGGGCTCCTGCTCCGCGTCCTCATAGAATGCAAAGGTTGCCGCGTTGCTGGTCGTCACGGTGACGGAAGACGTGTCGAAATTCGTGCCGTTCGCGTTGCTGAAGATCAGCGAGAACGACTGCGGGATGTCGCGGTCCGTATCCGCGGCGACTGTCGCCGAACGGCCGCTGCCAGAGAGTGTAAGCCCCTCATTGGTGGTCGATACCGACACCGTCAGATTGAAATCGGTGAAGGTAAACGAGCTGAGCGTGTCGTTGGTGTTCGCTGCAAAGACACTTGCGCCCAGAGCGAAAACCATGACGACAGCCAAAAGGATTGCTGTGAACTTTTTCATAGTTCTTTCCTCCTGTTTGTATTTTCCCGGTCTTGTTTTACCCGCGCGTCCGGGAAGTCCCGCGCGGAAACGCACATTCGTTTTCCGCTTCTCCTGTGCGGCGAAGAAGCGGCTTTATCTAACGGTAAATTACCGCTAAATACAAATTCTTACGCTACAGATACAGTATCGTTTCCTGTGCTCCCATGCGCCCAATATGGTGACCACGTTTTCAGCTTCCTTGGCGCGCTCCTATCGTCGCGGCGCTTCCCCGGAAGCAGTATCCTTTCCTGCTGCAGCTATTCAGTTGTCGGCGCGTATCGCCTTATTGAGACGGGCTAAGGCCCGCTGGTTTCCATATCCGTGGGGTTCCCCGGCTCTGTGTTCCCAATACAGAGCCGGGGAGACTCGGTGCGCCGGGATCGGCGCATTGGCAGTCAGCCCCAGGGGGATGGGGCCGGTCTATCTGCAAATCCGCTCCCATGCGGATCGCATCCGTTATTCTTGTGAAGCGTTTTCAGCTTTCGGTACGGACGCTGGTGATTGCGCCTGCGCCTCGCGCCGTGCTTCTTTTTTCGCCGCTTTCTTTGCCGCCTGCTCCTGCCGGAACTGCGTCAGCTGGCGTTGGTATTCCTGCTTGAACTCCGGCGTTTTCCGGGGATTCCAGCCATCGGGGAACTTGATGCCGCGCATCTGCAGCGCATTCAGCGTCCGCCCGGTGATTTTTTCATCCAGCCAAAGGTCTGCCCGAAAGCGCCGGCCTTTTCCTTGAATGGGGGTCTTCCGTTTTTTCATCCTGTGATTTCCTTTCTCCAAATAGATTTCATATTCTTTGAAAGAAAATCTATGTTTGCACTTCGGCGGCCTTTGCCGCGCGCTTTTTCTCGGACTTCTGTTCGCGCCGAGCGGCTTCGGCCGCTTTTTTACGGTCTTTTTTCGCCTGCGCGTGCAGCGCGGACTGGCGTTCGTACTCCGCCTGGAACAGCGCTGTCCGTTCCAGCGGGAAATTGCTCACGGCCGGGCCAGTGCTGACCGGAAATCCGCTGTATGCCAGCGCGTTGCCCCACGAGCCAAAGCGAAGGGCCAGCAGATCGCCGCCGAGGACTTCCGACTGCGCCGGGACGTGCCCCAGCTCTGCCTGACATCGCCGCAGATACTTTGCAAGTTCTTCCGGTGAATCATCCTGATGCGCTAATATGAATTCAATATTCTGTCGGGAGATCTCCACCCGCGTGACCTCGTTCATCTTCTTTTCGTGCAGTGCCCGGTTATCCCGGTAGATGAAGGGCTGGTTTTTCATGTCCGCACCCCTCTGGCACGGGCTGCGTCCAGCTTCTGCATCCACGCAGTTTCTTTTTCGCAGAGGTCTCGCACGATCTTCCGGTTCGCAAACGACGGGGGATTTTTCAGGAATTCGGCGGCTTTGCCGTCGTAGATGCTGCGCAGCGCCTTTTGCCACGAGCCAAAGCGGTATTCAAGGAAATCTCCGCCGATGACCTCCACCCGCGCGGGCGGATGGCCGATGTCCTCCATGCAGTCCCGCAGGTACAGCGACAGCGCCGCAAGGCTGTCGTGCTGGTGGTCGAGAATAAACTGGGTGTTCTTTTTGTTGATGATGTGCCTGACGCGGCCCAGAACCTGCTGGGTGCGTGCGTCCGGCTGCTGTGCAGGCTGGCGTTGCTGTTCGTCGTGCATGATGCTCCTCCTATCGTACTTTTTCGCATACCATCCCCATGGTGGGATAATCTGGATATGACACAAAAAAGGCGCAATTTGTTCCGTAAAGGGGAAACAAATTGACGCCCGTGCCAAGTACGATAAGCAGATCATCGTGCCGCCTACCATACGTTTTTGTTTACCTTCTGCACGTCGCGGGATCATAAACCAGACAGAATCCCATGCAGCGAGAATAGCGATTCTTCCGACTCGGACTATGGATGCAGATCGCATCCGCGCTCTGATTCCTACCTTCTCATGGGGAATCCTCACAATGGCGGCCTTTCGGCCACATGACCAACTGACAAGCGCTGTCTTACGCTTCCCCGCGGATCATTTCGGAATCTTGCTCATCCTTACGGCTCCGGGCGAGCAGCCGCGCACACTCCCAATGCGCACAGCCTTCCTCTTTCACCACAGGCTCAGTCCAATCATGGCCGCGACCTGTGATTACACATCCTCAGCAAACAAAAACCAACGATATGAAATTGTAAAATTGCAGAATCGAGTTTCTAGGTTTGTGGTACCCTAAGCCATATGTACGGCAAGGATTCTTTCGTAAAGTGTCCCACTTTACGAAAAGAACCGCCGAAGCGCCTGCAATGACAGGGGCTTCGGCGGTTGACTGACCAGATTTTTGACGGCAAATCGGCAGACAAAAACCCACCGGCTATATGTGCCGGTGGGCGCAAAAAGACAGACTAAGCACCGATCTTTAGGAAGTTGATCTGCTGGATGCAGCGGCGTTTGCTCTCAAGCGACGGATGAACGTATAATTTCAGCGTCGTTTTGATATCCGCGTGTCCCAGCATTTCGCTAATGCTTTTGATATCCGCGCCGTTTTCAATACAGCGTGTGGCAAATGTATGCCGAAGGGCGTGGAACCCCCGGTGATGGATGCCGCAGCGCTTCAAAAGCACCGTGAACTGATACTGGCAGGTGCGCGGGTCCATGGGTTGGCCGATCTGTCCGGCCATAATATAGGCATCAGACGGCAGCTTTGCCGTCGCTTTTTTCAGGAGAAGCAGCAGCTCCGGATGCAGGGGCACGATCCGCTCCGAACTGTCGCTTTTGGGCCGCTGCACGAGAAGTTGAGACTTGCCGTTCAGCGTGATCCGCTGCACGGAGCGGCAGACCTGAATCGTTCCTGCCAGATAATCAATATCACAAACGCGCAGTGCGCAGACCTCGCCCACGCGCAGTCCCGCGTGCAGCGCCAGCATAACAGCCAGACTGATTTTCTTTGATGGCAATAGGGCTTTTCCCAGCACGGCCAGCTCCGTGTCGGAAAGCACCTCGATCTTTTTCTGCGTATAGACAGGAAGACGCGCGTTCAGCGCATCGCAGACACAATGATATTCCGCTTGAGCGAACCGAAGAAGCGACTTTATCAGCACAGCCACGTCGCGCACGGTCTTTGGAGACAGGCCGCCTTTTCCGTCCAGCCGTCCGTGATTCTTCAAATGCCGCAGGAAGTCAGAAAGTCCTTTCGCCGTCAGCTTGGAAACAGGCGTCTGTCCGAGCCGCGGAAGAATGTGCCGTTCGATCATGAAGCGGTACCGTTCGCGCGTGGAGGGTTTCACATCCGCCTGCGCAAGGTACTGCGCAAAAAGCTCTTTTACCGTCAGATCGCAGGCTGCGGCCGGCTCCTTTGCCAGCGCCTGAATTGCCGCCAGCTGCTTTTTCTTGACAATATCATGCGTTTTTCCATAGACAGACTTGTACTTCGCCCTGCCGTCCGGCAGACGCATTGCGATATAACGCCCTTCCCAGCGGCCATCCTTGCGGCGGTAGATGTTTTCTCCGTACCTAGGCAACTGCTTCACCTATCCTTTTACCAGAATCATGACGGCAAATACAAGGCAATATCGTTTCGCATTGGCTCCCGCACGTCCGGATACCCGTGCAGCGAGCGCAAAACATAACATAATTTGCAGAAAAACAGGGAATTTGTGTATGAAATCAGATTGACTTTTCCCTGTCTGCTTGTATAATAGAGACGAGAGCAGAATATCTTGGTTTTTTCTTTCGCGTAAAGTGGGACACTTTACGCGAATTTTTTCTTTCAAAATAAAAAACATCCGTCAGGCGCTGTGCCTGCGGATGCCTATTCCACGGCAGGGAATCCCTGCCGGATAAAGCAGACCGTTGGCATGGCGGCGCTTTTGTTCCATGTTCGGGCGCGTGTCTGACTGATCTCCCGCAGTTGGAGCTTCACAGTGACCGGTTCGCGGGGACTTTCACCCCATTCCGCATTAAGCCCACTCCCTTTAGAAATGGACGCCTGAACAGCTTATTCGTTTCTTTCATTTTAACGCATTTTCCCAGAAAATGCACGAACAATTTCACAGCATATTGTTCGGATCTTAGATTCCTTTTTCTGTATTGGTTCTCAGCTAGAGTTGGTCCTTCAAGCTACGCCGTGGTGTCGCAGCGCTGGTGACAGCAAACGCGCGGACGTTCCCCTTGGCGGGGAGCGTCCGCATTGCTATTTGACCTCATTTGCTATAATGTATAAATTTGACGTGCAGCTGCCGTTTTCACGATGCCGTCGCTGGCGCTGGATGTATCCGGCGTGTTCCAAATCATTCAGCGCTCTTTGCACCGTGCGCGGCGAGAGATGCAGATCGCGGGCAATCGTCTTGACGCCCGGCCAACAGCTTCCGCCGCCTGCACGGTCACGGAGGTACATATAGACTGTCCGCGCCCGATGCGGCAGGTCGGGATCGGCATAGATGGAGCCGAAGAAGCTCATTTCTCGGCATAGCTGCTCATATAGTCATCCGCTTTCGGCGCTGTTGGCGAGCGCATCTGTGTCAGAGATTTTCTTTTAATGTTCATCAGCAGTTCCTCCTTCCCCGCATAATAGACCTCGCGCTGGGCGCGTTCCGGCGTTTGATATGCTTCTTCAAACGTGATTCCCCATTTGAAATATAATTGCAGCTTCGTGCGCATCGGGTGTGTGCCGGTTTTCATGACAACAAATTCTCCCTTCGGGAGACTTTTCAGCTCATCCGGCGACAAAAGCGCACGCTCCGCCATCTGCAAGCTCTGGCTTGTATTGTCTTTCCCTTTGCTGACAGAACCGGTCAGAACCGTCCGGCTGCCGAGGGCTTTGGACAGCGTCTCCGCTGTCTGACTGTTCGGCGCAAAGCCGCCGAAGATCGTATCCTGACAGTTATCGGCTATGATCTCCGCGCCCTCCTTGCCGTAATTCTTTTCGAGCTGCGCAAGGCTTTGAATGATCGGCACGAGCGTCAGCTTGCGGCTTCGGCCTGCGGAGAACAGCGGCAGAACGTCAAAGGGCGGCATCGTGCCGAATTCGTCGCAGTAAAATACCACGCGCTTTTTCAACTTCCCTTCGTTCGCGTCCGCAATGGAAAACAGCTCCCGCGACAGGTTCTGGATCATGAGGCCCGCCATGAAGTGTTTCGTCGGATCTTCCTCCGGGATGATCAGGAAGATCGCGCACTTCTCGGAGGCAAAGTGCTCCGCGTCGATTGGACTGTCATAGCAGAGCACCTGTTCCTGCTCGGAATCGATGAATGAATTCAGACGGGAAAGCACCGTGGACATGACAGAAGCCATGCCTTGTTCGGAGGAACTGGTTGCTGCGGTCGCCATCCAGCCTGCCTTATGCGTATCCGGCAGGCTGTCTATCAGAACCTGAAATCCATTCTTCTTTCCCATGGGAGCCATCAGTTCCTTCACCAGCTTGAACACGGACATGATGTGCCGCTTGTCATGCCCCGCACTGTCCGGCGGAATGAACTCCGACAGCGTCATGATCACGGTTGCCAGCACGCCCTCTGCTGCGTCATAGAAGTACGAATTCTGTCCACGATCCTGCTCGTCGCCGCCCGGATTGACGATGGTTTTGGCTAGGATCTTCGCATATTTTTCTGCATTCGCCCGTGCTGCAAGGTTGTCCGGATGCTCACGCGCCACGTCCATATAGCGGTTGACCAGCGTCATCAGATTGTTTCCATCCGAGCGGATCGGATTGCGCAGATCGACCACTGATACGCGATAGCCGTAGTACTTCTGCGCGATTCTTCCGCAGTTGCGCGCGAGGTCACCCTTCGTATCCAAAATCAGGAAACTCATACCACAGGCACAGGCAAATTCGATGTTGGGATACAGGAAGAACGCAGTCTTGCCGACACCGGATGCACCGATCATCAGGCAATGCACATCGTCGCGATCCACCAACGCCTCCAGTCGTTTGCCGCGCTGCACACTTCCAAGAACCAGCCCCTGCACGGACGGGCGCTTCTTTCCGGCACGCCATGCTGCAACGTCAAAGGGAATCGTGACGTAGGCTTTTCGGATCTCCTGATCCGTCGCCCAGCGTGCTGTACCATACTGCCCGTCGCCAACGGTTTTGGATTTGATGTTGTTTAGCGAGTAGTTGTTCGTTAGAAGTGAAAGCAGAAGGACAAACAATACGCCTACTACGCCGAGTATGATCAGCGGCGTCATAGACTCAGGCATGGCGAAAGTTCCTCCCGCTGCTCCGCAAGCAAGTCTTCGTTCCAGTCTTTCAGTTCCGGCACAAGCCGCTCTGTCATAACGCCGCGTTCGCGTAATTGTTCTGCCATCCGTTCACTGGCTTTATGCCCGGCATCGTCATTATCAAGGCAGAGATAGACGATCTGCGTCTCCGATTTCAGCATTTGCAAGACTGGGATCGGGGATGTGCCGCAGCAGGCGATGTAGCTATGTTCCTGCCACTGATGTGGATTCATAGAGATATACGACAGCATATCAATGGGCGCTTCAAACACATAAAGGCTTCCGTCCGTGCCGTTGTAATGAAAACTGTAACGCGGATCGCTGGACTCGACGTTCAGACGAAAGGCTTTTCCGAAGCTGTTCGTGCTGCGCAGATGGGCGTGGCGCGGACAGCCGCCTTCGTCTGTCCCGATGAAGACCGCGTTGTGATGTGCCGCATCCTCATAGAGCAGTTTCTGGCGCGCAAAAAATGAGACCACGTCGGCATCCAGCCCGCGCGTTTTAAGAAGATACGCAAATACGCGGTGCATATTTGCGTTCGGAACGGGCGGCGCAAAGGGCTTCTGCTCGGTCGGCTCCTGCTTTTTCGCCTGCGGATAAAACGGCTCCATGCTCTCACCGAGCAGCATGGACATGGCTTCGACGTAGTTTTTACCGTAATATTTTTGAACAAAGCTGACCGCGCGGCCGCCCTCGTTCGAGGCATGGTCAAACCACTCGCAGCCGCGCACCGTGACGCTGTGGTCGCTGGCAAGCCGTTTTTCACGTCCGGACTTGATGAGCTTTTCGCCCTGTCGGAGAAGAAATTCTTCGAGGTCAACGGTCGCGGCGCGTTCCTTTTGCTCTGGCGTAAATTCTATGTATTGTGCCAAATGTCACCTCCTACATCTGCATATCAAACTGCATTGTTGGAGCAGAATCTGCACGTTTTACAATTCCATAGTCCGTATCTGCAATTCCAAATTCCTCGGCGGCATCCATTTCTTCATCGTAGTCGAGCTGATCCGCGTCCTGAATGTACCGTCCAAGCACGTCCTGCATATCCGCGTCCGGGCAGAATTCATATTCATCCAGCCTGCCTGCCAGCGTAATTGCGGTTTCAACATCTGCGCAGTCTTCCAGTTCCAAAACAGCTTTGTATTTTCCAAGCTGCTGGCCGACATGGTTTTCCTTCAGTGCAGATGCCAAGCGGTTGATGTCTGCAAACGATACCTCTGAGCCGCAAGATATCACGCCGTCGATCTGCTCGATGCAGGCATCTATATTGCGGATACCGAGCTTATTTTGAATTGCCGCCAACGCGGAATGGTCAATCGGACAATCAATTATTTCGGATTCTTCTGCCTGTGGGGACCTAATTGCAACCTGAAAATATGGGTTGTTTTCATCCCACAGGACGGCACGCGCTGATAAGTCCCGCATATCGGCATCCACACGCATCTGAGAATAGTCCTGCACCACACGAAAAACATCCGCCATACTCGAAGCCGGAAGCTGAGAAATGTTTTTTTGCAACACATTCCGTTTCCGCTCCGGCATACACTGAATCTGTGCGGCAAGAAAGTTCAGTTCACGCATCGTCGGCGGAGCAGCTTTGCTCTCAATGGTTCCTGCCAACGCTTTTGTCAGGGCATCTTTCCGACGGCCATCCATGTGGTCTTCTTCCACCTTGTGATAATACGCGCCGCTGCCATATGGGATCTTGCAGCGCGCAAGGGCTTCTATCATCTCTGCATTGTGGCAGGGATATGTGATCTCTGCAATGCTGCCGATTTTGGCGTTGACCAATGTGACCGGCAGGCACCATGGTTCTTGTTTCATTCAACCTCCTGTTTCTTCTCTGCAATTTATGCACGTCCTTTTTGTGCATACACCCGTTGCAAAGATTTTTGTTTTAGGGTATACTGGTTACAGGAAGGGGGCGCACGGAATGCAGGCGCAAGTATATTCGATCGATGAGATCCGTGAGATCGTCGCGCCGATTGCAAAGCAGCACGGCGTGGACAAGGTGTTTCTGTTCGGCTCCTATGCAAGAGGCGACGCAACGCCCGCCAGCGATGTAGACCTCTGCGTGGACGCGCCCAAGCTGCGCGGCCTGTTCGCCCTTGGCGGTCTGTATGCCGATTTGGAAGACGCGCTCCAAAAGAGCATCGACGTTGTAACGACCGGCTCTCTCAAGTACAATAAAGACGAAGCCTTCCTCGAAAATCTGCGAAAGGATCGGGTGCTGCTGTATGAGCTTTCCTAACCGCGACGCGCAGATTCTGGCGCACATTTTGGAGTATTGTAATCGAGTCGAAAAGACACTTTCCCGCTTCGGTCGGGAGTTTGATGTCTTTCTGGAAGATCAGGACTACATGGATTCTGTCAGCATGAACCTGCTTCAGATCGGTGAGCTTGCTGGAAAGTTTTCCGATGCGTATGTGCAAGAAACCAAGCCGCAGATGGATTGGCGCGCAATCAAAAATATGCGCAATATGTTTGCGCATGACTATGGCTCGATGGACAAAGATCGCATCTGGCAGACAGCAACAGAAGACGTTTCGGCGCTCAAAGCGTACTGTGAACGCGCATTGATCGAAGACTTTTAAGCGAATATTTAGGCAAGCGGCGCTGTATGACCAGTGCCGCCTGTTTTATCGTATGACCTGTCCATATCCCCGCTCCTGCTCATGGTCATCCCGCTTATGACCCATCGCCAGCCGCTTTTGCATGAGCTTTTTGCGGCGCTTGGAGTCGATGCGGATGCCCATTGGATTGCTGGGCGGCGCGGCGTTGTCGCGGAAAATCTGCCCTACCTGGTGGAACAATCTGACGGCTGAATTCAAAAGATATTCGGACGGAAGCCGCACAGAATAAGAAGTTGCGGACGAAGTGTTTTCGTTTGCAAGCGTCGGATTTGCAGAAGCTCCGGTAGAAGCTTCTTCCGGAGACGGTTCTTCATCTTGCGAAGGCTCCTGCTCCATCTGCTGCCGCAAACGCTCCGCTTCCTGAATGATGGCGTTCTTGATCGCGCGGAATTCTTTCTGCTGCGAGAGCGGATTATGCTGCCGGGGTCGGTTTTTGTAGTAGCCCTCCAGCGTGTCGCGCAGACCGTTCCAGACGGAATAATATGCTGCCACCTCCGGCAGCTTTTCGAGTTCATCCACGATGGAATCTACCATGTCCTTGAGCGGCTTTTTGAGATAGGCGTACTGCTTTTTGCCGCCGGTCGTGCACAGTTCCAAAGCAAGTTCCAGCAGCTTTTGCTGGATAGACGCGGGCGGATCAGAGACGGCTTCCATGCAATCAACAAGCTCATGCATAACTGCCCGCGCCGCTTCTGTCACGTCCTTGTAAGCTGCATCTTTTCGAATATAGAGATTTTCCAACTCTGCCTGAAAGATGCTGTTGGTCATTACAGAACGCAATTTCACAACAGCATCCCGTTTCAAAACCGTTTCCTGATCTGTCCAGACCATCATGTGAATATGCGGGTGCGTATCCGCATCGTGGTAAGCTGCGTACCAATGCAGCGCCGATGCCGGGACATGGAACGCTTCTGCAAACTTGTTCTGATGGCTGACCAGCAGTTTCCGCCAAGCCGCGGCATTGTTATAACCAAGCCGCTCCGCGTCCTCACGGTGCAGGGAATAGATGATCGTCCAGACGTTGCCGTCGTGCGCGGTCAAGTCGTGCATAGCCGCAGTCAGATCCGTATTTTCCTGCCGCCCGAACAGGCCGTGCGCGCCACGCTTTTCCGCGCCGGGGCGTGTGGCAATGTAACGCAGATAGCCGTTTTCGGATTGAAGATTTTGCATATGCGCGTCCAGCGCGGCGGAAATGAGCGCCGACGCAGTGTGCGGCGTCGGCGCTTGCTTGTAGTCCTCATACTCGAAGGAATCCCGCACATCTGGGAAGTCCTTGAGCAGCTTTGCGACCATCTCTTTCTGCTTTTCGGTTGCTGGTCCCTTGCCGGTCAAGACTTCGACGCCCTCGCGCGTGGCGATATACTTCATGTATCCGCCTGCGCTTTTACGGCTGATGAAGCCGGTTTTCTGTATCAGCCGCGCCATCCGTTACCACCGTCTTTGCTGCCGAAGCACCTCCGGGAACGAGATCTGACCGTTCGTCCGCAGCACCTCCTGATAGCTTTTTCCGCGCATCTGCTGGTACGTCTGCGCGTCGATATCCGTGTCCGAAGCGAGAATATGATTGCAGACGTTCTGCTCGACGGCCTGCTTGAGAAGCAGCTTGCCGATGCGGTCCCCGAACATACTGAGGATTGCCTCCAGCGTTTCACCGAGGATCTTCGGCAGGAAGTCTCCGGCATACTCGCTTTGCAGATAGCCACAGTAGAACAGAATCGCTTTTTCGATGAACTCGCTCTGGCTGTTACATCCGTCCTGCCGGTAGAGACATTCGACCATCGCTTTGGTGTCCGGCATGAGCCAGAGCGGGAATTTGATTTTCTTGTTTGCCATGCCAATTTTCCTCCAATTTTGTGCGCAACCCCGCGGTTTTCCTTGAAACAGCGGAACTATCTGCGCTTCCGACCCCAACAGGGCTGTTTTTGCCCTCTCAACAACCCCTGCCCGAAAGCCCCAAACTGCCCGCACTGCGGGCAGATGTGTCTGCCAAGGTACGCGCACGACACCTTGGCTTTCTCCTGCTTCGCCGCTTGCGGCTCTGTTTTCTGCCGGAAGCTGCCTGCAGGCTTGCTTCTTCTGCGTTTGCTGTTTCCGCAACACCCCCCGCACGTCGGCGCGACGTTCGGTTTTGTGGCTTCCGGCGGGTACGCGCTCGGCTGTGTCCGGAAAGCCGCACAAACCGCCGACACGGGCGCGACGGCGTGGGAAGGGCCGACGGTCACAGGTGCATCTTCGGCATCTGCTTTCAATTTGCTCCGTCAGCCATTTTTCGCAATAAAATTCCGTAGGCATTTCTGCCTCCTTTTCGTTCCTGCAGCGCTCCCGCACGTCGGCGCAACGTCCGGTTTTAGGGCTTCCGGTGGGTACGCGCTCGGCTTGGCTGCAAAAGCCGCACAAACCGCCGACACGGGCGCGACGGTGCGGAACACGCTGCCGGTCACATCTGCATCTCCTGTGCGGGTGCATCTTGATCCTGCAAAATCTCTTTGCAGAACTGCGTCAGCGACGTGTGCTCCTGCTCCATGCAGTAGGTTTCCATCTTTGCGCACAGCACTTCTTTCTCCGCCGCATTCAGGTGGTAGGTGAGAGAATGTTCCTCGATCCCGCTGCCGTAGAGCGTGATCTCCAGTTCATCGCAGACTTGCTGGCGCTGCATATCGTAGTTGGCGTAGACATTCAGCATATGATCGTTCTCGTTGGTTTCTACGAATGTGCCGAATGCCTCATCGACATTGAAGCACGGAACCATGTAAAAATTCAGCGTTCGGTCATCCACCACTTCGATGGTATCCTCGAAATGAAAATTCCGCATGGTGAGTCTGCTCGGTGTGGTCAGTTCCTGACCATCCAGCCGGTCGATGAAGATGCACCAGCGTTCATGCTCAGACACCTCTGCGTCCTGAAATGCCTGTCGTGCCGCGTCCGCCACATCTTGCATCGCGTAGACTTTCCAGCCATCTATGATGTTCAGCGCTGAAAACGTCCGCGCATCAAAGTCCAATTCATATGCACCAGTGACGCGCCCCGTGTTCTCCATGCGCTCGGAAGCTGCCGCGTCGAACTGTTCCTGCGAGATCTTCTCCTTGTGCGGAAACATGGCTGTAAATTTTGTGTCCGCGTTTTCGTCGGACAGGCAGTTCCGCAGATGGACTGCTGTCTGAAGCAGCTCCATAGGTTCTGCCACAGAAAAGTACACGCTCTCGCCGTTTTCGGTCACATGAAATACCGCGATTTTTTGCTCGGTATCCCGTGCTTGACGGCTCTCCTGATCCTCCTGCCAGATCTCGCGGCTGATGTGTTCGTACTCGCGCTGCGGAAGCTGGTTGCACAGCTCGTCCAGCACGTCCTCCATGTGTTCCTCCAGCGTCTCATTTTTTAGATGGCGATTCAGCGCCTTGTACCAGCGCTCGTCGAGCCGGAGGACGATTTCCCGGTTGCTCATCGCGGCACCTCCGGTTTCTTCTGCGGCTTGCGTTCGAATTCTTCCTGTGCGCAGTCGCTGATATACTCCTGCACGGCAGCAGGGACGACCTTCTCGTAGAGCCGCTGGGCTGCCTTTTGCAGTTCAGATTCCAGCGTCGAGTTGCGCTTGGCGATGTAGCGCCGGAGGGCGCGGAGCTTTTCTTCCTCGAATGTGATTTGTATATTGGCCTGTTTCATAATCCTCCTTCGTCAGTATGACATCCCGCCCTGCGTCTGTTCCTCTGGCATCGGCGTGGCCACGATTTTGCCATCCACACGCATGAACATTTCCGGCTGCCGGAATTGTTCTGCAAACTGTTCAGCAAGTTCGTGCGGCAGGTCGGTGAAATCATTTTGACCGAGTCCGGCTATAAAGAAATTTCCTGCAATGATGTCGTAGATATCACCATCCGAATCGCGCAGCGCACGGTTGAGCGGCAGCCTATTCAGCTTTCCGTCCTCATTGCAGATCAATGCCACCGGTTCCTTGTAGGGATACACGGCTTGGATATAGCCGTCGACCGCCGCCTGCATACTTCGCAGATCATCACCGATCTGCGTTTCATACGGAGCCTTTCCCGGCTCCACCATCAAGACGTTCATACCAGTCCTTTCCTCAGTCATAGCTGATGTACGGGATCTTCAACCAGTGCGTCCAGCGTGCGCCTTCCAGCTTTGTTTTCACGACGCCGTAGCGCGTTCCCATTGCCTCGACCACCTCACCATTGCCGATATAGACACCGATATGTCCGTCGTGCCAGACGGCAAGACCGGGTGTTTCGGGGATGGTATCGATGGGGCCGGAGGCGGTCGCGGCGTGGTACATCTCGTTTGCCGTAATATCCGGCATACCGTTTGTGTTGTACACGATTTCTTCCGTCTCCGCATCCAGCCAGCCGTAGCCTTTGATCAGTCCGACGCAGTCTGTCGTTCTGCCGCCGACCCACGTCTGACGGATGAAATCCGCATTGCCTGCAAGAGCATCCGGATACTGCGCGAGTTTTGCTTCGAAGAGACTTTCCGTCAATACAAGACCGAACGTGCCCCAAACGTAGCCCCAGTGTTCTTCGTAGGCGTGAATTGCATATTGAACCAAGTCCGCAGCGTTCTTGCCGGCCGGGTTCGTGAAGCCGGACGTGTCCAGTTCCGTGCTGCCGGTTCCGCTGCCGTAGTCAATCTGGATCGTGCCGCCTGACGCGCCGGTTCCGTCGCTGCCGTTGGCATTGCCCGCGATCATCGTGTAGATGTGTGCGGCGTTTTCCTTGTCCTCGTCAGTGACGGTTCTGCCGAGCTTTGCCGCAAGGTTTTCATACGCTGCCGCCAGCGAGAGCGGCACGGTCGCTGTGTAGACTTCCTCGCTCTCGACCGTGCTGCCATCCTCTAACTCTGTGACTACAATTCTGGTTCTCTGTTCCGTGATAAAAAAGCAGTCCACGAAGCGGTCTGCCGCGCGCTGGCTCGGCGCGCTTTCTCCAAAGCAGAGGGCATAAAAAATCGCCTTGACCTGTATCGGGTCAAGACGATTGCCGTCGGTCATATTCGCGTTGGCTTCCGCTACCGCCGAATCCAGAAGAGAAAAAGCCGTCTGCATATCTGCAATGTGCGTTCTGAATTCGTCCGGCACACCTTCGCTATATGTCACCCCATAAAAAGAGGCTTCCACAGCGGAATTGTTGTGGTCGACCCCACCTGCCGTGTTTGAGCAGAGGATGGCCGCGACCAGGATGACCGGCGCGAAAATGGCGACCAGCAGGAAGCCGACACCCTTGCGTCCTTTCTCGCTAGTCAGCAGCGTGGCGGCAACACGCGCGGCTATTGCGCTCATGCTCATAGCTGCATCCTGCCCATGACTGGCGCGGCTTCAGGCGCTCCGTCGTGCTGTGCCAGCAAAGCCCGGTCACTTTCGGTCAACCGGTCTGCCAGACCAGCCGCGTCCATGTACTCCGTGACTCTTCCGGTCATACGGCGCAGGAGCTTTTCTTCGCCCTCTGCCTGCGATCCCAGCCGGATACGCTGCTCCGCCAACGCCTGTGTGACCAGTCGCTGTTCGTCCGGAGACAGGTTCAGGGACATCGTTTCTGCCGGCTCTGACTGCCCTCCAACTACCATGTACCGCGCGTGGACGCCGCTGTCCCCGCGGAACGCTTTCGTGATCGCAGCAGAGATAAGGAACATTCTGTCCAGATCCGCGCCGCTTTCGCCCAGCGTTTTGCCGGTGATGAAGCACTCCCTTTTGGGTTTGTCGCCCTCCTGCCATTCCAGATAGACGTCCAGATAGATTCCCTCGCTTCCGCCGTAATCGGTTTTGCAGAAAAAGTCAGCACCTTTGGGAATCTGCCGACCATGTTCCCAGCGCCAGTCCATGGTGAAATATTCGTCGGGCAGATAGCCGACGCTGTCCAACCGAGCTTCCAGCTCGTGAAAAACATCTTCCGCTTTGCGCTGACCGGCATATTTCAACTTGCAGGGATTCTCTGCATCCGGTTCCCAACGTTCAAATTCAATTTGCTTCATACATTCTCCTTTTCATCTGTTATTTTCCGCCTGCCTTTCCGAACAGCTTTTCCTTGTAGGCCGGTGCTGTGACGAGCAGGTCATACCGTTCGTTGCCGCATTTGTAGAGACATTCGCCCTTGTGCGGGGCCTGAATAATGTTGAACTCGCTTTCCTCCAGTTGGAGCAGATCCATGAATTCCTTTTTGTTGACCGTGCCGCAGTTGAACAGGAACTGGTGCGGAGGAATCGAGAACAGCGGCTTTGTCATTTCGCGCACACCGGGGCGGTCAAAATCCTCTACGTTCTGCGACGCCATGAGCATGGCGGAGTTCTTCTTTCGGACGCGCTTCAGCGCATTGCGGATATATTCGACCGCCACAGGATTGCCCAGCCAGATATACAGTTCGTCCAGCGCCGCGACCGTGTTGCCCTCGATCAGCAGCTTGTCCGTCATGTAGGACAGCAAATTCAGCAGGATCGTGCTGCGGACGTTGGCTGCGACCTCGTTCAGCCCTTTTACACCGAACACAAGGAATCTGGTCGAGGTCAAATTGCTGTGACCATTGAAGAACTTCGCGTCGGCGCCCTTGCACATGGAGTACAGCCCCAGCAGCACCTGCTGGAGCATCTCCTTTGTGTAGAGCTGCGGCTTCTGCTCGTCAAAGTTCAGGTATTCGATTTCGATGTAGTCGTAGAGTTCGGACAGGATCGGATAATCCTCTGATTTCATCTGGCTGAAATCTGTTTCCTCCGTGATGCCCCATTCGGTATAGAGACGCATCAAAAGAATCTCGATGGTGTCGATCTGCGCCGTTGTGAAATCCTTATAGCAGCGCAGTACGTCTTTCAAAAACGAAATGTGCTGTGCCAGCCGTGTGGACTGGCAGAAGGCGCTCGGCGCGTCCACATCATACGGGTCTGCGTCGGTATCCCAGCAGCGCGGTTCCAGCAGATTGATTTTATACGTTCCTTCGATGATGTCTGCAAAGCACCCACCGACTGCACGGCACATCTCCCACTGCTCGTGCTCCACGTCCAGCGTGATGATCGACTTTCCTGCTTCGAGAAAGTTCAAAAGCAATAATTTCATCAAGAAACTCTTGCCCTGTCCGGTATTGCCGAGGATGAGGATATTGGCAGAGGTCTTATCTTCGTCGCGCTGGTCAAAATCGACCACGATGTTGCTGCCGCATTTATCCTTGCCGATATAAAAGCCCTTTCGGTCTGTCTTGCCGGAGTAGTTGAACGGGAACAGATTCGCCACAGAACCGGCAGGCAACACCCGTTCATATTCCGTTCCGAACGCATTATAGCCGCACGGACTCACGCAGCAAAAGCCCTGCTGCTGGCGCAGCTTCAGCTTGTCCACATTGAGCTTTGCCCGTGTCAGCTCTACCGTGACCTGATTCTGCAAGATTTCGAATTCCGTCTGATCCGATGCGATCAGCTCCATATAGACCGCGCAGTGCATCAGGGATTCCTTGTTGCGGTGCATGGAGCCGACGAGCGTTTTGACATCCTGCAAATTACTCTCGGCCTCGACCGCCTGCTGGATGTTCTGCGTGCTGTTCCGCTTCATGCGGTTGCGGATCTCGGCGTTGTGGACGATCCGGCTTTCCTCCAACGGCGTAACAATGCGCGTATAAACGTGCAGCGTTACGCCGTGCATCTCACCTAAGTGGCGCAGGATGGCTTGATCGTCCGTGGCGGTCGGATATTCCCGCAGTGCCCAGACACACCGGATGCTGTTGCCGCAGAAATAGCGGTCAAATTCAAATTTGACCAGCGATGGCGCGATCATATCCAGAAACGATTTCAGTTTTTCCGCTTCCGGATCGGCGCGCTGTTTTTTCTTAAAAAGCGCCATGCTCATCCCTCCAGAAACCGCTGACCGTCGTAGTCCTCCATCCGCTCCGAGGTCGTGTTTTCTTCAAAATAGAGCGCAAGAATGCGCTTGAGATCCTCGCGCCCTGCTCTGCGGACAGGCAGGCCGCTCTTGTGCAGGGATTCCTCGATGGTGGAGAGAAGCGAATAGACGGTTTCGCGTTTTTCATTCTTCAGCCGCACGACCAGATAGAACTCCCGCGCCAGCTTCATTTCCACCTGCATCTCGTCCAGATGCTGTCGGTCCTGTTCCAGCAGGTGCCGGATCTCCGGATTCGTTTCCTGCTGGAGCCGGTCATGATAAAACGCGCGGTTCTGCGTAAAAGATTCTCTGGAATTGAGCGCCAGCAGCTCGATGTTCGCCTGTGTACTCAGTACATTTTTCAGGGCCTCGATTCTGGCATAGATCGCGTTCGCAGGCAGAACACCGAGGTTGGATGGGCGGACAATGTAGAATACAAGATCGCCTGTATCGGTGGAAATGCAGTAGTCCGTGATCTTTTTGATGCCCATAAGCTGCTGCGCGGACTGCCTGCGTTTGTCTTTCTTTTTCCTCATACTGGTTCCTCCCACTCGAAAATTTGCTGCTCCGTGATGTAAAAGCTCACGACGAACGAGAGAAAGTCCAGCACGCTCAGTCCGTCCAGGTGGATGGACAAAAACGCATACGCCGCCACCAGCACCATTGGCAAAAACAATCCAAGCTGCGTCAACGCAAGCACTGCGATGAGCAGCCCAATGCCGATGACGGCTAAGTCCCGGAGCTGCCAGAGCCAGAGCGTGGCTTTGGCGTTCAGGTTATCAGGGTAAATATAAATACGCTCACCTCCATGAACGAAAAAAGCGCCGCCGCAGAAATCTCTGCGGCGGCGCTGGGTGGTTATTCTTCTGTTTGCGGCTGCGCCGCTTTGAGTTCCTGCACCCGCGCCAGATCGACGAAGTGGGTCGCATAGCTCCGCTCGATCTCCGGGCTGCCGCTTTTACTGAATTGCAGCGGAATGACCGGCTTGTGACCGGTCCCGTTTTTCTTGCGGACACCCCAGCGTTTGTAATAGCAGAGGGATGGTTTCAGACCATGCGCCTGCGCATACACGCGCATCTGGTGCAGCACAAACGACAGTCGTTTCAGGTTGGCATTGCACACAGCTTCGAGATACCGCACACGCCCGAACCGCCAGTCCTCATATTTCTGTTTCGGCAGGATACCGGTGTCGATGAGCACATCCACCGGCGCGGCATATCCGCGCGTCTGGAGCTGATGGTACATGGAGCTGTGGATCTTGCCGGTCAAGTCTTTCTCATTCATACGCCGCACCTCCTGTCTGCAATTTTAACTATACCACAGCGCGTCCACAAATGCAAAAGCAGAAGCCGCAGGCGATCCCTGCGGCTTCCGGCTGCGCGGTTATTCTTCTTCAGCATCCGTGTCCGGTTCGTCGGGTTCGCCGGCTTCTTCTGTCTCCGGCTGCTCGGCGGGGTCTTCCTCGTCCTGCTCCAGCGCGTCCTCGATCAGTCCAATGATGAACTGCCTCTGTTTGAGGCCTTTTTTCTTGAGGTATGCCTTCAGCCGCTCGAAGAGTTCTTCCGGGATCTGAGTTGCCAATGTTCTGGTGTCGCCTGTCATTTTTGTATTCTCCTTCATGTTGTAATAGTCTGTGATAAGCTGTTCTACATACTCGCTGAGTGTTTTGCCGGATTGCTCCTGCTCCTGCCGCACACGCGCGTGGAGGGCTGTGTCGATCTGAGCACAGAGGTTTTTCTTGTCTGCCATGGGCTTCGTCCTTTCTTTTTTGATTTGCAAAGCAAGCATACTGTAAGCGTCGGAACAAAGCTATTCACAATAAGCAACAAAGAAGCGCCGCAAAACGAAGCATATTACAAGTACATCTCGCCGGAAAATGTATGCTCCTGCTGGCTGCGAAATGCCTGCAGCGCCTGTGCGGATTCCCGGTATTCCTCGTCGGTGGGGTCGCAGCCATTTTCAATGGTATAATCGCGGATCTGCTCCAGCGTCCAGCCCTCGGTGAGCTTCGCCGCCGCACCGCGCAATTCAAAATAATTGAACACGAACTGCTCTCCGTAGTTGAACAGGCGCGTTGCCGTCGGCTCTCCCTGATGCTCCGTGATGAGCCGCAGCTCTACATAGGCGGCATCATAAAGGTCACTTTCCTTTTCTGTGCCGTCCTGCTCCAGCTCCTGTGCATACTGCGTCCACTTCTCCATGGCCTGCTCCGTCACGTCTGGCAGCAGTTCCTTGACCATGGTTTCAAATTCATTTCTCTGCATGATAATCTCCTTGCACTTGGCTCTGTTCAGCCTCCAACTCTGTGACCTCCCGCAGACTTTTCATAATGAACTCCACACACGGGATGGCAACACTGTTGCCAAGGGCGCGGTATCTGGCTGAATCCGACGCGCCGGGGATGTTCGTCCAATCGTCTGGAAAAGCCTGTAATCTCTCGCACTCCAAAGGCGTGAGCCTTCGAATGAGCTGCACTTTGCCGCGCATACGCTCGTCCTGATATGGCTGTGCGATTGCATGGTGGTCTGCAGCGGTCAAAGTATACGCGAGATCTGTCTGATACCCACAGCCGTTGCCGCCGTTTTCCGGCTGGCGGTCGATGATGTTGCCGACGATGCAGTAAACATCGCTGTCCTCCTGCACCAGCGGCGTGTTGCCGCCGCCTGTGCCGTAGCGGGCGGTAACAGTCGGGCTTATTTCGCCGGATTCCCGGACTCGCGCCTCAATGCCGTGATTTTCGTACACTAAGGGCTGATGCCCCTTTTCGCTGGCGCGAAGTGTGCCGGTCATATTTTCGCACACGTCCATCCGCTGCCCGCCCTGATCGTGCAGGCACATAACAGACGGCATACAGTTGCCGCTGGGACTGCCTTTGAGCGTCGGGGCTACTTCTTCCGCATAACCGATCGTTCCGGCTGTCGCGCCTGCACCCGCGGAAAAGGAGGCGGTCAGCACGCAGGGATAGCCCTGACCTGCCTGACCGCCCCCGCAGGAAAGCGTTCCATGCAGCTCCGGTGTGAGACTTGTATCGCCATTGCCTTTCGTCATGACACCGGATGCAATAAAGGTCTGCTGCTTCATCCCCGGCTGCGCGGCAAGCGCACCGGCCAGATCATGCAGGTCGCGCACCTCATCACGCTGGTTTTGTGCAAAGGCAACGGGCTCGTCACTTAGATTCTTTTTCCCGCTGCCATTTGTCGAGCCAATCAAGCCAGCTTGTATCCGCAAAGCAGTGTCTAACGCCTTCGGCAACGGCTTGCCACGTTCCTCCGCCCGGCGCAGGATTCCGAGACACGCCGCAGTAGTCAAATAATATTTTTTCGGCGGATACGCCTGCAAAATCTGCGACAAGAAAGATTCTATGGCGTCTCTGGGCGACACCCCAGTATTCCGCAGCCAGCACCCGCCACGCAAGGCTGAATGTATCGTCCACTCGTATTGCCCCAACAGATTTCCAGCGTCCGAAGAGAGGTCGAGGAACTGATAGTCCGGAGCAACGTAGTCTAACAATTTCCTCCAGGACGATCCTAAAATCCTCCCCGTTCGATGAGCCTGAACTGAACGCGCCTGGAACGTTCTCCCAGCAGAAGTATCTGGGGCGAATAGACTTGCCTGTTCGCCCTCGAAGTATGTCTGCATCTCTCAGCTCCTTTGTAATCCGTATTTGCTCAAAAAACAGTCCGGACCGCGCACCCTGCAAACCAGCGCGTGTCCCGGACGCAACCGAGCAGTCCTGACACGGACTGCCCCCGCAGATGATGTCCACGGGCGGCAGTTCCGCACCTTTGAGCTTTGTGATATCCCCGACATGAACCATGTCTGGGAAGTGTGTTTTTGTGACTTCGATGGGGAACGGCTCGATCTCCGAAGCCCACACGGGTGTGATCCCGTTTCGCACCGCCGCCAGCGGGAAGCCGCCGATGCCGTCGAACAGGCTGCCCATCGTCAGCTCCGGCATTACATTCCTCCAAGCTGCGGTTCCTCGCTGTACTGCCGCAGTTCGTCCAGAGACGCTGCCATGAAATCATGCACACGCATAGTACCGCCGAGGAAATTTGGCGAAGTGTCTTCCGTCAGATCGATCTTGTCTGCGCCGCCGAAGTCAATGGGTTCTTTTGTGAGCACCGTGCCGCCATGGTTGACCACTACGAGCGGCGCGATGTAGCAGAAATTGCCCGTATCGCAGCTTTCATAGAGGTCATACGCATAAAGGCCCTTCGGCACAGCCGCCCGCAGGATTCTGCCGTTTGAGAAAAGCGCCGGATGATCCAGCACCTCGATCATCTCCAGATCTTCATCCAAAAAGCTCATATCCATACCTTCACCTCCGTCATGCCGCAGCCGCCTTTGCGACAGTTTTTGTAATATTGATCGCCGTCTGTGCCGTGTAAACCGCGCTGGACAGGTTTGCTCTGGTTGATGTGTCTAAGCCGAACGCGCCCGCAATGCGCGGGATCTCTCCGGCGGAGAGCATCAGCCCCAAGCCGAGCAGGGCGTGTTCGTTGAACAGCGACAACCCCGCGATCAGGATCGTGGCCTGCAAAAAAGCCGTGAGGCAAAGCCCCACGACCTGTTTGCACCACTGGTAGAACCCGTCCAGATATCCGCGCGGTACGGAAAACATATACAGACTGCCGACCGCGATCTGGATGAGCAGGATGCCGCCACGCTTCAAATTTGCAAAGAAAACTTTAATCACGGCGTATGCCATAAGAATGATACAAAACAGCACCATGATCGGGCTGGTGACCGAACCGAAGCCGCCGACGTGCGTCGTAGCAAAATCTACGAAGTTTTCAACGGTCAGCTCGTCGATGATATTTCCGGCAACCGTGCCGAAGCTCGCGCCTGCGCCGCTGATGGCATAGCCAAAGTTCGCCTGTAAAGACACACAAAGCTCATAGAGCTTCACCGGCACGACGGAAAACAAACTGACCGCCATGAATCCCTTGATAAGATTCATGGCGGTTCCCTTGATGTCGGCCCGGCCGGACGAGTATTCCAGCCCGCATTCCGCGCACGCGACCACGAAGCCGACCGCATACAAAATCCAAGCAAGATACGAGAAAAACAGGACGATGCTCTGCACCCAGCTCATTTCAAACATCTCGGCTCCCATGTTTCCCATTTCTGCGAAAAAGTTTGCAAGGAAGCCGATGATCTGCTTGTAGACCCAGTCCATGATCTGCTCCAAGATCGTCGATGCGACGAAATCCCAGATAAACAAGCCGCGTCACCTGCCTTTCCTGTCTGTATTTCTCACAGCCCGACGATGCCCCAGATGTAGGTCGGTGCGGTCAGGGTGAACACGAGACAGGCAAAGAGGATGGCAGGAGCCGTCCATTCGAACTGTCCGGATTTCCGATAGTCAAAGTATGCAGTACCTAATTTCACGAAGAAAGCGATGGCTAAAACCATATCAATTACCGGAAAAACCACGTTATCCACAACAGTTTTGATCTGTTCGGATGCCGTGGTCCAGGTACTTTCGACGGCAGACGCCACATCGCCGCTGCCGGCCGCAGAGGCAAAGGTCGCAAACATCAGGCAGGTGAGTGCGCAAAAGGCGAGCAGTCTTCCGCGCTTCAAAAGTTTTGTCACAAATTATTCCCCCTTCCACTCCAAAACGAATACGACAGACAGCACATCCTGCTCGGTAACGGGCTGCGAGACCGCCGACACAACGGCATCGTAGGAGAGCGGCAGTTTTCCATTTTCCGCAATCGTCCACGGTGAGGTCAGCGAGAATGTTTCTGCATCGCCGGTTTTCGTCGTTTCAGAATCATTGATTTTGAAACCAAGCAGCCGTGCATCCACCTTTTCATGTGCCATGTCGGTATCAAACGGAACAAGCTGCCAGCCGTTTTTGGTAGAAATCGAAACGCTGGATACAATGACCTCGCCAGTAGAACCATTGATGATTTCCGACGCGCCAACGTGAACCTCACCGTTTTCATCGACCGTCAGCGGAAGGACAACTGGCACTGTGACCGAGAAAACCTCTGTAATTTCCCAATGCGCATAGTAGGTGCTGTCGCCATCTGTCTTGTAGATGGTGTTGGCATCGACCTGCGTGCCGCCGACCGCTTCCGTGAACCAACCGAGGAATTCAGCGTTCTTGCGCGTCGGCTCGGTGGGAAGGACGAGCGCTTCACCATAGGTTTGCTTTGTTTCCTCTGTCGTGCCATTGCCAAGATCCCACGTCAGCGTATAGCTGTTGGCGGTAAATTGTGCGTAGAACGTCTTTGCCGCTGTGATGGTCACGGTATTGTACAGACTGCCGCCAGAAGCAGACGTGTACCAGCCCTTGAACGCATGACCGGTCTTGACCGGCGTGCTCGTCGGGGCGGTTGCCGTCGCATTCGGCTTGCCTGTCGTGGTGATGCTGGCCTTGCCATCAATGGTGCCGCCGTTCGTTCCGGCGTCCCACTTGATCGTCAGGCTGACGGTCGCGCCGCAATCATCGCACTTGCCGTCGCCGTTTGCGTCCACATGGTCGGCATACTCCGTTGTGCTGTCGCCGCAGGCGGAGCAGGATTTCGTGCGCTTATGCTGGGTATCATCCGCTTTCGACCACGAACCATACGAATAGGTGTGATTTGCATAATCATAAGTGCTTGCGCCGCAGCCGGAACAGGTCTTTGTACGGCGATGTTGGGTGTCAGAATACTTGCTCCAAGAACCGGTGGAATAGTTGTGATTGCCGTAGTCCGTTGTGGAATATCCGCAGGTGCGGCACGTTGCTGTGCGGCTGTGCTGACTGCTGCTGTAATTGTTCCAGCTTCCGTAGCTCATGCTATGACTGGCGTATTCGTAATCCGAGTCGCCGCAGTTGCGGCAATAGGCTTCGCGCCGGTGCTGACTGCTGGAATATTCCTCCCAGCTTCCATAAGAATAGCTGTGACCGGTTGCGTAGATGGTTTCGCGCTTGCTCTGGCCGCAATCGCAGCTATATTCCCGGTAGCCGTTTCGCGTGCAAGTGGCATCATTTTCATAGTCCAGAACCCATGAATGGCTTCCGCAGTCCGGGCAAGTCCAAGAACCATACGAGCCGGAACCATGATCTTTATACACATAAGTGCCGAGAT
>JABLTR010033787.1_pt1 | contig 64436 bp, 52 predicted proteins | sample 7160071 | NCBI WGS metagenome assembly JABLTR01 (sample SAMN14651230, study PRJNA627086) | human gut metagenome | isolation source: feces | host: Homo sapiens | reverse complement strand
TCACGCCGATAGCGATAGAAGAAGGACTTAGATTCGCGATAAGAGAAGGCGGAAGGACAGTAGGCTCCGGAGTAGTAACGGAGATCATCGAATAAGCTGTGAGAATAGCATAAAGATAAGGAGACCCGGATAAGGTCACGGTAAAACAGTATAAGATTGTTTTTTTGAAACGGCGCAGCTTCGGCTATGCCGTTTCTTTTAGCTTCACGCATATGATAAAAGGAGATGGGGTTATGCTTTGCATGATATGCGACGATAAGAAAAATGAGCTGGAGACGATGAAAAGAATGGTTTCGGACTACGCCGCGGAGCGTTCGGAGCTTTACCTTGAAATTCAATGCTTTTCCGCTCCTTTTGATATGCTGGAGGAAATGGACAGAAGCGGAGTTCCCGATATTGCACTGCTTGATATTTGTATGCCAGGCGTTCTCGGCACCAAAGTCGCGCGGGAAATCAGGAGTAAAAGCGGGGATACTACCGATATCGTTTTTCTGACCACCAGTTCTGATTTTGCCGTGGAGGCCTTTGAGCTTCATGCAAACGATTATCTCACGAAGCCCTTCACAAAAGAGAGACTGACCGATACGCTTGACCGGATAATCGAGAAAAGACAGAGGCATCTGTACATTACCGTTCAATGCGGCAACGAAATCCACCGCATTGATATGTATTCCGTCGCATATGCGGAAGCCAGGAACCACAGCCTGGAAATCCACCTGAAATCGGGTGACTGCATGAAAACGCGCATGACGCTGACGGAACTGAAAAAAACCATTCCGGAGGATGCCGGATTTACAGCGGTAGGAGCTTCATACATAGTCAATATGCGCTGTGTGCAGAGTCTTCTTGCATCTGCGGTGGTAATGGCGGACGGTGAGACGATTTCCGTTCCGAGACGTCTGCGCGGCGAAGTAAAAAAACAGTACTTTGATTTCTATACAAAGGAGGCAACCGGGCAATGATACATATGGCTGCGGCAATGGTGCTTCTTGTTCTTACTCATATATTCTGTCTTACTGCCATGATGGAGCGGAGATATTCCGTAAGGAAAACCGCGTTTATCTATGGAGCCTTCGGTATTTTCTTTATCGGTCTGACGCTGGCTGTTTACGCGATATTCGGAAGCGGCTCCACGGACACAGCTCTGATAAGCTTTACTTCCACCATACTTGCGGGATTTTTTGTTTTCATACTGACATCAACGGATACGTTCTGCAAGAAACTGTTTTTATTTATCAGTCATTCTTCTCTGTTCTGCATATTCTTCTGCATCGCTATACTGGTGTGCAGCGGACTGTTCGGTTCATTGTCGGAGACAGGAACGCTGCATGCGAGAAATATTGTCAGGACACTTTTGTATGTGCCTGCTGTGATAGTGTATCTCAAGTTTCTCCGCCCATATGTGCGTGCAGTGCCGGGAACGAAGAAAAGGACCTGGTATTCAATTTCCCTGGTCTCAATACTGTTTCTGGAGGTATTTGCATCGTTTGTCGTGTTTTTTTACGCGGGATACGACAACGGCGAAACACTCTTTCTCTTTGGGGCGGTCGTGATGATTTACTGCTCGGTGCTGTGGGTCATATTCGGTACGGTCAGACACATGGATTATGAGATGAAAGCAGAGCTCATAGGCAAGAATGTGGAATATCTGCAGGGACAGCTTGAGCTTGCAAAGGAGAATGAGCTGCTTGCAAAAACCATACGTCATGATTTCCGCCATCATAACCGTAATATCGCGGCATTGCTTCAGGAAGGCGATGTCAGAGAAGCGCTGCGCTATATCCGGCAGTATGACGAGAGTTTAGATGCGGCAAATCCCGAAAGATTCTGCCGTCATGCTACGGTCAACGCAATACTGAGCAGTTTTTATACGAGAGCGAAGAAGGAAGGTATTGCGGTTTCTGTGTCTGCCGACACACCTCAGGAGTCGCCGATTGAAGACATGGATTTTGTCGCCGTTCTCTCCAACCTTCTGGAAAATGCCCTTAAGGGCTGCAGAGAATCAGGCTCTTATAGAGAAATTCGCGTGGATATCCGCACGGTCGCGGATAAGACCGTTATCGTGTGCGGCAATACCTGCAGAGAAGATATGGAAATTGAAGACGGTATGCTTCGCAGGAGAAGCACCGGGATAGACAGTATAACCATTGCCGTAAGAAAATACGACGGAGATATACGTTATGAACTGGAAAACGGATATCTGACCGTCTGCGTCATCCTCAATTCCTGACCAATTACGGCGTAAAATCGACCAATTGCGACAAAACCATCCGGGGGGGGTGGTTTTTTGTTATGGTTGTTATGGTAAAAATGAATTTATGTTAAATTGCAGGACGTGTATATATTTGGAAAACAGAGAAGAAAGAGGATGGCAGTATGAAAAAAAGAGCGTATATGATATGTCTGCTGGCGTTTATGCTGATAATGAGTATGATACCGGCAGCGGCACTGGCAGCAGATGATGACGGTTACGGACTGTGGGTAGACGGTACGGAAGTTACGGTAGATAATGCAGATAATGTGCTGGGAGACGATACTGTAAGCTATAACGCGGAGACGAAAACTCTAACATTGAACGGCGCTGAGATCGATACGGCGCATACAGACGGCAGCTATACTTCCGGCATTTATGCCGAAGGCGATATCAATATCGTGCTGAGAGGAAGCAGCAGTATAAATATATCAGGCGGACAGATAACAGCCGGGGTACATGCCAATGGCGTAATCAGCATCAGCGGCGGCGGCTCGCTTGGTATAACGGCAGGCGGTGCAGGTATTGAGACGAGAGCCATATCCACGGGATACACCGCAGATGAAGCCGGCGTGGTCATAAACGGCGGCGCTGTCACTGTTAAAGCTCACGGCAGCAGTGGAATATACGCTGTATATGTGGATAACTCTTACGGGACAACGCCTCCGAGCAGATACTTTAAGATAAACGGCGGCACTGTGGAGCTGGATGCGGAGTCGGAAACTCCTTATTCCTGCTGGGCAACGAATACTAAGCCTGATTTCAGCGGTTACGAGGGATATTCGGCGACTGCTATCTTAAACAGCTGGGAAGAACTCAGAACCTATGATGAAAACAGATGGGATTATTACAGGTACATAAAGGTCCAGCCCCTTGTATACGATAAGAACGGTATCTCAGAGGACGGTGAACATTATCAGCCGGCGGAGCAGGCATCCGACGGGTATTATGAAATTGAAAATGCCGGTAATCTCTTCTGGTTTGCCGAAAAACTGAAGGAGAGCGAAGATAACGGCAGTCTCAACGCCCGCCTTGCAAAAAATATCACCATGCCGGAAGATATGAACTGGATTGCCATGGGAGTCGGAACATACGGATTCCCGTATAACGGCGTTTTTGACGGCGGAGGATATACAATTTCAAACCTGAGCGCAAAGAGCGACAGCACGGCAAGCGTGTTCAACAACGAGGGTCTGTTCAAGACCATCGGAACTGATGGTGTGGTAAAGGACCTCGGCATGATAAACCCGAGCGTAACGCCGGACTCAGGATATGCCGGAGCCATCTGCGGGACCAATTACGGGCTTATAGAAAACTGCTATAATCAGAGTGGTAATATAAGAGGTACGTCTATGTACTGCGGCGGTATCGCAGGGCAAAACGAAGGTACAATCAAAGAGTGCTTCAATACCGGCAGCGTTACATCTGAATATGGTTCCTCTATCGGCGGTATAGCGGGATATACCCACAGCGGCGGTGAGATAATCGACTGCTTCAATATCGGTGATATAACAGGTGCATGGTATGTCGGAGGCATATGCGGCCAGCTTGACGGCGGCACCGTCGAAAACTGTTATGGCGCGGGGCCAGCAACTGCCACGTACCCGGGATATGGGTCGACGGCAAATCCGGTAGTTGGAGTTCGTCTGGGTGATTATACCGTTGACAATACATATTACATCAACGATAAACAGAACAACGCCGGCGGAAGGACGGAGGCGCAGTTTGCATCCGGTGAGGTCGCATATCTCCTCAATGCGGGAAGGAGCGATACCGTATGGGGACAGACTATCGGACAGCAGGAAGCTCCCGTTTTAGGCGGAGCGGCAGTATACGAAGGCTATGAATTCTGCTATTCTGAAAACGTGTCATACAGCAACGATTCTTCCAAAGTTTTTGAAGATAAGCCAAAGCACAGTTTCACGGTACTCAAATGCGACGGTGAAAATCACTGGTACAAATGTGCTGCTGAAGGCTGTCCGGAAATCCGTGGGACTGAAAAGCATAAGGGCGGTGAGGCTACGTATTTCAGAGGACCTCTCTGCGAGGTATGCAGCACTGAATACGGCAAGCCGAAGGAAAGTCCTCTGGATTCGGTTGATGACATCAGTTTGGAAAATCTGACTGTTGAAGATAAGACAGAGCTCGAAGAAGTAAAAAGTGCCGTCGAGCAGGAGATCGACGATAACGGAACGGAGTATTCCCAAGAAGAGCTTAAAGAGCTTGAAAATCGTCTTGAAGAGATAACGGATTTAATCGAAATCATAGAAAACGCCGAGGAGATGGAAGAGACGATAAACTCTCTCCCTGACAAAGTCAGTCCCGACGATACCGAAGCAGAGAAACAAATCAACGCTGCCAGGGAACAGTACGATGCGTTAAGCGAATACGAGAAGAAGCTCGTATCCGATGAAGCAGTTGAAAAACTGGAGAGCCTGCTGACGCAGCTTGCCGACTACCGCATCATAGTGGGCGATAACAGCACATGGACGAAGGGAAGCGACCGGGGACTTACATTTATAGCGAACGGCGCATACAGCAAATTTACAGGCATCGAAATCGACGGGACAGCTCTGGACACTGAAAATTATGCGGCGGAGAGCGGCAGCACGGTGATAACGCTGAAGCCGGATTATATGAATACGCTGACGGAAGAAAAACACACCATTACGGTGTTTTATACAGATGGCGAGGCGGAAGGAACGTTTACGGTTGTAAGCTCTGCTTTGCCGGGTACCGGCGATGATTTCCAGATTGTTCCGTATATCATACTGATGATCATTTCGGGATGCGCTGTTATGATACTGAGCCTCATGCGCCTGAGGAAAGAAAGAATATGAGCGCATAGATAAAACAGCAGTAAAAGGCAAAGGCGGCGAGGAGACGATATCCTCATCGCCTTTGTTTTTTAATGGCGTTTTTTTGAAATAATCATACTTAGATGTGGCTCGAGATGATATACTATAAAAAAAGAAAGGACAGATAATATGAAAGTTTTGATAATAGGAGGAGTAGCGGGAGGCGCTACAGCAGCAGCGAGACTCAGAAGGCTTGATGAAAAGGCTGAGATCGTGATAATAGAAAGGAGCGGATTTATCTCATACGCCAATTGCGGCCTGCCGTATTATATCGGCGGAAAGATAATGGATAGAAACGAACTTACGCTGCAGACACCCCACAGCTTTTTTGAAAGATTCAGGATAGATGCCAGAGTAAATTGTGAGGCTCTTGAAATAGACAAAGAGAATAAGAAGGTCAGAGTAAAAGAGCTGGAAAGCGGGAGAGAATATGATGAAGAATATGATAAGCTGATCCTGTCTCCGGGTGCAAAACCGGTCGTTCCTGATATACCGGGAGTTGAAAAGGATAATGTGTTTACCCTGAGAACTGTAGAGGATACCTTCAGGATATATGATTATATCGGCAAAAACGAAGTGAAAACTGCTGCAATAGTAGGCGGAGGATTCATAGGTCTTGAAATGGCCGAAAATCTGAAAAACAGAGGTATCGATACTGTACTGCTTCAGCGTTCAGGACAGGTGATGCCGCCTCTTGATATGGATATGGCGTCTATAGTCCATAAATATATGACGAAGAAGGGGATATATCTGAGATTGAATTCGTTGGTCTCAGCCATAGAAAAACAGGATAGCAGGACGGCGGTAAAAGTTGAGGGCGGCAGCAGTGTCATATGCGACATAGTGATATTGGCGGTGGGAGTTACGCCGGAAAATACTCTGGCAAAGAATGCCGGACTTGAGCTTGGCGTAAAGGGCGCTGTATGCACCGACGAACATATGGAAACTTCTGTAAAAGATATATATGCGGTAGGCGATGCGGTCCAGGTAAAGAATTTCGTGTCCGGAGAAGATACAGTAATAGCTCTCGCAGGTCCGGCAAATAAACAGGGCAGGATAGCGGCAGACAATATATGTGGTATAGAGAGCAGCTTTAAAGGGTCTCAGGGATCATCCGTGCTCAAGCTGTTTGATATGACTATTGCAAGCACAGGCCTGAACGAGAAGCTGGCTAAGGCTTCAGGTGCAGATTACGATTATGTTATACTTTCAGGGATGTCTCATGCGGCGTATTATCCGGGGGCAAAACCTATGACGATAAAAGTTTTGTTCGAGAAAAAAAGCGGCCGTATACTCGGCGGTCAGATAGTCGGATCGGATGGTGCGGACAAGAGGATAGACGTGATAGCCACTGCTGTAAGAGCAGGAATGGACGCAGCAGATCTGACTGAGCTCGATCTGGCGTATGCTCCGCCTTATTCATCAGCTAAAGACCCTGTAAATATGGCAGGATATGCTGTTGAAAACATCCTGGAGGGTGTAGTGAAACAAGTGCACTGGGACGATGTTGAGGAAGTTATATCCTCGGATAAAGATGATGCTCCGCTAATACTGGATGTCAGGACTGATTTTGAATACGGAGCGGGACATATTGACGGGTCAGTGCATATTCCTTTAGACGATCTGCGCGAAAGAATAGAAGAAGTTCCGGCGGGAAGAAAGGTATACGTTTATTGCCACAGCGGCCTGAGAAGCTATCTGGCTTGCAGGATACTGACACAGAGAGGTATAGACGCTTTTAATGTGTCGGGAGGATACGGTTTTTACGTGCAGAGCAGATAAATCATGGTATAATGTACGTGGTATGATTTTTAGAATATTCAACGAAAGGGCATGGACGTAATGAAAGACATATATATTTCGGATTTGAAGACGAATCAGGAGTTCATATCATATTTTATCGTAAAATCAGTGGCAGTGAAGGTGGGCTCCAACAAGAAGGCGTATCTTGACCTCCTTCTGGCTGACGGGACGGGAGAGATATCTGCAAAAAAATGGGATATTGCAGATGAGGAACTGCCGGGACTTGAAAAGATAAAAGAAGGCAATGTCATAAAAGTAAAAGCTGTAGTCACAGAATGGAACGGAATGAAGCAGCTTAGAGTCAGCAGGATAAGGCAGACGTCGGCAGAAGATAATATTGATCTGAAGGACTATATAAAAGCAGCGCCGGAAGATGCCGGAGATATGTATGATTTTATATATAAAAAGACAGAGGATTTCCAGGATAAAGATCTGAAAAACATATGTATCAGGCAGCTTGACACCAATAGAGAAAAACTAATGTACTATCCTGCCGCCAAGAAAAATCATCATGCAGAACTGGCAGGACTGCTGTACCACATAAAGAGGATGCTGATGATGGCTGAGCGGGCATGTGAAGTTTATACAAATCTCAACAGAGAGCTGGTTATGGCTGGAGTCATACTCCATGATATGGAAAAAATAAACGAAATAGATTCCAATGAACTGGGCATATCCACAGGATATTCTTTTGAAGGAAGAATGCTTGGACATCTGGTTCAGGGAGTCAGAACTATAGATAAGCTTGCGGATGAACTGGATATACCGAGGGAAAAAGCAGTGATGCTGGAACATATGATAATATCCCATCACTATGAGCCCGAGTTCGGCAGTCCTAAAAAACCGCTGTTCCCGGAAGCGGAGATGCTCCATTACCTGGATATGATAGATGCGAAAATGTTCGATATGCAGGAAGCTCTTGAAAAAACGGAGCCGGGTCAGTTCAGCGAAAGAGTGTGGACCCTTGACAACAGGATGCTTTACAAGGTGTCGGATGATAAGATGAGTCAGGAATGAGAAAGGAAGATTCGATGATTGCAAAACCCGATGAAGTGAAACAGATCGCTGAAAAACTTATGGACAGCGGATACAAAGCCTATTGCGCCGGACCTGCTTTGACTGCATATTATCTTGGCAGAGATATGTCCGATGAGTGGGATGTATATACAGATTGCGATCATGAGAAGCTCACAGAGCTGTTTCCTGAAGGCGAAAAATTAGGAAAGAGGATAGTGAGAATGGATTCCGCCGCGGAGGATGAGGAAGAAGCTTCAGATGAAACAGGTGTTATTACGGATATAATCACTATCAGAGGGACTATAGACGAACAGCTCAAGGTATATGCGCTTACCATAGAAGCTATAGCGGAAGATCAGCAAAACGGAGAGGTAATAGATCCGTACGACGGCTTGGAAGCTCTTGAGATGAGGGAGCTCGACGGAGTAGGAGATCTGGAAAAGACCTTTGAAGAGCAGGCTTATAAAATGCTGAATGCGGTAAAATATGTGGCTCTTTACGGATTCAAAATGGACAGCGCTCTGTTCAAGGCGATACAGAAGATGGGACCTAAGCTCATGTATGTGGATAAAGCGTACAGGCTGGACGGATTTGAAACGATCCTTGGCGGAAAGTATGTGGGGAAGGCGTTGAAACTGATAGGAGACATCGGAATGATTCCCGTATTTGTCGGAACTAAGGCCAGAATAGAGAAGATGGGCGTTAAGGATTTTGAAAAACTGACGAAGAACATATATATGACGGACAGTCTGATAATGAGAAAAGCTCTTTTTTACCTGTGCTTTGAGAGAACATATGCCTATGCAGCAGCATACCTGACTCTTGATGAAGATGAAAGAAAGAAACTGCTTCCGGTCCAGCTTCTGATACAGAATCTTTATTTCCTTACAGAAGAGGTCGAACTGAAAAAATTCATAGGTGAGTACGGATGGGAAAAGTATGAGTTCATTGATAGGCTGATGGGTGTATACGTCAAAGTTTTCGAACGCCCTAAAGATGAGGAAAGACTGGAAAAGCGAAGAGCTGCTGTGGAGAAACTTAAATCGGAAAACCCGCCTATAATGATCGGAGATATGGCTATAGATGCCGGAGATATAATGAGGGCCGGCATCACAGACAGCCGCGATGAAGCGAACAAGCTCATGAAGATGATAGTGGAAGATGTCCACAGACATCCTGAACGCAATGAAAAAACAAAACTTTTGAATTATGCTATGAAATATCACAGAAGCAGACTGAGCGGAGTTATGCGTAAAATGAAGATATTCAGCTGAAACGGACAGGCGGACTGAAAATGCAGGAAGAACAGAAGGGTACCATAGAAGAAATAATATTTCATAATAAAGAAAACGGCTACACTGTAGCCGTTTTTGAGACGGACACGGAGGCTTTCACCATAGTAGGAACGATTCCTTCGCCGAGGATAGGCAGCTGCTATACGATAAAAGGAGAGTTCGTCACACATCCCACATATGGAGAGCAGTTTTCTGTGAAAGGCTTTGAAGAAGAGCTGCCTTCTACAGAGGAAGGCATAAGAGATTTTCTCTCCTCCGGTGCCATGAAGGGAATAGGTAGAAAAACTGCTGCGTCTATAGTTTCGAAGTTTGGAGATAAGACCCTCGAAATAATAGAGAAATCACCGGAAAGGCTCTGTGAAATACAGGGAATAGGAGCAAAGACGGCGGAGAAAATAGCAGAAGCATTCAATAAACACAGAGAATTCGCCAATATCACACTGTATCTTCAGCAGTTTGGTATAAACTCTAATTATGCGATGAAACTATATCAGGTATACGGTCCCGATACCATAGAAGCAGTGAGAGAAAACCCTTACAGGCTGGTGGATGATATTTTCGGCATAAGCTTTAAAAAAGCTGATAAAATAGCTGAAAAAATGGGCGTTGCAAAAGATGATGTTTTCAGGATAAAGAGCGGTATAAAATTCACTCTCTCCTATTTTGCAGCGGAAGGAAGCACATTTCTTCCAAGAAGGCTTTTATGTGAAAAGACGGGAGAACTGCTGGATATAGATATGGAGAGCATAGAGGATGCGATAACGGAGATGGCCTTTGAAGGCGATGTGCATGTTGAAAATTTGGACGGAAGAGTCGTGGTTTTTCTCATGGTATACTACATGGCGGAACAGAACGTGTGCAAAAGTCTCGCATCGCTGAGCAGTGCTCCTTTAAAACCCATAAAGGGCATAGTTGAAAGTCTGATAAGCAGGACCGAGAATGCAACTGGGATATATCTTTCTGAAAACCAGAAGAATGCTGTCGTTAAATCTCTCGACTCAGGTGTATCTGTTATCACAGGAGGACCGGGAACGGGAAAAACGACTATAATCAATACTATAATAAACATCCTGGAAGAGAGCGGACTTAAGACTGCAATAGCTGCGCCGACGGGAAGAGCGGCAAAGCGTATAACCGAGACTTCGGGACATGATGCGTCGACTATACACAGACTTTTGGAATACTATTTTTCAGAAGATGAAAACATTATGAGATTCGGCAGGACAAAGGAAGATCCTCTTGATTACGATGCCGTCATAGTCGATGAAGCATCGATGATAGATATCATGCTGATGAACGGACTGGTGAGCGCCATAAGACCCGGGACACGTTTCATAGTTGTAGGTGATGCGGATCAGCTTCCGTCTGTGGGTGCAGGAAATGTGCTTCGGGATATGATCGACAGTGAATACATATACTGTACGAAGCTGACTGAGATATTCAGGCAGGCAAAGGAAAGCATGATAGTAGTGAATGCTCACAGAATAAACAAGGGTGAGTATCCGGAGTGCAATGTTAAGGATAAAGATTTTTTCATGCTTCAGAGAAGCAGTGAAAAGGAAATGCTGGAGGTCATAAAGGAACTGTGTACATCGAGGCTTCCGCGATATTACAGCGATATATCGCCTTCTGCCGATATACAGATTCTGACACCGGTCAGAAAGGGACTCTTGGGCAGTGTGAATTTGAACCGTCAGCTTCAGGACATAATAAATCCGCCGTCGCCGGATCTTGAAGAGAAGAGTTTCGGAGACAGGATATTGCGTGAAGGCGACAAAGTAATGCAGATAAAGAATAATTATCAGCTTTCGTGGAAAAACGCGGAAGATTTTACGGAAGGCGAAGGGGTATTCAACGGAGACGTCGGTTTCATACAGAGTATAGACAGGGAATTCAATGAGATAACTGTAGTTTACGATGAAGTAAAATACGTTACCTACGATTTCGGACAGGCAGATGAGCTGGATCTGGCTTATGCTGTAACTGTGCACAAGAGTCAGGGCAGTGAATTCCCGGTGATAATAATGCCGGTAAGCTGGTTTCCTCCTATGCTGGCTACGAGAAATCTTTTGTATACGGCGGTTACGAGGGGAAAACGAGCAGTTGTGCTTGTCGGCTCGGAAAATAAGCTGAGAGCAATGGTAGACAACGACAGGATAAGCGAGAGATTTTCGGGATTGGTATACAGGATGAGGAACCTCGTCTATATGGAGGATCTGTAGATGAAGATAAAGGGGTTATGGGGAAAAGTGACAGAAAATGCTGCGGAAGCGTTGTTTCCGTCCGGAATATACTGTATATCCTGCGGAAGCATGATAGACAGAGACAGGACGTATGCGCTGTGTGATTCCTGTGCGGCAAAGCTGCACTGGATAAACGGAAGATCCTGCGAGAAATGCGGCAAAGCGCTGGCGGACACATACAGAGGCAGGGTTTGTTATGACTGCATGGCGGAAGAACATGATTTTACCAGGGGATTCAGCTGTATGACGTACGGCCTAATGGAAAGAAATATGATACTTTCTTTCAAGTATGGCGATAAGGGGTACATGGGAAGGCATTTCGGTGATATAATGTATGACAGGTTAACCTGTGAAGACATAGAGGCGGATGTTGTCATACCGGTGCCTCTGCATAGGAAAAGACAGCAGAAGAGAGGATATAACCAGACAGAGATAATGGCGGATCGTCTCTCATACCTTATGAAAATAAAGCTTGATACAAAAAGCCTGATAAAGGTGAGGGAGACAAGACCTCTGAGCGGGATGAACATAGCAGAGAGGGCGATGGCGGTCGAGAGTGCCTTTGAAGTCCGGGAAGGACGGAGAGAAGCGCTTTATGGAAAGAACGTGCTTTTGGTAGATGATATATATACTACGGGAGCCACTGCCGATGCCTGCAGCAGAGCTGTGCTTGCTGGCGGAGCGAAAAATGTCTATGTAATATCCCTTGCATCCGGCGGCAACAGAAGACATGACGAAGACAATACTCCTTAAATTTGAGAATTTCATAAAGCCTGTATATGACTCAGGTCTGTGATTGAAAGGCCAGGCCAGCTACGGGCAAAAGGTCCCACGTAAGCTGTACGCAAGGCGGCAGTGATCATGGCGTAGTTTAGAAGTAAGTCCTCTGATAAAATCAGGTAAAGGCAGGTGTGGGGGCAAAGATCAGGTCAGCTGAGTCATATACAGACTTTATTGAAAATTCTTAAATTGCATGTTATAATTAAAGAAAGGCTTCAAAGGAGGTTGTTAGTATGAAGACAATCATAACCGGAAAGAATTATAGTCCAAGTGATAAACTTAAAGAGACTATAGAAAAGAAGTTTGAAAAGCTGGATAAGTACTTTTCAAATGAGATCACAGGTAATGTAATGGTTAAGAAGGAGAAAGGCGGGTATAAAGTAGAAGCTACGATCAATGCGAAGGGCACGATTTTCAGAGCTGAAATGAAGGCCGATGATCCGTACGATGCGGTTGACAGAGTAATTGAAAAACTGTCGAGCCAGATGTCGAAGTTCAAGTCAAAACTCCAGAATAAATATAAAGGGCAGAAGGATTTCATGTTTTCTGAGCTGCCTGAATTTGAAGAAGAGGAGGAAGAGCTCCACGTTGTAAAGAAAAAGAAGTTTGATCTTACACCTATGACGGTAGATGAGGCCATAGTACAGATGGAACTTCTTGCACACAACTTTTTCGTATTCCTGAATATGGAAACGGATTCCGTAAACGTAGTTTACAGAAGGACAGATAAGGATTACGGACTTCTCGAAACATCCTATTGATTCGATCTGTGAAGGGCGGATCTGTCAGAAAGACAAGCAGCATGAGACGAAGCAGGGCTTCGTCTCTAATTTGTTTTTGAAAAAGAATACGTCTTTTGGCAGATTTGTGTGATAAAGGTTCACGTAAAACACATTACATATCTATTGAAAATAAGGGGTTATTTCTGTAAAATATAATAAGATGGTCAAAGGGTAAGGTAGATGTATGCAGGACTTTTTTAGAAATGTATTTTCCGGGATAAGTATTAACGATATAATAGATATACTTATCGTTGCGTTCGTGGTGTATAAACTCCTCGGACTGATAAAGCAGACCAGGGCAGAACAGCTTTTAAAAGGTGTTCTGCTTCTTGTAGTTGCAACATTTGTATCGGATGTTCTTGAACTGCATACTATAAACTGGCTCCTTACGGGAACTCTGGCGATAGGTGCGGTGGCGATTCTCATTGTATTTCAGCCTGAGCTGAGAAGAGCTCTCGAATACATGGGAAGAAGCAAGCTTATGAAAGCTCCTTTCGGACAGATGGATAAGGAAAAGGGCAAGCATATAACTGCTCAGATAGTTAAATCTGTTGAAAACTTTTCTAAAGACCGTACAGGTGCTTTGATAGTTTTCGAAAAAGAGACGTCACTCATGGATATCATAGAGACGGGGACGGTCGTTGATGCGGAAATATCGGAACAGCTTATAGGCAATATATTTTACGAAGGAGCGCCGCTTCATGACGGAGCGATGATAATAAGGAGAGACAGGGTGCATGCTGCCGGATGCGTACTGCCTCTGACACAGGACAACAATATAGGCAAGGATCTTGGGACCAGACACAGAGCAGGTATAGGCATAACCGAAAATTCCGATGCTTTCGTCATAATCGTTTCGGAAGAAACCGGAATAATATCCACTGCAAGCGAGGGGACCCTTTCAAGATTTCTCGATATCAAGACGGTTGAGAAGGAACTGCTCAAAATGTATCTGAGCGGAGGACGAAATACACCTATGACAGGTGTGGGCAGATTTATAGACAAGATAAGGGGGAAGAAGGATGCTAAACAATAAGAATGTTTTGCGCGGGATCTCCCTGGTCATAGCTGTTTTTCTGTGGATGTATGTGATGGGAGAAGTCAATCCGGAGACAAAGGACAGGATAAGCAATATAGAAATAAATTTCGTAAACACGGAAGTTTTAGCAGATAGAGGATTGGCTGTAGTATACGATAACGATATGAAGATAAGTGCGATAATAAAGGGCAGTCGTTCCAACGTAAATGAGACGAAGGAATCGGGGCTTGTCGCAACAGTCGATGTATCTGCATGTACTGAAGGTACAAATACAGGCAACGTAGAGCTCAGCCTGCCGGACGGTATAAGTCTCGACAGCATTTCCGATGATACGGTTAAATTTGAAGTGGAGGAAATTGCAGAGGAGGAAAAGCCTGTTGAAATAGAATTCATAGGCGAGGATACTTCGGACAGCGAATACGAGCCGTGGGCATACGATATAGAGCCGGAGACTGTTACTGTAACAGGAGCGAAAAGCAGTGTAAATAAGGTTGATGCAGTAAAGGGAACGGTGACGAGAAATGTTGCCGGAGCAAGCGCCAGGAATGTAGACGTTGATCTCGTACCTGTAACGAAGGACGGCATGGAGATCAGAGGATTGACTCTGGATCGTTCTGCTGCAAGTATGCAGGTGCAGCTTATGAAAACGAAAGATGTGAACATAAGTATAACAGCACAGAACCTGGAATCAGGTTTTGAAATAGATACTGTCAGCGGGGCTGATTCAGTACGTGTGATAGGGGTTGCGGGAGTCATAGACGATCTTCAGGAAATCGAAGCCTATGTAGATCTGTCAGGAGTGACATCTGAAGCGAAGAGAGAAATATCCATACAGCTTCCGGATAATGTATATCTGTACAATGAAGATAAAGTGCCGGAAGTAACGGTGACTGTAAAGGAAGCTGACTGAATAAAATATCATTGAGGAGAAGAATATGGGAAGATTATTTGGAACTGACGGTGTAAGAGGAGTTGCCAATTCCGAGCTTACACCGGAACTTGCGTTTAAACTTGGAAAAGCGGGAGCCCATGTGCTCAGCCGCGATAAGAAAAGACCTGTAGTGATCATAGGAAAGGACACAAGGCTTTCAGGCGATATGCTTGAAGATGCACTGAGCGCAGGAATACTTGCTGTTGGCGGGAATGTTATAAAGGTAGGCGTTTTACCGACTCCTGCGGTAGCCTATCTGGTGAAAGACTATAAAGCTGATGCAGGAGTAGTGATATCGGCATCTCACAATCCGTTTGAATACAACGGTATAAAGTTTTTCAACGGAGACGGTTTCAAGCTGGATGATGATATCGAAAATGATATTGAAGATATAATCTTAAGAGATATAGATGTAAACAGTCATATAACGGGAGATAAGCTGGGAAGAAGCCTTGAAGCTGACGATGATGCGCTTCAGAGATATGCGGAATTCCTGAAATCCACTATAGATACCGATATAAGCGGTGTGAAGATAGTGCTTGACTGTGCTAACGGAGCGTCATACAAGGTGGCGGAAAAGGTATATTCCGACCTGGGCGCCGATGTCACTGTGATAGGAAATGAGCCTAACGGCATAAATATAAACAATGAATGTGGTTCTACCCATCCTGAGAAGCTTCAGGAAGAAGTAGTAAAAAGAGGAGCCATGATAGGGATGGCATACGATGGAGATGCCGACAGGCTGATAGCTGTCGATGAAAAGGGACGCATAATAGACGGCGACAAGCTAATATGCATATGCGCTGAAATGATGAAAAAGCTTGGGCAGCTCCCACATGACAAAGTGACGGCTACTGTGATGAGCAATATTGGATTCCACAGACATATGGAGTCTATAGGATGCAGTGTCGATGTTACTTCTGTAGGCGACAGATATGTGCTTGAGAGTATGCTCAAGACCGGATGCAATATAGGCGGTGAGCAGTCGGGACATATAATATTCCTGAATCACACAACTACCGGCGATGGTATTCTGTCTTCTCTGCAGCTCATGAAGGCCGTTAAGCTGTCGGGGAAAAAGCCTTCCGAGCTTTCCGATGAGATAGAGATATTCCCTCAGGTGCTTAGAAATGCCAGAGTGAAAAACGAAAACAAAGGGATTTACAGCGAAGACGCAGAAGTAAAGAAGGCAGTCGAAGAAGCGAAAAGGGAGCTTAAAGATACGGGAAGAGTCCTCATAAGGCCGTCGGGAACGGAGCCGCTCGTAAGAGTAATGATAGAAGGACAGGATGTTGATAAGATAACAGCTATGGCAGACAGCCTGGCTGAAATGCTGACAGAAAAATTTGGCTGATCAGCGATATACAGATCAAAACAGGAGGATTAAGATATGTGCGGTATAGTTGGTTACGTAGGATCGGACCATGCAAAAGATAAGATCATAGACGGCCTTAAAAGGCTTGAATACAGAGGATACGACTCGGCAGGCATAGCGCTTCCGATAAACGGTAAGATAGAGATCAAAAAACACGTAGGCGAGATAAAAAATCTTGAGAAAATGATAGGAGATGCCGATTTTGACAGCTCTATGGGTATAGGACATACAAGATGGGCCACTCATGGATCTCCGTCGGATATAAATGCGCATCCCCATGGGAATGAAGACAATACGATTGCTATAGTACATAACGGTATAATAGAAAATTATCAGGAAATAAGACAGTGGCTCACAGAAGAGCATAACGTAAAATTCAAATCGGAAACCGATTCTGAAGTTATCGCTCACCTCATAGGTGTGTTCTATGAAGGAGATCTTTTAAAAGCTGTAAACAAAGCTGTTGAACAGATGAGGGGAGCATATGCTGTATGCGCTATAGCAGCGGCAGAGCCTGATAAGATCGTGGCTGTAAGAAAGGATGCCCCGCTTGTTGCAGGTATAGGCAAGGGATTCAATTTCATAGCTTCCGACATACCTGCCCTGCTCAAATACGTTAGAGAAGTTTATCTTATAGAAAACAATGAGACAGTAGTGCTTACGAAGGACGACATCAAGATATACAATGAAGCGGGAGAAAGAGTCAAGAGAGAAGTGTTCCATGTAACATGGGATGCCGATGCCGCTGAAAAAGAAGGCTATGAGCATTTCATGCTTAAGGAGATACACGAGCAGCCTAAGGGCATAGAGGAAACTCTCATAAGGCGTATCACAGACGAAGGCCTTATAAACCTGGACGGTATTTCCATGACTAAGGAAGACATAGAGAATTTCAACAAGATATATATAGTAGCCTGCGGTACGGCCTATCATGCCGGACTGGTCGGAAAGCTCGTTATAGAGAAGATGGCTAAGATCCCGGTAGAAGTGGATGTAGCTTCCGAATTCAGGTACAGAGATCCGTTTGTAGACGACAAGACATTGTTTATAGCTATAAGTCAGTCGGGAGAGACACTCGATACCCTGGCGGCGCTCAGAGAGGCAAAGAGGAAGGGTGCAAGGATAATGTCTGTAGTTAATGTAGTGGGAAGCTCTGTTGCCAGAGAGTCCGACGATGTATTCTACACATGGGCAGGACCGGAGATCGCCGTTGCGTCGACAAAGGCATACACTACACAGCTCATATGCATGTATTTGATAGGACTTTACATGGGGAGCACGAGAGGCACCATAGACAGAGAATATTACGGCAAGATCCTTGAGGAGCTTAAGCAGCTTCCGGGAAAAGTTGAAAAACTCTTTGATGAAGAAGAAAGGATCGCTGCAATAGCAAAGAGATACCACAGAAAAGAGCAGGTATTTTTCATAGGCAGAGGACTCGACAGCGGAGTTTCTTATGAAGGCTCTCTCAAACTCAAAGAGATATCATATATAAATTCTTTTGCAATAGCGGCAGGAGAGCTGAAACACGGTACTATAGCTCTTATGGAAGAGGATACCCTTGTATTTGCTCTTGCGACGCAGGATTTCCTGTATGAAAAGATGGTTTCCAACGTGGAGGAAATAAAGGCAAGAGGAGCGAGAGTCATAGGTGTTGCAAAAGAAGGCAGGACGGATATAGAGAAAGTGGCGGATGAAGTTATATACATTCCTCAATGTATGGATGAGGTATCGCCTGTACTGGCAGTGATCCCGCTTCAGATGTTTGCATACTATGTGGCAAAAGAGAGGGGCTGCAATATAGACAAGCCTAAGAACCTGGCAAAATCAGTGACTGTAGAGTAGAGGGGAAAATATGAATTACGATATAAGGGATATTGAGCTGGCTCCTTCGGGAAAGAGGAAGATAGAATGGGTAAAGAACAATATGCCTCTGCTTTCTTACATAGAAGAAGATTTCAGACGTGATAAACCTTTTGAAGGATTGAAGATAAGTTTATCTGTACATTTGGAAGCAAAGACCGCATATCTGTGCCAGGTATTTGCTTCGGGAGGGGCGGAGATGTCCGTTACCGGCAGCAACAGTCTGTCGACGCAGGATGATGTGGCAGCGGCTTTGGCAGACAGCGGTATCAGTGTATTTGCGTATCACGGAGCTACAGATGAGGAATACAGCCGTCATATAGAGATGTGTCTTGAACACAGACCTAATATCATAATAGATGACGGCGGCGATCTCGTTGAAATGCTGCACAGCGGAAGACCTGAGCTTGCAGAAGAAGTGATGGGCGGATGTGAAGAGACTACCACAGGTGTAATAAGGCTGAAGGCTATGGAAAAAGAAGGTGTTCTTAAATTCCCTATGGTAGCGGTGAACGATGCGAAGTGCAAACATCTTTTCGATAACAGATACGGTACCGGGCAGTCTGTCTGGGACAGCATCATGAGAAATACCAACCTGATAGTGGCGTCAAAAACTGTCGTCGTCGTAGGATACGGATGGTGCGGCAGAGGGATAGCCATGAGAGCGGCCGCTTTAGGCGCAAGGGTCATCGTTACGGAGATAGATGCAGTCAAGGCTATGGAAGCCAAGATGGATGGATATGACGTTATGAAGATGAAGGATGCGGCGGCGCTGGGAGATGTATTCGTATCCGCAACGGGATGCAAGCATACAATAACGGTAGAACACATGCTCAGCATGAAGGATAGAGCTATCCTTGCAAATGCAGGTCATTTCAATGTGGAAATAGATATGGAAGGTCTTGAAAAAGCCGCCGTATCGAAATTTGAAGCGAGAAAAAATATAACCGGATACGAACTTGAGAACGGAAAAACGATCAATGTTATAGGAGAAGGAAAGCTTGTCAATATAGCAGCGGCTGACGGTCATCCGGCAGAGATAATGGATCTCAGCTTTGCAGTTCAGGCAATGTCGGCGCTGTATATAAAGAACAACTATAAGAGCCTTGAAAATAAGGTCATAGATGTTTCTGAGGAGATAGACGATGTTATAGCTGAAAAAAGACTGGAAGCGTGGGGCATTGAGATCGATGAGCTTACAGAGGATCAAAAAAAATATCTTGAGAGCTGGCAGCTTTAAGAAGGAAAAAACTCCGGAGTCGGGAATTTTCATATGACCCGATTTCCGGAGTTTAAATTTTATTTTATAAGCATTTCTATACGTTCTTTCATGCGTTCTTCGCCGAGTATCTGCTGGATCTCCCATATGTCAGGGGACTGGCTTCTTCCTGTTACAGCTATTCGTATCACAGTGCTTACATGGCCTACGTGGCCTTTGTACATATCAGGATTCTTTTTATAGTCCTTAGGTTTTGCTGCATAACCCATTTCTTCAGCTATTCTTCTGATCTTATCAAACCAGGCGCTCTGGTCATCGCTGTGATCATATGAAGCGAGATATCTTTTGAGGATTTCCGCAGCGTCGTTGTCGCTGACTTCTTCCGGTATAGAATCCTGGATAACGAAATAATCATCGAAGAAATAGCTTATGAAATCAAATATCTGACTTGCATATATAAGGTCTTTTCTCGGCTTGTTGCCGCTTCTTCCGAGATCTAATATCTTTTCTATATACTCTTCATTACCTTCAAAGTATTTGAGCGCATTAGGCTTGAATTCTCTTATCCATTCCGTCATGAAGCGACACAGCTCTTTTGCTGATGTTCTGAGAAGGACATCTTTGGATACATCGTTGAGCTTATTTATATCGAAAAGAGCTCCTCCGCTGTTCATCTTTTCCGTTGTGAAGATGAAATCGTTCATATCATCGTCCGGATTTTCGATTCTCCACTCTTCAAAGTTCGAATTGAGTATAGTAAGCAGGTACTCTTTTACAGCCTGAGGATAATATCCCTTTTTACGATAATAATCCAGGGAAAGCTCTGCATCTTTTCTCTTGCTGAGTTTTCTCTTGTTGCCGCCGTCCAGTTTTAACAGCTGAGCCGTATGGCAGTATACAGGCGGCTCAAGGCCAAGCTTTTCATATAGCTCGATGTGTATAGGAAGAGACATGAGCCACTCTTCTCCGCGGACAACATGGGTCGTTCTCATCAGATGATCATCGATTACATGCGCAAAGTGATATGTCGGTATACCGATCGACTTCAGGATGATAACGTCCTGGAAATTTTCGGGCATGGAAAGGGTGCCTCTGATTGCATCGTTAACTTCTATGTGTTTTGCATCTTTTCCCGGTGTGCCGCTGGATCTGAGACGTACTACATACGGTATGCCGTCTTTGATCTTGCTTTCTATTTCCTCGAAAGTCAGATTTCTGTTCTTTTCAGCGTATTTTCCGTATATACCGGTGGTTTCCTTATTTTGCTCCTGCTCCTTTCGTATTGCCGAAAGTTCTTCTTCGGTGAGAAAGCAAGGATAGGCAAGACCGCGGGATACCAGTTCTTTTGCAAAGCAGCGGTATATTTCTCCTCTTTTGCTTTGGAAATAAGGCCCGTAATTTCCTTTCTCGCCTGTCAGAGAAGCTCCTTCATCAAATTCTATACCGAAAAAATCAAGGGAGTTTATTATGGTTTCTACTGCGCCCTCCACATATCTTTTGTCGTCGGTATCTTCGATCCTAAGATAGAATATACCATCTGACTGATGTGCCAGACGCTCGTCTACGAAAGCGCCGTAGAGGTTGCCCAGATGTATGAATCCTGTAGGGCTGGGACCGAGTCTGGTTACCTTTGCGCCGTCAGCAAGATCTCTTTTTGGAAAAAGCTCCTCATAGTGATCTGGAGTTTTGTCTATATACGGGAATAACAGTTCTGATAGTTTTTGGAAGTCCATATCTGCATATCGGGTCAAACCGAATCTCCTTTCTTCTGTTTGTGGGTGATTACATATTTTTATATTCAATAAAACAAATCGTGTGATTGTGATTTACCATGATATTTTATCAGGGTTTATAAGCGAACGCAAGGGCTCTGTCACTGTCTATACGTTGTAAATTCAGTGATGCCGATGGCTATGAACATCAGAATACAGCCTGCGATCATGCGTGGTGAGAAAACTTCACCTGCAACGGTAATAGCAAAGATCGTACCGAATACGGTCTCAAAGGACAGTATTATCGCTGCGTGAGATGCAGGAGCAGATCTTAGGCATATGTTTTGCAGCATGAATGCGAAGGCTGAATTGAACGTCATCAGATATACGAGTCCGGCTATGCACGGAAGGGAGAAGGAAAGTATATCTGCCGGTGTCTGCGGTGTTTCAAATATGAGCGCGGCAGCCGAGGATAATATGCCAACCGAGATCAGCTGAACAAAAGTAAGAAGCATGGCGTCCATATCCTTTACTATTGCTGCTATAAAGATCACCTGAGCAGAAAAGGTAAGGGCCAGGGCAAAAGTCATGATATCGCCTTTTCCGACAGTGAATTCGTCGGTGAGGGTGATGCAGGCAATACCTGTGAACCCTATGACTGCGGCGACAAGGATGCTGTTTTCCAGACGTTTTCGAGATACTGCCCATGTCATCAGGGGGATCAGAATTATGTACATAGAGGTTATGAAACTCTGTTTGCCGGCTGTAGTGTACTGAAGACCGATAGTTTGCAGAGAATTGCCTATGAACATATTTATACCGCACAGAGCACCGCATATTAGAAGCCGCTTGTTTTTTAATTTTTTTAGCTTCTTAATGCAGAATATGAAAACGATGACAGCAGCGCCTATGTATCTGTATGCCATCTGATTTAGCGGTGTTATGCTTATCAGGGCAAATTTGCCTGCGACAAAACCGCCGCCCCAGAAAAGCGCGACCAGCACTAACCCTATATCTGATATTATCGTATTTCTGTTTTTTATTGTTGTATTATTGTTAAGGTCCATGTAAGTAATTATACATTATAGTATGAAGTTTTGCCATATTGTTATAGAGGATGACATGAATAGTGAAAAGGGTTTTACTTATGTAAATTTTTTTTAAAAATTTCCCATAAGTATGTGGATTTAAGGGAAATTTGATGTATATTATATCCTATATACACTAAAATTTACAAACGTATTGATATAATGGAGGAAGCGATGATAGAGATAAGCAGGGATAAGTGTATCCAGTGTATGACGTGTCTTACAGTGTGTCCTTTTACGGTGTTGGAGGAAGTAGATGGATTTCCAAGGAAAATAGACGGCAAATACTGTATGCGGTGTATGCATTGCGGTGCATCGTGTCCCACAGAAGCAATAACTTATGATGGCAAACCTTCCATATTGTCGGAAGATATACCGCTTATAGGAGATAATTTTGCTAAGGATTTGAAAAATTATCTGCTTAGAAGAAGATCATACCGTCATTTCAGCGATGAGCCGGTGCCGAGAAAAGTGATAAAAGAAGCGCTTGAACTGGCGTCATGGGCGCCGAGTGCAAAAAATCAGCATCCGACCAAATGGATAGTCATTGAATCGCAGTTCGTTATAAACAGAATAATGGATCTTATTTTAGAGTATGTGGAAAAAACAGGAGATAAGCCGGAAGTAGCCAGCGAGATGGAAGTGGGAAACAATATAGTTATAGGCAATGCGACTACGCTGCTGCTGGCCTATGCGAGAAATAATGCTATTTCTCCGGAGACGGATACGGCGATAGCCATGACGACTGTTGAGCTTTACCTGCAGGCAAAGGGTATAGGTACCTGCTGGGCGGGATATTTAAGAGGCATGGCCAACAGGATCCCGGAGATAAAAGAGCTTTTGCCAGAACTTCCGGAAAACAACAGCTTTTACGGAGCTTTCATGCTTGGATATCCTGAGGATGAAAAATACCTTCATGTGCCGCAGCGCTTTAAGCGCGCTGATATAGAATGGGTATAGAGTGTTAAGTTTTAAATAAATGGACTGTTTTGGTGAAGAAAGCTTGTGTATGAGTCTCCACTTGTGTTATAATCGTACATATAAGATATTGATGTGTATTGATGATAAAGGAGGTTTTATCTATGCTTTCTAAAAAAGTTGTAGAATTGCTTAATGATCAGGTAAACAAAGAGTTTTATTCGGCGTATCTGTACCTGGATATGTCAAATTACTATAAGAATGAAGGTCTTGACGGCTTTGCAAACTGGTATAAAGTGCAGGCACAGGAAGAGAGAGACCATGCAGTGCTGTTCATGGACTATATGCAGCAGAATGGAGAAGCTGTAGTGCTGGAAGCTATAGCAAAACCGGACAAGGAATATAAGGCCTTTATAGACCCTCTCCAGGAAAGCGCTAAGCATGAAAGATACGTGACAGGTCTGATTCACAATATCTATGGTGCAGCGTATGAGGAAAAGGATTTCAGAACTATGCAGTTCCTCGACTGGTTTGTAAAAGAGCAGGCTGAAGAGGAAGATACAGCTGATGATATGATCAAAAAATATGAACTCTTTGGAAGCGACAGCAAGGGACTGTACATGCTGGACAACGAACTTTCTTCAAGAGCGTATACGGCACCATCGCTTACCCTCTAAGCAGAGGCTGTGATCAAATTAAAAGTAAAAGGCAGACTGATTGAAGTCTGCCTTTTAAAATGGGATTTAAAGTTTTTAAGGTTGATTATTTTAGAATTCAGGTGACTTGAATTTAACCTTGCGGCATTTAACGAATTTACCGTCGCCGCTCTGGCCAACGTAGTCTTTTCCGTCGAATACCAGCTTACCTCTGAGGTAAGTAGCAACAGGATACCCCTTGAATTTAGCATTTTCCCAAACAGTATGGTCGAGAGCGCCGTGCTGGTTTTCAGCATTCTTAACTACGAATTCTTTCTTAGGATCGTAGATAACGATATCGGCATCAAGACCTACTTCTATAGCGCCCTTGCAGTAATCTATACCGAAGAGTTTAGCAGGGTTTGTAGCTGAGATGGCTACTGCTTTTTCGAAGGAGATTCTTCCCTTGTTAGCTTCTGAAAGGATGTAAGGGTACATATTTTCGATACCTGCGCATCCGTTAGGAATAGTAGTGAAGTTTCCTGGTGTACCGTCTTTCTGAGTGATTCCCCAGTCTTTTTCCGACTGCAGGAACGGGCAGTGGTCTGTAGCCAGAGTGGATACATCGCCTGTTCTGATTCCTTCCCAGAGAGCGTCCATGGAATCTTTGCCCTTCATTGGAGGTGAGCATACGAAGTCTCTTGCTCTGAGTCCCAGTTCAGGGATTCCGTTCTTGTAAACGTCTTTAGTGAAGTACAGGTACTGAGGGCAAGTTTCTGCGAAGATAGGATATCCTTCGTCTCTTGCCTGTCTTACAGCTTCAACACCCTGTTTATTGTCCAAATGAACAATGTAGAGTGAAGTGCCGGCCATCTTTGCCAGGTTGATAGCTCTTACGTCAGCTTCACCGGCAACAGCTTCGTTCTTTGACATATAGTGCCACCAAGCGTCTGTCTTTCCTTCAGCCAGATACTGCTTGATGAGAACATTGTTTACTTCCCTGTTTTCAGCGTGAACACCTACGAGAGCGCCTATTTTTGCAGCGTGCTGCAGTGTCTCGAAGAACTGACCGTCATCTACGCCAAAATCATATACCATGAATACTTTGAATGAAGTAACGCCTCTCTTTACGCATTCGTCCATGGATGCCAGCATCTCAGGAGTAGTAACGTCGCCTACACCAATATGATATGAGTAGTCTCCTGCAGGACCGTCAGCCTGACAGAGAGCATCTCTTCTGTCGAGAGCGGCGTCCATAGTTTCGCCAACGCCCTGAAGAACGAAGTCGAATACTGTAGTAGTACCGCCGCATACAGCAGCTCTTGTACCAGTGTAGTAGTCATCTGTTGCTATAGTACCGCCGAATGGCATAGCCAGATGAGTGTGTCCGTCTATAGCGCCCGGAAGAACGAGTTTTCCTTTGGCATCAACAACTTCTGTTTTCTTTTCAGGCTTAAGATTAGCGCCTACGGCAGTGATTTTACCGTTTTTAACCGCAACGTCTGCTTTAAAGCTTGAAGTGGCAGTTACGACTGTGCCGCCTTTGATCAATAAATCCATAACTTTTTGTCCTCCTTTTTACAAAAGTTTTATAAAAGTAGAAGCCTTTGGTATCAAAGGCTTCTACAGTTTTGTATAAAGTTATTGTAGACTCTATCAATACCTAAAGGTTATGCTCTTTCCGTAAATGATTCGTGTTCTTCCTCAGTTACATAAGAGTTGCCTGCCAGGCTCGTCTTCATGAGCAGTACATAGATTACGAAACCAAGTACGAAGGACCATATGTAGTTGATGGAGTTGATGAACGTCCAGAAGCTTCCCTGTACTCCGAAGTAAGTCATGAGCGGGAGTATGAAGGATATAAACCAAGCGATGAGAGCTGCCCAGTTCCAACCGCCGCTGTACCAGTATCTTCCGTCTTTGCCTTTGAAGAGAGATGCAACATCTGTTCTCTTCTTCTTGCATACGAAGTAGTCTGCGATGAATATTGCTGCGATAGGAGCAAGTATAGTTCCGTAAGCATTCATCCAAGTGAAGTATGCGCCGCCGGATCCGTATATCCACCAAGCCTGCAGGATGAAGAATGCTATGAATACTGCAATGATAACGCCTTTCTTGTAGGATATCTTAGTAGGAGCTACATTGGAGAATCCATTTGCAGGGGCAACTACGTTTGCTGCTACGCAAGTAGTGATCGTAGCTGCGATTACGCCGATAGCTGCGATGAATATAAGTATCTTGTTTTCAAGGTGATAGAATACTCCGGTAGGGTCAAACATAGCTTCGCCGTAAGCCATCTTAGTAGCCTGGGAGAAGTACGCACCGATGAATGCGCAGCCTGCCATAGGAAGCGGCATTCCGTAAAGCTGACCTCTGAACTGATCCTTCTGAGTCTTTGCATATCTCGAGAAGTCCGGGATATTGAGGGCCATTGTAGCCCAGAATGCAATGTTGCCCATGAGTCCTGTCAGATAAACTACTGCGAACCCTCCGCTCTGGTCTATGAGAGCGTAGTCGTTAGGCTGTGACATAACTCCGAGGAAGCTTACATCACCAGGAACGATGCTGTAGGACCAGATCAGGAGAGCGATCATTACCACGATAAGGATAGGACTTCCTATGTTCTGTACCCATTTGATCTGATCAATTCCGTTGTATGCTACCCATGCAACGAAGATCATGAAGATTACATATCCCCAGAACTGGCTTGCGCCTGCTTCCTGCATACCGCCCCATGAAGGGAGATTGATAGTCCAGCTCTGATCAGCGAACTTAGGAACAAAGCATCCTATCATAGCGCCGACAGCGCCTCCGCCTACCCATGCCTGAACTGATGTCCATCCGCAGGCTGTGATAGCCCTCAGTATCGCAGGTACTTGAGCTCCTATCGTACCGAATGTCATCCTTGCAAAGAGTGGGAAAGGGATACCGTATTTTGTACCTATCTGTGAGTTGAGCTGGATAGGTATCAAGATGATAATGTTACCGAGCGCTACGTTGAGTACCGACAGCCACGGTGAAACGCCCATACCGATAAGTCCGGATGCCAGTGCAAGTGATGGGATACATATCGCCATACCTACCCAGAGCATCGTGATACTGTAAGTGGTCCAGCTTCTTTCCGAGATCGACGACGGTGCGAGGTCATCGTTGTAATACTTCGATGATTTTAATTCCGCCAAAGTCGATTCCGTCAATTCGACGAGACCGCCAACTTCTCGTTGTGTGTACGTTGACATAAAACACCTCCATATAAAAGAATAAATATAAATTATAACGTGTTTATTATACTATAAAAAAAACAAAATGTAACTAGTTTTTGTCATTTTTTTTATATTTTTCTGAAAACTATATTAGGATGAATTTTCAGAGTTGTTTGTTTTAAAGGGATAGGGCGTTTTTCGTGTTCAAAAATTTTTTTATTTTTTAAAATCGGGTGGATTAAAAGTGCTTATATATTATAATAAATAGGCGATGGAGGTCATAATATATGATATTTACAGAAAAACAGACAGATCAGATACTGGACAGGTTAAAGGAATGTTATCCTGATGCAGGATGCGCTCTCGTACATAAAAACAGATATGAACTGCTGATAGATGTGGTTTTGTCAGCTCAGACTACAGACAAAAGCGTGAATAAAATATCGCCGAAACTGTTTGAGAAATATCCTTCGGCAAAGGAGCTTGCTGAGGCGGAGCAGGATGATGTGATAGATATAATAAAGACTATAGGTATGTACAAGACAAAATCCAGGAATATCATATCCCTCGCAAAGGTCCTTTGCGATAAATACGGAGGCGAAGTTCCTGGGACCTATGATGAACTTATAGAGCTTCCGGGAGTAGGAAGGAAGACTGCCAATGTAGTTTTGTCAGTAGGATTCGGACAGCAGAGGATAGCCGTAGATACCCATGTTTTCCGTGTTACCAACCGGATAGGGCTGGTATCGGAGAAAGATGTTCTGAAAACGGAACTTGCTCTTATGAAGGTGCTTCCTGAGAACAGGTGGAGCGAAGCTCATCACAGTTTTATATTTCACGGCAGGAACTGCTGCAGTGCGAGAAAGCCCAAATGCAGCGAATGTGTGATAGCTGATCTGTGTGAGAAGACGGGAGTAGACAACGATTAGCCGAACTGTTCTTTGAAGTATTTGATAAATTCATTTAAATACTTTGATCTGTCATTTCGGTGAAAAGCTATGCCGTATTCTATATCGTGTCCGTTTTCATGCTCGTTGCTGAGGTATACAGGTATCAGATTCATATTCAGGGCTTTTTCCGGTATGCAGAATTCCGGTAGTACCGTTATTCCGTATCCGCATTTTGCAAGGAGCACGGCAGTCTGATCGTTTTCGCATATTATGTCAAAATTAGTCTGAGAACGTATCATTATAGGGTCCTGATCCTTGGACATATAATGGAAGGGTATGAATTTTGGATGCAGAGCGATGATACATTCATTTTTAAGATCTTCGAAGGATATTTTGTTTTTTCCTTTTAAATGAGAATCGTCCGGCACGATGGCGTATGTTTTCATGTCTTTAGTTTTTATGAATCTGCATTCAGGAATATCTCTGATCATTTCCCTTGTAACCAGCATAACATCAAGCTGTTTGTTTACAAACAGATTTTTAAGGCTGAAATAATCCCTTTGAGTTAACTGAGTATAAATGTTTGGAAATGATTTTCGCAGGCTGCTCAGAATTTTTTCAAGATAGAATATTTCCGCATTGCTGGTGCATCCGATTTTGAAAAATTTTGTATTGCGGCTTATGATTTTTTTTATTTTTTTTTCAGCCATATCGAATTTGTCCAGTATATCTTTTGCGTCGGCATAGAAGTGGTTTCCTGCGTCTGTAAGCTTTACTATCTTGGACGTCCTGATGAAAAGAAGCGTACCGAGTTCTTCTTCGAGGTTCTTTATATGATGAGTTACAGTAGGTACGGAGAGAAAAAGTTCCTCTGCGGCTTTGGTGAAGTTCAGTTTATCGGCAACGCATACGAAACATTTAAGCTGTTGTGTGTTCATATCTTTCTCCTCTGATTATGTGATATAGGACATTATATAGATAATAGTGCGTACAATCAATAACATCGTTAGAATTTATCTAACGATGTTTGCTTTTTTGAAATTCAAAAGGAGCGGCTATAATGATAGAATTCCTTCGATAGGGGGAAAGATAAAATGTTCAGGGCAGAGGAAAGAAAGACGATTTAAGATTTTAAAGAAAGGAAGAGATTGATCATGGTAAAAAAACTTATGGAGTCCATAAGGGAATATAAGCGCAGTTCTGTGTTCACTTCCGTATTCGTGACTCTTGAAGTGGTGATGGAAATAATGATCCCTCTGATAATGGCTGTCATGATAGACAGAGGAATAGAGGGTAAGGACAGCGATATTCTCGTTAAATTGGGAATAGTTCTTTTGATATGCGTAGTGCTTGGAATGTTTTTCGGCATAATGTCCGGAGGATTCTGTGCGGATGCTTCGACAGGATTTGCGAAAAATCTCAGGAAGGATATGTACCACAGGATACAGGATTATTCGTTTGCTAATATAGACAAATTTTCAGTGTCGAGCATAGTTACCAGGCTGACTACAGATGTGACCAACGTTCAGCTGGCATATATGATGATAATAAGGGTGGCGGTAAGAGCGCCTCTCATGCTGATATTTTCCATTGCGGCGTCATGCGTGATAAATGCAAGGCTGACGCTTATATTTGTTGCGGCGATCCCGATACTTGGTTTTGGGCTTTACTTGATAGCTACGAAATCCCATCCGTATTTTGAGAAGGTTTTTAAAATATATGACCATCTCAACGGAGTGGTGCAGGAGAACGTTTCTGCAACAAGAGTCGTGAAGTCTTTTGTCAGACAGGATATGGAGATGAAAAAATTTGGCTCGGTATCCGGAAATATATACAGGACATTCAGCAAAGCTGAAGGAACTGTGGCTTATAACATGCCTCTCATGCAGTTTGCAATATATGGGTGCCTCCTTTTGATATGCTGGCTCGGAGCTAAGATGATAATAATGTCAGGCGGAACTGAGATGACTACAGGGGAGCTTTCAAGTCTTATCGCCTATGCGATGACGGTCTTGAGCTGTCTTATGATGCTCTCCATGATCTTCGTAATGGTGAACATGGCGAGGGCGTCGATGGAGAGGATAGTAGAGATACTGGAAGAAGAAATAAATCTGAACGATCCGGATGATCCTGTCATGAGTGTCAAGGATGGAAGTATTCAGTTCAAAAATGTCGATTTCGGATACAGAGGAAAAGACGGCAAACAATGTCTAAAGGATATATCTTTGGATATACCTTCCGGAGCTACTCTCGGAATAATAGGCGCGACGGGAAGCGGAAAGAGCTCTCTTGTACAGCTTATTCCAAGGCTTTATGACGTTACTGAAGGCTCTGTATGCGTAGGCGGAAAAGATGTAAGAGACTATGACCTGTTTACCCTTAGAAATGAAGTCGCCATGGTGCTTCAGAAAAATGAGCTCTTTTCAGGGTCCATAAGAGACAATCTGAGGTGGGGCAATGAAAACGCTGCGCAGGAGGAAATAGAAAAAGCGTGCAGACTTGCACAGGCGGATTCTTTTATCGAAGCCTTTCCTGACGGATACGATACATATATAGAGCAGGGCGGGACCAATGTGTCGGGAGGACAGAAGCAGAGACTCTGCATAGCGAGAGCATTGCTTAAAAAGCCGAAGATCCTGATACTGGATGATTCCACCAGCGCTGTAGATACTAAAACCGATGCAATGATAAGAAAGGCATTCAGAGAAGAGATCCCTGACACGACGAAAATAATAATAGCGCAGAGGATTTCCTCTGTTGAAGATGCCGATATCATAGCTGTTATGGACAACGGTATGATCACAGCAGTAGGCTCTCACGAAGAACTTTTGAAATCAAATGATATATACAGGGAGATATACGAATCACAGACGAAGGGGGATGACAGAGATGAATAGATTCAAAGATACGCTTGGTACGGTAAAGCGTCTTATGTCGTATATAATAATGCGTCATAAGTTTATTTTTACAGTTGTGGTTGTATGTGTGCTTCTGAATTCGTTTGTAACTGTTGCCAGCTCGGTGTATATGCAGATACTTATAGATGATTACATCACTCCGCTCATAACAGAAGAGGCTCCGGTGCTGACGGGGATGATATATTCTCTGATCGTAATAGGGATCATATATGCGGTTGGAGTTTTGTCGGCGCTGATATACAACAAGATGATGGTCAAAGTATCTCAGGGAACGCTTAAGGATATAAGAGATGATATGTTTTCTCATATGCAGAAGCTGCCTGTAAGGTATTTTGATACTCATACCCACGGAGATATAATGAGCCATTACACCAACGATACTGATACTCTCAGACAGTTCATCTCTCAGGGACTGCCTCAGTTTATCTCATCTTTTGTGACGATAATATTCGTTGTAGCATCGATGATAGTGAGCAACATACCGCTTACCCTGCTTGTTATGGCAGTAACTGCTGTAATAGTGACAGTGACTAAAAAAATAGGAGGCGCAAGTGCGAAGTATTTCATAAGGCAGCAGAAGACGCTGGGAAATGTTACAGGGTTTATCGAAGAGATGGTAAATGGACAGAAAGTCATAAAAGTGTTCTGCCATGAAGAAAAGGCGAAGCAGGGATTTGATGAAGAAAATGAAAAGCTTTTTTGCGATGCTGATATGGCAAATAAATTCGGTAATATACTGATGCCGGCAGTTATGCAGCTGGGTAATCTTCAGTATGTCCTAATAGCGCTTATAGGCGGACTTATGGCGATTGGAGGAGTAGGAGGCGTGACCGTTGGCATGATAGTAGCTTTCCTTAACCTTTCGAAAGCTTTCTGTATGCCTATATCGCAGATTGGTCAGCAGATAAGTATGGTCGCGATGGCTCTTGCAGGAGCGAAGAGAATTTTTGAGCTCATTGATGAGGAGCCGGAAAAAGACGGCGGGTATATCACTCTCGAAAAGATAGACGGAAAGAAAACGGCAGACTCTAAAGATGCAGGGGAGCCTGCAAAACTTGTGTGGAAAGACGACAGCGGAAGCGATGTGAGTTATACGGAGCTGAAAGGAAATATAGAGTTCAAGCATGTTGATTTCGGCTACGAGAAAGGCAAAGAAATACTGCATGATATAAATATCAGGGCCTTGTCAGGTGAAAAGGTGGCCTTTGTAGGAGCAACGGGCGCCGGAAAGACTACCATCACCAACTTGATAAACAGATTTTACGATATAACTGCCGGGAGCATAACCTATGACGGGATAGATATAAGCAGGATAAAAAAAGAAGATCTGAGACGTTCCATGGGTATAGTTCTTCAGGATGTAAATCTGTTTACGGGAACAGTGATGGAGAATATCAGATACGGTAAACTTGATGCAACGGATGAGGAGTGTATAGAAGCGGCAAAGCTTGCCAATGCAGATGATTTTATAAAACGTCTGCCTGATGGATATGATACGGTGCTGACTCAGAATGGTGCAGGGCTTTCTCAGGGGCAGAGACAGCTGATATCCATTGCAAGAGCGGCAGTGGCAGACCCGCCTGTAATGATACTGGATGAGGCTACATCATCGATAGATACCAGAACTGAAGCTCTGGTGCAGGAAGGAATGGATAATCTGATGAAAGGAAGGACAGTGTTTGTGATCGCTCACAGATTGTCCACGGTAAAAAATTCAGATGAGATAATAGTGCTGGATCACGGACATATAATAGAAAAAGGAACGCACCGTGAGCTTATCGATAAAGGCGGTGTTTACTGCGGACTTTATACGGGAGCCTTTGAACTTGAATAGGATTTGAACGGGATTTACATAAAAAAGCTGTTGCTTAGTTGATCGGCAGATCGATCAGGCAACAGCTTTCGTCTGCTTATGAGAATGGTTTGACGGGGGAATTACATCAGCTCACTTTGTTCGCTGTGTCAATTCCTCCCGCAGCAGTGTTTGTATTTTTTACCGCTGCCGCATGGGCATGGGTCGTTTCGTCCTATTTTAGGGCTCTCTCTTCTCACTGTTTTTGACTGTTTGTATTTCTTCGTGATTTCCTGTATCTTGTCTTCGCCCAGGATGTCGAGCCACTGAGGAAGTCCGTACAGATAGTCGGCGCCGGCTTCGAGCATATTGTAAAACAGTGTTTCAGGTACTATTTCTATTTCAACCTGGGAATCTTCATCAAAGTTTTCGAAATCATTATTGTTTTTAAGGCTTGTATCGACACCATCCAGGAAACCCATGAAAATCACGGGACGAACTTCGTATTTTTCCGATAATTCTTTTAAAGTTCCTGTAATTTTTTCGTTTGGTCTGTCGAGGATGTCGCTGTATATTTTAGTTTCCGCTTCGCTGTACTCTTTCCAGAAGTCGCGGAAAGTTTCTTCAGTTTGATTTTCAATCAAGTCTTTCCATTGTTCGAATAAAGTCATTTTCAGCCTCCCGTTCAATTACTTTAGGATAGATTTTGATATTTCTATGACATCGCCCATCACGGCGCTTCCCGTAGGGAGCGGACCGGCGCCTTTTCCGTAGAACATTAAATCATCCACTGCATTGCCCTTTATAAATACAGCGTTGAATTCTTTGTTTATGTTTGCAAGAGGATGCGTAGCGCTTATATACATAGGGCGCACTTCGTATTTGATCTCTCCGTCATCGTTCTTTTTAGCGTGAGCGATCAGCTTTATTTTGCAGCCGTTGGATCTGGCTTCTTCTATCTTTTCTTTCGTTATCTCAGTTATGCCTGTAGTCGGGATATCGTCCGGAGCCACATATTTGTTGAACATGAGAGCTATAAGTATGGAGAGTTTATTTGCAGCATCTATACCTTCTACATCCGCTGTAGGATCAGCTTCCGCAAAACCCTGTTCCTGAGCGTCTTTAAGTGCAGTCTCATAATCAAGACCTTCTTTCGTCATCATAGTCAGGATATAGTTTGTTGTGCCGTTGAGTATACCCATGACTTCTTCGAATTTGTTCGCTCTCAAAGGACCTGTGAGAGTTCCGAGGATAGGTATGCCGCCTCCGACGCTTGCTTCAAATTTGAGCATAACATTGTTTTCGTCAGCTGTTTTGGTGAGCTCATTATAATTTGCAGCAAGTGCAGCTTTGTTGGCGGTTACAACGTGTTTTCCGTTTCTCATAGCTGAAAGCATGAATGAAGTTGCAGGTTCTATGCCGCCTAAAAGTTCAATTACTATATCGATATCAGGATCCTTAAAAATATCATCAGGGTCCATAGTGAATTTATTTTTGTCTACTTTTATGCCTCTGTCTCTTTCGGTATCTTTTTCGAGAATTTTTACGATCTCCACCTTTGCTCCAAGAGTGGATTCTACTTCCTCTCTGTTCATTTCGAGAGTTTTGTAAGTTCCCGTTCCTATATTTCCGAGTCCGAGAAGTCCTATTTTGATTGTTCTCATTATTGAAACCTCCATAATTACTACCAATTGATTATATAACAAAGTTGCAAGTTTGTCTTGTGTTTTTTTGCCGTATATCAGCAAAGCAGCCGGAAGTGCAGAAAGTCTTGTGCCGAGGCGGAGCCATTGTAAGGCCGTGGATGGACTGGGAGGGAAAGTGCTTGCCTGCGGATTTTTTTAAACGAATATCGTGAAGACTTGTAAAAAAAGGTAATGTCCATAAAATGATGGATATACGATAAAGCAGAACAAAAAAGCGATCTGATACCTACATAGGGTATGATTATAATTGCATTCGTAATTGAATATTTACGATCTGAACACTAATTCGCACTGCCCGCTACCTGTACAAGTTCAAATCCAAGTTGACTTTTGCCGGAGCAAAAGTAAAATAGTAAAAGTAAGAAAGGAGAGACAAATGGCTATTCATATAGTTCTCGTAGAGCCGGAGATACCGCCTAACACTGGAAATATTGCAAGAAGCTGTGCTGCGACGGGAGCACATCTTCACCTTGTGAAACCTCTGGGGTTTTCAATAGATGACAGAAGTCTTAAGAGGGCGGGCCTGGATTACTGGCCTTTTGTAAAATTGAGCGTTCATGAAGATCTTGCTTCTTTTATGGATGAGTATGATGACAGAAGGATGTATCTTGCGACGACAAAAGGAGTGAATAAGTATACGGATATTTCTTACAAAGACGAAGACATGCTGCTTTTCGGGCGGGAAACCAGAGGGCTGCCTAAAAATCTTATAGAAGAAAAAAAGACGGATACCATAAGGATACCTATGAGTGAGGATACAAGGCTTCGTTCGCTGAACCTGGCAAACTCGGTAAATATAGTCCTGTTTGAAGCCTTAAGACAACTGGGTTTCCCGGCTTTGAAATAAAAAACTAAAGACGTTCAAATGATTGGCAAAAGAGCTTCAGTTATGATATAGTGTAATTGAGGTAGATGTAATGAGTATGAAGCTCGGGTACGATTTAACAATTGAACAGGCTCAAAAGCTGGTGATGACGCCGGAGCTGATCCAGGCTATTCAGATTCTGCAGTTCAACACTCAGGAACTGGATGCGTATATTCAGGAACAGCTCCTTGTAAATCCCGTGCTGGAACAGAGTTCCGATGAGGTTTCGGACAGCAGCTCCCATGATGCGCATGAGGAGCATTTTGACGAGGAAAAAAAGGAACAGCAATCGTCAAAAGATGATGATTTTGACTGGAAAGAATACCTGAAGGACAGACAGTATGACGATATAAGCTACAGGCAGAGTGAATATCCTTCAGAAGACGACAAGGAAAGAAATTACGAAAGATACGTAACCTCCGATGTTACGCTGCCTGAGCATCTGATGTTTCAGCTGCAGTTTGCCGATCTTGGGAAATGCGGAAGAAGAGTGGGTAAATATATAATAGAATCTCTTGATGAAAATGGATACATGACCCTTACTACAGAAGAGATCGCTAAGGCACTGGGAGTGCCGGAGGAAAATGTAAAGGATACGCTGGAAATCATACAGAGCTTTGATCCCGTTGGCGTAGGGGCTTCCGATCTGAGAGAATGTCTTACAATACAGCTAAGAAGCAAAGGACTTCTGACAGATGCTTTTGAAAATGTCGTAAATGAACACCTGGAAGATCTTGCAAACAACAGGCTCAGCATCATAGCCAGGGAGACAGGCATAGCGACATCTGAAGTACAGAAGATGAGCGATATCATAAGGACGCTTGAGCCGAAACCGGGGAGACAGTTCGCATCTCAGATAGAGACGAAGTATATAATCCCGGATATAATCGTCGAAAAATCAGACGGAGAATACGTTGTAACAGTCAATGACAGCAGCAGCCCTCATTTGATGGTAAGTTCCTATTATCAGGATATACTGAAAGATGCTGATACAGATGCAAAACTTTCCAAATACCTTTCAGACAGGGTGAATTCAGCACTGTGGCTGATAAAAAGCATAGAGCAGAGAAAGCAGACTATATACAATGTGGTTTCCGCCGTGGTCAAATACCAGAAAGACTTTTTCGACAAGGGAAGCAAATATCTCAAAACACTGACGCTCAAAGATATAGCAGAAGAAGTAGGAATACATGAATCAACTGTGTCGAGATCTATAAACGGAAAATATATGCAGTGTCCGAGAGGCGTGTTTGAAATAAAATATTTCTTTTCTGCCGGGGTATCTGCCAGCAGCGGAGAAGGTATATCCTCAAACAGCATAAAAGAATTCATAAGGGAGATCGTTGACGGGGAGGACCCTAAAAAACCATTCAGCGACCAGGAAATGTCCGATATGCTGAAAGGCAGAGGCATAAACATATCGAGGAGGACCGTGGCAAAATATCGTGATGAGATGAACATACTGTCCTCTTCCAAAAGAAGGCGTTATTGATTCGATGGATAATCGAATAATTATAGTTAAAGGAAGTTTTTATTTAGGAGGATTTAAAAATGGCAATTAAAATCGGAGTAAGTGGATTCGGCCGTATTTCACGTGTTGTTATCCGAGCGGCAATGGATATGCCTGAAATCGAAATATCTGGCATAAACGTGCGAAATGCCGACAAGGAATACATGGTCTACATGCTCAAATACGACACAGTATTCGGACGTTTCCCTAAAGAACTCGGTCTTTACGATGACGGACTCGTTATAGACGGGAAAAAGATTCCGGTTTACAGTGAAAGCGATGCTGCCAATATTCCGTGGGATAAATGCGGCGCAGAGTATATCGTAGAAGGTACAGGAGCGTACAATACTACGGAAAAAGCCATGGTGCATATAAACAGAGGAGCTAAAAAAGTTATAATAACAGCTCCGGCCAAGGATAAGACGACGCCTACTTTTGTAATGGGTGTAAACAATGAAGAGTATACAAAGGATATGACGATAGTTTCCAATGCGTCATGTACTACAAACTGCCTGGCTCCGGTATGTAAAGTCATAGAGGACAACTGGGGTATAGAGCAGGGGCTGATGTCTACGATACATGCAGCTACGGCAAAGCAGAAGGTCGTAGATGCAAGATCTCTTAAAGACTGGAGAACGGGACGTTCGGCATTCGGAAATATAATTCCGACCAGTACAGGAGCTGCGAAGGCGGTAGGACTCGTTATCCCGTCTCTCGTAGGAAAGATGACAGGTATAGCCTACCGTGTACCTACCAATGATGTATCCGTTATAGATGTAAATATCCATCTCAAGAATTCTGCAAGCTATGAAGAAATATGCAGAAAGATAAAAGAGGCTTCAGAAGAAGGCCCTATGAAAGGTGTCATAGAATACGTGGATGATGAAGTTGTTTCAAGCGATTTCATAGGGGATCCGCACACTTCGATATTTGATGCGAGGGAAGGGATACAGCTCAATGATAAGTTCTTTAAGCTCATAGCATTTTATGACAATGAGTTCGGATATTCTACCAAGGTTTTGGAACTTATAAAGCATATGTATAAAGTTGATAACGAATAGAAATATCATGCATAATACAGATATGGTGCGGACAGGCAGCCTGGATTTCAGGCTGCCGTCTGTTGAAATAGAGGAGGGATGGTGATTTAGTTATGAAAAAAACTGTAAGAGATATTGACGTGTCAGGCAGGAAAGTGCTCGTAAGATGTGATTTCAATGTTCCTATGCAGGACGGCGAGATAACGGATGATATAAGGATAACGTCAGCACTGCCTACGATAAAATACCTTATGGAAAACAACGCAGCTGTAATACTGATGTCGCATATGGGAAGACCTAAAGGCGAGCCTAAGCCTGAGTTTTCGCTGAAACCTGTAGCGGACAGATTGTCGGAGCTTCTATGCGTGAATGTTATATTCGAGCCTTCTCCTGCTGTCGTTGATGACAAGGTTAAAGAGCAGGCGGAAAAGCTTGAGCCGGGTCAGGTCATGCTTCTTGAGAACGTGAGATACAGAAAAGAGGAAACAAAGAATGAGGAACCGTTTACAGGAGAGTTGGCATCTCTTGGAGAAATTTTCGTAAACGACGCGTTTGGCACAGCTCACAGAGCGCATTGTTCGACGGCCGGAATAGCTTCATATCTTCCGAGTGTATCGGGATTCCTGATAGAAAAAGAAGTGAAGTTCCTCGGAGATGCTCTTGAAAATCCAAGAAGACCTTTTGTGGCTATCATGGGCGGTGCGAAGGTTGCTGACAAGATCCCCGTTATTGAAAATCTCATAAATAAGGTCGATGTACTGATGATCGGTGGAGGCATGAGCTACACCTTTTTTAAAGCTGTGGGATATGGAATAGGAACATCGATACTTGATGAGGAAAGTGTGGAGCTTGCTGGAGATCTCCTGAAAAAAGCAAGATCTGCAGGTGTTGATATAATGCTGCCGGTGGATACGGTCTGCGCTGAGGAATTTAAAAACGACAGTAAAGCAGAAGTTGCAGACAGCAATAAGATCCCTGAGGATATGATGGGACTTGATATAGGACCGAAAACTGCTGAGCTCTACGGTAAAATAATAGAAAAAGCCGGAACAGTCGTATGGAACGGGCCGATGGGAGTGTTCGAAATGCCTGCATTTTCACAGGGAACGAGATCCGTTGCGGAGGCGCTTTCCAGGAGCGGTGCTGTTACGATAATAGGAGGCGGCGATTCTGCGGCAGCTGTGGAACAGTTCGGACTTGCGGAAAATATGACTCATATATCCACAGGAGGAGGCGCTTCACTTGAGTTCCTCGAAGGAAAAGAACTGCCGGGAATAGCCTGCCTGGAAGATAAATAGCATAGCGTATATAATAAAGGACAAATAATCATAAACAACTATTGGAGGACAAGCGATGAGAATACCTTTTATAGCAGGAAACTGGAAAATGTTCAAAACAAAAGCAGAGGCTGAAGCCTTCGCTGAAGAATTCAAAAATCTGTACAGCGGCACGGATGTGCAGGCTGCAATATGCGCACCATTCACGGCTTTGGACACCCTTGTGGAAAGTTTTAAAGAGACTGAAATAAAGGTCGGTGCACAGAACGTGCATTTTGAGGACGAAGGAGCATATACGGGAGAAGTTTCAGTGCCTATGCTCGAAGAGATAGGAGTTGATTTCTGCATAGTCGGACATTCTGAAAGACGTCAGTATTTTGCCGAGACAGATGAAACGGTCAATCTCAAACTTAAGAGGCTGCTTAAAAGCAGTATAAGACCTATAATGTGCGTAGGAGAAAGTCTCGAAGAGAGAGATGGAGGAAAGGCTTTCGATGTGGTGAGAGCACAGGTGGAAAAAGGCCTGGATGGCATAGAAGCCGGCGATGCTGTCAAAATAGTTATAGCGTATGAGCCTATATGGGCTATAGGTACGGGAAGGACAGCCACTCCGGAGCAGGCTGAAGAAATGTGCGCGCTGATAAGAAATGTTCTTACGGAGCTTTACGGAGAAGAATGTTCGGATGAAGTGATAATACAGTACGGAGGCAGCGTGAAACCTGCGAATGCTACTGAAATAATGAATATGGATGAGATCGACGGTGCACTTGTAGGCGGAGCCAGCCTTAAACCGGAAGATTTCATGAAGATAATAGATTTCTAAACTGAAGTTGCTGAAGTTTTTTAAGGAGGAATAAAATGTCGTATATCGAAGATGTCATAGCAAGAGAAGTTCTCGATTCGAGAGGGAATCCTACGGTTGAAGTGGAAGTTCTGCTGGAAGACGGCTCGACAGGAAGAGCTATCGTACCTTCGGGAGCATCCACAGGAGTGCATGAAGCTGTTGAGCTCAGAGACGGAGATAAAAGCAGATATCTCGGGAAGGGAACTCTCAAAGCAGTGGAAAACGTTAACGGAATAATAGCTGACAAGATTCTGGGCTGGGATGCTTTCGATCAGGTAGGACTCGATAAGATGCTCATAGAGCTTGACGGTACACCAAACAAAGGAAACCTGGGAGCTAACGCTATACTCGGAGTTTCGATGGCAGTGGCAAGAGCAGCGTCAGAATCGGTTGGACTGCCTCTGTTCCAGTATCTCGGCGGAGTGAACGGAAAAGTGCTTCCAACTCCTATGATGAATATTTTGAACGGCGGATCTCATGCTGACAACACAGTTGATATACAGGAATTCATGATAATGCCTGTAGGTGCTGAAACTTTCAGAGAGGCACTCAGGATGGGAGCAGAAGTGTTCCACAATCTTAAGAGCGTATTGAAAGGGAGAGGAATGAATACTGCTGTAGGAGATGAGGGCGGATTTGCACCTGACCTCACGACAAATGAAGAGGCTATACAGGTTATAATAGAAGCTGTAGAAAAAGCTGGATATAAGCCTGGAGAAGATGTAAAGATAGCTCTCGATGTGGCAGCAAGTGAATTCTACGATGCAGATAAGAATATATATGAGCTTACAGGTGAAGGTGTAAGCAGAACAGCAGAGGAAATGGTGGAATACTACGAAATGTTGTGTGAAAAATATCCTGTAATATCCATAGAAGACGGACTTGCTGAGGATGACTGGGACGGCTGGAAAATGCTGACTGAAAGACTGGGAGACAGGATACAGCTGGTCGGCGATGATCTGTTCGTAACAAATACTGAAAGACTTTCCCGCGGAATAGAAAAAGGTATCGCAAACGCTATCCTTATAAAAGTAAATCAGATAGGAACACTGACGGAGACATTCGATGCTATAGAAATGGCAAAGAAAGCCGGATACACCGCAGTAGTTTCACACAGGAGCGGAGAAACTGAAGATACTACGATTGCTGATATAGTAGTAGGATTGAATGCAGGACAGATAAAGACCGGATCTCTTTCAAGAACTGATCGTATAGCTAAGTACAATCAGCTCCTCAGAATAGAAGAAATGCTGGATACTTCCGCTCAGTATGCGGGAAAAAATGCGTTTTATAACATTAAAAACAAGTAATCGTCCCAATTTGTGAGTGCTGATTATTGATTTTTGATCATCTCTGTGATAAACTCAAGAAGTTAGATTAAGAGGAGGATTGAAAATGGATATAGCTCTGAAAGTTGTGCTTGGCTTAGTGAGTATAATACTTATAATAAGCATTCTCTTGCAGTCGAGCAACAGCGCGGGACTGTCCGGTTCGATAGGTGGAGGAGCCGAACAGCTTTTTGGAAAGAAAAAGAGTCAGGGATATGAAGGTTTGCTCAGCAAAATAGCTACGGTAACTGCAGTTTTGTTTATCGTGCTTTCGCTGGTGCTTGTGGCTCTTGAATAGTATCTTTGTTTATATTTTATTTTAATATTTTCGGTTGCAAACGTTATTATTAAAGAGGCGTGGATTACGCCTCTTTAATAGTCGTATTGGAAGCGAGAGGGAGGTAATTATTAATGAATGTTTTAGCAATTCTTACCGTTGCTGCAGCAGTCATAGGACTGATTGCGGCAGTCGGTCTTGCCGTCTGGATAAACAAGGCTGATGAAGGTAACGACAGGATGAAGGAGATCGCCGGATACATCCGTGAAGGTGCTATGGCGTTCCTCAGAAGAGAATATAAGATCATGGCTGTCGTAATCATTGTCATAGCATTGCTTATCGGATTCGGACTGCAGAGTGTGACGACTGCTATACTGTATGTATGCGGAGCGCTTTTATCGGTGCTTGCAGGATTCTTCGGTATGAAGGTCGCTACCCTTGGTAATGTAAGGACTGCAAATGCAGCTATGGAATCGGGTATCAACAAGGCTCTCAAGATAGCTTTCAGATCCGGTGCGGTAATGGGACTCGCGGTAACAGGTCTCGGACTTTTCGGTCTTGGAGTTGTAGTGTGCGTACTTGATCTTGCTACGGTAATGGAGTGTATAACAGGCTTCGGTTTCGGTGCTTCTTCAATGGCTCTTTTCGGAAGAGTTGGCGGCGGTATATACACTAAAGCTGCGGACGTAGGAGCTGACCTGGTAGGTAAAGTTGAAGCCGGAATCCCTGAAGACGACCCGAGAAACCCGGCTGTAATAGCAGACAACGTAGGCGACAATGTAGGTGACGTTGCAGGTATGGGATCCGACCTTTTCGAATCCTATGTCGGATCGATAATATCAGCTGTTACTTTAGCGGCTGTAGCTGCTGCAAATTCAGGCGGACTGTTTGATGAAACGATGGCAGCGCTGTTCCCGCTTGTACTTTCAGGCGTAGGTATAATAGCGTCTCTCATAGGTATATTCATCGTAAGAGGCAAAGAAGGATCGAATCCTGCAAATGCTCTTAACATGGGTACGTATGTATCGGGAATAATAGTTATAATAGTTACTATCATACTTTCAAAGGTAATGCTGGGATCTTTCAACTATGCCATAGCTATAATAGCAGGTTTGATCGTCGGCATAGCCATAGGAAAGATCACAGAAATATATACTTCTGCTGATTTTAAATCGGTAAAGAAGATAGCTGAACAGTCACAGACAGGATCTGCGACTACTATAATAAGCGGTCTCGGTGTAGGAATGATGTCAACGCTGTGGCCTATAATCTGCATAGTTGTAGGTATATTCGCAGCTTATGAGACTGCCGGAATGTACGGTATAGCTCTTTCTGCTGTAGGTATGCTGTCAACTACAGGAATGACAGTAGCTGTAGACTCCTACGGCCCTGTTTCTGACAATGCCGGCGGTATAGCTGAAATGTCAGAGCTTCCTGAAAGCGTAAGAGAGATAACGGACAAGCTTGATTCAGTAGGAAACACTACTGCTGCTATAGGAAAAGGATTTGCTATAGGATCGGCTGCACTGACAGCTTTAGCTCTGTTTGCATCATACTCATCTGTAACTGAGCTTGCTGCTGTAGATCTGCTCAATCCGATGGTAGTTATCGGATTGTTCATAGGCGCTATGCTTCCGTTCCTGTTCTCAGCGATGACTATGAATTCAGTTGGTAAAGCAGCTAACCAGATGATAGAGGAAGTAAGAAGACAGTTCAGGGAAGATAAAGGTATACTTGAAGGTAATTCAAAGCCGGACTATGCACACTGCGTAGATATTTCCACAAGAGCAGCTCTTAAAGAGATGATCGTTCCGGGTATCATGGCGATAATAGCACCGCTTGTTGTTGGACTTCTTCTTGGACCTGAATCTCTTGGCGGAATGCTTGGCGGAGCTCTCTCCTCAGGTGTACTGCTCGCTCTGATGATGGCTAATGCCGGCGGAGCTTGGGACAACGCCAAGAAATACATAGAGGAAGGACATTTCGGAGGAAAAGGATCAGACTCTCATAAAGCTGCTGTAGTTGGAGATACTGTAGGAGATCCGTTCAAGGATACTTCCGGACCGTCAATAAACATTCTTATAAAGCTTATGACGATCGTATCTCTCGTATTTGCACCGCTGTTTGTACAGATCGGCGGACTCATTTCATTCTAAAAGATAGAGATTTCTGTTTAGCTCTATGAACTTCAGCCGAAGTCAGACGAATTTGAAAATCGTCTGACTTCGGCTTTTTTATTTGAAAAATTTACAGAAATTACAATTCCTCTTTTGAAATAATTTATGAAGCTGCGGCAGATAATACTATAGAAAACAGGAGAGGAGAAAAGTGATGAGAAGATTTAAAGCTTTAATAATGGTTATGCTTTGCGTCGCTCTCTTAGCTTTTGCAGGATGCGGCACCAACAATGCCAATGAAAACGCCGGCGACGGCACCGTAAGGGAAGAAACTATGAACAGTGACAATACTGAAAATAGTAGTGCCGGCGACGACGGATCTGCTGCGGATAGGGTAAAAGACGACGCGAAGGATGCGGCCGATGATGTTAAAGATGCCGCTGATGACGTTAAAGACGGGGTCAAAGATGCCGTAGACGGAAATGATAACGGCAGATAGAACATCTGAAAGTTAGCTCTGTGTTAAATGCATCGTATAAAAGGTGGCGCGGCCACCTTTTATACTGTACAATAATAAAAAAGGGTAAATACAGTAAAAAGGAACAGATGAACTTTATCTGATGAAAGGGGACCCATGGCTAAAAAGAAAAAAAGAGATATATACAGCGGAATAGTGGAAAAGAACAGGAGAGGTTTCGGATTTGTAAAATGCGAGGAAATGGACAGAGATATTTTCGTGTCAGCAGCTTCGATGAACGGTGCTATGAACGGAGATGAAGTAGAAGTGGATCTGATGCCTGAATATCTGTGGAAAGATTCCCCTGAAGGAATAGTTACAAGGATCATCAGCAGGAATACGGTTGAAGTAGTAGGAACCTTTGAAAAAAGCAAAAAATTCGGTTTTGTGGTGCCGGAAAGCAAGAGACAAAAGGAAGATATATTCGTAAGAAAGAAAGATTTTTCAGGCGCGAAGAGAGGGGATAAAGTAGTAGTACAGATAATCAAGTATCCGGACAGAAAAAACAGTGCAGAGGGACATATAAGTGAGATCATAAGCAGATTCGGACAGCCTGGAGGAGATATAAAGGCTCTTGCAAGATCTTACGGCATGAGAGATACGTTTCCAAGCAGAGTGAGCGCTGAAGCAAAGGCTATGAAAAAGCGCGGAGTGAGGGAAGAAGATCTTAAGGGGAGAAGAGACCTTAGAAAGAAAACTTTGTTTACGATAGATGGAAAGGATTCAAAGGATTTCGATGATGCAGTCTCCATAGAGATCCTTGAAAACGGCAATTATTTGCTTGGGGTACATATAGCCGATGTAGCTCATTACGTATCCGAGGGAGGGGCTTTAGACAGGGAGGCCGCAAAACGCGGGACGAGCGTGTATCTTATAGACTATGTCGTTCCCATGCTTCCAAAAGCCCTGTCCAATAATATATGCAGTCTCAATCCGCATGAAGACAGGCTGGCTCTTTCAGTAGATATGGAGATCACCGGGGAGGGAGAGGTCGTAAATCATGAAATATACGAGAGCGTCATAAACTCATCTGAACGGCTGGTGTACGACGATGTTTCCGATATCCTGGAAAATAAGGATGAAGATCTTTTGAAAAAATACGATCATATCAAAAGGGATCTGTTTAACATGAAAGATCTGGCGGAGACCCTTAGAAAAAACAGAGAGAGCAAAGGAAGTCTTGATTTTGATCTTGATGAATCTTACATCAGACTGGACGAAAACGGAGTGCCTGTAAGTGTTGAAGTTGCATCAAGACGTATTGCAAACAGGATGATAGAAGAATTCATGCTGCTTGCAAATGAAACTGTTGCCGAACACTTTTACTGGATGGATATTCCTTTCATATACAGAGTTCATGAAAAACCGGCTCTTGAAAAAATGGAAAGATTAAAAGTATTTTTGCAGAGCTTCGGCATAAGGCTCAGGGGAAGTGAAGGTAATATACATCCGAAAGCTTTGAGTGATGTTTTAGATCAGGTCAAGGGAAAGACAAATGAAAATATAGTCAATACAGTTACGCTCAGATCCATGCAGAAAGCTTATTACAGTACGTCCTGCGAGGGGCATTTCGGACTTGCTATGAAATACTACTGTCATTTTACATCTCCTATAAGGAGATATCCTGATCTTATGATACACAGAATAATAAAGACAGTCATAAAGGGAAAGCTTGGCGAAGAGAGACGTGAGATTTTTGAAAGCGCTGCGGAAAATGCTGCGAAAACCTCCTCTGATGCCGAGAGAAAAGCGGTGGAAGCAGAGCGGGAAGTCGAGAAGATGAAGAAAGCTGAATATATGAGTTATCACATAGGTGAAAGATTCAATGGAATAATCAGCGGGATCACAGGTTTTGGAATATATGTCCAGCTTGAAAACACCGTGGAAGGGTTTATCAGGATAGATAGTTTGTACGATGATTACTATGATCATATAGAAGAAAAATATATGCTCATAGGCAGGCATACACGTAAAATCTACAAGTTGGGCGATAAAATAGATATAATCGTAGACGATGTGGATACGGACAGAAATGAAATAGACTTTATTGTAGCAGACTTAAAATGATACGGCAGAATAAACTTTAAGTTTATTCTGCCGTATCTGCGCTTATGGAAGAAAGTGCATCACCTGCTTCGTCGATACAGACAGGTTTTGATGCTAAGTCTCCAAGTGAGAACATTCCGACCAGTTTTGAGTTTTCGGTAACCGGAAGCCGTCTTATTTTTTTAGATGAAAAGAGCAGTGCAGCGTCATGACTGCTCATTCCCGGAGAGACGGTGACCGGATCCAGGGACATTATATCTTTTGCTTTTACATCGCAAACTGAAGTGTCGTCATCCGGCTTTGCCATTGCGCGTATCACAAGATCGCGATCGGTTATTATTCCTTTTATATGTCCGCTGTCATCGCATACGGGGATGCTGCCCACATTTTCTTTTTTCATCTGAACAGCGACTGTGTATGCGGATGCATCTTCTTTTACGCATGAAATATCGGTAGTCATGAGATCTTTCACTTTCATACAGGATATCCCTCCTTTTAAAGTTTTGGTTTCTCTTTTAGGATACCCTTAAAACAGCGTGTTTATCTGTTTTTGCCCCAGAAAGTTTTTGTAAAAAGTACGATGATAGTAAACAATTCAAGTCTGCCCATTATCATCATACCGCTTATATACAGCTTTAGGAGAGGATGGAAAATGGAGAAATCTCCCAAAACAGTAGGCCCTTCAAAGGAAACTCCGGTATTTGACAGGGCTGAGATGGTTATGGTTATGGTGCTTTCAAGATCAAGTCCCTGAAATGACAGGATGAATGCCGACAATATGAATATTCCTATGTATGCAAAGATAAAAGTGGTGATGCTTGTTACCAGATCTACTGAAAGCGATTTGCCGCCGAGTTTTACAGCTACGACAGATCTTGGATGTATTCTCTTTATACATCCGCGCCATATGAGTTTCATCATGATTATAACTCGTATGACTTTCAGAGAGCCGGATGTTGAAGCTGCGCATCCGCCGATGAACAGAAGCGCAAGAAATATTATCTGACATATGGTAGGCCATATGATCGATGGATTCCTCGCATATCCTGTAGTCGTTGACATACTTACCACCTGGAAGAAGGATTCTCTGAGGGCGGAGCCAAAGCTGAGATCGTTGAACACTATCAATGCATATGTGCATATTATGACTGCCGCAAATATTATGATGATGTGTACTCTGAGTTCGATATCCTTAAAGAACAGAGCAGGTTTGCCTGATACCAGATTGTGGTAGAGTACAAAATTTATGGAAGACAGTATACAGAAGGAAGCTATGACTATTTCTACGTATACGCTGTCGTAGTGTGCGACTCCGTCAGGATGTACGGTAAGACCGCCGGTGCTGATGCTTCCCATGGTGTTTACTATGGCATCGAAAGCATTCATTTTGCCTGACAGCATCAAAAGTACGAATTCCATCAAAGTAAGAGAGAGATATGTTATGTACAGTATCTTTGCAGAGTCGCTCATGCGCACTGTCACTTTTTCAACAACAGGTCCCGGTGTTTCAGCTTTTGCGATAAAGTGTCCGTTGATACCAAGGGCAGGAAGGATAGAGATGACGAATACAAGTATTCCCATACCTCCGAGCCAATGGATCAGGGCTTTCCAGAGCAGAAGACTGTCTGAAAGAACACCGTTTGCAGCAGCGGAACATCCTGTGGTCGTGAATCCTGACGTTGATTCGAAGAAAGCATCTATATAGTTATTTGTGAAATCGGATAAATAAAAGGGGAAAGCGCCTATTATGGAAGCTGTGAGCCAGCATGCGGCTACTATGATATATCCTTCTCTGGCACGAAATTTGGCATGAGGTGTATTGCCGGCAGCCAAAATTACGGCAGCTCCAAGAACGACTGTTATTGGAATGCATATGCGGAAGGCTCTTTCGGCATCCTGATCTTTGACAACTTCGGAATATACCCAGGGAATGATCATGGATACGCCGATTATAAATATTATTATGCCTATTATTCTTAAAATGGCTCTGTAGTTGACTGATATCTTAGACATAGCAAAAACTCCATATCAAGGTGTTAATAATTCTGATTCCAGAATCTTGGTGTGAAAAGTACGAACAGGGTGTATAATTCAAGTCTTCCTGCAAGCATATATACTGACAGGACGAAGGTGGAAAAATCGCTTAGGACGCCAAAGTTTTCTGTCGGGCCGACCAGCCCGAAGCCGGGACCTACATTACCAAGGCATGTTATGACCGATGAAAAGCATGTCATTAAATCTGCGTTTTCGAAAGCTATTAGAATGGCGCCGAAAAAAATCGCAAGGATATACAGGAATGTATGGTTGGCTATGGCGGTTATCGTATCGCTGGGAATAGTCCTGCCGTTGAGCTTTATGGTTTCGACAACATTTGGATGAAGCCTCTGAGATATGCCTCTCTTTATCAGTTTGAGTATGACTATAGCTCTTATAACTTTAAGACCGCCGCTTGTGGATGCGGAGCATCCGCCTATGAGCATCAGGATCAGCAGTATGAATTGACAGACTACAGGCCATTGTTCGTAATCTGCGGTTATATATCCGGTAGTTGTTATTATAGATGAAACCTGGAATGTAGAGTCCAGGACGGCATCTTTCAATGAATCATAACATCCACTGACCATAAGCGACACTGCAATGAAGGATGAAGTCCCAAGCACGATAAAGATATATATCTTAAATTCAGTGTCAGATATAAGATTTTTGATACCGTGTTTCAGTGAATCGTAATACAGGTTGAAATTGACGCCGCACATTACCATGAAGACTGAGATAACGATTCTTATGTATGTACTGTCAAAATGAGCGATGCTGTCGTTGTAGGAGGACAGACCTCCCGTACCGACTGTACCGAAAGTATGCAGCAGAGCATCGTACAGGTTCATGCCGCCGATCAGAAGAAGCAGTGTTTCCATTACAGTGAATACTATATATATGATGTACAGACTTTTTGCTGTAGATGACATTTGTGCATTTGTTTTGTCAAATGTGGGACCCGGAGCTTCCGACACTGCGATATTTTGACCGCTTATACCAAGAGAAGGCATGAGGGCTATGGCGAATACGAGTATGCCCATTCCTCCTATCCAGTGAGTAAACGAACGCCAGAAAAGTATTCCTTTAGGAAGGACTTCTATTTCGCTTAATATCGTAGCGCCTGTGGTCGAAAAGCCTGAGCAGGATTCGAAGAAAGCGTCTACGGGATTGGGAATACTGCCTGTAGCAACGAAAGGTATCGCTCCGATGGCTGCAGAAAGAAACCAGCAGACGGAAACCAGAAGAAACCCGTCCTTTACTTTTAATGTGGTAAAGTTTTTTTTGCATATCTTCATTAAAAAAACGCCTGCAAGCAATGAGGCGATTATAATAATGATAAAAGTTTTTGCGACGAAAGTTTCTCCGTATATCAGAGATACAACAAAAGAAGGCAGCATAGAAGGTCCTATTACTGCCAGGATCAAACCTATTATTCTGAAAAATGAATTCAAATTCAGATTCATGATGCCTCCCCGGTCAAATCCCCTATCCGAAAGTTTTTTTGAAAAAGCCCTTACCGCCATCGTCTTTGAGCAGAGTTTCCGTTGAGGATATATCGCTCAAAAGGCTGAGCATTATGACTTTATCGTCTTCAAGTATTTTGGTGTCGCCGTGAGGGATGATAACATCAGGTCCACGGTGTATAGCCGCTATGATGACTCCTTCCGGAAGATGAAGTTCCTTGAGAGGTTTATTGAGTATTTTCATATGATGTGATGCGATTATCTCAATTATCTCAGCTTGTCCCTGTATCAGCTGAGAAGAAAGGACTTTCTTCGTTCCCTGGACATATCTGATTATGTTGCTTGTCGTTATATCAAGGGGACTGAGGGCAACGTCGATACCCATGCTTGAAATGATCTCGCCGTAGCTCGCTCGGCTTACTTTGGCGATAACGTCTTCTATTCCATGGCGTTTTGCCGTGAGCGCAAGAAGAAGATTGTCTTCGTCGAAGCCTGTAGCAGTGACGACTGCATCCATCAGATCGAGGTTTTCTTCTTCAAGCAGATTCAGATCAGTTGCATCGCCGTGAAGTATCATCACATTATCAAGGTGTGATGACAGATAGCGACATCTGTCTTTGCTTTTTTCTATTATTTTGACGGCAGCGCCGAATTCTGAGAGCATTTTTGCAAGATAGAATCCTGTTTTTCCGCCACCGATGATCATTACCTTTTGAAGATCATTGTATTTTCCGCGTTCGTGGACTTTTTCATTCAAAGTCATTATAGGACCCTTTTCGCCTATCACGTATACGGCATCGTCATTTTTGATTACAGTATCGCCTCGAGGTATTATGACTTTACCGTTCCTTGAAATGGCAACGATAAGCATATTGGGAAGGAATTCCGGCACCTTGTATATAGGCAGGTCTATAAGTTCTTTGAATTTATCTACGGAAAATTCTATGAGAGAAGCTTTGCCGCTGGAGAATATACCGTTGCTGAGCGTGTATTTCTCGGCAAGATATTTGTATATTTCAACTGTTATGGCAAGATCAGGGTTGACTATGTGGTCTATATCCATAACGTCTTTTATAAAATTGATCTGCTGCATATGTTCAGGATCTCGTACCCTGGCTATGACTTTATTGCATCCCAGGCTTTTCGCAAAAGATGCTATAACGATATTCAGTTCATCATTGCCTGTGGTGGTTATGAGAAAATCGTAAGATGAGATGTTGATATTTTTAAGAGTTTTTATCTCTTTTGCATTGGCATTTAAAGTCATTACATCCATCTGAGAACTGATTTTTTGCAGGATCTCTTCGTCGGTATCTATTATGGTTACGTCGTTGTCGCCTCCAAGCAGGACATTGGCGACCTTTAAACCAAGTTTGCCTGCACCTACTATTACAACTTTCATAGTGTTCTTTTCCCCTTATAAGCTGCGTAAATGATATAATACATTTAAACATCATCATTGTACCACTAATCCTGTAGATTTCAACACATATTTGCAAGAAGCATGCAAATATATTAAAATGTTATAGCCGGTCTTTAAAATAAGCCGGAAGAATAAATTCAGGAGAAAAAAATGAAGGTAAAAAGATTCATAGGAGGTATGCTCGAAAGCAACGGATACTTTCTGTATCATAAGGCAGGCGGAAAATGTTTAATAATAGATCCGGGATATAATTACAGAACATTTACAGATTTTATAGAGGAAAATCAGCTTAAGCTTGATGGAATACTGCTCACTCACCATCATTACGATCATGTGGGTGCAGTGGAAAGGATCAGAAAGGTATATGAATGTCCTGTGTATATGCATAAAGACGATTGCGATATGTACAAAAAGCAGGTGGATGTATATATGAATGACGGTGATGTGATAGACCTCGAAGGAGAATGCATTGAAGTGATAAGCACGCCGGGGCATACAAAAGGAAGCATTTGCTTCTTCCTGCCGGAAAGCAGGATGATGTTCACGGGAGACACTGTATTCGATGTCGATCTGGGAAGAAGCGATCTTGAAGGCGGAAGCGAAAGGGACATGGAAGATACAGTGGTGAATATAGTAAATAAATGGGACAATGATATCTTTATCTATCCCGGACACGGTGACGGATGCACGATGAAAAAAGTAAAAGAGGTAAATACGGAGTTAAAAGCGATACTAAGCGGATGCGGGAGGTGAAAATGTATGGCAATAAAACTCATAGCACTGGATCTTGACGGAACTACCCTCAGCAGCAAGAAGAACATAAGCAGCAGAAACAGAGCTGCGATGGAAAGCGCGGCGGCTAAGGGAGTGAATATAGTGGTCGCTACGGGAAGACCTTTTTCTGCGCTTCCAAAAGATGTTTTTGAGATAGAGGCAATAAGGTATATGCTGACATCAAACGGAGCATCCATAACAGATGTAAAAGAAAAAAGGACATTTTATGAAAACTGTATTTCATCAGCCTCCGTTGAAAAGGCGGTCGAGCTTTTAAAAAGATACGATTATATCCTTGAAGGATTCGTTAAAGGAGAAGCTTATATACAGGGAGATTACTACGAATATGTGAAGCGTACGGGAAAAAGCTTCAGAGATGTGAACTATATACTTGAAACGCGAAAGCCTGTAAAGGATATATATGAATTTCTGCTTGAAAATAAAGAGCACATCGAAAATATAAATGTGAACTTTGAAGATATGTCGGACAAGCCGAAGATGTACAGCGAACTTATAAAGCTGCCGGATGTTACTATAACAAGCTCGCTTAAAAACAACCTTGAGATAGGAGGAGCTACGACGAGCAAGGCGGAGGCCTTGAGGAAAATGGGAGAACTGCTGGGAATAAAACAGGAGGAGATGATGGCTATAGGAGACAGCCCCAACGATATAGAAATGCTCAAAGCAGCAGGAATGTCTGTAGCGGTGGGGAATGCAGAGGAAGAGGTGAAAGAACAGGCATCATACATATCGGCTGATAATGATAACGACGGTGTAGCGGAAGCCATAGAGAAGTTCGTGCTGAAAAAATAAAAAACATATATGAAAATCGCTCCGGGAAAATCCCGGAGTTTTATTTTGAAAAAAGTTGACAGGAAAAAATTTCCATATTATTATATAAAAGAAAAATGGTAAAAAATGTAAATGAATATATTTACGATCTGTACATTATAAAAGGGAGAAAAAAGGATGTATAACAGAAGGTTGGGAAATGCAGGGGAAAATATGGCGTGTGAAATACTGGAAATAAAAGGATATATGATAATAAAAAGAAATTACCGATGCAGGTCAGGCGAAATAGATATTATAGTTCGCAGAGGAAATGAGATAGGCTTTGTGGAGGTAAAAAGCAGGCTTGATGCAGGCTGTGTGAGACCTGCGGAGGCTGTAGACGAAAAAAAGAAAGAGAGGATCATGAGAACAGCCGAATGTTATTTGAAGGAGATGGAAAGAAAGGGATACCGTCCTCATGCAGTGCGTTTTCATGTGGTGGAAATCGCTGCAGAACATACAGAAAATGCTTTTTGAAAAAGGAGGTATGTGATGCTGACCAGAGTAAAAACGGCGACTTTGATGGGGATAAAAGGATACTGTGTTACTGTTGAAACGGATATACATAGAGGGCTTCCTGCTTTAAATGTTACGGGGCTTGCGGATACGACTATCAAAGAAGCCTTAGTGAGGATAGGTCCTGCTTTAATCAATTCAGGATTTGTTTTTCCAAGGGAGAAGGTGACGATAAATCTGATGCCGGCGGGACGGCCTAAGGAAGGCAGTCATTTCGATCTGCCGATGGCTATGGGACTGGTAATGTCGTGGATAGGAAAGGGACTTGATGAAAATACGGCTTTTTTTGGTGAGCTTTCTTTGGACGGAAGGGTGAATGCAGTAAGAGGCGCTTTGCCGTTAGCGATAAGCGCAAGGGATGCGGGAATCAAAAAAATAGTGCTGCCCGGAGCCAATGCAGAAGAGGTAAGCATATTGGAGGACATTGAAGTGATCCCGGTAAACGATCTTAAGATGGCGGTATGCTATGCGGCAGAAGGAAAATTGCCGGACGTATCTTTTCTATATAAAAGGAAAGAAAAACGTGAGGATGCTGAAAACAGAAAATATGTATCAGATAGAATGGATTTTTCACAGGTAAAAGGGCAGGAAAGCGCGAAGCGGGCTTTGACCGTTGCTGCCGCAGGCGGTCACGGTATTCTGATGATAGGAGGAGCAGGATGCGGAAAGAGTATGATGGCGAAGCGCATCCCGACAATACTGCCTGAGCTTACATATGAGGAAAAACTTGAAATAACGGGTATATACAGTGTAGCAAACCTTTTATCGGAAGATAACCCTGTAGTTGAAAAAAGACCTTTCAGAGCTCCGCATCACAGCATAACAGCTAAAGGACTCACGGGAGGAGGTTTAAAACCGAGACCGGGAGAGCTTTCGCTGGCTCACAGAGGAGTACTGTTTCTCGATGAGCTTGGAGAATTTGATATCAGGACCATAGATGCTATGAGACAGCCTGTTGAGGATGGGTATATAAGATTGAACAGAAATTTTGAAGAAGTGGTCTTTCCGTCCGATGTCATGATAGTCGCAGCGGCGAATCCATGTAAATGCGGGAATTTATGGGATGAGAAAAAGATATGCACCTGCAGCGAGAGACAGATAAACAGTTACAGGAGAAAGCTTACCGGACCCTTTTCAGACAGGATAGATATGCATATAAAAATAGCTCCGGTGCCAAGGGAAAAAATAGAAGAAAAGGAAAGCGGGAAAAGCAGGGGCATGTCATCGTCACAGATGAAAAGCAAGGTACAGGAGGCGAGGATGAGGCAGGCGGAAAGATATAGAGATATGAGCTTTTCATGCAACGGAAGACTTGATGATATGGGTGTTCGCAAATTCTGTGCAATGACGGACGGAGCATCCAGGCTTTTGGCGGAAGCATACGACAGGTTCGGGTTTTCCGCCAGAGCTTATGTCAAGATACTTAAGACTGCCAGAACCATCGCTGACATCGAAGGGAAGGACTGTATAGGTGAAGATGAAACGGCGGAAGCGCTCATGTACAGGACAGGAGGATGGATATGAATGGAAAGACCGATATATCAGATATGATACAGACTATGGACTCAGGAGACGCTCGTTATCCGGAGCTTCTAAAAGAGATAAGAGACTATCCGAATATATTGTATTACATAGGCGATGCAGGAATTTTAAAAAAGAAAAAGGCGGCCATTGTCGGCTCAAGGAAAACGACGATGTACGGAAGGAAGGTCGCAGCCTCCGTTGCTGAGGATATATCGTCAGCAGGTATATGCGTAGTGAGCGGAATGGCTTATGGCATAGATTCCTGTGCGCATGAAGGGGCGCTCAAAGGAGAAGGCAGCACCGTAGCGGTGCTGGGGTGCGGAGTGGATATATGTTACCCGAGATCCAACATAGAGTTGAAGCGAAATATAGAGAAAAAGGGATTGATCATCTCAGAGTATCCGCCGGGGACAAGACCGGAAAAATACAGATTTCCTCAGAGAAACAGGATAATAAGCGGGATATCTGAATTGACGGTGGTTGTACAGGCGGGAATAAAAAGCGGAGCGCTCATAACTGCTGACTGCGCTGCTGAGCAGGGAAGAGATGTATATGCTGTACCTGCCAATATAGACAGCGAATACAGCCTTGGAAGCAATAAACTTATAAAAGACGGAGCTATCCCTCTGATAAACGCAGGAGAAGTGCTTGAGGCTATGGGAGTTGGGATTTCCGATCCTTCTAAAATCAGAGAAAAGCTTTCCGAAACGGAAAAAAATATATACGATATGGTATATTCACAAGGAGAATTGACGGCAGATGATATAAGCCGGAGACTGGATATGGACAGCGGACGTGTAAACGGCATAGTAGCTGTAATGGAGATGAAAGGTGTTGTTTTTTCGGCTATGGGAAAAATTTTTATTGCAAAAATATAAAAATATACATATAATCAAATATTAGAAGTTAAAGTGAAATTTAAAGGAGGGGTTTTCATGGCTTCAGCCAAAAAAAATCTTGTGATCGTGGAATCGCCGTCCAAGGCAAAAACCATAGGAAAGTTCCTTGGCGGACGCTATAAAGTCATAGCTTCTGTCGGCCACGTCAGAGATTTGCCTAAAAGCAAGCTGGGAATAGATATTGAAAACGATTTTGACCCTCAGTACATATCTATAAGGGGTAAGGGAGAAATCATCAAAGAGTTGAAAAAGGAAGCCAAGAGTGCGTCTAAAGTCTATCTTGCAACAGACCCGGATAGAGAAGGAGAAGCAATATCTTGGCATTTAGCATTTTTGTTGGGAATCGATCATAATACACCGTGCCGGATAGTATTCAATGAGATAACAGAAAAGGCCATCAAGGACGCTATAAAAAATCCAAGACCTATAGATGAAAGTTTAGTAGATGCGCAGCAGGCAAGAAGAGTTTTGGACAGACTGGTGGGATATCAGATAAGTCCGCTGCTGTGGAGGAAGGTCAGAAGAGGTCTCAGTGCAGGCAGGGTTCAGTCTGCGGCGCTCAAGATAATATGCGACAGAGAGAATGAAATCAAGAATTTCAAGCCTAAAGAATTCTGGACAATAGAAGCGGAATTTGAAAAGGACAGGAAATTTACTGCCAAGCTTGCGGAATATAAGGATAAAAAACTTGAAATAGAGAACAAAGAGCAGACAGACAACATTCTCAAAGAACTGAAGCAGGGTGAATATACGGTAGGCAATATCGAGGAAAAAGACAGATCGAGAAAAGCGGCAGCTCCGTTTACCACGAGCAGTCTCCAGCAGGATGCGGCAAATAAGCTCAACTTTTCTACGAGAAAGACGATGATGGTTGCTCAGCAGCTTTACGAAGGAATAGAGATAAAGGGACAGGGGATCATAGGTCTTGTATCGTATATAAGAACGGATTCCGTCAGAATATCTGAAGAGGCCAAGCAGGCATCAAAAGAATATATAATAAACAGCATGGGCAGTGAGTACTACTCAAACAACATATATACGAATAAGAAAAAAGATGTTCAGGACGCCCATGAAGCTATCAGGCCAAGTCATATAGATCTTGAGCCGGATGCGATAAAAGATTCGGTAACTAAAGATCAGTACAATCTGTATAAACTGATATGGACGAGGTTTGTGGCCAGCCAGATGTCTCCGGCTAAATTCAAGGCCGTGAACGCAGCTGTGATGAACGGAGATTATAAGTTCAAAGCAACAGGCTCCAAGCTGATCTTCGATGGCTTTCTCAAAGTATATTCTCAGTCTAAAGACGGAGAAGAGAACAAACTGCTTCCTCATCTTGAAAAAGGAGAAAAACTTCAGCCATCGGATATAAAAGGAGAGCAGAATTTCACTCAGCCGCCGGCCAGATTTACAGAGGCGAGCCTTGTAAAGGATCTCGAAGATAAAGATATAGGCAGACCGAGTACATATGCTCCGATAGTGGCGACGCTGATGGACAGAAATTATATAACAAAGGAAAAGAAATCTCTGATACCTACAGAGCTGGGATTTATCGTAACGGATGTTATGCAGCAGTATTTCAAGGAAATAGTCGATACTGGATTCACAGCTCAGATGGAAGAGGAATTGGATGATATAGAAGTCAAAAAAATTCCGTGGAAGAGTGTAATTAAAGATTTTTACGGGACTTTCGAGAAAGAGCTGGAAATAGCGGAAAAAGAAATAAAAAAAGTCGAATTCGAAGTGGAACTTACAGGAGAAGTCTGTGAAAAGTGCGGCAGACCTATGGCAATAAAACATGGAAGATTCGGTGCTTTTGCCGCATGTACAGGATATCCTGAATGTAAGAACACAAAACCTTTAGTTGAGACGATAGATGTGAAATGTCCTAAATGCGGACGTGACATCGTAGCGAGAAGAAGTAAAAAAGGAAGAGTTTTTTATGGGTGCAGCGGTTATCCCGACTGTACACAGTCATATTGGAATAAACCGGTAAATAAGAAATGCCCTAAATGCGGAGCGCTTCTTGTTGAGAAGAAGACTAAAAACGGAAAGTACGCCTGCTCCAACAGTGAATGTGACTATAAAGAATAGGACGGGCTGCGAAAAAAGTACAGGAAAAAACCATAAAGGAGGTAAACGTATATGGTTGAATTTCATGCGACAACTATAGTTGCGGTCAAAAGAGGACCGGATGACATATGTATCGGCGGAGACGGCCAGGTTACGATGGGCGAAACTGCTATAATGAAAAACGGAGCAAAGAAAGTAAAGAAGATCTATAAGAATTCTATAATAACAGGATTTGCAGGCTCAGTTGCAGATGCTTTTTCTCTCACTGAAAAATTTGAGGGAAAGTTGGACGAGCACGGCGGAAACCTCAAAAGGGCCGCAGTTGCACTGGCTCAGCTTTGGCGTTCTGACAAGGCGATGAGAAACCTTGAAGCGCTCATGATAGTTGCGGACAAAGAGGATATGCTCGTGCTGTCAGGTACAGGAGAAGTAATAGAGCCGGATCAGCCTTTCGTAGCTATAGGATCGGGAGGAAATTACGCGTATGCAGCAGCCAATGCTTTATACAACAATACCGATCTTGGTGCTGAAGATATCGTAAGAAAGTCTTTGGAAATAGCTTCGTCTATCTGCGTATATACTAACGATAATATTTCCATAGAGAAATTATAGGAGGTACGGGATGGCAAACAAACTTTATCAGATGACTCCCAAAGAGATAGTTCAGGAGTTGGATAAATATATAATCGGACAGGATGAGGCAAAGAAATCAGTTGCCATAGCTTTAAGGAACAGATACAGGAGAAGTCTTTTGTCTGAAAAGATGAGAGAGGAGATCACTCCTAAAAATATACTGATGATGGGCCCTACGGGAGTAGGTAAAACGGAGATAGCAAGAAGGCTCGCAAAACTAATGGATGCTCCTTTCGTAAAAGTTGAGGCCACTAAGTTCACAGAAGTAGGATACGTGGGCCGCGATGTGGATTCCATGGTAAGAGATCTTGTTGAAGCATCAATAAGGATAACGAAGCAGGCTATGCTGGAGGAAAAGTATTCCGTAGCTGATGAAATCGTGGAAGAAAAAATAATAGAAGCGATAATACCTGGAAAGAAGAAAAAGGTATCCGACAGCAAAAACAGAGGGCCTTTTGATTTCATACTTGGCAACAGCGGGTATATAAGTCAGAAAGAGCAGTATGAGCAGCAGCAAAAGAAGGACTCGGAAGAAAACACCGAAATGGATACAGAACTTGCCAGAGAGCAGGTGAGACAGCAGCTCAGAGAGGGACTGCTTGAAGAACAGTATATAGAGATCCAGGTCACGGATACGCCTAAGACCAACAATCTTGATATGGGTAATGAAGGCATGAGCATTGCCATTGGTAATATTTTCGGAGATATGGCTCCTAAGAAGATGAAGAACAGGAAAGTTAAGGTAAAGGATGCCAGGAAGATACTGCGCGAGGAAGAAGCTCAGAACCTCATAGATATGGATCAGGTAACAGAGGACGCTCTTCATAACGCTGAGCAGAACGGGATCATATTTATAGACGAAATAGATAAGATCGCATCGGGCTCGGGTTACAGAAGCGGCGCTGATGTTTCAAGGGAAGGCGTACAGAGAGATATTCTTCCAATAGTTGAAGGAAGCGTAATAAATACAAAACACGGTCCTGTTAAGACCGATCATATACTTTTCATAGGCGCAGGAGCATTCCATACTGCTAAGCCTACGGATTTGATACCTGAACTTCAGGGACGATTCCCGATAAGGGTCGAACTTGAAAATCTTGATAAAGATACTTTTGTCAAGATACTTACGGTGCCTGAAAATGCGCTGCTCAAACAGCACAAGGCACTTCTTGAAACAGAAGGGATCGAGATTGAATTTACGGAAGAGGCGATCGATGAGATCGCAACGATGGCGTTCCTTATGAATGAACAGACTGAAAATATAGGTGCGAGAAGACTTCACACTATTCTCGAGAAGCTGCTTGAAGATATTTCATTCAACATTCCTGATATGGATGAGGAAAAAGTGGTTATCGACAGGGATTATGTGAAGCAGAAATTTGAAGAAACCATACATCCTGATGATCTTGACAGATATATACTCTGATCAGAGAATCTGTGATATTTTGGAAAACTTTAGAATTTTGAATTTCGACCTCGCTGCTGTACGTTACGGCGGCGAGGTCTTATGACGAGTACAGCAAAACAGTAATAAAAATTGTTAAAAAATTGTAGAAAAAATAACAAATTTATGTTAATTGTGTAAAAATAAAAAACTTTTTTGAAAAGTCAAAAAAAGAGTTGTTTTGGATTTAAAAAAATTATATAATGAAACTGGTTTAAGTATGAAATTTCAATTATAAAGGACGAGGTATAGATTATGAGTGATATTTTGAATAAGGTCAGAAAATTGAACTGGCTGTTGCAGGAAAGCCCTACAGGGGTATTTTCTTTTAACGAAATGTGCGGCATCCTGAGCGATCTGATGGATGCCAATGTTTATGTAGCAAATGACAGAGGCAAAGTTATAGGAGTAAACTATAAGATAAAGTCGGACAGCCCTACTATAGCTGACCCTGAGACGGGCGCAGAGATTTTTCCTGGGGAATACAATGAAGAGCTCATGAAAGTAAGCGAAACTACAGCAAACCTGTCTGGAGATGAAGCTCTTAAAATATTTAAATACGACTATGACACGGCGGATAAGCTTCATACGGTAATACCTATTTTAGGAGGAGGAACCAGATGGGGAACGCTTGTGCTTACGCGTTATGCTCCTAAATTCAATGATGAGGATCTTGTTTTAGGTGAATACGGCGCAGCTGTTATCGGACTTGAGATACAGAGAAGAAAGTCGCTTGAAAGAGAAGAAGAAGAAAGACAGATAGCTATGGTGCAGATGGCGATAGGAACATTGTCATACTCTGAAATAGAGGCGGTACAGCAGATATTTGCAGAGCTTGAAGGTAGTGAAGGTCTGCTGGTAGCAAGTAAGATAGCGGACAGGTCAGGAATAACAAGATCCGTAATAGTAAACGCTCTCAGAAAACTGGAAAGTGCAGGAGTCATAGAGTCCAGATCACTGGGAATGAAAGGTACGAGAATAAAGATAATAAACTCGAAATTCAAAGAAGAACTGGGAAAGATGGTTATGTAGATATGTATTTTTCAGTCAGAAAGATGCTGCTTGCAGATATTAGTTTGAGTTTAACAAAAACCTTATGCCGCGCATATTATAGTGCGGCAGTTTTTTTATGTTTTGAAAGAAGGTTTTTGTATGAGGCGTTTTGGGAAATTGAAACTTGCCGCAGTCGTTTTACTTATACTGTCCATTGCGGCAGTTGTTGCCGTGAAAATGGAGATAGAGCCTAATATGGAGTCGGTTTCGAAAATAAAGGCGGAGGCTCTGGTGGGAAGAACCATAAGCAAAGCTCTCGTTTCGCAATTTGAAAAAGACACTTCTCAAGATGAGCTTTTTACGATAATAAACGGTGAAGACGGATCGATAGAGATGGTCCAGGCTAATTCTGCGGCGATAAATATATTCATGTCGCAGCTTTCTGTGAAGCTTCAGGAATCCTTTCAAAAAATGGAGGAGGCAAAAACAGAAGTGTCGCTGGGAGCGCTGATGGGGAGCAAATTTTTATCTCAGACGGGGCCGTATGTGAATTTATCGATAGTGCCCATGAGCGTCTCGTCCATGGACTTTAAAACTGAATTTGAATCTCAGGGTATAAATCAGACGAAGTATAAGATATACATAGTTCTTGAATGCAGAGTTAAAGTGCTTGCACCTTTTATCTCCAGGACATTTACGACAGAAAATACGGTGCTGATAGCAGAGGCGGTTATATTGGGCAAAGTGCCGAATAGTTTTGTGCAGGTGCCTAAAGAAGATATTTTAGATGTAACTGATGAGTAATTGTGATAATATAATGATATGGTTAGATTTAATGATAATAATGAAATAATAAGAGATGATGAGTACAATGCGATAATCGTAGGATTGCAGATGAGGGAAGACATTTCATACTCTATGGATGAGCTTGAAAATCTCGCAGAAGCCGATGGAGTAAATGTTTTGGGCCGCGTGGTGCAGATCCTTGACAGACCGAATACCGCCACTTTTATAGGAGGAGGTAAGGCGGAAGAGATCGCAGAGATGTGTCGTAATATGGAAGCGGATACTGTCATATTCAATGACGAACTTTCCGGGGTGCAGATGAGAAATCTGGAGGATATAACGGGAGTCAGAGTGATAGACAGAACGGTACTGATACTGGATATATTCGCAAAAAGGGCATCCACAAAGGAAGGGAAGCTCCAGATAGAACTTGCGCAGCTTCAATACAGACTGCCGAGGCTTACAGGCTTTGGAAAAGCTTTGTCGCGACTGGGCGGAGGCATAGGAACAAGAGGCCCCGGAGAAAAAAAGCTTGAAACTGACAGGAGACATATATCGGCAAGGATAGATGATATAAAGAGCGAACTGAGGAAGGCGGAGAAAGTCAGATCTACGCAGCGCCTTGGAAGAGAAAAGAATGATATTCCGGTAGTTGCGCTGGTGGGATATACCAATTCGGGAAAATCGACGGTGATGAATGGACTTTTATCGATGTCTCAGAGGGAAGATAAGGCTGTTATGTCCAAAGATATGCTGTTTGCCACCCTGGACACACAGCATCGCAAGATATCATTTGAGCGCGGATGCGAGTTTATACTTATCGATACCGTGGGGTTTGTAAGCAAATTACCCCACAGCCTCGTAGAATCTTTCAAATCAACTCTTGAAGAGGTCAGATATGCCGATCTGCTGGTGCATATAGTAGACGGGGCGTATTCTGAAAGAGATTTTCAGATAGAAGTCACTAACGATGTAATAAATCAGATAGGTGCATCCGGTACAGAGAAGCTGACTGTTTACAACAAAGCGGACATAGCGGAGTACGTGCCGGAAGAAAAAGATATGGGAGACGTGCTGTATGTTTCTGCCAAAACAGGGGAAGGCATGGATATGCTGGCAGAGAAAATAAAGGACTGCATATTCAAGGACAGAGTGAAAACGGAATTTTTGATTCCATATGATAGGGGAGATATTATTTCACGTCTGTGCGACAAAGCCGATGTGATATCTATGGAGCATGAAAACGAAGGCACGAGGATAAAGGGTAGATTTTCGCGGGAAGATTTCAATAGATACAAAGAATTCCAGGTCAAAGGATGACGCAGATATGGGACTTTATAAAACAGTAAGGAAAGAAGCAAAAGCAGAGCAGATAATAGAAAAGTCGAAATTCATAGCTCATGTGAAACCGGTATCGGATCGGGATGAAGCTGAAGAGTTTATAGACCACATCAAAAGTGCTTACAAAGACGCCACCCACAATGTACCTGCAATGGTAATAGGCGATGCGTTTCAGATACAATGGGCAAGCGATGACGGTGAGCCGCGCGGAACGGCAGGAGCGCCTGTAGTGCAGATGATGGTGAAAGAAGAGATCACGAATGCGGCTGTAGTAATTACCCGGTATTTTGGCGGAATAAAGCTGGGAACGGGAGGCCTTGTAAGAGCATATACCAGCAGCGCAAAAATCGGCCTTGAAGCTGCGGAAATATGTGTTGTGGAGAAGATCCTTAAGATGAAGGTAAAAAGCGATTATACGTATCTGCAGAGATTTCAGAGCCTGTCATCCGATGATGGTTTAGGTGAAGTGGATGAACGTTTATCTGATACTGGCTTTAATATGGGCAGTATAGAGTATGCGGACAAGGTGACTATGGACCTGCTGATCAGGCCGGAAAATGAAAAAAACGTAAGAAAACTAATAGATGATTTAACGGCAGGCAGTGCAGAAATCGTTGAAATGACTGAAGTCATCGAAAAAATTTAGAACGACGGCAGCAGCGCGTAAAAAATGTGTAAAGTTTTTGAAGAAAAATAAGCGAAAAATACTTGACATAAATGCAATCGTAATGTATATTTAATAAATGTGTCAAGCATATAAATCAGCGATTACGGGGGCGCTTAGCTCAGCTGGGAGAGCACCTGCCTTACAAGCAGGGGGTCATAGGTTCGAGCCCTATAGCGCCCACCAATTATCTTTACGTCGCTATCGCAGAGATGGATGTTTCCGCGTGGAGCGGCGCTAAATTTGTCCGGTAAACGGCAAGCTTGCGGTCCGGTAGTTCAGTTGGTTAGAATGCCAGCCTGTCACGCTGGAGGTCGACGGTTCGAGCCCGTTCCGGATCGCCAATTATATATTGATAGACATGCTAAGCTGGCGTGGCTCAACGGTAGAGCAGCTGATTTGTAATCAGCAGGTTGGGGGTTCGATTCCCTCCGCCAGCTCCATAAAAAACGATAAATTTGGTATAGACAATTGAAAAAAATGTGATATAATATCATGGCAGAGTGAAAGATATCGAGGGATTCCCGAGTGGCCAAAGGGGGCGGACTGTAAATCCGTTAGCTGAGCTTTCGGTGGTTCGAATCCACCTCCCTCGACCAATGTGCGGAAGTGGCTCAGGGGTAGAGCATCGCCTTGCCAAGGCGAGGGTCGCGAGTTCGAATCTCGTCTTCCGCTCCAATATGCGGATGTAGTTCAATGGTAGAACCTCAGCCTTCCAAGCTGATGGCGTGAGTTCGATTCTCATCATCCGCTCCAATTTTTAAGAGCTGCCGGTGTACACGCGTACAGCGTGCAGCTTAATTTTAAGGGCTCATAGCTCAGCTGGATAGAGCAACGGCCTTCTAAGCCGTGTGTCCGGGGTTCGAATCCCTGTGGGCTCGCCATTTTTTTAAGAT
>JABLTR010019516.1_pt1 | contig 64529 bp, 65 predicted proteins | sample 7160071 | NCBI WGS metagenome assembly JABLTR01 (sample SAMN14651230, study PRJNA627086) | human gut metagenome | isolation source: feces | host: Homo sapiens | reverse complement strand
CGGCTCGATGAACGCCAAGAACGCGGCCGAGCTGCTGGCCCAGCTGCACGGCGTCCGCACGCCCGCAATGGCCTATGCACTGCTCTGCGCCATAGACAGGGCCGATGAAACGGCGCGCCCCCTGCCGCCGCTGGTGGCCGAGGCGGTGGCAGCCATTCGGCAGAACTACATGGCGCTTTATGGGGTCGAGGAGCTGAGCGAGCAGCTGGGAGTGACCAAAAGCCATCTTGTGCGGGTGTTCAAGCAGGAGATCGGTGTGCCGCCGGGCAAATATATGACGAATGTCCGCATCGAGGCCGTCAAGTCGCTGCTGCTGACCGATGAGTACAATCTGGAGATGATCGCGGGGCTGACCGGCTTTTCGGGGGCAAACTATCTGTGCCGGGTGTTTAAGCGGGAGGTGGGCCTCTCCCCTGCTGCGTGGCGCGCCGCAGCCGCCCCGCTGCCTGCCGTCCCCAAGCTGCCGCCGAGAAGTCAGGAAATGTATGTGTAAAAGGGGGGCTTCCCCCTTGGGGGAAGCTGTCAGCGGCTCCGCCCGCTGACTGATGGGGGGCAACCTTGCCATTACAACCCGTTTATGGGCAGCTGTGGCAGACCCGTCCCTCATCCGGCCTCGGTCGGGGCCTCGGCCACCTTCCCCCGAGGGGGAAGGCATACAAAACAAATGCCCGATGCGTCACCGCATCGGGCATTCTTACTTTATGCAGTTTTATTTCGCGGTCTTATACCCATCCGGGTTGTGGCTCTGCCAGTTCCAGCTGTGGGCGCACATCTCCTCGATGCCGTACTGCGCCTCCCAGCCCAGCTCGCGCTTGGCCTTGGAGGGGTCGCACCAGCACTCGGCAATGTCGCCGGGGCGGCGCGGGTCGATGACATAGGGGATCTCCTTGCCGCAGGCCTTGCTGAACGCATGGATGACATCCAGCACGCTGTAGCCGTGGCCGGTGCCCAGGTTGCAGATGAAGAGACCGGGCTTCTCCGCCAGCTTCTTGACAGCCGCCACATGACCGCGGGCCAGATCCACGACATGGATGTAGTCGCGCACGCCGGTGCCGTCGGGGGTCGGATAGTCGTTGCCAAAGACATGGACCTTCTCCAGCTTGCCGACAGCGACCTTGGCGATGTAGGGCACAAGGTTGTTGGGGATGCCGTTGGGATCCTCGCCGATCAGGCCGGACGGATGGGCGCCGATGGGGTTGAAGTAGCGCAGCAGCGCAACATTCAGCTCGGGGTCAGCCTTGCAGCAGTCGGTCAGAATGCGCTCGGTGAACACCTTGGTGGTGCCGTAGGGGTTCGTGGTGCCGCCCACGGGGAAATCCTCGCGGATGGGCACGCTGGCGGGGTCACCGTAGACGGTGGCAGAGGAGGAGAAGATGATGTTGTGGCAGTTGTGGCGGCGCATGACATCCAGAATGTTCAGCGTGCAGGCCAGATTGTTGGAGTAGTACTCGATGGGCTTGGAAACGCTCTCACCCACAGCCTTGTAGGCGGCGAACTGGATCACGCAGTCGATGTCCTCGTTCTCGGCGAAGATCTTCTCAACGGCGGATTTGTCGGTCATGTCAGCCTCGACAAAGCGGAAGTCCTTGCCTGCGATCTGCTTGACGCGGGCCAGAGCCTCGGGGCAGGAGTTGTAGTAGTTATCGGCTACAACAATGTCGTAGCCAGCGGCCAAAAGCTCCACACAGGTGTGACTGCCGATGTAACCGGCGCCACCGCTTACCAGAATTGCCATAACATTCGTCTCCTTGTAATTTATGATTTTGTTGCCTTCAGATGAGTGGCTCATCTGTCTTTACTTTGTATTTTACTCTTTCTGCGGGCTTTCTGCAATAGGTGTTTTTGATTCCGGTTTGCCTTTTTGTTGCCTGTTTTGCCGCCGGGCGGGCAACCCCTGCTGGATGCGGCGGTAGGCGGACGGTGTGTGGCCTGTGGCGGCGCGGAAGCGCTGGCTGAAATACGCGCCCGAGCAGTACCCCATCTGGGCGGCAACCTCGCCGGGGGAGGCACCGCGCGCCAGCAGCTGGGCCGCATACTCAATACGCATGGCGGAAAATTCCTCCATCGCGGTGCGGCGCAGCCGCGCGCGGAACGCCTGCTGCAGCTGGGTGCGGGTGCAACCCAGTGCTGTGCATACCTCGTCCACCTTCAGCTCCCGCGTGAGGTTGGCGGCAAAGTAGGCGCGCGCATCCTCGACCAGCACATACTGGCGGCGCTCCCGCCGTACACGGGCCACCGGACGCTTGGTGCGGCGGCAGCGGCGGGCCAGCAGAATCAGAAGGTTTTCGAGATGGATGATGAACTGCTGCATGGCTCCGAAGGGCAGATCCTCCTTTACGATGGGAGGCTCGCCCCGCACGGGGGCGGCGTCAAACACCGTATTGGCGGTATTAGCCAGCCAGTCCAGATCATGCTGCTCGGTCGGCTCAGCGTGCAGGATCGTGCCGCGGAACCGGTCCATCGCCGCGCCGGTACAGTAAAAATCAATGCGCAGCGTTTCGGGCGGGACCTCCCCCACCGTGGTCATGGCGAACACCTCGCCGGGCTGGTGGAACAAAAGGCCGCCCGCCCGCAGCAGCACGCGGCGGTCATCGCAGCGTTCCTCGATGGTGCCGCTGCACACATAGATCAGCTGCCACGCCTGCGTCTGGCGCGGCGGAAAGGAGTCATCGGCGCGCCACTCCGAGGTGTGCGCGGCGGGAACGGCCTCCACCCGCAGCGGAAAAACATCATTCAGCATGTGGGGCTCCTCCCAGTTTCATTGGACGAGTGGCTTCCCCCTTGGGGGAAGCTGTCAGCGGCTCCGACCGCTGACTGATGAGGGGAGCCTTGCCGCTATTGCCCGTTTACGGGCTGCTGCGGTACACGCGCCCCTCATCCGGCCCTGCGGGACCACCTTCCCCCAAGGGGGAAGGCAAGGATTTATCACACCGCTACCGCTCCCGGCCATGCATCCGTTGTCGGCTCCTCGCTGTCCGCAGTCCCATGCCGGAACACCCCCGGCTCCACCTTGCCCAGCGCCGGGAACTGTTCCAGCTCGGGGCAGCTCTCTGCCAGACCGAGACAGTAGGCGGTCAGCGGGCTTATCGTCTTGCTGATTGCATCGAACCGGCTTGTGCCGTCCGCCTCGTAGGTGCTGAGCATGATGTCATCCGGGTAGGTTTCCTCGACATAGGCGGTTAGGGCGGCATCGACATAAGGGTCGCTGCTGCCCTCGTAAAAATCGGGTGCGCCGAAGAGGTGCAGGATCTCGTGGGCAAAGGTAGCCGGGGACTCCGGCTCGCCATCGGTGTAGGCGTCGGTCTTGTACAGGCAGCTGTACTCATAGTAAAAGGACGCTCCGTCATCGGCATAGTGGGCCATCGTGAAAGAGGTGCCGCTGATGGGCAGGTAGAACAAAAACGCGATCTGCCGCGCTCCGTAGACCGCCAGACGGCTGTCTGCAGCCAGCGACTCGCACAGGGCGTCCATCTCCTCAAGAAAGGCAGTGCTTTCCTCAGAGTTTTCACCGCCCCGGATGGCTGACTGCAGCAGGTAGCTGCGGGTCAGGGCGGCATCGCTGCCGTCCCCGCTGCGGTCGCAGATAAGCTGCGGCGCAGCGCCGTAGCCGGCTGCCTGCGCGTTGATCCAGTCCACGGCCATCGCGGTGCGCTGCACGGCGGCGGCGCGGTCCTCCGCGTCCCAGGTGCAGCCATGGGCGGCATCGTTGAGAAATACATTGACCAGCACGGTCGGGTCGGTCAGCAGCGCAGCGCTGCCGTAGCGCTGCTGCTCCTCGGTAAAGGCGGGCGTCGGCTCCGGCGTCGGCGTGGTGGAGGGTGCCTCGGCGCGGGGCAGCTCCGCAGGGATGCGCTGCACCGAAACGCGGGCCGTGCAGCTGCAGAGCAGCGCTGCGGCCAGCACAAGGGCCGCAATCTTTTTATACATGATATAACCCCGTTCGGGCGCTGCCGCAGCATTCCGGAAATACGCAGAAGCTGTGCGGCAATGCCTTATATATCCAGTACAGCTTTTCCGTCGCGGTCAACCAGCGCAAGCGTGACCTCGCTGCCGTTCAGGCGGCCGTCCACCAGCGCATCGGAGATCGGGTCCTCGATGGTTTTGCGGATGGTGCGGCGCAGCTCACGCGCACCGTACTTGGCGGAGCTTTCGGCCACAATGTCTGCCAATGCGGGCTGGTCGTAGTGCAGCGTGATGCCGTGGGCAGCAAGCCCCGGCTTGTACTCATCCAGCATCAGCGCGGCGATCCGCTCAAGATCCTCCTCGCTCAGCGGGCGGAAGGTGATGATCTCATCCACACGGCCGATAAACTCGGGCCGCAGGAACTCCTGCAGCGCCTTCATGCTGCGGTCGGCACTGGCCACCTCGGCCTTTTTGCCGAAGCCGGTCGCGCCGCTCTGGTCGGTCGAGCCGGCGTTGGAGGTCATGCAGATGACCGTGTTGGAAAAGTCCACCGTGCGGCCCTGTGCATCGTTGATCTTGCCCTCGTCCAAAATCTGCAGCAGGATGTTCATGACATCGGGGTGCGCTTTTTCGATCTCGTCAAACAGCACAACGCTGTAGGGGTGGCGGCGCACCTTCTCGGTCAGCTGCCCGGCCTCATCGTAGCCGACATAGCCCGGAGGCGAGCCGATCAGACGGGACACCGCATATTTTTCCATATATTCGCTCATGTCGATCGAGATGAGCGGGTCCACTGTGTCAAAAAGCTGGTTGGCCAGCTGCTTGACCAGCTCGGTCTTGCCGACACCGGTCGGGCCGACAAAGATAAAGCTGGCGGGGCGGTGGCGGCCGGACAGGTCGGCGCGGGCGCGCTTGATGGCACCGGCCACGGCGTGGACGGCCTCGTCCTGCCCGATGATGTGCGCTTTCAGGGCATCCTCCAGCCCCTGCAGGCGGCCGTACTCGGTCTCCTTGATCTTGACGGCGGGCACGCCGGTCCACAACTCAATGACCTGCGCCACATCGTCCATTGTGACCTCGATCTCAGCGGCCTTCAGCTGCAGAGCAGGCAGCTTTTCGCGCTGCTGCGCCAGATCGGTTTTGACGGCGGCAAGTGCCTCGTAGTCGATGGCGGCGTCCTGACCGTTCTGCGGCTCGGGATTCTCCAGCTCATGCTCGCGTGCCTCCAGCTCCGTGACCTTGCGCTGTGTCTCCAGCAGCTCGGTGATCTCGGGGTGGCGCAGGTTGCAGCAGGCACAGGCCTCGTCCAGCAGGTCGATGGCCTTGTCAGGCAGGAAACGGTCGGTGATATAGCGCTCCGACAGCTTGACGATGCTGGTGACGATGGCGTCCGGCACACGGACGCAGTGGTGCTTCTCGTAATAGATGCGGATGCCCTTGATGACCTCGATCGTATCCAGCAGGGACGGCTCCTCGACCTTGACGGGCTGGAAACGGCGCTCGAGCGCGGAATCCTTCTCGATATATTTGCGGTACTCGGCAAAGGTGGTCGCGCCGATGACCTGCATCTGCCCGCGGGAGAGCGCGGGCTTCATGATGTTGGCAGCATTCATCGAGCCGTCCGAATCGCCGGCACCCACGATGGAGTGGATCTCGTCAATAAACAGAATGATGTTGCCGGCGGCCTTGACCTCGCTGATAAGGCCCTTGACGCGCTGCTCAAACTGGCCGCGGAACTGGGTGCCTGCCACAAGGGAGGTCATGTCCAGCAGGTAGATCTCCTTGTCCTGCAGCCGCGCGGGGACCTTGCCCTCGGCGATGCGCTGGGCAATGCCCTCGGCGATAGCGGTCTTGCCGACACCGGCCTCGCCGATCAGACAGGGGTTGTTCTTCTGACGGCGGCAAAGAATTTGAATCGTGCGGTAAATTTCGCGGTCGCGGCCGATGATGCGGTCAGTCTTGCCGTCCCGGGCCTTCTGGGTCAGATTCTCGCAGTAGGTCTCGAGGAATTTGCGGCGGGGGGCCTTTTCCTTCTTGCCGTTTTTGGGCTTGGCGTCGTCCTTGTTCTGGCGCGCACCAAAGCCGAACGGGAACACAGGGCTGCCGCCCGGCACAAAATCGTCCTGCGCGGCGGCGTCATCGCCGGTCTCGGCCTCCTCGCTGCCCATCATGGGGGCAAGCATACCGGAGTCGGCAGCCTCCTGCAGGAAGCTGCCCATCCGCTCCTCCATATTTTCCAGATCCTGATCCGACATGCCGAACTGCTTCATCAGGTCGTCCACAGGCTGGATGTGCATGGCGCGGGCGCAGGTCAGGCAGTAGCCCTCCTGAACAGGCTTGCCGTTTTCAAGCCGCTGCACAAAGACAACGGCAGGGCGTTTTTGGCATTTAACACAAAGCATATACTTCACCTCTATAAAAAGTGCCGCATGGGCACGCTGGATTGCTGAAAATTGTAGGGGGCGGCGTCCTCGACGCCCCGCACCACCTTATTACTATTATTAAACAAACCCTGCCAAATTGCAAGTTTTGGCGGGGCTTGTTCAAAAAATGTTTAATAATGGACTAAAAACGGGTTGAACGCGCCGAAGAAGCTGTAGCCGATGCTCTGCTGCAGCGCGGCGGGGGTCAGCCAGTCGAACTTGCCTGCGGTGATGCCGGCCGCAAACCAGAGGGCCAGCGCCACAAGCCAGCAGTCCAGCGCACCGGTGACAAGGCCCAGACAAAGCCCGAGCAGGCGGTTGGCCCCGCCCAGCAGCGGCAGCGCATTGACGCCGCGCAGCAGCCGGACCAGCAGGGCAAACACCCAGCGCACGATCAGGCAGAGCAGCACAAAAAGCACGACCTGCACAAGCGGCAGGAACAGCGGCTCCAGTAGGGCGGTGAGCTTTTCGGGCAGTTGATCTCCGGCGGTCTGCAGCGCGTTGGCGGCAGCGTTGCGCAGCGATTCGGGCAGGAAATCCAGCTGCTGCAGGGCGGCGGCGATGTCCCCACCGGACTGGGCTACGGCCTCATTGACACGGGCAGTCACGGAATCGCTGAAAAAGCGGGTGTAGACCTCGGGGGCGAGTGTGCGGCTACCCCAGACGGCAACGCCGACGCCCAGCACCGCGCCGACCAGCTCGGTCAGGCCGGCGAGGAAGCCCTTCTGCCAGCTTTTGACGGCGGCAAACGAGAAGATGGCAAGAAAAAGAAAATCATAGATAAGCGCAGGTGAAAAGGACATAGACAGGTACTTCTTTCTCAAAAAATCAAAGGCAATTTCCGGCTGCCCGGGAATACGGCAGGCGCCGCGCAGCCCCATGCTACGAGCCGCCCTCCAGCACCTCCGCCCGGCTGCCCGTGAACAGCAGCGGCTTTGCGGCGTTCACAACCGCCAGCGGGCGGGAGGCAAGGTCGCTGTACACCCAGTTCTGCACGCCGTCATAGCCGTAGCACTCCACGGCATCGGGGCAGAGCAGGTAGATGTCGGTATCCGTGGCCGACACACCAAAGGCCTGCCGGGCCGGTATCTCGGCCATGGGGGTCAGGGTCTCCGACAGGGTGACAAGGTTGTTGCCGCCGCGCACCGTCAGCAGCAGGGCGGTCTGGCGGCGGCCGGGTGCCACGCTCTGCAGCGCAGCCCCGCCGTAGTCATAGCGGGCGGTCTCGGTGCCGGTCGTGGGGTCCAGCACAGCAAGGTAGGTGTCGAACACCGCCATGACCCGCCGCTCACTCTGCCAGTCAAGCCGCAGGAGCATACTGCCCTGATCGGCGGTGTAGACAGGGCCTTCGGCGTTGGCGTCCATACTCATAAAATAGACCGAGCAGCTCAGCTGCCCCTCCCGGGCGCTGAGCATACCGGCGGCGAACCGGCGGCTGTCAGGGGAGAAATCCAATGCGATCGGCGTACCGGCGGACTGGGTCATCTCCCAGCTGTACAGCAAACGCAGCGAGGGGTCAAACACCTGCACCTGCGCGGTGTAGCGGCCCGACTCCGTGACAACGGCAAGCGAATTGTTGTTGGACATGGCACAAAGCAGGATGCCCGCGTCAAAGCTCTGGGAATAGAGTGTCCGGGTCCGGCTGCAGATCGTCAGCTCGTTTCCGGCGCGGTTGTACACGGCAAAATGGGTGCCGCCCACGGCCAGCACAGGCCGCGCGTAGGAGGGCTGCAGACTGAGGATCTTGGCACCGTAGGCCGAATAGACAAGCACATCCTCGGCCCCCAGCTCGACAAAGCCGCCCGCAAGCGGTTCGATCTGCAGCGGCTCGCTGATGCCTGTGGTGGCGGGCCAACTGCCGTCTGTGCGGTTGATATAGAGCAGCGCACTGTCCACCGTGTCCCCCAGCATGGCGAGGGAGGCCGACAAGGCGCCTGTCAGCACGGTGATGGCAACGGCCAGCACGGCAATGAGCACGCCGAAGAATACCCGCCGCCGGTGCTGACGCTGCTTGTAGAGCGGCGTCAGGGATTTGAGCCGCGCGCCGCTCTCCCCTGCTGCGGGGTCGGCGGTCTTTGGCGGCGGGGCGGCGCGGCGCACCGGCTTGGGGGTGCGCAGACTGATGTCCCCGCTTGTGCCGCGGATGCCTGCCTCGGGGGCCTGCCCCTGCTCCCGCGCCAGCATCCGCTGCCGCCGTGCCAGGCGTTCTTTTTCTGCCTTGTTCATCGGGCAGGCTCCCTCCTTTCGTGCGTATCTGTAGGGGCGCATTCCATATGCGCCCGCGGGGTGTCAGGGACGCCGCCCCCTACGAAATGGCATCCAACCCCGGATAGTCAACCCTCTCCAAAAACAACCCCTTGGCGGGCAGGGTCGGCCCTGCCTGTTTTCGGTCGCGGCTTTCCAATAGCGGGGGGATACTGTCGGGTGTGCGCTTGTGCAGCCCGGCCTGAACCAGCGTACCGGCCAGAATACGCACCATATTGTACAGGTAACCGTCAGCCGTAACGGAAATTGTAAATAAATCTCCACTTTGTACAACAGTACAATCCGTAATGGTGCGTACCGTGTCCCCGTGGGCGGCAGCGCTGGAGCCGGAGGCGCAGAGCGCTGAAAAATCATGTGTACCTACGAATTTTGCGGCAGCCGCCTGCATGGCGGCCAAATCCAGCGCAGGCCAGATCCGGTGGCAGGTGTCAAACAGAAAGGGATCATCCACCCGCGCGTTCAGCAGGTAGTAGTGATAGGTCTTGGCGTGGGCGGCGTACCGCGCATGAAAGCTGTCCGGCACGGGGCGGATGTCCACCGCGCGTATATCCGGCGGCAGATGGGCGTTGAGCGCCGGGACAAGCTTTTGCATCGGCACCCTGCCAGTATAGCAGAAGCTGAGCGCGAAACGCCGCGCATGGACGCCCGCATCGGTGCGGGAGCAGCCCTTTACATCAGGCCGCTGGCCCAGCACGGCCTGCATGGCATCCTGCAAAACGGCGCAGACTGTCGGCGCATTGGGCTGCACCTGAAAACCTGCGTAGTTTGTACCCTTGTAGGAGATCCAAAGTAGATAGGTCATAAATCACCTGAAATCGTAGGGGCGCATTCCATATGCGCCCGCAGGGTGGCAGCCGATGGGCGGGCGGATATGGAATCCGCCCCTACGGATCGCGGCAAAATCTTTATGCCAACCCCGGCACGAAGAACCGCGTGCAGGCGATGACCACCAGCGCCACAATGATGACCACCATGCAGCGGAAATCCTCGCTCGTGAACTTCAACTGCTTCAGCCGCGTGCGGCCCTCGCCGCCGTGGTAGCAGCGGCACTCCATGGCCATGGCCAGCTCATCGGCACGGCGGAACGCCGAGATAAACAGCGGGATCAGGATCGGCACCAGTGCCTTGATGCGCTGGGTGAAGGTGCCGCTGTCCAGCATGGCACCGCGGGCCTTCTGAGCGTTCATGATCTTTTCGGTCTCCTCGATCAAAGTCGGGATAAACCGCAGGGCGATCGTCATCATCATGGCCAGCTCATGCACCGGAAAGTGCAGCTTAGCCAGCGGGCGCAGCAGGCTCTCGATGGCATCGGTCAGCACGATGGGGCTGGTCGTGTAGGTCAAAAGGCTGGTGCCTGCAATGAGGGCGCAGACGCGCACAGCCAGCAAAACGGCGTACTTGATGCCCTCGGCATAGATGTTCAGCACCCAGAAATGCACCAGCGGCTCCCCCTGCCCCGTGACGAAGAAAAGGTTCAGCACGGCGGTGAAGAGGATGATGGGCACGATGGGCTTCAGGCTTTTCAAAATCATCCTGCCGGGGATGCGGGCGATGCGGTAAAGCAGCGCCAAAAGGCCGATCGAGAGCGCCAGCCCCAGCGGGTTCGGTGCGATAAACAGCACAATGATGTAGGCGATGGTGGCAACCAGCTTTAACCGGGGGTCACAGCGGTGCAGCACCGAATGCCCCGGAAAATGCTGACCGATCGTAATATCCTTGAGCATTTACTGTACCTCCCCTGCCTGCTTGGCGGCCAGCGCCCTGCGGATCGTCTTGACGGCGTAGGGGATCGTGTAGACATCCGCCGGGATGTCCAGCCCCATCTGGCGCAGCTTTAAAAAGATCTGGGTGACCTGCGGCACCGACAGCCCCAGCTCAAGCAGCTGCTGTGCGTGTGCAAAGACCTTTTCCACTGTGTCGTACATGGCGATTTTGGCGCGGTGCATGACCAGCACGCGGTTGGCGTACTTGGCAATATCCTCCATCGAGTGGCTGACCAGCAGGACCGTGATGCCGGTCTTTTCGTGGTAGGCCTTGATCTGGCTCAGGATGGTGTCGCGGCCCTCGGGGTCGAGGCCGGCGGCCGGCTCGTCCAGCACCAGCACACGCGGGTGCATCGCCATGACACCTGCGATGGCAACACGGCGCTTCTGCCCGCCGGACAGCTCAAAGGGGCTTTTCTGCAAAAGCTCGTCCGAAAGGCCGACAAAAGCTGCAGCCTCGCGGACACGGCGCTGCACCTCCTCCTCGTCCAGACCCATGTTGCGCGGGCCGTAGGCAATGTCACGGGCGCAGGTCTCCTCAAAGAGCTGGTACTCGGGGTACTGCATGACAAGGCCGACAAGAAAGCGGAAGCTGCGCAGATCGGCACCCTGCTCCCACAGGTCGCGGCCGTCCACCAGCACGCGGCCGGAGGTCGGGCGGTTCAGACCGTTGAAGTGACTGATCAGGGTCGATTTGCCGCTGCCCGTGGAGCCGATGATGCCCACGAAGTCGCCCTCCTCCACGGTGAACGAAACATCGTCCAGCGCTTTGGTCTCGTCCGGCATACCCTGATTGTAAATGTAGCTCAAATTTTCTACACGAATGATCTCGGACATAGTGGTTCCTTTCCCGCCGGATACAGCCCGGGTATGGTGCCGTTCCGGCATATGTGGGATGTTTTTGAACGAAAGGCTTCCCCCGATGGGGGAAGCTGTCCGCGAAGCGGACTGATGAGGGGGACTTCGCGGCGATTGCCAGTAAACGGGATGCCTCGGCGAGCTCGCCCCTCATCTGGCCTCGGGCGGGGCCTCGGCCACCTTCCCCCAAGGGGGAAGGCTTCCTTTATTTCAGCAGCTTAAACAGCTCCTCCGCGCATGCCTCGGGCGTGATCACATTCTCCGGCATGGGGATGCCGAGCTTGACCAGCTCATCGCGCAGCTCGGCGGCCTGCGGCACATCCAGATGGTAGCTGTGCAGCCGCTCCGTCTGGCTGAACACCTGCTCAGGGGTGCCCTCCATCACGATGCGGCCCCTGCTCATGACCAGCACGCGGTCGGCCTGGGCGGCCTCCTCCATATAATGGGTGATCGAGACGATCGTGATACCGGCCTCCCGCAGCTGGCGGATCGTTTTCATGACCTGACTGCGGCCGTGCGGGTCAAGCATGGCGGTCGATTCGTCCAGAACAAGGCAGTCCGGCCGCATGGCGATAACGCCCGCAATGGCAACGCGCTGCTTCTGCCCGCCGGAAAGCTTGTAGGGGGCAGCATCACGCTTTTCATAGATGCCGGCCAACTTCATGGCCTCGTCAATGCGGGTGCGGATCTCCTCGGGCGGAACGCCGAGGTTCTCCGGCGCAAAGGCGACATCCTCCTCCACGATGGTGGCAACGATCTGGTTGTCGGGGTTCTGGAATACCATGCCCACCTTCTGGCGCACATCGTAGAGATGATCCTCGTTGCGGGTGTCCATCCCTTCGACCAGCACCGTGCCCGCCTCGGGCAGGAGGATCGCGTTGAAGTGCTTGGCCAGCGTGGATTTGCCGCAGCCGTTGGCACCCAGTACAGCCACGAACTCGCCGCGGTGGATGGCAAGGCTCACGCCGTCCACTGCATAGCTGGGCTGCTCGGAGTCATAGCGGAAATGGATGTCCTGAACATTGATCATAGGTTCTTCTCTCGGCATGGTTTATCTCTCCCAGATGGCGGTTGCGCCGCAGGGCACAACACCGCCGGTGGCGGAGACCGGCAGACCGATCTCATCGCAGTGGGTGTGGCCGCCCGTGACGGGGCAGAGCGTCGTTTTAACGATGTATTCCATGACCGCCGGGCTTAAACCCTCGGTGTAGGAGTTGATGGCAAAGAACAGCGGATCGTCACTCAGGACCTGCTCCGTCAGCGTGATGAGGTCGTAGACATTGTCCTCCAGCTTCCAGATCTCACCGCCGGGGCCGCGGCCGTAGCTCGGCGGGTCCATGATGACGGCATCGTATTTGCTGCCGCGGCGGATCTCGCGCTGGACGAACTTCACGCAGTCGTCCACGATCCAGCGGCAGGGGCGCTCGGCAAGGCCGCTGGCGGCGGCGTTCTCCCGCGCCCAGGCCACCATGCCCTTGCTGGCGTCCACATGGGTGACCGAGGCACCGGCCGCAAGGCACGCCAGCGTGGCGCCGCCCGTGTAGCCAAAGAGGTTCAGCACGCGGATCGGCCGGCCGGCTGCGCGGATCTTTTCCTGATACCACGCCCAGTTGACGGCCTGCTCCGGAAAGACGCCGGTGTGCTTGAAGCCGGTGGGGCTGACGATCAGGGTCAGGTCGTTCCAGTGGATCTGCCACTTCTGGGGCAGCCTTTTGTGGTAATCCCACTGCCCGCCGCCCTTGGCGGAGCGGTAGTAGACGGCATCAGCGTTTGCCCACAGCGGGCTGGTTTCGGCATTTTTCCAGATGACCTGCGGGTCAGGTCGGATCAGCAGGGTGCTGCCCCAGCGCTCCAACCGATTATGGTTGGTAGCGTCCAGCAGCTCATAATCCCGCCAGGAATCAGCAGGGCGCATATTCAAGTCTCCTTTTTGTCTTTTTCATCGGTCAAAACATACTCTGCTGGCCGTTGTCGTTGTCGTCAAAGCGGCGGGGCACGGCCATGTGCAGATGCTCATAGGCAAGGCGTGTCACACAGCGGCCGCGCGGGGTGCGTGTCAGCATGCCCATCTGCATCAGGTAGGGCTCGCAGATGTCCTCCAGCGTGACGCTCTCCTCGCCCAGGGCGGCGGCCAGGGTGTCCAGACCTACGGGGCCGCCGCCGTACATCTCGATGATGGCGCGCAGCACACTGCGGTCCAGCTCGTCCAGACCCAGCTCGTCAATGTCCATCCACCGGCGGGCGGCGATGGCGGTCTCCTCGTCAATGGTGCCGTCGCCCTGCACGGTAGCAAAGTCGCGCACCCGCTTGAGCAGGCGGTTGGCGATACGCGGCGTGCCGCGGGCGCAGCGCGCCAGCTCAAGCGCGCCCTCCTCAGTGATCGGCACACCTAAAATCCCAGCGCTGCGGCTGATGATATGCCCCAGCTCCCGCGGGCTGTACAGCTCCAGCTTGAGCAGGATGCCGAAGCGGTCGCGCAGGGGGCCGGTCAGCTGCCCGGCACGGGTGGTGGCACCCACCAGCGTGAACCGGGGCAGATTGATGCGGATGCTCTGGGCGCTGGGACCCTTGCCGATCATGATGTCGAGGGCAAAATCCTCCAGCGCGGGGTAAAGGACCTCCTCCACCTGACGGGACAAGCGGTGGATCTCGTCAATAAAAAGGACATCGCCCTCCTGCAGATTCGTGAGCAGGGCGGCCAAGTCGCCGGGCTTCTCGATGGCGGGGCCGGAGGTGATGCGGATCTGCACACCCATCTCCTGCGCCACAATGCCGGCCAGTGTGGTTTTGCCCAGACCCGGCGGGCCGTAGAGCAGGATGTGATCCATCGGCTCGCCGCGCTGCTGCGCCGCCCGCAGGTAGACCCGCAGGTTGCCCTTGACCTTCTCCTGACCTACATAGTCATCCAGCGTTTTCGGGCGCAGGCTGACCTCCTCCGCATCGGCGGAGCAGGCGTCGGGGCTGACCAGACGGCTGGGGTCAACGGTGTATTCCTGATTCAAGCTCTAGCACTCCCCTTCCCTTTAAATGCGCGACAGGCTGCGCAGCGCAATCGTGATGATCTCCTGCACCGAGAGGGTCTCGTCCACCCGGGCCACGGCAGCGGCTGCATCGGAGGCGGCGTACCCAAGGCTGACCAGTGCGGCAACGGCCTGCGCCGGTGCAGAGGTGGGTGCGGGGGCAGCGCTGCCGCCCGCAAAGCCGGTGCCGGCAGCCAGACCCTTACCGACCTTGTCCTTCAGCTCCAGCGTGATGCGCTGGGCCAGCTTGGGCCCAACGCCGGCCGCCTTGGTAAAGGCCTTGTGATCCCCGCTGGACGCGGCAAGGGCAATCTTTTCGGGCGTCATGATCGACAGGATCGCCAGCCCGGCCTTGGGGCCGACACCGGTGACGGCGGTCAGCATCTTGAAGCAGTCGCGCTGCTCCTCCGTTGCGAAGCCGTAGAGGGAGACATCGTTCTCGGTCACATTCATGATGGTGTAGACGGTGCCCTCTTTGCCGGCAGGGGGCAAAGCCTCGCCGGTGGTGGCGGGGATCTGCACGAAATAGCCGACCCCGCCGCAGCTGATCACAACGGAATCCAGCGCTTTTTTAATGATTTTTCCGGTTAGACAGTAAATCATGGTGTGTCCTTCTTTTGTATGGTGGAAAGCCTTCCCCCTTGGGGGGAAGGTGCCCGAGGGCGGATGAGGGGCAGCTTGTCGGATACCGCACGCAAATGGGTGATTGCGGAAACCTCATCCCTCATCCGGCCCTGCGGGGCCACCTTCCCCCACTTGGGGGAAGGCAAGGGATTATCTCACCGGCGTCCCCATCAGGCGGCTGCGGCTGCAGTGGCAGTGGGCAATGGCCATGCCCAGCGCATCGGCGGTATCGTCAGGCTTGGGGATGCTCTCCAGATGCAGCATCATGCGGGTCATCTCCTGAATCTGCTTTTTTACGGCCTTGCCGTAGCCGGTGATGGCCTGCTTGACCTGCATCGGTGTGTATTCGTAGATCGGCACGCCGCACTGGGCAGCGGCGAGCAGAATGACGCCGCGCGCCTCGGCTACGCCGATGACGGTGGTTTGGTTGTGCTGGTAGTACAGCTTCTCGATGGAGAGGGCCTCGGGCTGATAGCGCTTGCAGATATCCAGCACGCCCTCGTATATTTCAATCAGGCGCTGCTCAAACGGGGTGTCCTTCTCAGTGATGACAGCCCCGTAGCCGATGGGTGCAAAGCGGTTGCCGATGTATTCGACAACACCCCAGCCCACAATGGCGTAGCCCGGGTCGATGCCCAAAACACGCATTTATCCCATACCTCCCCACTTTAACCGATATAGTATACCATAAAAACAACGCTGCGTCCACTGTTTGGGGTAAACATTCCGTGAATTTGCACAGAAAAAGCAATAAAAATTCTACAAACAAAAAAGCATCTCCCGGACAGGGAGATGCTTGGCTGTAAGGGCAGCGATCAATACCCGATCAGCCGCTTGGCGGCCCGCAGCGCCTTGCGCAGGGGCCGGTACAACAGCAGCATGATGGCAAAGTTGCCTGCGCCGTGCAGGGCGTCGTAGCTCAGGCCGCTCAGCCACCAGCTCAGCGCAAAGGCCGGGGTTTTGGCAAACAGGTAGACGGCGGCGCACAGCCCGCCGAAGCACAGGCCGTACAGCCCGCTGAACAAGGCCCAGAGCAGTGCGTGGTCCATACGGCGCAAAAGCCATGCCAACAGCGCCAGCAGATACCACACATACAGGTACATGGCCCACCAGAGGCCAAACCCGTACAGGACGCCCTGCAGCAAAATAAAAACAGTGATGGCGGCAGGGGTTTCCCGCGGGAGCTCCAGCGCAAACAGGATGATGAGCAGCGTCACCGGCTCAATGTTCGGCAGGCCGCTCATGGCCTGCTTGCTGACAACGAGCAGTGCCCCCATCAGCCCGCTCAATACCAGGCTGACAACGCGGCGGTGGTTACTTCGTGTAGGTGAAGGCATAGCTGTCGCCGTCATGCAGTTCGATGTCGGCCACGCCAACGGTGGTCATCTCACCGGCGGCATCGGTCAGGCACCACCAGGCACCATCGGCGTTATAGTCGGCCTCCTCGCCGTTGACAACGGTGACGAAGCCGGCAGCGGCTTCCTCGGCGCTGATGACACCGGCGGCGGCCAGCGCATCGCTGAGCTTTTCGCCGTCTGCGGCGTCAAGGGTCAGGACGGTGCTTTCGCCGTCGGCGCCGGTGACGGTGAAGGTGACTGCGATGGCAGCAGCGGCGTCCTCGGCGGTGGAGACAGCAGCGGACTCGGCCGGTGCGGCCTCGGAAACGACCTCAGAGGAGACGGCCTCGGAGGAGGCGGAGGATGCGGAAGCACCGCAGCCGGCCAGCAGACCGGCGGCCAGAATCAGGCTCAGAACCAGAGCAGAAAGCTTTTTCATGGGATGTTACCTCTCTAAAATTGTGATTGCGCACAAATTTGTGCGGCAATCATTATACAAAATGTCAAGAAAAAATGCAAGCGCGTTGTAGAGGGCGGTGTGGCTGCCCATGAAAAGTCCGCAATGGCAAACTAGCCCCTCATCCGGCCCTGCGGGGCCACCTTCCCCCAAAGAGGGGAAGGCTTTAGGCCCTTACCCCTCCAGCTGCTCGCGGTGGTACTGCAGCGTGTAGAGCTGGTAATACCGCCCGTGGTTGGCTAAAAGCTCCTGATGGCTGCCCTGCTCAAGGATCTTGCCGTGGGACAGCACGATAATGTTGTCCGCGTGCTGGATGGTGGACAGCCGGTGGGCTACGATCAGCATTGTGCCGACAGAGCGCATCTTTTCCAGAGAATCCTGAATCAGGATCTCGGTCTCGGTGTCGATGTTTGCCGTGGCTTCGTCCAGAATCATGACACTGGGCTTGTGCAGGATCGTCCGCGCAAAGCTCAGAAGCTGCCGCTGCCCGGCTGAGAAGTTGTTGCCGCGCTCGCGGACCTCCTCGTCCAGACCGTGGTCAAGCCGGGCGATAAACTTGTCGGCGTTGACATAGCGGCAGACCCGCAGGATCTCCTCGTCCGGGATGTCCTCCTCCCGCAGGACGATGTTGCTGCGGATCGTACCCGAGAAAAGGAACACATCCTGCAGCATCTGCCCGAAATGGCGGCGCAGCGAGGAGATCTTGATCTTGCGGATGTCGATGCCGTCAATCAGGATCTCGCCCCTCTGGAACTCATAGTTGCGGCAGATCAGCGACAAAATCGTGCTTTTACCGGAGCCGGTGGACCCCACAAACGCCACCGTCTGACGCGGGTCCACATGGAAGGAGACACCCTGCAGCACCCACTCGCCGGGTATGTAGCTGAACCAGACATCCCGGAATTCGATTTCGCCCCGCACCTCGTCCAGCTCGATGGCATCGGGGGCGTCCACCATCTTCGGCTCGATGTCCATGAGCGAGAACACCTTTTCCGAGGAGGCCAGCGCCGACTGCAGCCAGTTGAACTGCTCGGCCAGATTCTGGATGGGGGTGAAGAACTTGGAAATGTACATGTAAAAGGTCACGATGGTGCCGCCGGTGATGGTCTGGCCCATAAAACTCACGCCGTTCAAGTGCCCCATGCCGCCCAGATAGAACAGGCACAGAATGGAACAGATGTACAGCATATAGACCAGCGGGCGGAATACGCCGAACACAAAGATCTGCTCCTGCGTGACCCGGGAGAGCGTCTGGCTTTTCTCGCGGAATTCCGCCATCTTCTCGTCCTCGCGGCCAAAGATCTGCGTGACCTTGATGCCGGACAGGTTCTCCGACAGGTAGGTGTTGATGTCGGTGGTGGCGTCCTTCACCTTGCGGTAGGCGCGGCGTGAAAACTTGCGGAAGATGACCGTGAAGATCACGATGAACGGCACAAAGCAGAGCACCATCAGGGTCAGCGCGTAATTCAGGCAGAGCATGGCGATCAGTATGCCTAAAATTACAAAGATGTTTTTGGTCAGACTGACAAGAAGATTTGTGAACATCATCGAGATGGCGTTCGTGTCGTTCGTCACACGGGTGACAAGCTTGCCGACCGGGATCTCGTTGAGCTGCTCATGGGAGAGGGCTTCGATGTGGGTAAACAGATCCTCGCGCAGGTCGGAGATGATGCGCTGGCCGACCCGCTGCAGGATGACCGCCTGCAGGTAGGTGCTGGCCATGGAAAAGACCAGCACACCCGCATAGACCGCCACACCGATGTAAAGCTGCGGCAGGGCGAAATCCCCGGATACCAGCTCCTCCAGCGCGCCGACGATCAGCGGGGAAACAATGTCGTAGGCAATGGAAAAGAGCATCAAAAACAGGACAGTGACAAACTTTGCGCGGTAGGGCTTGGCATAACCGGCCAGACGGCGCAGGATCTCGCTGTCCGCCATCGTGCGCTCAAAGCCCATCGTCTCCTTTTTGTCCTTGACCAGCGCGTAGGCCAGCACCAGCAGTGCCGTCACGGCGCCGATGACGGCACCGACCAGCACCAGCGGATTGAGTTCAGTCATCTGTGTCACCTCCCGCTTCGTCCTCCAGCTTTTGCAGATCCACCATGCGGCGGTACTCAGCGCAGCTGCGGTAAAGTGTATCGTGGGGGCCGACAGCCTCCACCCTGCCGTCCTCAATAAAGATGATCTTGTCGAGCTGCTCCACCGTAGAGATGCGGTGGGCAATCAGCAGGGTCGTTTTGCCTGCGCGGCTCGCCTTCAGGTTGTCAAGGATGATGCGCTCGGTGCGGGTGTCAACGGCGGAAACGGAATCGTCCAGAATCAGGATCGGCGCGTCCTTGAGCAGGGCGCGGGCAATCGAAATGCGCTGCTTCTGCCCGCCGGAGACGGTGACGCCGCGCTCACCGAGGACGGTCTCAAACCCGTCCTTGAAGTCCACGATGTTGTCCCGGACATCGGCCAGCGCAGCGGCATGGTCGATGTCCTCCCGGCTGGCGCCGTCCACACCGAAGCCGATGTTGTGGGCGATCGTATCCGAGAAGAGGAAATTGTCCTGCGGCACATAGGCGCAGGCATTGCGCACCGAGCGGATGGATACGCTGTTCACATCCTGCCCGTCCACAAACAGGGTGCCGTCCGGCACATTGTAGGTGCGCAGCAGCAGGTCCACCAGTGCGGTCTTGCCCGCACCGGTCTTGCCTACGATGCCTACGCTCTCGCCGGGCTGCACAGTGAAGGAGACATCCCGCAGCACATCGTATTCGCCGTCCGGATAACGGAAATTCAGATGCCGAAACTCAATGCCGCCGCGCGGGTCGGCCAGGTCGGCCACGCCGTCCCGGTCGGCCACATCGATCGGCGCATCGAGCAGCTCGGTGATGCGGTTCAGCGATGCCTTGCCGCGGGCTGTTTTTTCAATCAGCATCGAGATCGCCATGATGGGCCAGACGATGGCCTCAAAGTAGCCGATATACTCCACCAGCTGCCCGGCGTTGAACTGCCCGCGCCAGACAAGCCAGCCGCCGTAGCCGAGAATGACACAGATGACCGACTCGACAAAAAGGGTGACCAGTACCTCGAGCAGGGTGGCAATCTTTGTGTAGGTGACGTTGATCTCCTCGTTCTGCTTGTTCAGCTTACGGAAGGCAATCAGCTCCTTCAGCTCCTTGACGAACGCCTTGATGACCGCGATGCCGGAGAAGTTCTCCTGCGCAAAGTCTGACAGGTCGGAAAAGGCCTGCTGGCGCTCCTCCCACCGCTTGGTCATGACCTGACTCATCACGGTGCCGATGGCGAACATGACGCCCGCAGGGATCAGCGCCAGCAGCGTCAGGCGAAAATCCATCCGCCACATCTTGACCAGCGCCATCAGCCCCAGCACGGCGGCGTCAAAGAACATCAGGATGCCGTCACCGAAGCACTCCTGAATGGTGTCAAGGTCGTTGGTGTACAGGCTCATCAGGTTGCCGACCTTGTTAAGCTGGTAATACTGCTGGGACAGGCGGCGGCTGTGGTCGAACATCCGCTCCCGCAGGTCGGCGGTGACCCGCACAGCCGAGCCGAAAAAGCAGATGCGCCACAAAAAGCGGCCTACCACCATAAGCACTACGATCCAGATCATAGGCAGGCAGATATGCTGAAACAGCACCTGCTTGTCAAAGGAGACCGTCTGGCCGTTCACGACCACCTGCCCCAGATTGACACCGTTGATGACCAGCCGGTACAGCTCCGGGATCAGAAGCTGGATGTAGTCCACCATCAAAAGCGACACAATGCCCAGAAGCAGCACCGGCGCATTTTTGAGGTAGTATCGGTTGATGTGTTTGCCGAAGATCACGGCGGGTATACCTCCCTTATCCATACAGTGTGCGGCAAAGGCCGCAGATAACCAGTATAGCGTACCTGCGCGGTTTCGTCAATCGTCCCCCGAAAATGCGCAGAACGGTATACAAAAAAATCCCCACCGGGGGTGACCCGATGGGGATTTGGTGCGCGGTACAGGACTCGAACCTGTGACCTCCTGCACGTCAAGCAGATGCTCTACCAGCTGAGCTAACCGCGCATACTGTGCTGACAACTGGCAACGCATATTAGTATAACAGATGTTTTTGCAAAATGCAAGCCCTTTTTTGAAAAAAGTGGGACTTTTTGCTTGATTTTTGCCGCGCCGGTATACAGAAAAATCCCCACCGGAGTGACCCGGTGGGGATTTGGTGCGCGGTACAGGACTCGAACCAGGAATGTGCTGGAACACCGGCTCTAAGGCTTTAAAATTGCACGTATATAGGATGGATTTATAAACTTCTTTCCCCGTCTGCACCGCCCCGAAAAGAAAAAGTGTGTACTTTTAGTGTGTACTTTCCGGCCCCAGAATCTTGCCGAAAACGGTCTCTAAATTCGCGGCAGTCTCGGCGGCGTCAGTGCTCAGCGCGTGGGCGTAGGTGCCGTATGTGTCCATGTTTTCGCTGTGGCCGACGAGTTGTTTGAGCTGGCCGGTGGGCAGCTGCTTGGCGATGCTTACGAACGTGTGGCGCATTTCGTAGAGAGATACCGGGGGCATCTTGTGCAGCTGCTGGTAACGCTCCCAGCGGCGGTAGTAGGCACGCATGGACTCCATCGGGAAGATATATTTCTGCCGGCCGGTGTAGGCCCGCTGCGCGTCCAGTACGGCCAGGGCGTAATCTGACAGCACGATGGAGCGAATGGCGTTATCGTTTTTGCCGCGGGTATGCGCACCATGTGTGTTGATCGCGCCGTCGATCTTGCAGGTATTGCCGGATACGTTGGCCCACTTTAAGCCGCGCAGTTCGCCCGGGCGCACCCCGGTAAGCAGCTGGAAGCGATAGTAATTGATGTACTCATCCCGGCAGACGGCACCGCGATACAAGGTGGTGTCATCCGTGAAGATGGCCTTAAGGTCGTCCACTTCCACGACGCGTTTGCCGACGTACCGTGCAGCCTCCGGGATCTTCAAGTCGTACAGCTCCGGCGCGGGCAGGCGGCTTTTACGGCAGAATTTGACAAACTGCGTAATCGTGGCCTTTAAATTGCGCAGCGTTTTACGAGACAGCGTATCCCGCCCAGGCCTGGCCGGACTGCGGAAGGCGTGATCCAGAATGGCCTGGTAGTCCTGCTCTGTCACGGAGGCCAGTTTTTTATCCCCGATGTACGGCAGGATACGCACACGGCCGAAGCTCTCTGCGCTGCAATACTCATTGTCGGAGATCGCGGCGCGGGATTGCAGAAACAGCGCCCAGGCATCGGCAACCTTGCCGCTGTTTTTTACGCCGTGCTCCAGCCAGTCGTCTGCCTTGCGGTTGGCCTCACGCTGGCCGGTGCGCCCCGGCTTGGCGGACGTGAACGTCTTGCGCACGCCGTCCTTTTGCACGTTGATCTGCCAGCGGTGGGCCGATTCGATCCACTTGGCTGTGTTGGTTCGTTTCATGATAAACCTCCTTATAGGTACACTTTGACAAGCCTACCCAAAAGAGGTATAATCGCATTGGTGAGTGTGCGATGACCCCGTTTGGGTGAGCCGCTTTCTTGAACGCTCTCGGTGTTGGCGCACCGGGGGCGTTTTTTCTTTTTCAATAGAGTCTACGTGATTTTTAGCTGCTTAGCCTGTGCCGCAGCTTCAAATTCGGCAATCTTATTTTTATCCCACAGTAATACGTTGTTTGCAGCTGCGGTTTCTTTTGCGTGTTGGGTAAAGGAGCAGTTTGTCATGACAACAGCGACCATGCAATGATAGAATTGCGCGCCGGAATAGGCTTCCTGCACAGCATGGTTGCCTACCTTATCTGTATAGTATTTGCACTGGATGCCGTAAGTGATGCCGCCCTTTTCTGCTCGGATATCGATACCATAATCTCCGCTTGCCTGTGTGACGTCAGCTTTGGAAAAGCCATTTTGGAGAAGAAGCTCTGCGCAGTAATGCTCAAATTCGATGCCGTTCATATCCGCATCAGCACATTCTGCCGTAGATGATGTCGAGGCTGGTGCGGTCATTTTTTGATTGAGCTTTGCAAGAAACTCGCTCTCATCCAGAGAACTCCAGAATTTTTTGTGATCGGCAGTTTCTGTAATTAAGCCATAGGACTTCAACTGTCCAAGCAGTTTTTCAATTTCGGAAGTGTCAATACCGGCCAGCCAATCGGACAGTGTTTCCACGGATACAAACATATGTGCAGCAGCAAACTTTCCCGCTTCCAACAGCAACGCATTATGGGACAGTGAGGAAAACTGTGCCGCCCGCTTTTGCCGTTCTTGCTCCGCAATATCTTCCGCGGCCTTCTTCTGATTCTGTATAGACTCAACACGTGCAACATAGATATTTCTGCGTCCGCGTTCCGCGGCTTGTTCCAGCTTGATATTGTTCTCTTTTTGCAGGAGCCTTTGCTGGCGTTCTAGTTCTATTTCCTTCTGCCGACGTTCTTTCCAACTTCGCCGTGCCTCGAGCCACTTGGCCTCTTCGGCCGCTTCTTCCTGACGCTGATGTTCCTCTTCCTTTTGGCGTTCTGCCTCTATCTGAGCCTCGGCCTGTTCCAAATCAGCCTGAGAGGGGGCTTTCTGCAAGTTGGCAGCGGCCTTTATCTTGTTGTCAAGAGCTTTTATCTTTGCAAGGATTTCGGCAGTGTTCTGATCTATGTCGGTTTTCCAACGTTCATAAGCAGGGATTGTTGTTTGTTTCTCATGGGCGGAAACATTATCTGGTACTGTGCTTGCTTTTTCCGAATTGCAGACTTTTTTCTCATTGTGGCTTCTATTCACAGCGTAGGCTTTTTTAAAATGCCACAAGAAAATTACTGCCCATACCGGCGCGGCAAAAAACAGTGCCATTGTTGCCCCGACCCATAGATTCATTGCTAGAGAACTGCCATCTGTTACCTTAGTCGAGTATGCAAGAATCATTACAAGAACCCACATTATAAGGTATGACACGGCGTAAGGCGCAGTCCTTCTAAGCTTTTTGCTTGTACAGGCCTTCACAACAGCACCTCCCCATTACTCACTGATTAAAGTCCACTCCCCTGCACTCCGTCCAGTAGTGCAGGGCTTCTTTTATGTAATCTTCTTCCAGGTTGAAGTAATCGGCCAGCTGCCACGGTTCGGTGAATCCGTTTGCCATGGCGCGGCGCAGCTCCTCCACAGGAACGTATTTTTCCACAGAGGCTGCAAATGCCTTGTTCTCGGCCTGCTCTTTGATTTCGTAGGGGCTGTACGCAAGATAAAACGCGCCGCTCAAATAGTGCCCCGCCTCATGGGCCAGTACGGTGCGCTCCTTGGCGGCAGTTCTGCAGCGCGAACGGTCGATGACGAGAAAGTTGTCCATGAAGGCGATTGCCGTGTTGGCTTTCAGCTTTAAATCGGCAATATCTACGCCAAGCCCATGTAAGTCATTATACATTGCGCTGACAGCAGTGTTCATCGTCTTATACTCCGGTTCCCTTTTTCTTGTTTCGTTCAGCCTTGGCACGCATGGCGACCATGATGTCGTCTTTGTCATCCTCGGTCAGAAGGTCTTTTACCTTGCCGTAGAAGGCCATCAGCTCATCCTGCATGGCGGAATCATCCGGCCGGACTTCTCCAATCAGGTCATCCACGGTCACGCCAAAGTAGGCGGCTACCTTAGATAGTGTATCACCAGACGGCGTTGCGCCAGTCTTTTTCCATTTAGTTACGGTCGAGTTGCTCAGGCCGATTTCATCCGCTGCGCGGCTGGGGCTTATGCCCTTGCCTTTGCAGAGTGCGGCATATACGTCATAAAACACAATTTTCGACGCTCCTTTTTGTGCAGAGCGCTAAAACTAACCAAATTCAGATTTTAGTGTTGACTTTCTAACCAAATTCAGATATTATAGTGATGCAGATTGAATCCGGTAAGGCACAGAAAGCCCCCGCAGTCTGTCGGCTTTGGAGAGATTTTGCGCTGATATTTGTTGGCGCTTTTATCTTACCGCAAAATCTAACCAAAGTCAAGTTTTTAAAGAAAAGGAGGTTAGATTTGTATGCCTGCACAATGGACGGGTGAGCTTGTTGGAAGAATGCACAACGCTGGGGTCACGGCAAAGCAGCTGGCGGCGGCCATGGGCAAAAATCCCAAGTATGTATCCCAGGTCATGAACGGCCACTATTCCCCAAAAAACGCGGAGCAGGAGTTCAACGAGGCGTTCAGCCGCATCGTCTCCGCCAAGCCCTAAGCCCATTATACCAGAGGGGCAGTCCGATAGTCTGGACTGCAAGAAGCTGACACGAAAATTCGGGAGGTGAACCATGACAAACGTCCCCTTTACCGCTCTTATCAAAAGCAAAGGCTACAACAAAGACCGTCTGGCGCGGGCGTGCGGCATTTCGCCGTCGATGATCTCGCAGCGCATCTGCGGAAGCAAGGCGTGGGGCTGGGTTGAGGCCAGCCGGGTATGCCATACGCTGGACATCAGCTATGACGAGTTTGCAACCTACTTCCCCGCTGCGGACGTAAAGCCCGCAGCCCCGAAGCGGCCGCCCACCAAGAAAGAGCGGGCCATCGACGCAGTGAAAGCACTGCTGGACTACTTAGAACAGGAGACTTGATATGACCGAAAACAAAGCGGCCGCCCGGGTGCTGGAAAACCCGAACGGCCTGGATCGTGAACTTACGAAAACTCACAAGACTATTTTACTGCATTTCGTGCGGTTTGGCAAGCTGTTTGCCAAAACCTGCGCCGTCACGCTGACCTTGCTGGGCCTGGCGGCGTTTGCGGGGGCGGTGCAGGGCGGCGGGCTGCCGGCCGTGCTTGCCATGCTGGCGGCCATCGTGGCCGACAACTGGGCGCTGGGCGCATGGTTCAGCCTGGACGAAACGGAGGCATACTTATGCGCGGAATCCTGATTGACCCCGGTTGTGAGCCGAAGGTCTGCAAGCTGCCGGACACCGCACAGGGGCTGAACGGCTTTCTCGGCGGGGCGGTGCAGATTAGGCGCTTCGGGCAGGTGTTCGCGGCGCTGGTCTACACCCACCAGGCCGCACAGGCTATGCCCAACCGGCACTACATTGACCGCTGGTACTATGGGCGGCTGCTCATTGTAGGCTGGCGCAGCAACCGCATAACCGACCTGCCGCATGACCTGGCCGAGGAACTGTGCCGCAAATGGGCGAAAGTGGAGGTGCAGGTATGAGCGAGACTGACATCCGGGAAGCATTTGAGCACAACGAACCCGGCAAATATCTGTGCTTTTACGCCGCTGTGCGTATGGCAGAACACACGACAGACGCCGAACTGGGCGCCGTGACCCGCCGCTTGCTGGACGCCGCCGCAGATGGTGCGCGGCTCTGCATCGGCCGCATCAAGGGAGGATTTACAGATGAAGTATGACGGAAAAATTATAATCAGCTGGCAGGCCGGCAGTAGCGAGATTCTCACCAGTGCTAAGGGCTGTGACGTCGATATGATTAACGCTCTTTCAGAGTCGACGATCGCCATTCTGAACAATGCGTCCGTGCTCGGTCTGCGCGGCAAGGAGTTGCGGGACGTGTACATTGCACATCTCATCAATCTGAGCAAGAAAAAGCGCCCCATCGAATCGACGTGCATCAAAATCCCGGTGAAGGATTTTCCGGGAGGTGTACAGTGATGCCCCGCAATTTTAACGCTGCCGAGCTGGACGAAATGCAAGTGGACTGGCAGCGCACCCACAACGTCAAGATCGTGGCCGAGCTGCACGGCTGTACACAGCCGGAGGTCGTGCAGGCACTGGGCCTTGACCCGGCCAAGTACGCAAAGAGTAGCGGGCGCACCTGGGAGAAAAAACACCCGGACAAAGCCACTGCGTTCTGTGCGCTGGTGGACGGCGGCATGAGCATTAGGGCCGCCGCCGCTAAATTTCAGCTCAGCCAATCGGTAGGCTGGAATGCTTACAAACGAATGAAAGAAGGACTGACTGCTATGAACAATAAAGAAACCGCACCAGAGCCAATCGCCCCCGCTGATTATACCGTCCCGGCCAAGAGCGGGAATGAGGCCCAGAACGTCTATGACGCCATTGAACGTATGAGCTATCTGGCCGACCTGCTGAACCGTGAAAAGCTGCTGAGCGAAAGTGAGCTTAACACCTGCGAACACGTCATAGCTATGGCCGACGCTTTCCGCGCGGGCATCGAATACAGCGAGGCGCACAATGACCAATAAGGAGATTCTTTCATGCAAAAATGTCCCGACTGCGGATGCTGCTGCGACTACGGCCGCCCCTGCTGCGGGTGCCAAGGCGGCAACATCGACCACCCCGGCGGCTGTAAAAAGCTGCCCCAAGGCCCCTACCTCCCCTGCTGGCACTTCTGCTGCAATGTCAAGCCTGTCCGATGCGGAAACTGCCTGTTCGGCTCCGGCGTTTGATTACAGCGGGCTGGATGAGCAAACGGTCAACGACCTGCACCTTGCAGAACGAGAATGCGCAGCAGGGCGGAGGTTGGCAGAAGCTGGGCTGCGCCGCATGGCTGATGGGGTAGCAATCGCGCATGAGGCGCTTGTCCCAATTTGGGACAAGCGTAACAACCAATACAGCGAGGATACATTCCGCCGTTGGTGCGAGAGTATAGGCGTCAGCAAGTCCGCGGCCTACCGTCTGTTGCAAGTTACCGCTCTGTTTGATAACAGCAGTCCCGAACAGCAGAAAATCCTTGATTCGCTTTCCCCTTCTTTATTATATGCTGCCGCCAAGCCCACCGCACCCGCTGACCTGGTGCAGGCGGTCAAAGACGGCGACATTACCACCCACAAGCAGTACCAGGAACTTTTAAAAGAAAACCAGCAACTCCGCGCCGACCGCGTGAACGCCATCAACGCCGCCCGGCAGGCCGAATCCGAGCGTGACGCCGCCCTGGCCGATGTCAACGGCCTGCACGCGGCGAACAAAAAGCTGCGCAGCGAGTGCACCGAGGCCGAAAAGCAGCTGGACGGTGCCCGCCAGGTGGCCGAGGCTGCCAGGCTGCGGGCCGACAAGTGGCAGAAGGAAGTTGAAGCCGCCAAGGCCGTGCCGGTGCCGTCTACCGCCGTGGACGAGGACGAGCTGAACCGCCGCGCCGAGGCACTGGCCGCTGAGCTGACCGCCCCGCTGCGGAAGGAACTGGACGCCCTGAAGGCACATCCCGCCGCCGTGCCCGACACCGAGACGGACGTCCGCAACGCCTACGACAGCCTGCTGCTCATTGGGCGCAGTATGAAGAACGCCTGGGCGTCGGTCAAGCCCCAACTGGCCAAGCTGCCCGAGAACACACGCGCCGGGGCCATTGATATGCTGAACAAAACTTTGACGGAAATACAAACGGAGGCCATGAAATGTCTGTAACCATCACTGCGCTGGAGGCGGAAAACGTCAAGCGCATCAAAGCGGTGGAGATCACCCCCGCCCCTACCGGGCTGACGCTGGTGGGCGGCAACAACAATCAGGGCAAGACCAGCGTACTGGATGCTCTGGCCTGGGCACTGGGCGGCGAAAAGTTCCGCCCGGCGGCTGCGGCCCGTGACGGGGCCATCACGCCGCCGCACCTGAAAGTAACGCTCTCCAACGGCATCGTGGTGGAGCGCCGCGGCAAAAACAGCACCCTGACCGTCACCGACCCAACCGGCCGCCGCGCCGGGCAGCAGCTGCTGAATGAGTTTGTGGAGGTGCTGGCCCTGGACCTGCCCCGCTTTATGGAGGCGGGCGACAAGGAAAAGGCCGACACGCTGCTCAAAATTATCGGCGTGGGCGACGAACTGGCCGCGCTGGACCGCCGCATCAAGGCGCTGTACGACAAGCGCACCGCAGTGGGACAAATCGCCACCCAGAAAAAAGCCTACGCCGACGAGATGCTCAGCTACCCCGATGCCCCCGCCGAGCCGGTGAGCGCCATTGAACTGATCCAACAGCAGCAGGAGATTCTGCTGCGCAACGCCGAGAACCAGCGCCAGCGTGACCGGCTTGTGGAAATTACCCACGCGAAACATCGGTATTTCGATGAAATGCAGCGGCTGGATGAACGCATTGAGGAATTGCAGGCCCAGCGCGGCAAGTTGCAGGCAAGTTACGACGAGGCCGCTGCCGCCGAGACTGCCGCCACCAAGACGGTGGCCGAGCTGCAGGATGAATCCACCGCCGCGCTGGAAGAGAGCATCCGCAACGTGGAGGACACGAACCGCAAGGTGCGGGCCAACCTGGACAAAGCCAGGGCCGAGGATGAAGCCGATGAAATGTCTACCCAGTACAGCAAGCTGACAGAGCAAATCGCCGAGGCCCGCCGCCAGCGCACGGCCCTGTTGGATGGCGCAGACCTGCCGCTGCCCGGCCTGGGCGTCGAGGACGGCTGCCTGACCTACCACGGCAAGCGCTGGCGCGATATGAGCGGCAGTGACCAGCTGCGGGTCGCCACGGCCATTGTGCGGCGGCTGAACCCCAACTGCGGCTTCGTGCTGTTGGACAAGCTGGAACAGATGGACCTTGCCACGCTGGCCGAGTTTGGCCGCTGGCTGGAGGCTGAAGGTTTGCAGGCCATCGCAACGCGGGTATCGACCGGCGGCGAGTGCCAGATCATTATTGAGGACGGCAGGGTCAAGGATGCCGAGGAAGCCCCGGCACCCGCCCCAGCCTGGATGAAGGGAGCGTTTTAAATGAGCAAGTATTCTGTGACCAGCGGCGTGCAGACCGCACCGGTCAAGGTCGTGCTGTATGGGCCGGAGGGCATCGGCAAAAGCAGCTTTGCTGCAAAATTCCCCCAGCCGGTGTTCATTGACACCGAGGGCGGCACCAAGCGGCTGAACGTGGCCCGCCTGCCCGCACCCACCAGCTGGGCCATGCTGCTGGATGAAGTGGCCGAGGTCCGCAAGGGCAATGTCCCCTGCCGCACGCTGGTCATCGACACGGCAGACTGGGCCGAGCGCCTTTGCACCGAGGCCGTCTGCGCCCGGGCCAAGGTACACGGCATAGAGGATTTCGGGTACGGCAAGGGCTACACCTATCTGAAGGAAGAGTTCAGCCGCCTGCTGGACGCCCTGGAAGAAGTGCTGACGACCGGCCGCCATGTGGTGGTGCTGGCCCATGCCGCTATCACGAAATTTGAACAGCCCGACGCCGTGGGCAACTACGACCGCTGGAGCATGAAAACCAGCAAGCAGGTCGCCCCGCTGCTGCGGGAATGGTGCGATATGCTGCTGTTCGCCAACTACAAGACCATTGTGGAAAAATCCGGCAGCGGCCAGAACGCCAAAAACAAGGCCAGCGGCTCGCGCCGGGTGCTGTACACCGCCCACCACGCCTGCTGGGACGCGAAAAATCGCTTTGGCCTTCCGGAGGAAATACCCTTCGACTACGCCAGCATCGCTGCCTGCATCGAGGGCAGCGCCCCCGCGCCCGCCGCACCGCCTTCCCCTGCCCCGGCCGCACCGGAACCTGCGCCCGCTGCCACCCGGACGCCGGGCGGCAGCGTGACGGCGGAGGACACCACACCTGCAGAATCCCCCGCCCAGCAGGCCACCCGGCTGCGCAGCACGGCCCGGGAGCAGCTGGAAAAGACGCTGATCGCCGAGCAGGTACCTGACAAGCTGCGTGCCCTGATGCTGCACGACCTGATCGACAGCGCGACCCTGCGCCACGCCGTGCACCAGCGCGGCTGCTACCCCGAGGATACGCCCATTGCTAACTATGACCCGCAGTTCGTGGCGGGCAGCCTGGTGGCGTCCTGGGACAAGTGGCTTCAATTCATCAACGAAAATGCCGATGTACCGTTTTAACTGAAAGGAGTTTTCTGCTATGGCTTACGAGGAAATCAACGAACGCGCGTTTGGCTGGGACGACGAGATCAAGAACGACGGCCCCGATTTTGTGTTGTTGCCCGAGGGTGACTACCTGTTCACTGTGACTGGGTTTGAGCGTGCCCGCTACGAGGGTGGTGCCAAGCTGCCGCCCTGCTCGATGGCAAAGCTGACCATCCGCATCCACGGCGGCGACAAGGGCGAGACGAGCGTCACCCACCGCCTCTACCTGCATTCCCGCTGCGAGGGGCTGCTCTGCGCGTTCTTTGAGAGCATCGGCCAGCGCAAGCACGGCGAGCCGCTGCGCCCCCGCTGGGATGAACTGGTGGGCGCCCAGGGCCTGGCCCATGTGGGCGTGCGGGAGTTCACCAAAAAGAGCGGCCCCAACGCCGGGGAGACCGGCCAGTCCAACGAGATCACCCGTTTCCTGCCACCGCCGGAGCCGAAGGCCGCGCCGCAGCAGCCTTGGGCACAGGGGGCATTTTAAATGGAACTGCGCCCGTATCAGGAAACGGCGCGGCAGAATATCCACAGGCAATGGGACAGCGGGGTGCAGCGCACCCTGCTTGTTTTGCCTACGGGCACCGGCAAGACCATCGTGTTTGCCGCCGTGACCGAGGATGAAGTCCGCGCCGGGAACCGTGTGCTGATTTTAGCCCACCGCGGCGAGCTGCTGACCCAGGCTGCCGACAAGATACAGCGCTCGACCGGGCTTGCCAGCGCACTGGAAAAAGCCGAGAACAGCTGCCTGGGCAGCTGGTACCGCGTGGCCGTGGGCAGCGTGCAGAGCTTGCAGCGGTCCCAGCGGCTGGAACAATTCCCCCATGACTACTTCGGCACCATCGTCATTGACGAGGCGCACCATGCCGTGACCGACGGCTACCGCCGCATTCTGGACTGGTTCCCTGCCGCCCACGTGCTGGGCGTGACGGCCACGCCGGACCGCGGCGACCTGCGCAACCTGGGCGAGGTATTTGACAGCCTGGCCTACGAGTACAAACTGACCGACGCCATCCGGGAAGGGTTCCTCTGCCGCATCATGGCCCAGACCATCCCGCTGCAGCTGGATATCTCCACCGTGGGCATGAGCGGCGGTGACTACGCCGTGGGCGAGCTGGGCGGTGCGCTGGACCCGTACCTTGACCAGATCGCCGCCGAGATGGCCCGCTATTGCAAGGACCGTAAGACCGTTGTGTTTCTGCCGCTTATCAAGACGAGTCAGAAATTCAGGGATATCCTGAACGCCCACGGCTTCTGCGCCGCCGAGGTCAACGGCCAAAGCGACGACCGCGCCGAGGTGCTGGCCGATTTTGACGCCGGGAAGTATAACGTGCTGTGTAACTCGATGCTGCTGACCGAGGGCTGGGACTGCCCCAGCGTGGATTGCGTGGTGGTGCTGCGGCCTACCAAGGTGCGCAGCCTGTACAGCCAGATGGTGGGACGCGGCACGCGGCTGTTCCCCGGCAAGAAAGATTTACTGCTGCTCGATTTTTTGTGGCTGACCGACCGCCACGAGCTGTGCCGCCCCGCAGACCTGATCTGTGAGGACCGCGCCGTGGCCCAGCAGATGACGGATAACCTGGCCGCGGCCGCCTGCCCCGAGGATATCGAGGATGCCGCTAAGCAGGCCGGTGAGGACGTTGTGGCCCAGCGGGAGGAAGCCCTTGCCAAGCAGCTGGCCGAACAGCGCCGCAAGCGTGCCCGGCTGGTGGACCCGCTGCAATACGAAATGAGCATCCAGGCCGAGGACCTGACCGGCTACGTGCCCGCCTTCGGGTGGGAATCCCAGCCGCCCAGTGACACCCAGCTGGCAAGCCTGGAAAAGCAGGGCATCCAGCCCGACGGCATCGACAGCGCGGGCAAGGCGGGGCTGCTGCTGGAACGGCTGGAAAATCGCCGCCACGAGGGGCTGACAACACCCAAGCAGATACGCTGCCTGGAACGGTACGGCTTTACCCATGTGGGTACCTGGAGCTTTGACGCCGCCCGCAGCATGATCGACCGCATTGCGGCGGCAGGATGGCGCGGCGTGCCCAAGGGTGTTGACCCGAAAACCTACACACCATAAGGACTTACGATGGAAAATCAAGACCTTTTAGAAGCATTGGACTTTATCAACCCCGGCAGCCTGACCTATGAAGAATGGACGATGGTGGGCATGGGGCTGAAGCAGGCCGGATTCCCGGTCACAAGTTGGGAGCAGTGGAGCGCCCGCGACGGTGGACGATACCACAGGGGCGAATGTGCCCGCAAATGGGGCAGCTTCCACGGCAATGCCAACCCTGTGACCGAGAACAGCATCTTCAAGCTGGCCCGCGACCATGGCTGGGCCGGGCCTGCGGGGTACGCCCTGGACTGGAACGATGTCATCGACGCCCCGGCCGGGCGCAGTGACGGCATAGTCGTGGACCCGCACTGGCTGGATGTGCAGGAACTGGCCATCCCCGCCGAGTGGGACCCTGCCGACCAGCTGGTGCGCTACCTGCAAGCCCTGTTTGAGCCGGAGGAGCACGTCGCCTATGTGACCGAAAGCTACCTGAGGGACGGCCGCCCTGCCCCCACAAAAGGCTGCTGGGACCGCACGGCGGGGCAGCTCATTGAGGAACTGCGCCACTACGGCGATATCCACAAAGTTGTCGGCGACTGCAACGCCGCAGCGGGGGCGTGGATCTGCTTCAACCCCGTGGAGGGCGGCCGCAGCAACGACAACGTGACCGATTACCGCTATGCGCTGGTAGAGTGTGACAACCTGGAACTGGAAAAGCAGCAGGCCATCATCCGCCAGCTGGAACTGCCCTGCGCGGCGCTGGTGTACAGCGGCGGGAAAAGCCTACACGCCATCGTGCGGGTGAACGCGCCGGACTACGCCGAGTACCGCAAGCGGGTGGACTACCTGTACACCGTCTGCCAGAAAAACGGACTGACGCTGGATCAGGCCAACCGCAATCCCAGCCGCCTTTCCCGGATGCCGGGCATCGTGCGCGGCGACCAAAAGCAATACCTGCTGGGCACGAACCTGGGCAAAAGCTGCTGGGAAGAGTGGCGCGACTGGGTGGAAGCCAGCACCGACGACCTACCCGACACCGAGAACCTGGCCGACGACTGGGGCGACCTTCCGCCGCTGGCGGATTCCCTCATCGACGGCGTGCTGCGCCAGGGACATAAAATGCTGCTGGCCGGCCCGAGCAAGGCAGGCAAGAGCTTTGCCCTGATCGAGCTGTGCATCTGCATTGCCGAGGGCAAGCCCTGGCTGGAGCGGTTCGGCTGCACCCAGGGCAAGGTGCTGTATATCAACCTGGAACTCGACCGCCCCAGCTGCCTGCACCGCTTCAAGGATGTGTACGCGGCACTGGGCTATGCCCCGGACAACGTGGGCCGCATCGATGTGTGGAACCTGCGCGGCGCGTCGGTGCCGATGGACAAGCTGGCCCCGCGGCTCATCCGCCGGGCCGCCAAGAAGGGCTACATTGCGGTGGTGCTGGACCCGATTTATAAAGTCATCACCGGCGACGAGAACAGCGCGGATCAAATGGCGAAGTTCTGCAATCAATTCGATTTGGTCTGCCGTGAGCTGGGCTGCGCTGTCATCTACTGCCACCACCACAGCAAGGGCGCACAGGGTGGCAAGCGCAGCATGGACCGCGCCAGTGGTTCCGGCGTGTTTGCCCGCGACCCCGACGCTATGCTGGACATGACCGAACTGACCCCGACCGATGCCATCCGCGACCAGCTGAAGAACAAAGCCGCCTGCGCGGCCTGTACGGCCCTGCTGGACGCCCGCGGCCACGCCGACAGTTACAGCCAGGATGACGCTTGCAGCCGTACTCGGATGCTGGCAATCGCCAAGGAGCAGCTGGGCCTGGCCGACCTGCGTGCGTTGGATGCCGACATTGCCGCCCGCCAGAAGCGTGCCGCCGGGATGACAGCCTGGCGCATCGAGGGCACGCTGCGTGAGTTCGCGCGGTTCGACCCGGTGAATCTGTGGTTCGACTACCCTGTCCACAAGCTGGACAGCGGCCTGCTGGAGGACTTGCAGCCCGAGAGCAGCTACCAGACCCTGGGTGCCCGGGGCGCGGCCAAGCGCTGGGGCAACAAGGAAAAAGTCACCAAGGACAAGAGCGCCGAGCTGCACAACGCCTTTGAAGCCTGCACGATGGACGGCAAGGTCACGATCTACACCATGGCCGAGTACATGAACCTGCGCCCCGCCACCGTGAAGAAGCGGCTGAAAGCGGACGGTGGCTTCTGGCTGGACGATGAGGTCGTCGGCATCAAGGAGCCGGGCAGCAGTGGATGATATACAGTACGTATTTTTTGTGTGATACAAACTGTATAATTTTTGCAAAATAGCCGCTATCATGAAATGCGTGCAAGACGTCGATTTTTGCAAAATAGCCGCTATGCCCGCTATTTTTGGCAAGCAAAATAGCCTTATATATATATAAGCAAAAACAACGCATTGTGTTGGGGTGTCCCAAAGTATGGGGGCCTAAAGCGCCCCATACGTTTGGGCAGCCCTCCCCAACACGTTGGCTGAAACGGAAGGAGAAAAACGATGCAATTTTTTATGCCGATGCGCCCGCCCACGGTCACGCACCACGATAAACAGCTCCATGCCTTCATGCGGGGCGGCAAGCCCTGCGCCGTGCTGCACGACACGCCGGAACTGAAGGACGCCCGCGCCAAGCTGCACGCCGCCCTGGCACCTTTTGCCCCCGCGCAGCCGATGACCGGCGCGGTGCAGCTGGTGGTGAAGTGGCTGTTCCCTGCCGAGGGCCGCCCCAATGGCAGTTGGAAAACCACCAAGCCGGACACCGACAACCTGGAAAAAGCCCTGAAGGACGAGATGACCCGGCTGCACTTCTGGCGTGACGATGCCCAGGTATGCAGCGAGGTGGCCGAAAAGTTCTGGGCGGACACGCCGGGCATCTATGTGGAGGTGCGGGAACTGTGAAATGTATGTACGGCCAGCGCAAGCGGGCCCTGCCCTCGGATGTGCGGGCCGCTGCCATCCAGGTGGCGCATGAGATCATGGCGCAGCAGTGTGAACAGGTCGTGCGCCGCAGCTGGAATGAGATGCTGGTGGCCATGCACCAGGCTGGGCTTTCGCCACGGACCATCCGCCGGGTGACCGAGAAACTGGACAATGTAGTCCTGCCCTATGTGGACGACCTGCGCAACCCGGACGGTAGGCTGAAAAACGCCGGCAACGCCCAGCACGTCCGCGATGGCGACATCTGGGTGCAAGAGTATCTGACGGGGCATGGCATCCCATGTTATGAGATTGGGGAGGTGGGAACGTGAACGTGATTTTAACAATCCTCGGCGATATTGTGCTAGGCTGCATGTTTGCCGGGTTCTACGCGCTGGGTGTCTCCGCCGGGAGGGACGCCACCCGGCAGGAGCCGGAGGACAGCATCGCCATGGAACACAGGCATGGAGGTGAGGACGATTGAGCAGCCCACGATACGACTGGTGGCCCTATGTAAAAGGCATGATCCGCCGCTACCCAGAGCTGTGTGCCCGGCAGGAAGAACTGCGCCGCACAAAGATGTCCCCAAACCTGACCGGGATGCCCGGTGCCCACGGCCAGACCAGTGATCCTGTAGCCGACGCCGCCCTGCGGGAGCTGCCGGAGATCAACCGCCGGGAACTGGAAGCGGTACGGCAGGCCATTGAGGAGACACGCACCCTACCAAACGGTGAGGAACGGCTGGAGATGGTCAGGCTGGTTTTCTGGAAGAAGACGCATACATTGGAAGGGGCAGCGATAAAATGCTATATTAGTTATCCTACCGCCAAAAGATGGCATAAAGAGTTTATTCTCCTTGTCGGGGAAAATTTTGGACTCCTTTAGCTGTGATCCTTTAGAGCCAACGACGTAAGCTATAATTTATCTGTACTCCTTATATTGAAAATTCGTCGTTATATGTTATAATAAGCAAAAAGCGCAATGTAAGGAGCAGTATTTATGCAAAAATCCCTTGCCAGCAGCTATATTATAGAAATTTCTCCCCGTGGAAAGCAGACAGAAAAAATCAATCTGCAAACGTCTTTTTCCCAAGAAAATCCATCGGAAAATAGTTCCCCTCGTGATATTATTGACGTTCTTGAGACCAATCTGCAAATTGCAGACACATTTGATCTTAAAAGAGAGCGCTTTGGTGCAAACACTGCTGCTGATAGTGGCTATGAACAAACATTATCTGAGGAAAGCATCGGATATGTTACTTCAAACACTCATGCCAGCATTCGCTTGGACCACATAGCATCTTCAGGAGATATTTATAGCGACGATAAACAAATTCATCTTGGCAAATATATTCATTTTGTAGTCGAATATGGTGAAACGGGAGACAATTCTATTGTCCATCGGGCTGGAGCCCAGGAGTCGTTTCAAATTTTACCCGATGATCAAGTATGTCGACATTTTAATGTGTTTATTGCATTTTCAGATGACAGTCAATCTAAAAATGGCGTTGTCATTATCGAATCCCGTGGTAGACACAGCATTATATCTCCTATGGTTCGCGTATTAAAACGTGCGACTAAAAAGATTTCTGGTTGCTCTTACACCGCTACTATTACACCCTTTGCTGAGGCTGAAGCGGTCAAAAATCTTATTGACCGTGGTAGAGTAAAGAAAGTTCGCCTTATCAGTAACGCTCGCCCGGATACGCCTCATTCTCCTATGAACTATACTGGAAGAGAACTTGTTTACTATCAGCCTACGGGAACTTCCATAACAAGGTATCTAAAAGAAATCCTTACGGCCGGCTTCAAAAACACCCCCTGTGATATCGAAGATATAACAAATTTTATGCCGGATGAAATTAAATTCGAGGTAGCTGGGGAAGGTGGTCGGTCCAGGACTTATACGGCAGGAGACAACAGAGCTGCCTTAGCTCAGATCGATTTGAGCAATATCGTTGGTCCTGATGGCGTAACCAACGAAGACAAATTTTGCGAGGAAGCAAAGCAGATTTTTGTATCTCAACACATAAACCTTTAATTCATGGAAGGAGGTATCGCACCGATGCCAGATTGCATCAAGAGCTTTATTTTTTCTCCGATGACATGGATATTTCTTCTTGTGTTTGCATTTCTTATCCGGAGATTGATTTTAAAAGCAAACAATTCTGTCAATCAGTTATTACCCAAAAACATCTTCCATAAATATTTGAAGTGTTTTAGCACAAAAGTGGATTTGGTCTTTTTTGTATTTATTTCTGGCACATTGGCAATGCTGACACTTATTGAAAGACCTCTAAACTCTGATATTATAAATCTCTTAGGTGTTATAATTTCAATCTTAATCGGTGCTGTACTCAGCTTTATGGCAATGACTGAGGATAAAAAAGCTGTCGTCTCTTCAAAAGATGTTCGTAATATCAATGAAAACAGAGCAATGTGGCAAAGTGGCGAAGCGTTGTCTTTTGGAATCATCGAAATTATTCTGGCTACTGTTTTGCTTGTGTTGCTATTCTTTGTTCCAGATCCATCTGAGAAAATTTCTTTTTACTCCATTTGTTTTTTAGTATACGCATTATTTTACTTTTTTCTTTTCAACATTTTCTTTATGGTCAAACGGTTATACGAAATATGCGAGGAGTTAAAATAGTACTTTAGAGCCAAAAAATCATGCTATAATACTATCATCAAAAGCCGTAAGGAACGTAAAACTCCTTGCGGCTTTTGTGTTGCGCATAGTATTTCCTTCTCAAAACAGCGGCACGGGTGCTGCACTGCTGCATCAGTGCGGGCCGCGAGAAGCACCCACTGCCCGGTGAGAACCCGGGCTATTTTTATGCCGCCACCCATCTGCATGAGGGTGGGCGCGGCACTGTCCCACCCCAGCTGTGCCGGAGAGAATCACACATCCTTTATTCTTGTCTCTGTCTGCGCGTTGCCGGGGTGGGTTTATTTTACCCAAAAGAGAGGTGGTGGTAATGCCGAATGAAGAAAACCTTATCCCAAACTCCGAGCGAACCCCGGAAGAACGCAGAGAAATTGCGCAGAAGGGCGGCGTTGCCAGCGGGGCGGCCCGGCGGCGCAAGCGCAGCCTGCGGGAAGCCGCGGACCTCTATCTTTCGCTGCCTGTTGCAGACAAGCGACAGGTCAATAAACTTTTGCGCCGCTATGTGCCTGCCGAGGATATCGACAACCAGATGGCAATGATCGCGGGGCTGCACGCAGCAGCTACCGACGGTGACGCCCGCGCCGCTGCGGTGCTGGTCAAGCTGCTGGGTGAGGAGACGCCCGCCGAAAAGCTCACGCCCCCGCCTGCCGATGACGGCTTTGTGGAGGCGCTGCAGCAGGCGGCGCAGGTGTGGAAGGAGGGCGGTGATGAACCAGAGTAGACCGGCGGCGTTTCGGTTCCAGCCGTTCAGCCGCCGCCAGAAGCAGGTATTGACCTGGTGGTGTGACGGCTCCCCGGTGCGGGACGCCGAGGGCATTATTGCGGACGGTTCCATCCGCTCCGGCAAGACGGTGTCGCTGTCGCTGGGGTTCTGCCTGTGGAGCATGAGCCGGTTCAGCGGCCAGAATTTTGCCCTGTGCGGCAAGACGATTGCCAGCCTGCGGCGCAATGTACTGGGCGGGCTGAAGCAGATGCTGACCGCCCGGGGGTACACCGCCGCCGAGCGCCGGGGCGACAATCTGCTGATCTTGCGGCGCGGCAGCGTCGAGAACTACTACTATCTTTTCGGCGGCAAGGATGAGGCCAGCCAAGACCTGATCCAGGGCATCACGCTGGCAGGGGCGCTCTTTGATGAGGTCGCCCTGATGCCGGAAAGTTTTGTCAACCAGGCCACGGCCCGCTGCTCGGTGGCGGGGAGCAAGTTCTGGTTCAACTGCAACCCCGAGGGCCCGGAGCACTGGTTCCGCAAAAACTGGATCGGCAGGGCTGCCGACAAGCGGTTGCTCTACCTCCACTTTACGATGGAGGACAACCTCAGCCTGACCCCGCCCATCAAGGCCCGCTACCGCGCCCAATACACCGGCGTGTTCTATGAGCGGTACATCCGTGGGCGGTGGGTGGCGGCGCAGGGGCTTGTTTACCCCTTTGTGGCCGAGCACCCGGACAGCTACATCCTGCGCGGGACGACTGCGGGGATGGACGGTGCGTTTTACATCTCCATCGACTACGGCACCCATAACCCTTGCAGTATGGGGCTGTGGTGCGTGCAGCGCACTGTGGCTGTGCGCCTCAAGGAGAGCTACTACGATTCCCGCGCGATGCAGCACCAGCGCACCGATGAGGAACACTACGCCGCGCTGGAGGAACTGGCGCGGGGGTATTACGTCCGGGAGGTCATCATCGACCCTTCGGCGGCGTCTTTCATCGAGACGATCCGCCGCCATGGCCGGTTTGCGGTGCGGGCGGCGTCCAACAGCGTGTTGGACGGCATCCGGGTGACGGCCAGCCTTTTGCAGGCCGGGCGCGTGAAACTGCACGAGAACTGCACCGACGCGCTGCGGGAGTTTGCGGCCTACTGCTGGGACGATGCCGCCCACGAGGACGCTGTGCTGAAAGAAAACGACCACGCCATGGATGATATCCGCTATTTTTGCTACACAATTTTGGCCCGCGAATACCGTTGGGCAGACTGGAGGCGCTGATATGTTTGACAAACTGCTGCGCTGGCTGCGTGCCCGGCTGGCCGAGCTGTTCGGCGATGCGGCCGACACGGCTGACATTGCCCTGAGCGGCCCGATGGAGAACGCGCTGCATTTGTGGGCGCAGATGTACGAGACCGGCGGCCCCTGGTGCAATGCCGAGAGCGGGCTGCACAGCCTGTACATCCCGGCGGCGGTGGCGCGGGAATTTGCCCGCCTGGTGACGATGGAACTTGCTGTCAGTGTGACCGGCTCGCCCCGGGCGGACTTTTTGGCGGCGCAGCTGGCACCGTTCCTGGATGAGCTGCCCAATCACACCGAGATCGCCTGTGCGCTGGGCGGGGCGGTGTTCAAGCCCTATGTCAGCGGCGGGCGGCTGGTAGTGGATGTGGTGCAGGGGGATTGCTTCTTCCCCACCGCTTTTGACACATCGGGGCGGCTGGTGGGGGCCGTGTTCAGCGAGCAGATCAAGCGCCGCGGCACGATCTACACCCGGCTGGAACGCCACGAGTTCACCGCCGGGACGGAAGTTATCCGCAACAAGGCGTTTGCCAGCAGCACTACGGCGGCACTGGGCAGCGAGATACCGCTGACCGATGTGTCCGAGTGGGCCGACATTGCCCCCGAGGTGACGCTGACGGATTTGCAGCGGCCGCTGTTCGCGTATTTCCGCATTCCGCTGGCAAACCGCAATGACCGGCACAGCCCGCTGGGGGCGTCGGTCTATGGGTTGGCGGCGGGGAACATCCGCGATGCCGACGAGCAGTACGGCCGCCTGCTGTGGGAGTACGAGGGCGGCCAGCTGGCCGTGGATGTGGATGCGGCGGCCCTGCGCCCTACCGAGAACGGCGGCCAGCAGATGGACCAGCGTGGCAAACGGCTGTACCGGGGCGGCATTACCGGCAACGTGGGCGACCGGCCGCTGTTCAACGTGTTTGCTCCGGCGCTGCGGGATGAAAGCTACCTGCGCGGGCTGGACAGCGCCTTAAAGCGCATTGAGTTCCAGTGCGGGCTTGCCTACGGCACGCTGAGCGACCCGCAGAACGTGGACAAGACCGCCACCGAGGTGCTTGCCAGCAAGCAGCGCAGCTATGCCACGGTGAGGAGCATCCAGCACGCGCTGCAATGTGCGCTGGACGATTTGCTATACGCCATGAACGCCTACGCAGACCTGTACGGCCTGTGCCCGGCGGGCGATTGGTCGCTTGCCTGTGACTGGGATGATTCCATTGTGAACGCCCCCGGCGAGCGCAAGGCGCTGTTCTGGGGCTATGTGCAGGCGGGCAAGTTCCCCTTTGCACGGTATCTGGTGGAGTTTGAGGGCTACACCGAGGAAGAGGCCGCCGCCATTGTGGCCGCTGCAGACGCCGAAAACGGCGGCGGTGATACGCTGACCTTTGGCGGTGCGTGATGCTGGGGCCGGAGTATCTGGCACAGCTGCCGGACGCGCTGTGCAGCCTGTGGCGGCAGGTCGAGGACGACATCCTGCGGGACATTGCCCGGCGCATCACAGCGGCAGACGGCATGACCGAGACAGCGGTCTGGCAGGCGCAGCGGATGGAACTGCTGCGCACGGTGCAGAACGATACTGTCAACACGCTGGCTAAGTACGCCAAGCGCAGCCGCAGCGAGATACGCCGCCTGCTGACCGAGGCGGGCACGGCGACACTGGCCGCCGATGATGCCATCCACCGCGCGGCGGGCAAGGACTCGGTGCCGGTGAATGAATCCCCTGCCCTGCTGGATCTTTTGAATGCCGGATACCGCCAGACCCTGGGCAGCTGGCAAAACCTGACGGCCACGACGGCTGCCACCGTGACCGGCGAGCTGGAACAGCGCCTTGACCGGGCCTGGCTGCAGGTCAGCACCGGGGCGATAGACTACAACACTGCCATCCGCCGGGCCGTGGACGACCTGGCCGACGGCATGAAGTATGTCACCTACCCCACCGGCCACCGGGACACGCTGGAAACTGCAGTGCGCCGCTGTGTGCTGACCGGCGTGAACCAGACCGCCGCCAAGTTGCAGCTGGCCCGCATGGAGGAGCTGGGCTGCGAATTTGTGGAGGTGACAGCCCACGAGGGCGCCCGCCCGAGCCACGCCGTGTGGCAGGGGAAGATTTACCACATAGGTGGTGCCGTCACATTGGACGGCGTGCGGTACGAGGACTTTGCCAAGGCCACCGGCTACGGCACCGGCGCGGGGCTGTGCGGGTGGAATTGCCGACACAATTTCTACCCCTACTGGCCGGGCATCAGCGTACCGAATTACACGGAAACGCGGCTGGCCGCGCTGAACGCCAAGTGTGTGACCTACGGTGGAAAGCAGTACACCCGGTACGAGATCAGCCAGATGCGGCGTGATTTGGAGCGCCGGGTGCGGAAGTACCAGCGGCGCTTTCTGGCTGAGGACGCCGCCGGGGTGGATACCGGGCCGACGGCAGTCAAGCTGAAAGCCGCGCGGAAGGCGCTGACTGCGTTTGTGCAGGATACTGACGGCAAGCAGGACGAAGGGCGAACGCGGTTGCAATCTGCCCGAAACAATGCTATACTGAAAGAAACCAGCGGCAGTTACAAGGAAATCACGATGCAGAGCATCCAGAATGTTCAGCCGTTTGCCTGTGAGACTTTGGACGCCGCGGGCAGCCGTGCGTTGGCAAACGCGCACAAGAAGCTGCTGCTGGAAGCCCGCAAAGTGCCGCTTGGCGTGGAAAAGGCCCGCTGCTATGGGCTGGATATGCAGCCGTTGGGCGGGTATTATACCGGTGAGCAGGCCGGAAGTGTTCGCATTTCGAATTTTAGTGAGCCGTATATTGCGATACACAACCATCCCAGCGGACTGACGTTCTCGCCGGGCGATATTCTTGGCTTTGCGCACAGGGATTCTATGCAGATGCTGACGGTCGTCGGCAATGATGGCACTGTATATGCGTTGGAAAAAACAGCTGCAACCAATTCCTGCTTGCTGAAAAAGGCAGCATTGTCGTTATACGATGCGGCGAATGACCCTTCGCTGACGCGGCAGGCTATAATGAATCTTGTTACTCATTTTCTTGGAGAGGTTGCGCAATATGGAGTCCACTATTACGCCGGAAGAGATTGAAAAAATGAAGGCGTTCCTGAAAGAACATCCTGTCGACCCGCAGTATGATGGGCTGCTGGATGGGGACATTCCGACCGAACAAGCGCATGCGCTGATTTATGAATCTCTGCTGAAACAACTTGGCGAACTCCCCGAATAACAACCCTACACAAAACCACGATGCGAACCGCACCGTGGCTTTTTTATGCCTACCTTTGGCTGCATGAGGCCGGGGCGGGCAATTTTTATACCCTTTTGCCCGGATGCGGCAGGGCTTACAGGGCCGCACAGACGGTGACGGCGACCACCTTAAAACGCCTATCTGACACCCTACACAGGAGGTAAAACCCATGAAAACCGAAGAACTCAAAGCACTGGGCCTGACGGATGACCAGGTGCAGCGTGTGTTTGCGCTGCACGGTGCCGACGTCAACCGCGAGAAGCAGGCCGCCGCCACGGCTGTGGCCGAGCGTGACACCCTGCGCAGCCAGCTGGCCGACGCCAATAAGAAACTGGAAGGCTACGACCCGGACTGGAAACAGAAAGCCGCCGACACCCAGCAGGCTGCTGACGAGAAGATCGCCGCATTGCAGGCCGGGTATGCGGCCCAGAACGCTGCCGCCGGGCTGAAATTTACCAGCGAGAGCGCGAGGAAAGCCTTTTTGGCCGACCTGAACGCCAAGAAGCTGCCCTTGCAGGATGGTTCCCTGCTGGGCTTTGACGACTTTGTGAAGAACTACAAGGAAAGCGACCCTTCGGCCTTTGCCGCCGAGGTGACGCCCCCGCGCTTTGCGGCGGGCACGCCCGGCAGCCCGGTACAGCCGACCGGCCGCGAACAGGCCAATGCAGCGCTGCGTGCTGCGTTTGGCAATGGAAAGGAGTAAAAAATTATGCCGAATGTCATTGATCGTTCCCGCGCCGAGGCGCTGATCCGCGAGCAGGTCGTGCCGACCATCTTCCAGGATGCGCCGAAAAATTCCACCGTCATGCAACTGGGCCGCAAGCTGCCCAACATGACCAGCAAGCAGACCCGCGTGCCGGTGCTGTCCATGCTGCCGCTGGCCTACTGGGTCAACGGCGATACCGGCTTCAAGCAGACGTCCCGCCAGGCGTGGGAGAACGTCTACCTGACCGCCGCCGAGCTGGCCGTCATCGTGCCCATCCCGGAAGCGGTGCTGGCGGATGCGGACTTTGATATCCTGGGTGAGGTCACGCCCCGCGTCAATGAGGCGGTGGGTATGCGCGTGGACCAGGCTGTTCTGTTTGGCATCAACCGCCCGGCGGAGTGGCAGAACGATATCATCACTGCCGCACGCCAGGCGGGCAACAACGTATCCGGCGGCATCACCTACGACACCCTGATGGGCGCGGACGGCCTGCTGAGCAAGGTCGAGAACTGCGGCTATGCGGTGGACGGCGTTGTGGCGGCCATGACCGCCAAGGCGTCGCTGCGCGGCATCAAGGACGAGAACGGCCACCCGCTGTACACCAAGGATATGCAGGGCGCGACCCCCTACGCGCTGGACGGTGCGCCGATGTTCTTCCCTGAGAATGGCAGCTTTGACACCAGCGTGGCCCGCATGGTGGCGGGCAACTTCAAGCAGCTGGTCTATGCCATTCGCCAGGATATCGACGTGAAGATCCTTGACCAGGCGGTCATCCAGGACCCGGCCACCAAAGAGATCGTCTTTAACCTGGCCCAGCAGGATATGATCGCGCTGCGCGTGACCTTCCGCATGGGCTGGGCGCTGCCGAACCCCGCCACCCGCCTGAACGACGGCCGCGTGAACGTGCCCTTTGCCTACATCGAGGCCGCCACTGCCTACACCACCCAGAGCGTGACCTTTACGGTCAAGAGCGCGTCCAAGGCGGTGGAGGGCGCTGCCGTCAACGTGAACGGTTCCATCAAGAAAACCGGCGCGGACGGCACGGCGGTGTTTGACCTGCGTGCGGGCGATTATCCGTACAGCGTGCAGGCCGACGGCTGCCGCCCCACCACCGGCACTGTGACGGTGGCGGATGCTGCCGTGCCGGTCGCTGTGACGCTGGCCAAAGCGTAAGGAGGCCCGGAGAATGTATGCGGATTTTACCTACTATACGAGCGCCTACTGCGGCGCTCTGCTGACGAAGGAGACATTTCCGGCGGCAGAGCGGCAGGCTGCGGCCTACATCGATTGCCTGACCTTTGGGCGATTGCAGCGGGGCGCTACGGTGGATGACGCCGTAAAGAAAGCTGTCTGCGCTGTGGCGGAGATTGTGGACCGCTACACCTGCGCCCGGGCCGAGCGCCCGGCGGGGCTGAGTGCCGCCAACACCGACGGCGAATCGGAGAGCTACCGCTCGGACGCAGAACTGGCGGCAGATTTTGCCCGCGAGAAGCTGGACGCGGCAGACCTATACCTGCCGCGCAGCCACCCGCTGCGCTATGCGGGGGTGCTGTGATGCTGCACTGCGATAAGACGGTGACGCTGACCCACCGCACCTTTGACCCTGACACCGGCGGCGACCGGGAGACCGTGACCGAGCTGCGCGGTGTACACTGGTACGCCCAGCACAAGGCCGCGGCGGACAACGGCCTGCGGGCCGCATTGAGCGTGAAATGCCGTATCCCGCCCGGTGCGCTGGGGGATGCGGCCCTGCCGGCGCCCGGTGATACACTGACCTGCGGCGCTGTGGCCGTGACGGTGGTGGATGTACACGACAACCACGGCGGGGCCATTGGGCATGTGTATGTGGAGGGCCAGGGATGAGGCTTGCGGGGACCCTCCCTCCGGCCGCCCAGGGCGGCCACCTCCCCCGCAGGCGGAGGAGGCTGAAATGAAGATACGCTATGATGCAAAACTTGACCTGGACGACCTGACGGATGCACTGGAAAAGCGCGGGTTATGCCCGGGCGGCAAGGTGCAGAGGGTCGTTGACAGCGAGGTGCTGCGCTACTGTGACCCCAAGGTTCCCTTTGCCACCGGCACGCTGAAGCACAGCGGCATCACGGCCAGCACGGTGGGTGACGGCCTGCTGGTGTACGCAACACCCTACGCCCGGTATCTTTACTACGGCGAGGTGTACGGCCCGAACATCCCGATTTTTAAGGACGGCGTGTTGGCAGGGTTTGTCTCGCCGCCCACCAAGCATCCCACAGGCCGGGCGTTGACCTACAACGGTGCGCCGGAGCGCGGGGCGTTCTGGTTTGAACGCGCCATGGCGGAACACCGAGAGGATGTTGTGCGGGCCGCTGCGGCCGTTGCCGGAGGGAGGGCCGGAAAATGAATGTACTGGACGCCACGCGAAAGTGGCTGCGGGACGAGTGCCCGCTGATCGACCGGGGCAACCGCTTCAACGCCAACTATCTGGGCGCGGATGCTACCGAGTACACGCTGCGCACCAGCGGCGAGAGCCACCGCCAAAACCTGTGGGGTGCAGATATTGCCACCCACGACCTGGTGTTTGAGGCGGTCATGCCCTACGGCACGGCCACGGCCCCGAACATTGCGGCGGCAGACTTTTTTGCCGGGCTTTCGGCCTGGGTGCGGGGCGCAGCGGCGGCCCACAACTGCCCCACTGTGCCCGGTTATGAGGTGGACAGCCTGACCGTGAGCAACGCGGGGCTTATCACCACAGCCACCGCCGCCACAGCGCGATACCAGCTGCAGATCAAGCTGGTTTTGAAAGAGAGGTAACGAATATGAAAATCGAACGCAAATACATGGCCCACTACCTGAACGCGAACTTTGCCAACGACGACGGCACGGCCGGTTATGTGCGCCTGGGCCAGGACCTGGAGGAATACAGCCCCGAGCTGTCCGCCAACGTCGAGAAGAAAAACAACATCCTGGGCAACACCACCGTCACCATCGACAGCTACCAGAAGCAGGGCGAGGTCAGCCCCTACTATGCCGAGAAGGGTGACCCGCTGTTTGAAAAATTGCAGACCATCATCGACGGTGATCTGGTGCTGGACGACCTGAAAACCGACATCGTCGAGGTCAAGCTCTGGGGCGAGGAGAGCGCTGGTGCCTACCCCGCCATCAAAGAGGAGTGCTACATCGAAGTGTCCAGCTACGGCGGCGACACCACCGGCTACCAGATTCCCTTCAATGTCCACTACACTGGCGTCAAGACAAAGGGCACGTTTGACGTGAGCAAAAAGACCTTTACCCCTGCGGGCTAAGGCATAACGGAGGCACTGCACTATGAAACTGACACTGGACCGCGGCCTGAAAAGCTACGATATCGAGGATGCTGACGGCACGCCGCTGGGCACCATCTACGTCAACCCCGCTGATCTGGGCATTGCTGCCCGGCTGGACGAGGCCCGCAAGGCCGTACAGGCGCTGGCGGATGGACTGGGCGACGATGTGGACGCCGAGAAGATCAGTGACGTTGACCGGCAGATCAAGGAGCAGGTCAACTACATCTTTGGCAGTGACGCATCGGCTGTGTTCTTCAAGGGAACGTCGGCGCTGGCACTCTGTGATGACGGCGCACTGCTGCTGGAAAAGGTGTTCAGCGCCTTTGCACCTATCATCGAGGACGCCGTGGGCGACGCCATGAAGGCCAGCCGGAAGCGGATGGAAAAGTACACCGCCGCCTATGTGGCCCCTGACAAGGGCCTGGCCCCCGGCCAGCAGGCGTGAGCGCCTGGAATTTACCCACCACCGTGGAGGTTGCCGGGCGGGCGTTTGCCATACGCACGGACTTCCGCGCGGTGCTGGATGCGCTGGCGGCTTTGGCCGACCCGGAACTGACCCGGCAGGAACAGTATATGGCCTGTTTGCAGATACTCTACCCGCGCTGGCAGGAGCTGCCCGACGCCAACGAGGCGCTGCGGGCGGCTTTTGTTTTTATCAACGGCGGCAAAGAGGAAGAAGCCCGCGGTCCCCTGCCCCGCCTGGTGGACTGGGAGCAGGATGCCGCCCTGATTGCGCCCGCTGTGGACAAGGTGCTGGGTTATAGCTGCCGCCGGTGCGATTACCTGCACTGGTGGGAGTTTTTGGGGGCGTTCTACGGTATCGGCGATGGGTTGTTTGCGCAGGTGGTCAGTATCCGCAGCAAGCGGGCCAAGGGTAAAAAGCTGAACGACCAAGAACGCGAGTTTGCGAGAGAAAACGCCATCCTTATCAAAATCCGCGCCCCCGAGAGCGCCGAGGATAAGGCGGAGAAGGAAAGATTACTGGAATTGCTGGGGAGGTGAAGCTATGGCCGACGGTTCGATCATCATTGATGCCCGCATCAACAAAAAGGGTGCGGAGGCCGAATTGCAGGCATTGCAGGCTAAAGCCAAGAGCACGGCGCAGCAGATCGCGGCGGTGGATAAGCAGCTGGGCGGTGAGACAAAGCGGCGAAACACCCTGCGGGACGATCTGGAAGCAGCCCGCCAGAAGGCCAGCGAGACCGCCGCCGCGCTGGAAGAGGTAAACGCCCGGCTGGATGCGGGTCGAAAATCTAAGTTCGGCGTGACCAACGCAGCCGATGAAGCACTGAGCAACAAGCTGGCCGCCCAGCTGAACGCGCAGGACGCCAAAGTCCGCGAGACCGAGGCAGGCTACCGCGCCCAAGATGCCGCCGTACAGGCCTTGCAGCAGCGCCACATCGACCTGACCGCCCAGCTGGAACGCGAGCAGCAGGCCGCACAGGCGCAGGGCAATAGGGTTGCCAACGCTGACCGCATCCGGGCAGCTGCCGAGGCGGCGGGTGCATTGGCTGAGAAACTGACCCGGGCGGCCCTGATCGGCGGCACGCTGCAAAAAGCGTTGCACACCGTTGGGACTGTTGGGCAGAAGGCGTTTGCCTGGGTGGGCGGCAAGGTGCAGGCAATCCGGGATCGGATTGCCCAGGCGGCCCAGAGCGCGGCACAGTTCCGCAGCCGGGTCGCACGGCTGGTGTCCGGCGCACTGGTGTTCAATGTGCTGTCATCCGGCCTGCGCACGCTGACAAGCTGGATGGGGACGGCGCTGCTGTCCTCGTCCCAGCTGCGGGCGGCGCTGGGCAATTTGCAGGGCGCAGCGTCCACAGCGGCGGCTCCCCTGTTGGCGGTGCTGGTGCCCGCCTTGACAGCGCTTGCCAATGCGGCGGCCATGGTGTTCAGCTACATTGCGCGGCTGGTGGCGTTTTTTACCGGCAAGACCATCAGCGCCAGCGCGAGTGCAGCCAAGGCCATGGGCGGCGTGGGCAAAGCGGCGGGCGGTACGGCGAAAAAGGTCAAGGACGCCAACGGCGAGCTGGCCGCCTTTGATGAGCTGAACGTGCTGAACAAGAAATCCGACGAGGACAACGGCGGTTCCGGCGGGGGCGGCGGCAGTGCGGGCGACATTGTGCCCGACTACGATTTTACCGCCGAAAGCCCCTTTCTGGACAGCATCCTGGACGCGGTGGAGGCGGGCGACTGGTACAAGGTCGGCCAGCTCATCGGAGAGAAACTGCGGGACAGCCTGAACGCCATCCCCTGGCCGGACATCCAGGATAAGGCCGTACAGTGGGCCACGAACCTTGCCACGATGCTGAACGGCATTGTGGAGACACCGGGGCTGTGGGAGGCCATCGGCCATACCCTTGCCCAGGGGTTGAACACGGCGCTGCTGTTCTACGACACCTTTATGCAGACGTTCCACTGGGCCAGCCTGGGCGCGGGCCTGGCCGCCGGGCTGACCCAGGCCATTGCGGAGATACAGTGGGACACGCTGGGCCGCGCCCTGACCGATGGGATGCGGGCGGCTATCGTGACGCTGTACAACTTTACGATGACCTTTACCGGCTGGACGGATTTGGGCAACGGCATTGCCGCCTGCCTGAATGCCGCCATCAACAACATCCCCTGGCAGGAGACCGCCGTCGGCATGAGCAAGCTGGTCATCGGCCTGCTGAACACGCTGATTGCCGCCGTGCAGGGCACGGACTGGACGACCTTTGGGCAGAATGTGGTCGGGATGATCGGCTCGCTTGACTGGGCGGGGCTATTCGCCGCGTTAAGCACGCTGTCTGTGGCGGTGCTGACCGCCATCAACGATATCCTGGGCCAGGTGGATTGGGCCGCCGTAGGCACCACACTGGTGGGCTGCCTGCAAGCTATTGACTGGGCGGGCCTGCTGACCCAGGCAGGCACGTTTATCGCCAACAGCTGGCCGGTGATGCTGGCTGCACTGGCGGCCAGTCTGCTGCCGCAGCTGGGGGCCTTTATCCTCGGGACGGTGCTGCCGTCTCTGGTGGGGCATCTCGTCACGCTGGGCGCAACGCTGCTGGGCCAGGCTGTCACCTGGCTGACCGGGACGCTGCTGCCCGCTATTATGAGCGGGTTGTCGGCCCTGATTACGGCGATTGTGGGGGCTATCGGCCTGTGGCCTGCCGTTCTGCTGGCTGTACTGGCAGTGTTGGCGGCGGCCATTATCGCGTATCTGGTGACGCACTGGGAGGAGATCAAGCAGAAATTCAGCGAGACTTGCGAGATGTTGACCGAGAAGATGCGCAGCGCGGGCGAGAATCTGAAAGCCATCTGGAACGCATTCTGGCTGACGATTAAGCTCATCGGTATGCAGATTTGGGAGAATATTACCACTGCCTGGAGCAATTTTTGGCAGGGGCTGCACCGGTTGCTGAACAGTGCCGGTGCGGCGCTGCAATCGGCCTGGTCGTCGGCCTGGACGGCGCTGGGCAACACGGTAAAGAAAATCTGGGATGGCATTGTCGGGACGATAAAGACCGCGGTCAACAGCGTGATTTCTCTCGTCAACGGTATGATCTCGGCTGTGGTTGGCGGCGTGAACGCCGTCATCGGGGTGCTGAACGGATTCTCCTTCGACGTGCCGGAGTTTGCGCAGGGTGCGCTGGGCACGGCGAAAATCGGTTTCAACATCGACCCTATCACTGCGCCGCAGATACCCTACCTGGCACAGGGTGCGGTCATTCCGGCCAACCATGAATTTTTAGCCGTGCTGGGCGACCAGACCAATGGCACAAACGTCGAGGCCCCGCTGGAGACCATCCAGGAGGCGCTGGCGGAGGTGTTGGCCGCCCAGGGCGGACAGGATATCACAATCCGCTTTGCGGGCGACCTGGCGCAGCTGGTGCGGCTGCTGAACCCCTACATCGACAAGGAAAACAACCGTCGCGGAGCGCGGCTGGTGAGCGGAGGTGTGTACTGATGGTCATTGTGGATGGCATTGGCTACGACATTGACGTGCTGCATCTGAAACGAACTGCCGATTTTCTCGACAAATACGCCGAGCGCACGGAATCCGGCGATTTGAAGCGCGAGCTGATCGGCGTGTACTTCAACTACAAGCTAGAGCTGGGGCCAGGCATCAAGCCGGACGAATATGCCCGGTTCTGGCGCAAGCTGACGGAGCCGGTGGAGTTTCACACCGTCACGGTGCCCGACGAGGCGGGCGACTACACGTTCAAAGCGTACTTCTCCAACGTGGGCGACGAGCTGCTGCGCAAGAAGGGGGCCAAGAACTACTGGAAGGGTCTGACCGTGAACTTTATCGCGAAGGAACCCGCAAGGACGTAAGGAGGCGGACAAATGCGCACCAACACGCGCGTGGAATTTGGCCTGTACGACGTGACGGCCCGGGGTGACAGCAACCCCGTCTGCGACGCAGCACAGCCGTTCTGCCGTCTGCGCCGTGACCTGCTGGTGGAGGCTGCCCCCAGCCAGGTGAAATACGGCACGCTGGAAAGCCGCCAATGGCTCATGGATGGGAGCTTCTCATTTTTTCCCGAAGTGCCCGAGGCGTACTTCTGGGGACTGTGGAGCGCCGTGCAGTCCGGCGAGAGCGGGGCCTTTGCCGACCCGCCTGTGCTGGATATCCAGTTCAGCCAGGCGCACAGCAGCAGCGGCCTGACGCTGCACTTTTACGCGCCTACCGGGGACTGGGCCAGCAAGCTGAAAATCCAATGGTACGGCGCAGACGGCGGCCTGCTGGCCTCCGCGCTGTTTACGCCTGACGCCGTAGATTTTTACTGCGCCAAGAAGGTAGACCGCTACCGCCGCATCCGGCTGACGTTTTTAGAAACCAACCACCCGGGGCGCTACCTGAAGCTGGCCGGATTGGACTACGGCGTCTACCTGCACTTTGCAGGAGACGAAATCGTCAAGGCCCATGTGCTGGAGGAATGCGACCCCCTCAGCGCGGAAATCAGCATCAACACGCTGGGGCTGACGCTCTACAACAAAGAGGGTCGATTCTCCATCCTGAACCCCGAGGGCTACTTTGATGTTCTGCAGCACAAGCAGAAGCTGACCGTCTGGGAGGATGTGCGCCCCGAGGCACGCAGCACCAGCAGCACGAGCTACTGCATGGGCACGTTTTACCTGTCCGACTGGGAAAACAGCGGCGACACGCTGGCGGACTTTACCGCCGTGGACGCCGGGGGCCTGCTGGACGGCGCACCTTACGACGGCGGCGTTTACGACACCACTGCCGGGGCGCTGGCAGCGGACATCCTGGAAGGATACAGCTACACCCTGGACGCGGAACTGGCCTCTGAGCGGGTGCAGGGATACCTGGCCGCGGGCACACGGCGGGAGGCTTTGCAGCAGTTGGCCTTTGCCGTGGGCGCGGTGGTGGATTGCAGCCGCAGCGACCTGATACGCATTTCTCCTGCCCCGGCCCGGGCCAGCGGTATGATCGCCTATGACCGCAAATTCCAGAACGGCAGTAAGGTCACGCTGAATCCCCTGATAACCGCTGTGGCCGTGACGGCCCACCGCTACCAGGCCGAGGATGCCCCCAGCGAACTGTACAAGGACACGCTGGAGCCGGGCACCTACCAGGTCACGTTTAGCGCCCCGGCTGTGGCCGACAGCCTGACCGTGACCGGGGCCACCCTGGCCGGGCGCGGCGTGAACCGCTGCACCCTGGCTGTGTCAAAGGCCGGTGAGGTCTGCGTGACCGGGCGCAAGTACGTGGACAGCACGATCATCCTGCGCCGGGCCGCAGCCAACCTGCCGCCCAACGCCCAGGACAACGAACTGACCGTGACGGATGCAACGCTGGTCAGCCCCGACCGGGCCACCGCGGTGGCAGACCGGGTGCTGGACTACTACGCCCAGCGGTACGAGCAGACCTTCCGCATGATCGCGGGGGATGAAAAGCTGGCTGATCGCCTCATCGTGCAGAGCTTCGGCGGCGAGATGGTACGCGGCGTGCTGACCAAGCTGGAATTTGACCTGACCGGCGGCTTTGTGGCAGACGCCAAGGTCGTGGGGCGTAGGCTTTCGGGCACGGCAGCGGCCTACGCCGGGGACGAGATACACGCCGGGGAAAGGAGCCTGATCTAAGTTGTGGCAGATTCCCATCTATGACCGCACGGCGGCCAACGTGGCCGAGGGCGCGGACAAGTGCTATCTGAACGCCGAGACGCTGAACCGCATCGAGGACAACACCGCCTATATGGCATCGCTGCTGGGGGCGAAAGTGTCAACGCGGCACTGGGAGGCGACGGATTTTCTGACTCGCAGCGAGATGGAGCGGATCCTGCAAAACATCCAAGCTGTGCGGGACGCCTACTTTGTGCTGCCGGGCACATCCGACCTGCCCGAGGAACCCACGACGCTGTACACAGGCATCAATGCCATGGAGGAAGTGCTGTGGAGCCTGCACGAGCTGTGGCGACGCAACAGCATACGTCGATATACCGGCGAAATCTGCGCCGGGCAAGCGATAGGAGTGATCTGAATGTTTGAGAAAAAGACCTGGGTAAACCGCCAGAGCGAGCACCCCGCCCGCCGACGCCTGACCCCCACCGGCAATGACAATGAGTACGACGTGGCCCGCGCCGAGGGCGTCATCATGGAGGACGGTGATGCTTTCGACGCCGAGACGATGAACGACCTGGAAAAGCGCGTGGCGGAGGGGTTCTCCACGCTCGACCCTGCTGATTTGGGCGCGGATGTCTGCGTGCAGGTGTACGCCTGCGTCAAGTCGGGCACGGTGTACGAACTGACAGGCTCGGGCGCGGTGGGGCGCTGCAAAATCCCCGCCGCGTGGAACAGCGGCGATACCTGGTCGGTGAATGGCAAGGCCGTCCCTGCCTACTGCGGTGCGGACGCAGTGGACAGCGACTGCATCGTGGCAGGGCGCTGGGTGCTGTTTACCTTTGATGGGCAGCGCCTGGATTTTAACGGCGGCGGTGGATTATCCTCCGGCAAGCTGGCACAGGCCACCGCCGCGGAATCCGATGTGCTGTCCGGGAAGAAGTTCTACGCTGGTAACAAGAACCTGAAAACTGGCACGCTGGCGCTCTCCGGCAACGCCAATGCCGCGCAGGTGCTGTCCGGGTACACGTTCTACAAAGACAACGCCAAGTCGAAGCAGACCGGGACGATGGCGAACAAAGGCGCGGTGTCCGCGAGCGTAGACCCGGGCAGCACTTATACAATCCCTGCTGGGTATCATAATGGCAAAGGCCATGTCTCAGGAAACAGAAAGTACACTACGGTACTTTTGGGGCAACATACATCCTGGTGGTCTAGTTTTAGCTATAACGTAAAAAGCCACTATCCTTCACTCTACAACAAATTGACAAGAAACAACTTTATCACCGTGCCCTTTGAGTGGAAAGGAAACTCCAGCGGCGAAGGCGTCGGCGGTTCTGGCGCTGTAAGCGACATCGTATCGTACAACGCCAGCACCGGAGTTCTTACGGTCGCCCAGCCTCAGTACGGTGTGTCCGGTCACTTTTTGGCAGCAGTAAAATACAAGGTCTACATGATTTACTAAAGAGGAAGGAGAAACAGCATGAGATTGGTAAGCATTTTCTACGGCCGCGTGCAGGTCGTGTACAGCTGGGGCCGTTACGGCTGGACGCGCGGCGGCGGCAAAGTCTGGCACGGCGGGCTGGACCTGGTGGGGCTGGACGACACCACCGTGCGTATGCCCTACTACAAAGGCAAGAAGATCACAGGCAAGGTCGTCCGGGCGCGGATTGTGCTCGATCGCAGCAACAAGACCTGGGAGTGGGGCTACTACGTTTGTGTCCAGCTGGACGCAAACCAGACGCCCGACGCCGTCAATTTCCTGTACTTCTGCCATTGCTCGTCCCTGCTGGTGCAGGTCGGCCAGAAAGTCAGCAGCGGTGACGCGCTGGCTGTTATGGGACGCACCGGCAACGCGGCACTGGGGGATTGCCCCTACGACCACTGCCATCTGGAAGTCCGTGCTACGGCAACGGGCAAGGGGCTTGACCCCACTGCCTACGCGGGCTGCGATAATGCCGTGGGCATTTATGGCACGGCAGAGGACGCCGCCCCGACAGAGAACGGGGAAATCGTCATCGACGTGTCCTACCACCAAGGCGTCATCAACTGGACGAAAGTCCCCTACCGCGCCCTGGTGCGCATCGGCTACCGCGGCTATGGCACCGGCAAGCTGATGAAGGATGAGCAGTTTGACGCCAACCTAGCCGGGGCCAAGGCCAACAACAAGCTGCTGGGGTTCTACTTCTTCAGCCAGGCCATCACCGAGGATGAGGCCCGCGCCGAGGCGGACTTCTGCGCAAGCGTGGCCCCCACCGGCTACCCCCTGTTTTTCGATGCGGAGTGGAGCCACAGCGTCCACGATGGCCGTGCGGACAACCTAACTAAGGCGCAGCGCACGGCCTGCGCCCGAGCGTTCTGCGTGCGTGCGGCGGCGCTGGGCTTCCAGCCGGGCGTCTACACATTTACCTCGTTTGCCACGGCAAACCTTGACTACGAGGGCCTGTGCAAGGACTACATCGGCTGGCTGGCCGACACCCGCGCCAACTACGACACGAGCCTGCCGCGCTACATCCACCAGTACGGTCAGACCGCCAAGGGCGGTGTGCCGGGCATCGGGCCGGAAACCGACCTGAACCGCATCGTCAAGGCCCTGCCGACGCTGGACAAGCCTGACGAGGGAAAGCTGCAAATCGTGACCATCGGCCCCATCAGCATGGGAGACGCCGCCGCCCTTATGGCGCTGTGCAAGGAGCGCGGCCTGACCGAGGCGGGGCTGTACAAAAGTGAGTGGGTCTGAGGTGGTGCCAATGGAGCAGATTATAATCGCGCTCATCACGGCCGGGCTGAGCCTGGTGGGCGTGATGATAACGAACTACTTCAACAACAAAAGCCTGAGCGACAAAGTCACCCACCAGCTGGAGGTTGCGCAGGCCGTAACGGACACCAAGATCGAGGAGCTGACGCGCGAGGTGCGGATGCACAACAACTTTGCGCAGCGCGTACCGGTGATGGAAGAAAAAATTGCTGTCGCAAACCATCGCATTGACGATCTGGAACGGCATGAGGAGAAGGAGAGGAAAATCTGATGCGGGACTTTTTGAAGAATCTGGCGGCACTGATTAAGGTCAAGACCATCGTCACCCTTGTGGTTGTTGCAGTTTTCGCAGTGCTGGCCCTGCGCGGCGGCTTGCAGCCCGACACCGTAATGACGATCGTCACCATGGTGGTGGCGTTCTACTTCGGCACGCAGACGGAGGGCAAGAACGATAAGAAATGACAAAGCGGCAGGCTGCCCGGTGTGGGCGGCCTGCCGCTCTTTGTGTTTGCAGCGAAAGCGAGTGTGTACTAAAGTGTGTACCCAAAAGAAAAAGACACATGAATCTTAACGATTCCATGTGTCTTTTAGAGTGCGCGGTACAGGACTCGAACCTGTGACCTCCTGCACGTCAAGCAGATGCTCTACCAGCTGAGCTAACCGCGCATGTCGCGCCGCCTCTTGGCGACGCATATTAGTATAACAGATGCTTTTACAAAATGCAAGCCCTTTTGCAAAAAAACTTTTGCTTTTTTTGCTGTATGCGCGGGGCGGGGCTTACGGCACAGCGGTCTCCAGCTGCGGGGCACCGCCGGCAAGCGCCTCTGCGGTCAGGGGGACCGGTGCCTCGGCTGGCTTGTCCAGCTTTTCGCGGGCAACGGCCAGCATCAGCTTGATGCGGTTCTCCTGATTGACGCGGGTGGCGCTGGGGTCATAGTCCACGGGGGTGATGTTCGCATCGGGGTGCAGGGCGCGGATCTTGTTGATCATACCCTTGCCCACGATATGGTTGGGCAGGCAGCCGAACGGCTGCGCGCAGACGATATTGCCGTAGCCGCCCTCGACCAGCTCGATCATCTCGGCAGTCAGCAGCCAGCCCTCACCCATCTTGGCACCCAGCGAGATGATGCCCTCGGGCTTTTTCATCAGCTCGCGGAAGGAGCCCGGTGCGTAGAAACCGTACTTACGCATGGCGTCATAGCTGGCGCAGCCGATCGAATCCAGCCAGCTCAGGAAGAAATCCGCACCGCCCGCTACCAGCTTATTGCCGCCGTACAGGTCGATGTCCAGCCGGTAGTTGGCCACGCAGTATTCTACAAAGCCCATCAGGCCGGGCAGGTTGACCTCGCAGTCCTGACTTTCAAGGAATTTTTCCAGATCGTTATTGCCCAGCGGCGAATATTTGACATAAATTTCGCCCACCACGCCGACCTTGACCTTCGGCACACGGGTGATGGGGATCGTCGCGTAGTCGGCGGCAATGTCGTAGAACCGGCGTTTCATGTCGTGGGCGGAATAATTCTTGTCGTCCTTGATCCAGCCCTGAATCGTGGCAATCCACTTCTCAGTCATGGCGTCGGCATCGCCCTTGTGGTTCTCATACGGGTGGGTCTGGCTGCGCAGCGCGACGAGCATGTCGCCGTAGAAGATGGACGCAATGACCTTGCGCAGCAGCGGCAGGGTCAGCGGCAGACCGCTGCCCTTTTCCAGCCCGGAGAAGTTCAGCGAGGCCACGGGGATATTGCCGTAGCCCGCCTTGACGAGTGCCTTGCGCAAAAGCTTGATGTAGTTGGACGCACGGCAGCCGCCGCCTGTCTGTGTGATGAGCAGCGCGGTATGGTCCAGATCGTACTTGCCGCTGTTCAGCGCGTCCAAAAACTGCCCGATGACCAGCAGCGCCGGGTAGCAGGTGTCGTTGTGGACATATTTCAGGCCCAGCTGCGCGACTTCGCTGCCGCAGTTGCCCAGCACCTCGGTCTGGTAGCCCTCGCTGGCAAGTGCCGCCTGCATCAGCCGGAACTGGGTGACCGCCATGTTGGGAATGAGAATTTTATGGGTCTTTACCATGTCCTTGGTAAAGTTGGGAGTTATGTATTCCATGGAATTGCCTCTTACTTTTTGTCCTCTTTCCGTTCCTCCAGCGCTGCAAACAGGCTGCGCAGGCGGATGTTGACCGCGCCGAGGTTGGTGATCTCATCGATCTTGAGCTGGGTGTACAGCTTGCCGCCCGCCTGCAGGATCTCGCGGGTCTCATCGGTGGTCACGGCGTCCAGACCGCAGCCGAAGGATACCAGCTGCACCAGATCCATGTCGGGATTCTCGGTGCAGTATTTGGCGGCGGCGTACAGGCGGCTGTGATAGGTCCACTGGTTCAGCACCGAGGTCTGGAATTTCTGCTCATGCCAGCTGACGGAATCCTCACTGACGACAGCTGCGCCCTGCCGGATGATGAGCTGGTCGATGCCGTGGTTGACCTCCGGGTCCACATGGTAGGGGCGGCCCGCCAGCACAATAATGCGGCGGCCCTCGGCGCGGGCGGCGGCGATGATCTCGCTGCCCTTGTCGCGCAGCTGCTGCATGTGGCGGTGATACTCGTCATAGGCGGCGTCAATGGCCTCGCGCACCGCCTTTTTGTCAAGACCGGGGAAATATTTGTCAAGCGACTGCTGGAATTTCTTGTAGAAATCCTTGCGGCGCTCCAGATTGAAGTAGTCGTATAGGAACCGCGTGCCGTTCAGCTCGGGGCAGTTGCCCTCCAGCACCTCGGGGTAATAGGCGACCACGGGGCAGTTATAATGGTTGTCCCCCAGATGCTCATCAAGGTTGTAGCTCATGCAGGGGTAGAAGATGGCATCCACGCCCTGCTCGCACAGCCAGTGGATGTGGCCGTGGCTCAGCTTGGCGGGGAAGCAGGCCGTGTCGCTTGGGATCGTTGCCTGACCGCTCTGGTACAGGCTGCGGCTCGAGAAGGGGCTGACCACGACCTCGAACCCGAGGCGGGTGAACAGCGTGTGCCAGAACGGCAGCAGCTCATACATGTTCAGGCACAGCGGAAGGCCGATGCGTGCGCGCGGTGCTGTAGGTGCGGGGGCATTGCGGTAGCCGTCCAGCAGCTTCAGCTTGTAGGCGTACAGGTTCAGATCCTCGTTGTTGGCCTTGCCGGTCACGGGCTTGTCGCAGCGGTTGCCGGAGATGAAACGCTTGCCATCGGCAAAGACGTTGATCGTCAGCTGGCAGTGGTTGCCGCAGCCCTGACACTGCACGGTGTTGACCTTCTGGCTGAACTGCGCAAGCTCCTGCTCGGTCAGTACGGTGCTGCGGGCGTTCTCCCCTGCCTTGGCCTTGCCGTACAGCGCTGCGCCGTAAGCACCCATCAAGCCCGCGATGTCGGGGCGAATGACATGGACGCCCATCTCCTTCTCAAAGGCGCGGAGAACGGCCTCGTTGTAGAAGGTGCCGCCCTGCACAACGATGCGGCGGCCCAGCTCCTCAGGGCTGGAGGCGCGGATGACCTTGTACAGCGCATTTTTGACGACCGAGATGGACAGACCGGCGCTGATGTTCTCGATCGAGGCACCGTCCTTCTGCGCCTGCTTAACGCTGGAGTTCATAAAGACGGTGCAGCGGCTGCCGAGGTCCACAGGCTTGTCGGCAAACAGGCCGAGGGCGGCAAACTCCTTGACATCGTAGCCCAGCGCTTGGGCGAAGGTCTGCAAAAAGCTGCCGCAGCCGGAGGAGCAGGCCTCGTTCAGGAAGATGTTGCTGATGGCGCCGTCCTCGATCTTGAAGCACTTCATGTCCTGCCCGCCGATGTCGATGATGAAGTCCACATCGGGCAGGAAGTGCTTGGCAGCGGTAAAGTGGGCCACCGTCTCGACAAGGCCGCGGTCGCAGTGGAAGGCATTTTTGACCAGCTCCTCACCGTAGCCGGTCGTGGTCACACTGGCGATCTGCAGCCCGGGGTGATCCCGATACAGCTTGAGCAGCGTCTCCTTCACAAGCGGGATCGGGTTGCCGAGGTTGGGGCGGTAGCTTTCAAACAGAATGTTGGCGTTGTTGTCAATGACGACCAGCTTGATGGTGGTCGAGCCGGAGTCGATGCCGATATGCACGGGGCCGCAGTCTGCGCCGAAGGGCAGGCAGGGCACGGTGGCCTTCATGTGGCGGGCGTGGAACGCCTCGTACTCCTGCTGATCGGCGAAAAGCGGCGGCAGGCTTACATAGGTGGCGGCGGCGCTGTAGTTGTCCAGCCGCTTTGCGACCTCGCACAGGTCGGACTCCTCATCGGCGTAGAAGGCTGCGCCCAGCGCCACAAAGAGCAGGCTGTTTTCCGGCAAGGTGCCGGTGACGCCGAGCGTTTTGTCAAAGCTCTGGCGCAGTGTCCGGGAGAAGGTCAGCGGGCCGCCCAGATACAGGATGTTGCCCTTGATGGGGCGTCCCTGCGCAAGGCCGGCGATGGTCTGGTTGACGACCGCCTGATAGATCGACGCTGCGATGTCCCCTGCCTGCGCGCCCTGATTGATGAGGGGCTGGATGTCACTTTTGGCAAAAACGCCACAGCGGCTGGCGATCGTGTAGGTGCGGGTGGCGCCCTGGGCGGCCTTGTCCATCTCGTCGGCACCCATCTTCAGCAGGGTGGCCATCTGGTCAATGAAGGCACCGGTGCCGCCGGCACAGCTGCCGTTCATGCGCACCTCGGTGCCGTTGGTCAGAAAGAGGATCTTTGCATCCTCGCCGCCCAGTTCAATGATGCAATCGGTGCCCGGCGTCAGGCGGTTGGCAGCCACGCGGGTGGCAAAGACCTCCTGCACAAAGGGCACCCTGCAGCTGTCGGCAAGGCCCATGCCGGCAGAGCCGGAGATGGCCAGATACGCGCGGCCGTCAGGCAGATATTCGGCGGCGACTTTTTCCAAAAGCGCTCTGCCCTTTTCTAAAATATGGCTGAAATGACGCTCATAGGTAGAATAAACGATCTGCCCGGCGTCATTCAGCACGACACATTTAATGGTGGTGGAACCAATATCCAGACCAACTCTCATAGGCTTTAGCCTCCTGCGGGTCAGGCAAACCCACTGAAGCTGCACGCCGTAGGGCGGATAAGCGGGGTTGCCGTTGGGGTGATTGCGGGATACCGAAGGCCGGGTATGCCCCAAGGCGCTACAATATCAGCATATATTATACAGGTTTCTTGAAAATTCGGCAAGAGTGCCGCCGCATAAAATCGTTGTCAAATGACAGGAATTGTACAAAAACACGGAAGCGGTGCGAAAAAAATCCGCACCGCTTCCGCGTCAAAAGAAAAGAGGAGTATGGATGAAAAACTTGGGGTCCTGTTCATCAGGTCGGGTCCCTGCTCCCTTCCTGAGAACATCTATAGTATACCCCGGATTTGTGTTAAAGTCGTGAATGAATATTCAATAAATTAAGAAGGGTTTGTGAACAAACGGGAGGGGCGAAAAGGCTTCCCCCCTCGGGGGAAGCTGTCCGCAAAGCGGACTGATGAGGGGCGGCCTTGCCGCGATTGCCTCTTCACGGGGCTCTGCGGCACACGCGCCCCTCATCCGGCCCTGCGGGGCCACCTTCCCCCCCTCGGGGGAAGGCAAAGAAAAATCTCACCCAGCTGCATCGCCGGGTGAGATTTATGTATTGAAGTTTACTGTTCTTCCCCATTCAGCCGGTCAATCTGGTCCTGCAGCAGCTGGGACACAGGGCGGCGCGTGTTGCGCAGCCGGTGGGCCGGGGCTGGGGGCGTGTGGTGCGCGGACTGGGCCTTCTTTGCCTTTACGCGCAGCCGGTCAGCGGGCTTGGCTGCCGGGGCCTGTGCGGCGGCGGGGCGCGGCGGCACAGGTGCAGGCGGATCCGTCTCCGGTGTGCCCTGCGCAAAGCTGCGCATGTCGGTGCCCAGCTCCTTCAGCTCGGCCTCAGTCTGGTCAAGGGCCTGATAGATAGCCTGCGTCAGACCGTCCAGATCCAGCGTGGCGGCGCTCAGCCGTTCATCCACGCGGGCCAGACGCTCCCGCACGAGCATGACGCCCGAGGCGATGCTGCGGGCATTCTCGGCCATGCGGTTCTTCTGGCTGTCTGCCTGCTGCTTCAACTCCTTCTCGGCGCTCTCGGCGTACAGGCGGGCATCGGCCAAAATCTTACCGGCCTCAAGCTTTGCCTCCCGCACCAGATCGGACGCGGGAGCGCTCAGGGACGAGGTATTCAGCTGGCGCGCTGAATCCAGCTGCTTCTGCAGCTCCTCGACCTGCTTTTGCAGATCGTCATTCTTCTGCTGCAGATCGTGGTGCTTCAGCTGCCAGATGTTGGCGTTTTTCTGAGATTCGCGCTGGTTGGACTGGTAGGAGGCAGTCTGCTTCTGCAGCGTCTCAAGCTGCTCCTCGCTCTCGCGGCGGCGGGTCTCGGCGGCCTCGGCGCGCTGGTTGGCAGCGGCCACCTCGGCCTTGAGGGCCTCGATCCGGCTGTCATCGCTGCTCTGTTGGCTGCGCAACTCGTCTAGACGGGACTGCATCTGCTGCAGCTGGCGGTTGTACTCCAGCTCATGCTGCTGGGCCTCGTTGGCCAGCGCGTTCATGTAAGCCAGCACATCATTTTTATCAAAGCCGAACAAGCTGGAACGGAAGCCCTGTTCCTGAATGTTCATAGGTTCAGACGGCATGGCTTTTTACATCCTCTCGCAGAAAATTGATCAGGAACGCTTGTTCAGGATGCTGAGCAGATCGTCAAAGTAATCGCCGTCATCCTCTTCCTCAGCCGGGGCAGCAGGCTGGGCAGCCACGGGGGTATCCATGCCGGTGCTGAAGGACTGGGTGAAGATGGGGTTGGGCATCGGCGGGTTGATGGGCTGCTGTGCGGGCTGCACGGGGGCGGCGGGCTGCACAGGCTGGACAGGCTGTGCGGGCTGCTGTACAGCGGTCTGCTGGGCGGCGCGCTTGGCGTCCACATGGGCCTGAATAGGCTCGTCCACCTCGGGGGTGCTCTCAAAGCCGGTGGCCACAACGGTGATGCTCATCTCATCGCTCAGGCGCTCATCAAAGGCAGTACCCCAGATGATGTTGGCATCGGGATGAGCGCTCTGGGTGATCATGCTGGCAGCGGTCTCGACATCCTCCAGACCAATGTCGGGGCTGGAGGTGATGTTGATGATAACGCCGCGTGCACCGGCGATGCTGGTCTCCAGCAGCGGGCTGGAGATGGCAGCCTTGGCGGCGTTCTCGGCCTTGCCGGCGCCCTTGGCAACGCCGACACCCATGTGGGCAAAGCCGGCGTCCTTCATGATGGAGCGGACGTCCGCGAAGTCGAGGTTGATGAAGGCGGGGATGTTGATCAGGCTGGAGATGCTCTCAACGCCCTGACGCAGCACATTGTCGGCGGCCTCGAAGGCATTCATCAGGGTGATCTTCTCCTGACTGATGAGCTTCAGGCGCTCGTTCGGGATGACGATCAGAGAGTCGACATGCATCATCAGGGAGGCAATGCCCTGCTCGGCCTGCGCCATCTTGCGCTTGCCCTCAAAGGCGAAGGGCTTTGTGACGATGCCGACGGTCAGGATGCCCAGATCATGGGCAGTCTCGGCCACGACAGGGGCAGCGCCCGTGCCGGTGCCGCCGCCCATACCGGCGGTGATAAAGACCATCTGCGCACCTTTCAGGGCGTTGGTGATCTCGTCCTTGCTCTCCTCGGCGGCGCGCTGGCCAATCTCCGGGTCAGCACCGGCACCGCGGCCCTTGGTCAGCTTGGCACCAAGCTGGACCTTCTGGGTGGCCTTGGAGTTCAGCAGGGCCTGCTGGTCGGTGTTCATTGCAACGAACTCGACCCCGGACAGACCGGACTCGACCATGCGGTTGACAGCGTTGCCGCCGCCGCCACCTACGCCGATGACCTTGATATTGGTTACATTTTGCATTTCTTCGTCGAGAACGAATGCCATGAGTGTATCCCCCTAAAAGTGAAGTTGTTAAACCGGACCCGATGGGTACTGCACCCCGCGCAGGGGCACACTGGTCCGCTATTTTTTACATATAACTGATTATTAGAATATCAAATTTTACATGCAATTTCAATACCCTGAGGGCAAATTCATAAAAAATTGCGTTTCTCCCTGCGCTTTTGCCGGACAAGCACGGGATAGAAACGCGAAAATTTGGCAGATTGCTATATTTTAAAGGAAAAAGCAGGCAGTACCCACAAAAAAGCGCCGCAGGGGGCGGACCGGGTCTGCCCCTGCGGCGCGGGTCTTGGATTACGCTTCACCGCGCGCGGCGGTGCAGTCTGCCCCAAGGCTGTGCAGCTCTCCCGGCAGGTCGGCGTAGCCGCGCGGGATATGCCCGGGGTCGCGCAGTGTGGTCTGCCCCTCGGCGGCAAGCGCCGCAATGAGCAGCGCCGCACCCCCGCGCAGGTCGGG